>Ga0129299_1000230_pt1 | contig 33872 bp, 30 predicted proteins | sample ConPoolayeCmetaG_FD_94477 | JGI IMG/M metagenome (GOLD analysis project Ga0129299, IMG submission 94477) | Hot spring microbial mat communities from California, USA to study Microbial Dark Matter (Phase II) - Cone Pool mat layer C metaG ...
AGAAAGCGGAGCGCTTTCCTGCTCCTCTTCGGCATCGGGCGCTATTTGAACAACTACCGCCGAGTTGTTCAAATAAAAGCGCCCCACGTGGGAAAAAAACAGAAAACCGATAAGAGCGACACCCGCTACACGCCGTAAAAAGGTCCGCATACGCACAAATCCACAAAAATATTGGGTGAGTAAAGGTCGTATTTTTGCCGAAAAAAACACCTGAATTTTTTGTGAACGTTCTGGAGCTTTGGCAGATTGGTCGGCCGCTTCGCCTGCAGTCGCGCCCTATACCGGAAGAAACTTCCGATGAGGCCGTGGTACGCCTGCGCGCAGCTGCTCTAAATCACCGTGATTATTGGATTTACCAGGGGCAATACGCTCATATTCGCCTACCTGCGGTGTTGGGTAGCGACGGTGCGGGTGAATGGCAAGGGCGGCCGGTAATAATCTATCCCGCTTTGGATTGGGGCGATAACCCCCAGATGCCGTCGCATTCCTTCCGCGTGCTGGGCATGCCCGAAGACGGCACCTTTGCCGAGTACATCCGGGTGCCGCGCGCTAATCTGTTCCCCAAGCCGGAGCATCTCGACTGGATACAGGCGGCGGCTCTGCCTTTAGCCGGCCTGACGGCTTATCGGGTGCTATTTACCCGCTGCGGGCTGCAAGCGGGCGAGCGCGTACTCATCACCGGCATCGGCGGAGGTGTGGCGCTCATGGCCTCTCAGTTTGCCTTGGCGGCCGGGGCCACCGTGTTTGTCACCTCCGGCAGCGACGAGAAAATTAGGAAGGCCATCCAAATGGGCGTCTCCAACGGCGCTAATTATCGCTCAGAAGGCTGGGACAAGCAGCTGCGCAAAATGGCCGGCGGCTTCGACATCGTGATCGACTCGGCCGGAGGCGATGCCTTTACCGCACTGACGGCGCTGTGTAACACCGGCGCGCGCATAGGCATTTACGGAGGAGGGCAGGGTAAAATTAACGGCCTAAGTCCGCAGGTCGTCTTTTGGAAGCAGCTCAGTATCCTGGGCTCCAGTATGGGCTCGCCGCAAGAATTCGAGCAAATGCTCGCCTTCGTACGGCAACACCGCATTGTACCCGTTGTAGACAGCGTATTCCCCCTCTCCGAAGGCAATGCCGCCCTACGACACTTATCCGAAGCTCGGCAATTCGGTAAAATTGTCCTCTCCATCGGCGAAAGCACCGCAACTTAGCGCCGCTTATCACCACCTGCCTTACCGCCATCGTATGACTAAGCGCATCTTTGCCATCTTGGTTCGCATCGCCCTTGTCTTTGGCGCATGTATCGCCCTCCAATTTATCGTCTACTATCCTTACTTAGTGGGCGTCGGCCTGTTGGCCGGTGTCTTTATCTGGTTTACCGGCGACGATCGCCCCCTTGCCTATGGATTGATTGCAGGGAGTATCCTATTTGCCGTCTTCGCCTACCTCTACGGCACTGCTTAAGTTTTTGACCGGGAAAAGAGGGTCTAAAACGAACCAAAGCGCAACGTCAGCCCCCACACGACGCTGTTGAAGTCTTCCGAGTTGGCATAAGGGCCTAAGCCGTCCAGCCCGGCTACCCAGCGATGGCCCACGTGCCCTACTAAGCGGAACCACTTGGTAATGTTGACCTCTGCGCCGACTTCCGGCGTTATTAGCGCCACACTGTCGTTGAAACCCTCTCCACCGCCTTGACGCGGCAAGAGCGAAACCCCTCCTACACCCAGCTTAAGCGAACCGTACAGGTGCACCAGCCGATGTGAAGGATAAGCAACGCCCAACCACAGCCCGCCATAGCCCAGGCTGAACTGGTGCTCCCGCCCCTGAACAACCCGCCTTCCGAAGGTTTCACCCTGCCCGAAGCCTCCAATGAAAAGAGAACCGATAATCACTCCTCCGCCTCCACCCACACCCCAACCGGCATCGCCCACCGCTCGGCTGAATACCCAAGTCGGCCCGCCGAATCCGCCTCGTATGCGAGCACCCTTTAAGAGCGTTTGGTCTTCTTGACCATAACACTTTATCGCCAAAAATAGAGGCGCTAAAAAGAAAAACAAGTACCTAAGCATAGTCGCATGGTTTTCGTATTGAAAATCAGTTCTAATTATGCAAAGATTTGCTTGCAAACGCTCGTCCGCCGCTGTGATTACAACAAAATTAAACGTTATTTCCCGCTCTGAAAAATAAGCGCTGCCCAAAAAGAGGCGCCATTCCGATATGTGCTCCGGCCGCCACATTTGTAAGGCCGATGCGCGCCATGAATGCTGCTGCCACCATCCCAATTTATCCCAAGACCGCTTCCCACCCGCAGCCCAATTCTCCGCCGTATCGATTATTTCCTCTCCAACAGCCGGTAAGGAGTACAGCTCTCACTCGGCGAGGATAGCATATCCAAAATTCAGTCCGCTATAAAAAGGCATCATGCCTATGTCGGCGAAGGTAGAAAGTCCTATACTGTTGGGCTGGCTTTGAAAGCCCGCGATGAGATTTACGTTCCATCTCGGCCGGAAGTAGGCAATACCGATGCCTGTTTGAAGGGTCAGGTTACTCTGGCGATACCAGCCGTCTTGGGGCGAAGTAAACGGTCCGTCCTTGGAGATGTACAAGTCCTGAAAGGCCCGCTTGGGATAATCTCCGTGTTTAATGTGGACGAGAGGCTGATAGTTTACCGATAAGTGTGGAGCAATAGCCCATTTGCCTCCGTAATATCCGGGCAATAAATCCACCTTAAAACCCGAATGAAAATACCTTCCGTTTAGGTCTGCGGTGCGGGACAGGCTCCAGGTAAGGCCGGTTAGCGTTTTGAACTGACCCGATATACCAATCAACGCGCCTGCTCCAACGCGGAGGTCAAAATCAAAGCCTTTTTGTGAAAACAAGGGAAAATTGACTTGGGTAATCATCCCGAAGCGTTGGAGGACACCTTCTCTGTGCCCAGAAGCATACAAGTAATCGATAGAGGCGTTGAGATGAGGGTAGGCATGTATACCTGCCGATGCGAAGTGGTGCGCGTCGTTGAGCAAGCCGAAAAAGTTTTGGGCGTCGGCTGTGCCAAGCAAGAACAGCCATACAAAGAGGGCTGTTAGATGCACTTTCATGCTTAGTATGCTTTAAGAAATGATTTAATAGCCGCCATTACGTCGCCAAATTTTTCTATGTTCATCCGATGTCCGGCATTTTTTATTTCCACTACTTCGGCGTGGCGGAAGTGGGCCTTCGAGTATTGTAGCTGCATTGAGTAGCCCAGGGAACTACAAGAACCGCCCAGAATTCTGACCGTATCCGGGTAGCTGTGGATTCCCTGTGTAAAATCATAAGTAAACCCCGATATAGGGTTCCCTAAGCGCTTGTTTCGGACATATTCCACAAAGCCGCCTACGCGGCGAACGGGCCATTCCGGCGGATGATTGCCGTCGCAATGGTAGCCGGCGGTCATGGTGCTGCGCAGCATCATCATTGCCCGGTAGTCGATTTGCTCGTGACCGCGCAGGCCGATAGCTTGGCCGTGGCGGGCGAGGTTGTTCCAACTGCCGTTGTCGTAGCGAAAGTCTACAATAGTCTTGAACAATCGCTGCATATCTGTGCCCGTTAAGGGCATGGGTTCTATAAGCAAGAGCTGCTCCACGTTCTGGGGGTTTTTCGAGGTATATAGCGTAGCCAGACCGCCTCCCCAGGACTGACCGATAAGGGTCACCTTTTTATTCGGAGAGTAGATGCTCTTCATGACCTCGACTTCCTCTACTGCCGTTTCCAGGGTGAATTCCTCTTCGGTGATGCGCTCGGATAGGCCACAGCCACGTTGGTCCCAGGTCACCACGTGGTATTTATCCGATAAGCTTTCGCATAGGTTTTGGTAGGGTTTGATATCGGTAAAGCTGCCGTGAAGCACAAAGAGAGTTGGGTTTTGAGGATGACCAAAAGCGCGAACGTGAAGCAAGCGCTGCTTTCTCGCGACTTTTACCGATACGCTGGGTAAATGCGGGTCTTGATCAACGGTGGGCGGCACCAGCACGCCTAAGTCGTCTATCTTATGACATGATGAAAAACCGATCAGAGAAAAAATCCAGAAAACCAGCCCTTTCATACAATATATTTTTGCCATTAAAAAAACGGGGCTCTTGCAAAAGCCACAGAGACCAAAGCCGATATACACGGGCTGCAACAGTCATATACGCTCCACAACCGAGTCAAAGGTCAGGGCGCACACTCAGCATTCCATTTACATTTGGCAAGAAATGATTCTCGGCCGGTCATTTCTTGCCGGCGCGCAGGCGACTAAAAGAGGTGGGTGTCAAGCCCAAAAAAGAAGCGATGTAGTAGTGAGGAATTTTGTTCTCCAGATTAGGATAATTTTTTCTAAACCATGCCATCTTTTCTTTACCGGTGGCGGTGAGGAGTATTTTCTCTCGCTCGGCCATAGCAAACGCTTCGCGCATCATTACGGTAAATCCGAATTGCTCCAAATCCTTATTGCCCTTCATGGCCTTCTGCATACCGCTTAGCGAAAAATACAACACTTCTGCTGAAGAGCTGACCACTTCCAAACACACAAAGGAGATAAAATCTATACTTCTTAAGAGGATTGGTGTAACGGCTTGCTCTGGCAAGAAAAAGCCGGTTGTGAATTCTCTGCCCTCCGAATTACTCAGGGACTTTCTCACAATTCCCTGTTTAACGATAAATTCATACTTTACAGGCGCTCCGCTTTTCTCTAAGAAAACGCCTTTTTTCAGAAATCTTAGCTGCGTATAAGGCTTCAAGTCTTCGGCTGTTTGCAGCGATACCGCCGAGGTTAAGGATAATATGTTTTTTATCTCCTCCGCCGTCATGTCGTAGCGCAAAGATTTTTATGGAAGAGCGCTATTATGAATAACACTGCACGAGCCTTGTATCCATTGAATCACCGATATAATGGTTAAACCGTAGCCGATGCTCTCAATCTTTCTACTGTTTGCTTCACGGCCTGAGCATTTGTAGTCGGTGTGTACCCGAAAGCGGTATTAAATTTCGAGCTATCGAAATAATAATCCCTGTCGTACTGATAACGCATTTCGTACATTTCCCTAAGTATAGGTACGAAGAGACCTATCGCCCTCATTCCCCAAGCCGGCAAGACTTGGTATCGGTTAGAAGTATTCATCTCTCGAGCAAACAGGTTTATCCATTGTTCCCCGGTAATCCTCTCAGAATCAACGGGCAAATTCCATATTTGGTTGTATGCATCGTTCGTATTTCCCAATAGGGCGGTGCCCTTCGCCAGATCCGGAGTATAGCCCGTTGTGTGGACGACTTTCGCATTGCAAAACCATTGGGCTTTTTTTCCCTTGGAGAGATTGTCATACACCAAATTCATCAACAGACTTTTGTCCTTAATATCGCTAAAGAAGTCCGGAGCACGGGCGATAATCGCCTTCAGATTTCTATTATGCACAGCTTCGAGTAAGAGCCTATCTACTTCAGCCCTTACTTCTCCTTTCTTGCTGGTAGGGCATATAGGCGTCTCTTCGGTGATGTGCTTAACGCTGTCTCCTCCGATGGCATAAACATTGTCAAAAAAGACCAGTTTACAATCGTGTTTTACACAAGCATCTATTACGTTCCTCATTAACGGCACCCACATTGCCTGCCAAAGGCGGGTGTTGTAGTCCAAGCCGACGGTCAGATATACTACTTGACTACCCTCTACGGCCTTGTCTACCTGCTGTTTATCTAACAAGTCGGCACTTAGGATCTCGTCTGTCGGATTTATTTTCTTGGGGTTCCTACTCACCAGCCTAATGGCGCTGGTGTAACTCGTCAGTGCTTTTGCCAGTTCGGAACCGATAGCTCCTCCTGCGCCTAAGATAGTTTGCTTCATGCTTTCATACTTATTTTAATTTTCCAAAATAACGCCAACCGTTCAGGAGGACATAAACCGATAGGAAAGGCGATGTTTTCAAAATTGAGAGATAATCTGGATTTTCTTACAAAGGTAATCGGCTCAATTAGGAGTAAAAGTTAAAAAAACGGTTAGGCGCCGAGGCATACAAGCCCAACCCTGAACGGGATAGTGGAGTCTTTGGGCGGGATAGCTTTGCCGTTTGCGGTACAGATAAACGTTTAACCGTGTTTTTTCAACACATGCCTCGATACATCGGCCGTGAAGGGGGCTTTGCCTACCGATGGCCGGGGCGCTATGCCGTAGGTTTAGCGCGCCTCTCGAATTTTTTGCTCGATGCGCGTGGTGGAGTATCCCGCCACGAAAGGCAGGCTGAGTACCCGCCCTCCGTGGGCGAGGACAACGGAAGCGCCGACGATGTGCTCAGGCGCCCAGTCGCCGCCTTTGACCAACACGTCGGGCAGAAGGGCTTCGATGAGGTGCAGCGGAGTGTCTTCATCGAAGAGGACGACGGCATCCACTACTTCGAGGGCGGCCAGGGCGTGGGTGCGCGTTTGCTCGTCGTTAATGGGGCGGTGTGGCCCCTTGAGGCGGTGCACCGAGGTGCTGCTGTTTAGGCCTACCACCAGGCGGTGGCCCAAGTCGCGCGCTTGAGAGAGGTAGTGAATATGGCCGTAGTGCAGCAGGTCGAAGCAACCGTTGGTAAACACGATGCGCTCTCCTTGACGGCGCCATTGGGCGACGCGCCGTACGGCCTCGTCTATAGAGCAGATCTTTTGGCGGATGCGCTCTAAACTATTCATGGGGTACCGTTGAGGTGAGCGAAGAGCGGTTGAGCAGCGGCAATAGGCCCAACGCCAATAGCCCGCCGAAGATGTTGTAAAAAATTTGCACGGCAAAAAAGGCAATATTGGCGTAAGAGAAGGCGTCGTCGCCGCGAACGGCATAAAGCGCCAGGCCGGCTACGGCCAGGGCGTGAAACGAACCCATGCCGCCGGGCGAAGGCACCACAAAGCCCAAAGTACCGAAAACGAACACCATAAGGGCCGCGTCCCAGCTCAGATGGGCGGTAGGTCCGAACGCCTTCAGGTTAAACCAGGTCTGCAAATAAAACATGACCCATATACCCAGCGAGCACAACAGAAATACCCCTGCTCGGTGAAGGCGAAAAACGCTGCGCAAACCCTCCCAAAAACCTCCCAGCCAGCCGGCCCATCGACGGAAAAAGGGAAGTCGGCCGATTTTCTCTCCCCAAAACCACCATACGCCTCCGCCCACCACCGCTATCCCTACTAAGGCTATAACGGCCGGGCTTTGCCACCACGGCGCCCCGGACGGGCGTTTTTGTTGCAAAAAAGCCCACAGGGTGTGGCCCTCCCACAGAAAGGCCAAGCCTACGAACAATCCTAAACAGACGAAGTCCATGAGTCGATCGACGACCAAGGTACCCATCACCTGTCCCATCGGTATGCGCTCGTAGCGCGACAGAGCACCCGCGCGCACCACCTCGCCCATACGCGGCAGCCCCAAATTGGCGAAGTAGCCCAGCACAATCGTCCAAAAGCAGTTGCTCAGGCGCGGCCGATGGCCCATCGGCTCCAGCAGAACGCGCCAGCGCCAAGCGCGCAGCAGGATGCTGGCCGTAAAGGCGATCCACACTAAGCCCATCCAGTATACGTTCACCGCCGCAAAATCGCCGAGCAGTTTATCCATCAGACGGCATTGCTCCGGCGGAATGCCGTCTAAGCGGCACTGTTCCCGATAGGCGGTACTTTGATGTCGGAAAACCAGAACGAGCAGCAGCGCCCCGATGCCGAAGAAGAGCAGAAAACGCAGGATTCTTTTGACCAAAAGAGGCATACGCAAAACGAAAGGCATGTAGGGGGCAAAGGTGGGCATTTTTGGCCGGGCAAGGCGGACTAAAGTGTCTTGAGATACTCGATGACGGCCTTGCGCTCTTCGGCGCCGAGGTGATCGCCGAAGGTGTGACCGCCGTTTCCGTAGCCGGGTAAGGTAGTGTCATAGGTATCTGGGCCAGAGGGTTGCTCCTCTGCTCGATAACGCCAGCCTAAGCGCACCGGGTCGTAGTCGCTGTTGTCAAAAGAGCGGCGCCAATACTTGGGCCGTTGCGCACTGTTGAGCAGGTCTTCTACGGTAGGTATGGAGCCGTTGTGCAGATATGGTGCCGACGCCCATATTCCGTCGAGTGGGGGAGCGATGTAGCCGTCGGTAGGCCGCAGCTCTGCCTTGTGCGGCCCTTGGGCAAACCAGCTGCGGTTGTACCAAGTGTGATACTCCGGATAGCGCCGATACATTTGTGCCAATAGCGGGTCGGTGCCGATGCGCTTCAATTCGACCACCCGATTAGGGTAAGTAGGGTTACTGCCGTAAGTGCCGTGGCACTTGGAGCAGTTCTTTTCAAAAATGACCTTGCCCCGCTTGGCCAGGGCCGTGTCGATGGTAAAAGGATATTTGGGCGGTTCTAAAGTGCGTATCCAGGCGATGACATCCACCATGTGGCGGTCTACTCGGCGCGCTTCTGCGCTATCGGTTAGGGTCAGCATGACGGAGGCAGACGACAGGCGGGCAAAGTCTCCCCGACCTAAGGCATTGTAGTAGAGCGCATTCTTCTTTTTGAGCAACCACCACGGCGGCACGTCTGTAGGCACTACTTCCACGGGCAAGGCGAACTGAGCGCTATCCAGCCACATCAGGTCTTCGGCGCGGCGATGCGCCGCCAGCGCGGCAAAGATCTTGTCGGCCGGATTGAGCCCGCGCACTGACGTGCGGATGTAGGGGCCGATGGCCCGTTGGCTTCGGCTTAAGGGCCAATAGGCGGCCCACTCCGGCGAGTCCTTGCCGTAGCGCATCTCTACTGCCCGGTCAAACAGCAAGGTAGGCACCGTACGCGTGTAGTCGGCCGTGTTATTGCCCAGCCCTACGATGAGCCGGCCGTTGAGGCGCTCGGCGTGACAGGTCAGGCAAGTAGGTGCTGCCACCTTTACTCCGTTGGGCGCCTCTACGGCGTTGAAGGGGTATGGAAGCCCCTGAGCGTCGCCCTCTCGCCCTATGTCATCGGCATTTTCACTCAGAAGGCTCTTGAAAAGGGCTAGAGGGACTCCGGCGCGAAGCACATCTCCGTACAGCAGGTAGCGATAGCCGGCCGCCGGATCGCCTTCGCGCTGCGGCGAGGGCGGCACCTCGGTGTGGCCCACGTCTGTTACACGGGCAAAGCGATTGCCCGAAAACCCAACCAAGACCAAAAGCGAAGAGACTAAGAGATATCGCCACATGGTTCACCCTTTTTTCATCGGAAAAGGCCGTCGCGCCGAAACGCCTACTTACGCCGAGCGGATGGCCTCTACCGGGTCCATACGGCTGGCTTGAAGCGCTGGCAACAGGCCCGACAACACGCCCACTACGGCGGAGGCAACTACGCCGATAGCAATGTTGGCCGCCGACAGGTGAATGTCGAAGTCTATTACTTGAGAAATGACCAATGTCGCCAACCAGATGAACAACAAGCCCAGCGCGCCTCCTACTATGCAGAGCACCGTGGCCTCGAAGAGAATTTCCAGCAAAATAAACCAGCGCTTGGCTCCAATGGCCATCTTGATGCCGATGAGGCTGGTGCGCTCCTTGACCGATACGAACATGATGTTCGCCACCGAAAACATGCCTACCAATAAAGCGAAAAAGCCGATAACAAAGCCTGCCGCATTGACAACACCGAATACGCTATCGAAGACCTGACTTAGGATGGTCAGCGTGTTGAGGGCAAAATTGTCGTCTTCTATCGGCCTGAGGTGGCGAGCGGCTCGGAGTATGCCCGTTATTTCGTCCCTCACTGCCTGCAGGGGGACGCCCGCTTGGGCGCGAACGGCGATGGTAGACTTACCAACCCACATATTCCCATCGCGCAAGCGAAAACCTCGACGCGCCAGCGTATGGCTGACCATCACGGCATTGTCGAAATCCATAATGCGCAGCAAGTCGTTGCCCGAGGGCACGATCACGCCGATGACGCGCAATTTGCGGCCACCGATTTTAATTTGCTGGTCTACGCCGTTCATACCGGTGGGGAAAAGGGCCTCGGCAATCTTCGCTCCGATGATGCACACATCGCTACCGTTGGCGTATTCGGCAGATGAGAAGAAGCGCCCGCCCTCTTGAAACTCTAAGCGAAACAAATCGCTACATTCCTCCGTGACGCTGATGAAAAAGGCGTTCTCTACGCTCGAATTGCGCCACTTAATCGTTTTGCTGCCTAAAAACTGCCAATAGCCCACATAGGCTGCCGTCTTCATGCGGCTTTTGAGCAACTCGTATTCGCCGTAGCTTTGGTTGGGGCGGCGCATCCATTTCCAGAAGTTCTGACCGGGGTCTTCCGACCAGGAGAACTTGTCCACGTACACAACGTCATTGCCCAGCTTGGACAGGCTGCGGCGAATATTATCCTCCAGGGAGTTGACGGCACTTTTGACGCCGATAATGCAAAAAATGCCGATGGTAATGCCCAGCAACGACAGAAAGGAGCGCAGGCGGTTGGCTGCCAGTTGTTGCCCTGCCTGAATAGCTCCTTCGGCGAGTACGCGAAATACCGGATGTAGGGTGCGAAACATAACCAGAAGAGATGATGACGAAAATGCACGCCTAAACCGACGTCTTGGAGAAAAATTCGATAAAGCGCCCTATTGCCTCTACCACCTGGCATCTTTTCACGCCGTGTGCCGGCGCAGATAGGCCTCCCAGCTGCTCTGGGCCCTGCCCTTGAGCACCCGGGGAATCTTGGCTTGGCCGTTCATCTTGCCGTGCTGCTCCAGCCAACGGTAGAACACCTGATGAGGCAACAGCGTGACGCGTACCTGCTGCAGCGCGTATTGGCGCTCTGTGCGGTAGTCGTCGTTGATGCTCTGTAAATAGTTATCGAGCACCTGTGCACAGCGCTCGGGGTCGTGGGCATGAGGACGCTCCGCACTGATGTACCAGTGATGAGCCCAGTGCGAGCCGCAGGGCTCCGCTGCTACGGCAAACTCCTTGACGCCCAGGTGTAGCTGCTGCTCGGCTGCGCGCACGGCGGCATTGAGGTTATCCACCGATACGTGTTCGCCCGTCACGCTCAGAAAGTGTTTGGTGCGACCGGTGATGCGGAACAGCAGGCGCTGCGTGTCGGCAAACTCAATGGTGTCTCCCAAAAGATAGCGCCAGCACCCCGCCTCCGTGCTCAGCAGCAATGCGTAAGGCCGACCGGCCTCTACCTCAGCAAGCCACAGCGCCCGCGCATCGGGGCGAAGGTTGCCGTCTTCGTCGAAGTGCTCGTCGTCGAAGGGCACGAACTCGTAAAAGATGCCGGCATCGGTCGCCAGCCGATGCAGACGCGAGAGCGGACTGCGCTGGTAACCGATGAAGCCCTCCGAAGCCAAATAGCAGTCCACATATTGCACCGGCCGGCCCAGCAAGCGCTCAAACGCCGGCTGGTAAGGCTCGAAGAAAATGCCGCTGTGCATATACAGCGAAAAGTTAGGCCACAGTTCGTGGATGTGCTGCAGACCGTAACGCTCGAGGATGCGCTCGAGGATCATCTGTACCCAGGCAACATTGCCCACGATGAAGCCGATATCCCAGCGGTGTGCCCGCTCGGCGATGCGCTCAATGCGCTCGCCCCATTCGGGCAAGTCGGTAATGTCGCGCTCAGGGCGATAGTATTTTTTGAGCCAAAACGGACGGTTGAGCGCAATGATACCCGACAAGTCGCCCACCCAGTGCTGCCCTTCGCGCTTCAAGGTGGTCGTGCTGCCCACCATGAGCATCTGACGGGCGAATACGTGTGCCGGTAAGTGAAAATGGGCCATGTCGAAGAAAACCTGACGCGACAAGCGACTCATGGAGCGGATAAGGTCGCGCGTTACGGGGATGTACTTTGACGCCGCCGTAGAGGTACCGCTGCTCATGGCGTACCAGGGTACTATTCCCGGCCAGCACACATCCGGCTCGTCTTGACGCGAACGATACCACCAGTCTTGGTAGATTTTGTCGTAGTCGTGGATAGGCACATACCGCTGAAAAGCGCTTATTGGGTCGCGCTGCCACAAGAGAGAGGCAAAGCCGTAGTAGCGACCGAAGGACGTATGAGCGGCCGAAGCCAACAGACGAAGCAAAACCTTACGCTGCCGAGCCGCCGGAGAAAACAAGCGCTTCGGACGGACCGATCCTATGCGGATACCGGTCTTAATAACGTGACCTACGAGTTGCATTGGGAACTGATTTTGACGGTTAATGTGGATTAGGCTATGTGGTCGGCGCAAAATAGCCTCTTGAGAAAGTCAAAGATACGACGGAATTTTAGGTTGGGTATCCCATTCAAAATACATGGCGACCGGGCGACTCGACGGCAGAAACATCTGCCTACCCCTTGAGCAAGAATGCCGAGAGAACGCTCGAGAAAGCTACCCGATAATTCCGTCGGCTGATGGGGGCCTCATTTCGACGCTGTTGGCGTTCTTTGCGCGGGCATACGGCCAAAATCGTCGGATAGATGCACAGCATACAAAGAGTTTTTTTTCTGGCGGCTCTTTTTTGGAGTACCTACTGCACGGACGCCCCCAAAACGCCGTCAGCTCCCTTGCTCAAGGAGCCGACGGGACCCACCTTTCAGCTGAGTACCGCTCGGCCGGTAACGGAGACCGACCCACAGCGCAATTGGTGCTTGGCCGATTTCGATGCGGTGGAAACGCTGGGCGCCGAAGAGGGCCAGAACACCGGCCGCTTCCTCTATCTACACTCCGGCATAACGTGGCTGGCCATAGGCGACGACCTTGGGCGCGCCAACCTTTTCCTGCGGCCCAAGTCCGACGGCTCCGTAGAGGTGTTTACCGGTGCGCATTTCCCCAGATGCTTGTCGCGACCCGAGTACGTGCAACTCTCGTTCCAAACGCCCAACCGCCTTTCGTACGATAACGGCCAGCACGTCCGCTTTTGGCTGGAGGTGACCGCCGGAACGCAAGCGCCTAAGATTAGCATCCGTTTCCCCCCCGACCGCTTCTTCGCCATTACCGCCGTTCGATGCTCCGGCTGCCGGTAAGCACACCGATAGCCTCGAAAGGATATTCTCCAATCACATCGCGTTGTCTTGTCCGACCCAAGCGAATACGGTTCACTCATCAAAAAAGCTCTGCTCAATTTTGGCTCGCCAGCCACAGCAGGAATGCCACTATTCCGAGGAGCCATATGGCCCAGCCGTAGGGGCGCCGCCGCTTGAAAATACGCGTCGGATTTCCATTCGCATCGTAGTCGATGCAGATTTCCTCGTCCTCGTGGAGGTTACCGGCATCGAACCAGATAGGGAAGCGTTCACCGAGAAGCGTTTTCATGGTTATTGTTTTTAATTGATAAAACCGCTTTTTGCCGGCAAAAAGTTCCGACCGGCGGATAAGCACAGCAGTGAACGGCGTTAATTTTTTTCGCACGCAATAGAGTTCTGCCTCAGAGCAAGGTGCCCAGAGGAAGTAGAAAGCGCATTAAAGAGTACCCTATGGGGTTTTAGGCTGTAGCCAAACCTGAAGGGCTTCTATCGAGCGGCCGGAGGTGGTAGCGGAGCCACACCATTGGCCGTTTTTGGCTTGGACAGGTGTTTTTCGGCCGTTTAGGCGCACGGCGTAGTGGAGGTCGTATTGGGCGGACAGAGGGCCTTCAAGCCATAGGGCGATACCGAGCAGCCGGCGGGTGACGGAAGTTTCGCCTACGTACTCGCCTGGGCGGGAGTTTTGGCGGATACCGATGGAGGAGCCGTTGACGCGATAGCGAATTTGAGTGTTTGCAGGCGTGTCGATAAGCTGAAGGCGCAGGCCTAAAAGTCGGCGTGGGGGGGTGAAGGTCTGGCCGATGAGCGTTCCGGCGACAAAGGGCACTTCGCCTCCGGTGTGAAAGCGCAGGGCGCCTGCGATCCGGACGGCGGATGGGCCGGCAGATGTTTTAGCGGCCTTTAGCGCGTTCTCAACGGCTAAGGCGGCATGGATGCGGCCGTATCCGTAGTAAATGCTATGCCCGTGTGGGTCGTACTCTCCACCGGCTTCGTCAATACGAACACAAGAGCGACGGATGATCTCTTTTACTTCCGGAGGCGTCAAGTTTGGGTTGACGGATAGCATCAGGGCCACAATGCCGGCCATGCCCGGGCAGGCAGCAGAGGTGCCGCCGAAAGAGTTGACGTAGGCGTCGTGCGAGTAGCCTGCGGAGCCTTGGCGGTCGGTGGTGCGCAGCCCTTCGCTGATAGGAGCCGGGTGTTGGAAGGCCCGCCAGCCGTAGTCGGCGCTGGGAAAACATACCCAAAGGGCTTTGCCGAAGTCGCTATACACACAGCGCGTGCCGGTGTCGTTGCAAGCCCCTACCGCAATGACCGGAGGGAAGCTGACGTATCCGTCGTTGTCGGCCGACTCGTTTCCGTTGCCGGCGGCGAACAAGATGACACAGCCTTTGCCGTTGCGCCCCTTGGACAAGGCGTATTCCATGGCCAAACGTGTGCTGTCGGGCAAAGGGGTAACCCGGTTGTGCAGCGGGTCCATCGGGTTCCACCAATCGCCGTCGGCCGGCCCCCACGAGCAGGAGATGACGTCGGCACCGTGGTCGGCAGCCCAGACGAAAGCGGTGGCTTCGGCCATGCTGCCCAGGCCGCTGCGCAGGCGTATGGGCATGAGATTGGCTTCCGGCGCCGTACCGCTTGCACCGTTGGGCAGGCCGGCAGCACAGGCCACACCGGCGCAGGCAGTGCCGTGGTTGTCGTCGGGAAACTTGGGGCTGGGGTCAGGGCTATTGAGGGTAGCGTCGTAGGGGTGCACGATGCGGCCGGCAAACTCGGGGTGCGAGCCGTCTAAGCCGTCGTCAATGATAGCGATGGTCACCCCTCTTCCGCGCGTATGCCTCCAGGCGCCTTCGATATGGACGTGTTGATTAACCAACCGGCCGTTGATGTTGGCCTGAATCAGATGCCACTGCAGCGGATGCGCTCCCTTAAAGCGGCGCTCCTGAACCAGTTCGGGGTGACAATATTCCACCTCTTTCTCGGCTAAGAGCTGCTCCGCCATCTCGAACACCTTCGTTCCGGTGCCCTCGGCGGCTTGTACGAAATAAGCATTGGGCGCAAAAGGCAATTGGCTCTTGACGGCGAGGCGGTATTTATCTAAGATGGCCCGACAGGTTTCGGGCGGCACGTCGTCGAGAAACTTTACGAAGAAATTTTCGGTGTATAGCACAATGTTTCCGCTGTCGGCGTCTTGAAAGACGCGACCGGCAAAGCGGATATTTTCGTCCTCTTTGAGCGTGGCGCGCACTTCATCGCGCTTGGCTACGGGGTCGTCTTCGGATACTACTCGGTGCACGCTTACACCTGCTTCGGGGAAGGCGGCTACCTGTTGGGTTTCGCTCAGCGCTTGCTGGCTCTCGCGCCTTAGGGTTGATTCCTCCAGTTGGCGGTTGCCCTTGGTGCGCACCGCTACTAGGTCGGGGCTCTCGACCAGCTGCATGACAGAGCCCTTTTTAGACTTTTTACCTCCAAATTTTACGGTGTACATAAGCCGGTGGGTTGATGAGACGACTGGACGCAGCCGATGCAGCGAAGACGGTACCGACGCTACCCTTCTGGCGTGTCCACAAAAGTATTCACTGCGTCGTTTGCGCGGGTCATTTTCCAACGCCGATGTGTCCAAAGCCAATTTTCAGGTCTTTGGCAGATGATGTGCTCCAAGGCGTCGGCAAAGGCCTGGGTGATTTCTCCTTCTTTGGCCGAGTGTACGTCGGTATACAAGTCGGCAAAATGCACCTCGTAGAAGCCGCGCCGCTTGCGTTGGGCGTAATAGAACACCACAGGAAAGTTCATTCGGCGGGCCAATACGTCTACGCCGGGCAAAGAGGCGGTATCTTGATTCAGAAAGCGCACCCAATGGGCACCTTTCCGATTGGAAGGAGATTGGTCGGCCAGCAAAATGAACACGGCGGGTTGCGAGTGCTCTTTATATCGACGCATGACCGAAAAGGTCTCTTCCATGCGGATCATGACCATGCCCGTGCGCGCCCGCTTGCCGTTCACCAGGGCGTTGGTGTAGTCGTTGGCGATGGGCTTGTAAACGGTGAGCGTAGGGCCGTGAAACAGCGGAGGCATGCTGATGCCGGTATACTCCCAGTTGGCATAGTGCCCTCCGCACAGAATGACGCATTTCCCTCGATTCAAATGGCGATTGACCACCTCCGGGTTCAACGGACGGCTTCTGCGCTGAATTTCTGTAACCGGCAGAGTATATGATTTCAGCGTCTCGAGCATAACATCGGCGAGGTTTCGATATGCCTTTCGAACAATGCGCCGAAGTTCCCGCCTATCGCTGTGAGGAAAGGCCCGCCGCAGATTATCCCACACGACGCGACGCCGATAGCCGACGACGTACTGCAGAAAAAAGGATAGTGCGTCGGATAACCGATACACAAGCCAAAAGGGCATTGGCCGAAACAGTTCGATGGCCAAGCGGGTAAGCCAGTAGGAAAGGCGTTTCATCACTCCCAAAAAGGCTTATTTGCTCCGCATGCGGATTACCGGGCAAATCATCTCTTCCAAGCTGATGCCGCCGTGTTGGAAGGTGTTTTTGTAGTAGTTGAAGAAGTAGTTGTAGTTATTCGGATAAAGGAAGAAATAATCCTCTTTGGCGAAAATGAAGGTACTGCTGACGTTTGGGCGGGGCAGTCCGGCTTGTTTGGGGTCTTTGACGGCCAGCACGTCCTTAGGCTCGTACTGCAGGTTTCGGCCTACTTTGTAGCGCAGATTGGTGGTCGTTTCTCGGTCGCCGACGACGCGAGAGGGTGACTGCACGCGGATGGTGCCGTGATCGGTAGTGACGAACAGCTGCACCTGCCGCCCTTCCAGTCGCTGTAAGGCGGCCCATAGCGGGCTATGCACAAACCACGACCGGGTTAGGGAGCGGTAAGCGCGTTCATCGCCGGCCAGCTCCTTGAGCACCTCCATCTCCGTGCGGGCATGAGAGAGCATGTCGATGAAGTTGTACACGATGACCGTCAGGTCGTTGTGCAGGTAATTGAGCATGTTGTCCACCAACTCTTTCCCTTGCCCGACGTTGGTGACCTTTACGTATTCCCATTTGATGCCTTTTCGAAGAACGCGCTCGATTTGTTTTCCGAAAAAAAAGTCTTCGTATAGGTTTTTTCCGCCCTCGTCTACGTCGTTCTTCCACTTGTCCGGAAAAGACTGCTCGATGTCGGCGGGCATCATGCCGGCAAAAATGGCGTTCCGACTGTACTGCGTGGCAGTAGGCAGAATGCTATAGAAGTACCCTTCGTACTCCGTACGAAACAGTTCGTTGAGAAAAGGCTCGATGACCTTCCACTGGTCGTAGCGCAGGTTGTCTAACAACACCACGAGGGTAGGCACACCTTTACCTACGTGCGGGAAGATGTGCTTTCGCATCATGGAGTGCGACATCACCGGGCCGACCTCCTTGTTTTTATCTACCCAGTCGAAGTAGTTTTTAAGCACGAACTTGCCGAACTCCACGTTTGCCTGCTGTTTCTGCTGGGCCAGGATGTCGCCCACCTCTGTCTGATTAGCGTCTAAACGCAGCTCCCAGTTAATGATGCGCCGGTACATTTCCACCCATTCCTCGTGATTGAGCCCGCTCGTCATTTGGAGAAACATCTGGCGGTAGTCCTGCTGATAGTCTAAAGCCGTTTTCTCCCGAACCAGGCGCTTGTTGTCGAGTATCTTCTTAAGCGTCAGCAGTATCTGATGAGAATTTACCGGTTTTATCAGGTAATCGGCAATTTGCGCCCCGATGGCTTCCTCCATGACCTGCTCCGCCTCGTTTTTCGTGATCATCACTACCGGCACCGACGGATTGATCTCCTTTATCTTAGGAAGCGTTTCCAGACCGGTTAGCCCGGGCATGGATTCGTCCAAAAAGACTACGTCTATCTCGTTGCTCTTGGCCAGGTAGATTTCTAAAGCATCATAGCCGTTCGTGGCGGTTTCCAGCTCGTAGCCCTTGCCCTGCAGAAACATCAGGTGCGGTTTTAGCAGGTCAATCTCATCATCGGCCCAAAGAATTCTGACTTTTTCCATAAAGTAGCGACACTAACGAGTGTGGATGCGAAGGTAGTGCAATCGCGCGGTTATCTTTGCTCGATAAGACCGACCGCCATGCAGCAGCGCAAGCGCAAGATCTTCAATGACCCGGTGTACGGTTTCGTTTCGGTGCCTGAAGGACTTTTGTTGGAGCTGATTGACCACCCCTATTTTCAGCGTTTGCGCCGCATTCGGCAAGTGGGGCTGGCGCATTACGTGTACCCCGGCGCTTTGCACACGCGCTTTCACCATGCCTTGGGAGCCCTGCACCTGATGCAATCGGCCCTAGAGGTGTTGCGCAGCAAGGGCGTCGAGATCACCGAAGAAGAGGCCCAGGCCGCCAATGCCGCCATCTTGCTGCACGACATAGGGCATGGCCCCTACTCGCACGCCCTGGAGCACAACCTCATCGACGTACCTCACGAAGACTTGTCGCTGCTGTTCATGCAAGAACTCGACCGCCAGATGGACGGGGGCTTAGCGTTGGCCATTCAGATCTTTACCGACCGGTACCCCAAGCGCTTTTTACACCAGCTGGTATCGGGCCAGCTGGACATGGATCGAATGGACTATTTAAACCGAGATAGCTTCTTCACCGGCGTGTCGGAGGGTGTCATCGGCTACGACCGCATCATTAAGATGCTCGCCGTGCACGAGGGCGAATTGGTTGTAGAGGAAAAGGGCATCTATAGCATTGAGAAATTTCTCATTGCCCGACGCCTCATGTATTGGCAAGTATACTTACACAAAACCAACGTCTCGGCCGAGCAGATGGTCGTCCACTTGCTGCACCGCGCCCGCCAACTCGCGCTGCAAAAGGTGAGCGTGTACGCTTCTGAACCCTTGCGCTGGTTTCTATACCGCTCCCCACACGAACGGCTCTCCGCCGACCAGGTCATTCGCTGGTTCGCCCTGCTGGACGACACCGATATAGACGCCTCTATAAAAGCATGGTGTACACACGACGACCCCATATTGGCTCTCCTGGCCAAAGGCCTGGTAGAGCGGCGCCTGTTTCGCCTGGAATGGCGCACCGTACCCGTCGAGCCGGATTACCTCTCTCGGTTGCGCCAAGCCGCCGTCCAACGCTACGGCAATTGGGGCCACCACCTCGTCTTTAACGGCTCTTCCAGCAATCGCCCGTACAACCCTTCTGAAGAAAAAATAAACATTCTTTTTAAAAGCGGACGTGTGCTTCCTGTAGACGAATGCTCGGAAGTACCCCTATACACCCAAACCGTTACCAAGTACTTCGTGTGCTACCCAAAAGATATTCGCCTTTGAAAGCTGCTCGTCTTTTTCATTTTTTTTTGAATAAAATATTAAAGTAGAATTTGTCTAAAATTCAAAAAATACTCATTTTCAAACTTTTGTAAAAAAGTCTAACTCAAAACACCTAAATTTGCTAATTTTTTACATTTAAAATGTCTAAGAGATGTTGCGTGAAAGTTGAACACGACATACCTTTGCATCATCTTACACGTCAAAAAAATATGCCATGACGATAACGGAGTTTAATTGCCGGCTAAGCGACCTAACCAGTATGTTGCAGACCTTCGCCTATAATTTGACCAAAAATTCGGAAGAGGCAAAAGACCTTTACCAGGAGACCGCCTATCGCGCTTTAGCCAACCGAGATAAATTCCGTCCGGGGACGAATTTCAAGGCGTGGATGTTCACCATTATGAAGAACATCTTTATCAATAACTACCGGCGGAAAGTGAAGGCAAACACCATCATCGACACCACAGACAACCAGTTCTATTTGAACTCCGGAAGTCACGCTGTGGGCAACTCGGCTGAGAGCGAAATAACGCTAAAAGAGCTGAATGCGCTGGTCGCTGCTTTGGACGACAATACCCGTATTCCCTTTCTCATGCACTTCGAGGGTTACAAGTATCAGGAGATTGCCGACCACTTGAATTTGCCGCTGGGCACCGTAAAAAGTCGCATCTTTTTCGCGCGCAAAGAGCTGAAGGAGAAAATCTTGTCGAACTACGGTTTTTCCTTCGCTCGCTCGGAGAAGGAAAAAGAAGAGCCGGAAGCAGCGGAAATGGAATAAGCCGCCTGTACAGCAAAAAGAGAAAAGCCTGGTGAGGAAGAAGTCGCCGGGCTTTTTTCGTAGAGTGATGCTCTCTATCCTTTATCATCGAAGATCCTTCTTTTCGGCTGCAGCGCGCTAAATGTACAGGGCCTTTTTAAGGCGGCACGCCGAAGGTTTTTGCCGACTATTTGAATGCAATATGAACGTCAAAAGAATCTTCCCTTTGGGTTTGCTCATAGGGCTCTTAGGGCTAGGGTGGACGGCACATCAAGGGTGTCAATCGTCGTTATCGCCGGCTTCGGACGGTCATCGGCGAATGATAGCCATTTTGGACAGTATCAGGCGGAACGCCGACCCGCTGCAATATCTGCACCTCAACGGCGGGCGAGCGGCCGTTTACCTGGAGCGAATGAGCCGCACCTCAGGGGAAGAGCACATATCCAACAAGTTCAACTATGCGGTAGAACTGCTCAAGGCAGGCAAAAACGAAAGTGCCCTGGTGCAGTTCAAAGAACTAATCGACCTGACCGGCGGTATACTCAACCAACAAACCAAAATTTTGCACGAGCTGCTGGCACTTTGCTACATGCGCCTGGGAGAGCAGCAGAACTGTGTGGACACGCACAACCCGGAATCGTGTATTCTCCCTATTTCGGGTGGAGGAGTATACACCTTGCGCACCGGCCCGGAGAATGCCGTCAAGATTTATCGGCGTATTTTGGAAGTATTTCCAGACGATTATCAGACCCTGTGGTTGCTGAACTTAGCCTACATGACGCTGGGGCAATGGCCGGATAGCGTCCCACCGGTGCTTCGGCTTCCCGCCCATATTTTCACCTCGGGTGATCGGTTGCACTTTCGCGACGTGGCTATCTCGCTGGGCGTAGATGTGCGCGGCATCTCCGGTGGCGTGTGCCTGGAAGATTTCGACAACGACGGCGACATCGACATTTTCGTTACGGCTTACGGACTGGGCGACCAAGCACGCTATTTCGTAAACAACGGCGACGGGACCTTTAGCGACCGAACCGAAGCCGCCAATCTCATGGGAATCCTCAGCGGCTTGAACGCCATCCACGCGGATTATAACAACGACGGCTACCGCGACATCCTCATCCTGCGCGGCGCCTGGCTCTTTTCGGGCATGCACCCCAACTCGCTGCTGCGCAACAACGGCAACGGCACCTTCACCGACGTAACCATTGAGGCCGGATTGCTCTCTTTCTTCCCTACGCAGGCTGCCGACTGGGCCGACTTCGACGGAGACGGCTGGTTGGACCTGTTCATTGCCAACGAGACTTACGACCCCAATCGGCCCAACCGCTGTGAGCTGTATCGCAACAACGGCGACGGCACCTTCACCAATGTAGCAGCCGAGGCAGGAGTAGACTACTACGGCTTTTTTAAAGCCGCCGTTTGGGGCGATGTCAACAACGACCAGCGCCCTGACCTCTACCTAAGTAACCTAATGGGCCAAAATTTACTCCTGATCAATCGCTGTGGCGAGGGTAATAGGCGCTGGTATTTTGAAAATGTGGCCAACCGCACCCAGACGTTCTATCCGATGACCAGCTTCCCGGCCTTCTTCTTCGACTATAACAACGACGGCTGGGAAGATATTTTGACAATCAACTTTCCGCCCAATTACGAAGACCCTACCGTATCGCCTCTGGTAATGGAATATTTGGGTAAACAGCCGCAAGGAGACTGGCTGCGCCTGTACCGCAACAACGGCGACGGAACGTTCACCGACGTGCATCAAGAGCTGGGTCTACACACCGTCACGTATGCCATGGGTAACAACTTCGGCGACTTCGATAACGACGGCTGGCCGGATATCTACTTGGGCACGGGCAAGCCCGACCTGCGCTCGCTTATCCCCAATCGGGCCTTCCGCAACATAGAGGGCAAGCGCTTTGAGGATATTTCAATGAGTGGTTTTGGTCATCTGCAAAAAGGGCACGGCGTGGCCTTTGCCGACATCGACCAAGACGGCGACCAGGACCTTTACCTTGTAGTGGGTGGGGCGGTGGAAGGAGACCTGGGTTACAACATCTTATACGAAAACCCGGGTAACGCCAACAGTTGGATTACGCTGGTACTGGAAGGCACCACGTGCAACCGCGACGCCATCGGCGCCCGCATTCGCGTAGCCGTGCGGCGCCCTGACGGTTCTTTGCGCGACATTTACGCCACGGTGGGCACAGGCGGCAGCTTTGGCTCCTCCTCGCTGCGCCAAGAAATAGGGTTGGGCGATGCCAAGTACATTGAGTTCGTCGAAGTCCAATGGCCTCGCCCTCAGGCGCCTAAAAGCGTGTATCGGAATGTTCCCATGAAGGCCGCCGTTTACCTCAAAGAGGGCTCGACTCAGGCGGAAGTACTGCCGTGGAAGCCCCTTCCTTTTCGCAAAGAGCCTACGCGCGCCATGAAAAAGTAGGAGTGGTCAGGACGTCGGATCGTCGTTCCAGCGTACGCGCGCCTGTATTTTCCATTCGCTGAAACGCCCAACGGCTCCGGAAGGGCTGGCCGGTATGCGCTGGATGGTCAGCTCGTGGCGCGCCTCCAGGCGGAGCCAGGGCGCTGCCCGCCATTGTAGGTTGATGAAGTAACGCGAGCCGCGCCCGGCGAAACCGGGAATGCTGACGGAGGCGAACAGGTCGTTCTCGAAAGCATAGATGCGCGCGTCGTAGTCCTGGGTGTCGAAGATGACAAATCGCCCCAGGCCGGATAGGCGGCTTTGCAAGGGGCGCACCAGCACTTCATGGTAGGCCAAAAAACCGCGCGAAAAGGGAGCATCGGCTACGGAGAAGCGCGTCCACTCCGCGCGGCTGCGCATCTCTACGCCCCCACTCACGCGATAGGCGGCGTGCAGGCGAAGGCGACGGCGCCGATGTTCGACCAAGGTTCTTTCCGAGCTTCCGGCGGAGTTGCGCTCTTTTGTTTCACCAAACCACAGCGCGTAGAGCGACACGCCGCGCTTGGGTGTCCAAATCACCCGCCCCAGATATTCGCGCCCCTGCGAAGGGGCGTTGGCACCGAAGCGCAGCCACGGATGCCGCCAGGCATCGGCATAGGCGTTGATTTGCCAGGTGCGCCCAAGACGCATCTCTATACCCATGTACAGGCCGTGCTCGTTGTTGGCTGCCGAGCTCTCGGCCAACGGTGCGGCATAAACGGCCCGATAACGCGGGTCGAAATAGCGGTGCAGTAGGGCCAAGGTCACACGCGAGTCGGTGTTGAGCAGCAGCCCGTTCAGAGTGGCCATACCGCCACCCAGGCTGTACGCCGTTTCACCAAAGGCGTACCAGTTGCGCCGACGCCAGGAATAGTCGGCGCTAAAAGCGGTGAGGCGTTGCCCCTGAAAGGCATATAGCCGATACAAAGCCGGTGTCGGGCGCCAAGGTGTATCGTATCGGATGTCTACGGTATTCACGGCCAGATGGGCCTCTCGACGGCGATAGGCCAGCACCGCTCCAAGCACGCTTTCGCCCACGGCGCCTTCACCGCGGATTTCCGCCGGTGTACGGTGCAGACCGGAGCTCAGCAGCGAGGTGAAAAAACGCTCCGCCGGAGCGAGACCGGCCGAATCGAGCACCTCGCGCCAGTTGGCGTCGCGCCGCCGGTGAGAAAGTAGTGCCGTGACTTCCCAGCGGCGCCCAAGCTGCAGGGTAATGGCTCCGCCGCGCAAAAAAAGCGCCTCGCCAAAGGCCGTGTAGGGAGCAAACGCTCCGCCGCCGCGCACAATAGACATGGTCTCGGCACTCTTGCCCGGAGCGAAGCGGGTCTGCAAAAGAAGACCCTGGCCCAACTGCACCGAATAGTCGCCCAGCAAAACAGCACGCACTACCGAGTGCGCTTGCTGCACATAAAAATGACCGCTATAAAAGTCAAAACCCTGCGGGTTGCTGCCTCGAAAAAAGGCCTCTCCCGGGTCTTTTTCGGCAGTAAAGCCAAAGCGCATGCGCCGCTCAAAGGTGTGCGTAAAGCGCATGCCCAAAGCGTCCGGACTGCCCTCTGCCGAGCGCACCGCCCAAGGCACTGGCCGCCCCCAGCGCAACAACAACTCGCTGCGCCCGCGCCAAAGACCCTGCCATACCGAGCCGTAGCGCTCATCGAGATACGTATCAACTCCCACATAAGGCCGCACCCGGTGAATGTCGGCCAACTCCCACCCCGGAATCGCCTGCAGCTCGTATATGCTGAGCAGCGCACCCAACTGCTCGCGGTACTGCAAAAAGTTTTCTATTTGCAGCTGACTGAGCACCCGAAGGGCGTACAGCTCTTCCCGACTTGCGCGGTTGAGGTCGAGCGGGCGGCGCCGGGCATTTTCCAAAAATTCTAACAACATTTGCGCCTCCGCCTCATTGACCTGCTCGCTTTCTCGAAAAAAACTCTCCAACAGCTCGCCCGTCGTTGGCTCTTCTACCTGGCCGAAAACGGCAAATGGAAAGAGCCATAATGCGGCTGCTCGGCTCCACTGCCAAACTCTTTCTCGCATGGTATCTCCCCACGTTGTGGGCGCTCCGCCAAGAGGGCGCCTATGCCCAGGAAAGATACGCCAAAAACGGCCTAACCATTACAGCAGCAGGACATCTTCTCCCAACAACTACCCGCGCAAGCGTTCCAGTGCGACCTTCATGCGCCGGATGGCCTCGCGCAGCTGGCCCTCCGAGGCGGCGTAGCTGAGGCGAAAGCAGTTCGGGTCGCCAAAGGCCGTTCCCGACACCAAGCCAACGTGGGCATACTTCATGATGTAGTCGCAAAAGTCATCGGCATTTTGCAAAACGATGTGACCGTGGCTTTTCCCGAAAAACTCGCCGATATCGGCAAAGACGTAAAAAGCGCCATCCGGATGGTTGGCCCGAATACCGGGTATTTCTCTCAATAAAGACAGTACCAAATCGCGGCGCCGAAGAAAGGCCTCCCGCATGGCGCGCGTAGGGCTGAGGTCGCCCGACAGGGCCAAGGCCCCGGCCTTTTGGCTAAAAGCAGCCGCTCCGCTGGTGACTTGCCCTTGTATTTTGCAGCACGCATCGGCGATAAATTTGGGCGCGCCCATGTACCCCAGGCGCCAGCCGGTCATGGCAAAGCCCTTGGCAAAGCCGTTGACGGTGATGGTGCGCTCGCGCACCTGGGGGAAGCTGCCAATGCTGACGTGTTCGGCGGTAAAATTGATGTACTCGTAGATTTCATCGCTCACCACATAGACGTACTCGTATCGGGACAACACCTCGGCGTACGCTTGCAGCTCGCGCCGGCTAAACACCGCTCCCGTGGGATTACAGGGCGAAGAGAAGAGCAAGAACTTCGTGCGCGGCGTTATGGCAGCCTCCAGCTGCTCTGGGGTAGGTTTGAACTCCTGCTCTACTCCGGCGTATACCGGCACCGGCACGCCTCCGGAGAGCTTGACTATCTCCCAGTAAGAGACCCAATACGGCGCGAAAATGATCACCTCGTCGCCCGGGTCGAGCAATGCCTGACAGACGTTGTAAATAGATTGCTTAGCTCCGTTGCTGACGACGATTTGCTCGGGCTCGTAATCCAGATGGTTGTCGCGCTTGAACTTTTCACTGATGGCCTTGGTCAACTCCGGCAGGCCTGCCACAGGAGTATATTTGGTGTACCCCTCTTTGAGAGCCTGATAGGCCGCTTCTTTGATGTGCACGGGGGTATCGAAATCCGGCTCGCCTAGGCTGAGGCTGATGACATCGTGCCCTTGCGCCCGCAGTTCGCGCGCCATCCGGGCCATTTTCAAGGTCTCGGACTCGGCTAAAGTCAGGACGCGCTTCGACAAGACATTGACAGTAGTAGCATCTGTATGCATGAGAAGTTCCCTTATGAAAAACGAAAACTACCGCAAAAGTATCACACCGGCGGGCGATAGTTATGGCAAAGAAGCCGGTCTTTGGAAAAGCCAGCCCAGCCGCACGTCGAACACATCGGCCACGTGGCGATGCGCCTTCAGCGTACTGCCCACCAGCAGGCGATTGCCGACGGCGTAGAAAAGGCCGTAACGCTGATAGACCGGGTCCGTTTCTCGCGCCTGGTGAAACACATAAGGCCCTACTTGAACACTGAAGCGCACCTTCCCGGCCACCAGCTCGTGCCCTACGAGTAGGCCGCCGAGCCAAGCGCTGCCGTCGTTTCCCTGCAGGTCCAGACGGGCCCGCTTCCATCCGTCGTGAATCCATTCCATGGCGATCGACAAAGCACTCAGTCGGCCGACGCGACGCCCAACGGCTGCTGCGGCACCCCATAGCCATTGCACCTCTCCGCGGGCAAAAGAGCCGTCGGCCAGCACCGTCTTAGCAGAGCCCACCGCCTGCATCCAGGCAAAATGGCGCGGAGCGGCCTTCCAAGCGGAAGAGCGCGGCGCCCGCTGCACCACACCGGGCCTCAAGGCGTAAGCCAAGCCCGTACCCCAGGTCGGAAAGTTCATCCCTTTGTTAGGCAAGCGCATGCCCCCGTTAGAAATGTGGTTGTAATGAAAACCCAGCGAGACCTCCCAACGCGGCTTTACCCGATAATGCGCGTATACGTTGAGCACAGCCAGCAAGTTGATGGGCGAGCTAAAAAACAAGTTCGTCGGGTTTGTAGCGGCGTCGTACACCCTACTTACATAAGCCATACCCAGTCCGGTCTGCAGCGAAGCGTACAAACGACGCTCTGCCCAAAACATAGGCTGCACGTAAGCGGCCGCAGCAACGCTGCGCCCCAGTACGTCGGGATTGTCAAAATCGGAGTAATACAGCGCAAACCCGCGCTTGGCCACCACCCCTGTATGCGCAGTGCGTTCCGGCCGCGCCTCTACCCACTGAAGGTTGAGCGCCACACCGCGAGGCTGAGTCCTGGATACGTTGATCAACTCCCGCGAGTGCGGAATGATAAAACCGCGGTATACTTGAGCGCTCAAAAGCACGGGATTGGGATTGACCTCGGGGTTCTGAGCTACACCCTTCCTGAAAAAGACAAGGTGTAGAAAAAGCACGGCAATACGGGCGTTTCGGTTCATAGCGCTAAAATGCATTTTTTGGAGAAAAATGTCGCCATAAGGAGAAAGCACCATCGGTTAAAGACGGCGAAGAGGCAATCCTCCGACCTTTTCGCGCCGGCAATTCGGCAGCAAAAAGCCCTATTCTTCGCGCCAATAGGCCGGCACGCGCACGGCACGGGCAGCAGGAGGCAACGACGCCAATAAACCAATGGCAATGACGGTAACCATCACCGGCAACAAATCCCACGGGCGCAAGGCGATGGGATAACTACTGACGATAAAACCCTGCGGAATAGATACCAGTTCCCAGCGCTTTTGGGCAATGTACAAGGCTAAGGCCAAAGCAATGCCGATGCCCAGGCCTAAGGTGGTTAGTAGCAGGCCCACGCCGATGAAAACGCGGCGAATAAGGCGGTCGTCGGCGCCTATGCTTCGGAGTGTAGATATGTCGCGCTGTTTGTCCAGCACCAACATCCAGAGGGCTCCCACCATGTTAAAGGCCATGAGGATGAGCATCAGCGTCAAAATGGCAAAGCCCATCCATTTTTCCAAGCGCATCACCTTGAAAAAGGCCTCGTTCTGCTCGTATCGGTCGCGCAACACAAAGCCCTCGCCGAGCACTTGGGCGAGGCGCTGCTTCACGGCGACCACAGAAGCACCGGCCGTACAGCGCACCTCCAGGGCAGAGACCGTATTCTCATCGCTCTCCAGCAGGTCGCGCACCCATTCCAAGTCGGCCAAAATGTACTGATTGTCGAATTCCTGCTGAATGGAAAAGACACCTGCCGGATAGGCGTAGCGCACGATAAAGGGCTGCTCTATGGGCCCCACTTGCCGACGAGGCATATACACGCGCAGCGGTGCAAAGCCGCTTTGGGTACGTATTTTCAGTTTTTGACTCATACCGGCGCCGATCACGGCGTAGTAGACGGCGCCCTCTCGAAGAACGTAGCGACCCTCGCTCACCGTAGAGTCGATGTCGTTGATGCGCGCATAGTGGTCGTCCACGCCTTTGAGTATGCCGAAGTCCTGAGAACCCTCGTATTCAAAAAAGGCAATTTCCTCCAAAGTTTCGCTCACCAAAGCCACTCCCGGCGTTTGGCGCAGCCGAGCCAAGAGCGCACTGTCGGCCTCAAACGTCTTGCCCTTAGATGGCGTAATCTTGATTTCCGGATTAAAATAGCCGAAAAGGCCCGACAACAAGTCTTCAAAGCCGTTGAAGACCGACAACACCAAAATCAGGGCAGCCGTGCCGATGCCAATGCCGACAACCGAAATGCCCGAAATGATATGAATGGCATTCGTACTGCCTCGAGCAAACAGGTAGCGCCGAGCAAAGAAAAAAGGAGACATAGCATCGACAAAGGTCGCCATTTTCGGCAGCAATGAAGCGTAAACGCAACCGGAGGTGTTCCCCTAATCGACAATATAATGCACCCCTCCTACCCTTTTCCCTATTTTCGCCCCGGCAAAGAGCAAGCAGCGGCATTTTATGAAAAGGCGAAACGATTTGTCCTTGGGAGAAGCTATCCGGCTCATGCTGCGCGAGTATCAGCTCGACGGGCGGCTCAAGGACTTTCAAGTGCGGGCAATATGGGAGCGGCGCATAGGAAGGAGCCTCGGCAATTACATCTCCGAAGTGCGCGTGCGCGAAGGGGTATTGTACGTGACGGTGCTCTCTTCGCCGCTGCGCCAAGAGCTGACCATAGCCAGGGAAAAAATCCGAGAGCTACTCAACGAAGAAATGGGTGAGCCGTACGTCAAAGAGGTCATCATCCGATAAACGCCCGCGATCGGTAACCTCCCACGCAGGGAAACACCCCCATCCACGAGCATCACCATTCACAGCCACCACCAAGTACGGCCGACGGACCCCGAAAACACCCACAAAGAGCAGCATCGGCTGCAGAACGGCGCGTAAACAACGCCGGCACACCCCCCGCGACAGTAAACACGTCGATCGTTGAAGAAGACTCTTCTCCTTTCTCAAGAAAAGAATGAGAAGGCACCTCGTCTGTATCTAATACTCCTTCGCCTACGATAGGACATGCCACTCAAAAAAATGTCGCATGTCCGTTTTTCGGTAGCTTTTAAGAAAGATAGTATTTTAGGCATGTCGTTTGCTTTACTCATTTCGAGTAAATAAAATTTTAAAGCAAGGTCAATTCTTGCAAAATGAAGTATTTTTAAGGCGAAAACTAGTCGGCTTTTATTAATCGGTAAAACCCATTAAAGTTCCATCTTAGCCATGTTAGAGGACGAGAGACATCAAATTATCCCTTTGTGCCTACTTCATAGAGCCCTCTCCTTCTTCCGAAGGCGCCGGGTGGATAACTTTTGACCTTGACCGGAAGGAGCCATTCTGTGTCTTTTTGAACAGAGTATTGCAGCACTGCGAGGGCATGAGAGCGGCTCTTCTCGGCCGTTTTTAGAAGCGTTGTATCTGAAAATCATGCTTTTGTAAATTGAACTAGATAAATCGATAAAAATAGACAACACACCATTAGGCCGACGCTCGGATTGGCTTCCGTACCGTGCCGCTTTTCTGTCCATTGTTGTTGGAGACGCCAAACATCCGTTATATGAAAAAATATACACCAGACCAATCCCTATCGGAATATCTTTTTCTTCTTCGCGGCGATGTGTCCGGCATTCAAGATTTTATTTTCAACATCAAAAGTGAAGGTGCTGCCCGCACCCTAAAGGCCCGCTCTTTCTTTGTGCAGACAATAGCCGATTTGTGCCTGAGGTTGATCGAGGAAGAGTTAGGTTCGGAGAACTGCTTGTTGTTCTACAACGGCGGCGGAGGCTTCTATGTGTTTTGCAAGGAAATCGACGACCGGCTGTTAGAGCATATGCGTTGGAGGGTTCAGCGCGACCTATCCGGCCGCGAGATTTACCTCAGTTTGAGTAACGTTCGCCGTCAAGACGACTTTGCCGCCACTTGGGAAGCAATTCATCGGACGGCTGCCCAAGACAAACAACAGAAATACAGGGCTTATCCGGAAGCCTTTGAGCCTTTCGAGCGCGGGCGCGACAACGATGCGTACTGGAAGCGTTTTTCCAAAAAACTAACGCAGTCCCGCGAGTTTGCCATCGGCAGCACTACGGCCTCACCGGTCGGGTTTTCGGAAGACGCCATCTGCTTGTTCGGCCAAGAAGGCCGCTTGAGGGGAGGGCCTCCGCCAAAAAACATCAATTGGCACCTGCCCAAGTGGACGACAGAACTAATAAACGCGCATTCCCGATGGATCGATAAGCTCCGGGCCGAAGATGAGGACGACAGCCATTCGCGCGAGGCGGGCGACATCTTGGAACTGGAGACGCTGGGCTACTTTGCCCGGACGCGCACCGGCACCGACAAGATTGCCGTCTTGAAAATGGATGTGGACTCTTTGGGTCGGCTCTTCTCCGAGCAAAACGACTGGACTCGAACCGCTAAGCTCTCTCAAGCGCTGAAGACCTTCTTTGAAGAGGAGATTTTCAATCTGTGGAAAAGCGACTTCACCTTCAAAGACTCAAAAGGGCAAGAACAACGCACGCCCTTTTCGGAAAACATCTACGTGGTCTTCTCCGGCGGCGACGACTGCATGATGATAGGCGGTTGGGATGCCGTATTCGACTTTGCCGGAAAGATAAAAAAGGCTTTCGATGATTTTTGGAAGGATAAAAAGGACGACCTGGGTTTAAAAGTGCCACCCACCCTGTCGGCTTCCCTAACGGTGGTAGAGCCCAAGTTTCCCGTCATTCGCATGGCCACTCTGGCCGAAGACGCACTCAAAGAAGCCAAACGCGCCGCCCAAGGGGAGAAAAACCGCATCGCCATCTTCGGGCGAATACTAACGTGGGAGGAGTTTTTCAAAGCTCAAAGGATAGCGCACCGATTGGAAGAACTCATCAAAAAAGAAAATGAGCCGCGCAACATCCTCCAGCGCATCCGCATGAGCCAGAGCAGATTCGACCCCATTCTCCGAAAAGCCCTGGAAGAAGGCGTAGTCGAAAACCCCGCCATCTGGAGAATCCGCTACTACCTGCGCCGCTCCAAGAATGACGTGGAGGATATTGTCAAAGAATACACAGAGGCCATCCTCCAAGCCGTCCTCTGCCGAAAACGCACCAACTCCGATTTGTTCCCCGTAGCGGCCCGATGGGCCGAATTTATGACGCGCTCACACGACTGATTCGTTCATCTCAAACAATACTTTCGAAGTATGGCAAACTTTCCGCGAACACCTCAGCATCAGCCTTCAGAGCAGAAAAGCCCACACCAAAGCTATCTGGAGCAGCACATCCCGGACATCCTCTCTTTCAAAGAGACAACAAACTTGAAGGATTTACTTACCCATTTGGAAGGGTATGTTCGTGAAAAAGCAGGAGGCGTGACTACCTCCCAGCTGCGCAACATTTTTTCCAAAATAAAACCTATGAAGACGGCCCAACAACTGCAGCTGGCGCGTCCTCAACTGGCCTATGTTGCCGCCCGACAGCAAAAAAAAGAGGCCCGCAATGTTATCTCTTTTATAGAGACAATTGTCAAAGAGGTAAATGATGACAAACAGGTAGAAAGTTTCATCAAGTTCTTCGAAGCCATTGTAGCCTATCACAAACTCTATCACGGTCAAAAATCCTAACAATCATGAATAAGTTAACAGCCAAAATTTTCATCACCGGCGACATTGTTGCCGTAACCGGTCTGCATATCGGAGGCTCGAAATCCGCCTTAGACATCGGCGGCGTTGACCTCAACGTGATTAAGAAACCCGACGGCACGCCGTTCATCCCCGGCTCATCGCTCAAGGGCAAGCTCCGCGCACTTCTGGCCCGATGTGAAGGCTCGGTAGCCGTAACGAAACGCGAGGCCAAGGGACAAAAAAGCGACGCAGACGTAGACTATTTGTGCGAAATTTTCGGAACGCCCGGCGATGAAGGCGATGCGGAGTCGGGCTTCAACGTCACGCGCCTCATCGTGCGCGATGCCGATCTCATAGTAGACGAATTCAAGAAACAATTCGGCGACGATCTCGAGCTGGGCTATTCGGAAATAAAATGGGAAAACACCATCAACCGCACTACCGGCACGGCCGAGCACCCTCGCCAACTGGAGCGCGTCCCCGCCGGCGCCCGCTTCCGCTTCGAGATGGTATACGACGAGTACTCCGACGGAAAGGCTAAAGAGCACCTCGCCCGCATCCGAATGGCCATGCGCCTGCTCGAAGGAGACTACCTCGGCGGACAAGGCTCGCGCGGATACGGAAAAATTCGCTTTGAGAACGTGAAATTCAGCAAAAAGACCGTTGAGGCGTACGAAAGCGAAAAAGACGAGCTCCCCGTAGAAATGCCCTTTACTTTTTGATAAGCCATGAAAGCCGTACTCCTTCTTTGCAAGCCCCGCGCGCGCTTTCACTTCGGCAGTATTGCGCCCGATGAAAACGCCTGGCTCAACACCTGCGACGAGTGGTTGCACAGCGACACGCTCTTCTCAGCCCTCATTAACATAGCGGCCGAGATGTACGACGCCGCCGCAGTGGAACGCCTCATTCGCTGCTTCGCAGACGGCAAAGTGCGCCTATCGTCGGGCTTTTACCTGCTCAAAAACGCCGCAGGAGATAACATCTACCTCCTGCCCAAGCCGGCTCACTACGCCGCTCGGGTAAGCGACCGCTTTAAAGAGTTCAACCGCGTGAAGTTTATCTCCAAAAAGGTATGGGAAGCCGGTTGGACGTGGGAAGAGTGGAAGGATAAGGGCTGGTTTTTGCAAAACGGCGCGGCAGTCATCGCCCGCGAAGAGTTCCCGGAACTGTCTAATCCCGAACGGGCGGCCCGAATACGATTGTGGGAGACCGAGGACTATCCGCGCGTAAAGGCGCGCAATCCGGAGCGAAGCGGTGGTTTCTTCTACCTCACTACAACGAGCATCGCCGACAACTCCGCTTACTTAAGTGGTGGCGCCGGTGCCGTTCACTTGTACTTTCTCTTAGACACGGCCGAGGGCTTCGAGCAGAGCGATGATTATCGAAAGATCGTAGCGGCTATACGTCTGTTGCCGCATCGCGGCATAGGCGGCGAGCGCTCGGTAGGGTGCGGCCTATTTGAAGGTATCCAAATGCTGGACTTCAGCCCCCCTTCCATCGAAGGAACCGGGCGCTGCTCCGTCTCCCTGATGCTGCCGGATGTGGAAGATTTACCCAAGATGAAAAATTACAGTGTGCTCCTGCGCGGCGGCAGGCACTACGGCGGCGGAGACAAACGATTCCGCTTCGTCCGCATGCTCGCCGAGGGAGCCTTCTTTGAAGGCACCCCCAACGGAAAAATAGCCGAAATAGGCGTAAACGAGGGCCACTCCGTGCGCCGCTACGGCAAAGCCCTCTGCTTGCCGGTGGTTCATTTTTAACACCTAACAAAATCAAAATACATGAGCGAATATCCTCACCACCTGCTGCAGCTAAACATCCGGACCTTGACCCCTCTGCACATCGGGGACGACAAGGGCAAAACCCTGTCGCCTTATGCAGATTACGTCTTCTCTCCGGACGGTCGGTATCTGCACTACCTCAATCTCAAGAAGATAGAACAGGCCGTGATGCGGGCCGGTGCACTGGAAGAGTACGTAGAGCTCATCCAATCTATGGACAACAATCGTTCCGATTTAGACCTGCGCCGCTTCTTGACCGATCGCCTAAAGTGCCCACTCGACGAGGTTACAGCCATCCGAGTACCCTGTAAAGGCCTCAAAGCCGATAGCAAGATCAGTATCATTCCCATCGTCAAAAACGCCGGTAAACCCTATCTGCCCGGCAGCTCGCTAAAGGGCGCCTTGCGCACGGCCATCCTCTACGACTGGCTGGTA
>Ga0129299_1000233_pt1 | contig 33811 bp, 20 predicted proteins | sample ConPoolayeCmetaG_FD_94477 | JGI IMG/M metagenome (GOLD analysis project Ga0129299, IMG submission 94477) | Hot spring microbial mat communities from California, USA to study Microbial Dark Matter (Phase II) - Cone Pool mat layer C metaG ...
CCAAGTCTCGGATTTCGGGTTGAGCTACTACACCTCCGAAGCCCCGGTCACGCTCAAGCTGACGAACACGTCGACGACACCCCAGACTTGCTGGCCCGTCGTGCGGGTGAATGGCTCGCTGGTTTACGCCGATCGCACCGCCAGCCCGCGTTTGCCGCTGACCATCGAGCCGGGCAAGAGCGTCTCGGTCCCGCTAGCCCTGAATCTTCGCCGCATCAGTCCGGGACAACATACCCTCCAGGTCTATTTCCTGGATGATCCATTGAGTAGATTGCAGACCTTCGATGTCCGCCTAACGGCCGGGGCCGCGACGGCCGAAGCAACGGAAAGCGAGCCGTAACCATCCGTCACGGACTGGGCACACGGCGACGCGGGCCGTTGCCGCAGCCGTTTCCAGACCATGACCCGCACCCACACCACTCGCTCACCTAAGCCGGCCGGCCCCCGCCTGAGCGGGCAAGCGGTGCTGGTGTGGTCACTGGTCGGACTGGCTGCGGGCACGATGGCCGCCGTGATCCTTCTGGCCCGGCAAGGACCGCCGCTCCCACCCGACGCCGTGTCGCACGTCCCGCTCGCCGCCGTCTCGCGACCCGCGGCACCGGCGTTGAGCGAGCCGACGCCCGCCGCCTTTGCCGAATTCCTGACCGCTTCGATCCATCGGGACGGAGCCTTGACCGCGACCATCCACGTGGGGTTGGCCGACGCCGGCCGCGAACGGATATCCGCTCGTTTCGGCAACGGGAACGACCCCTCGGAAAACTACTACTGGGGCGCCCTGTACGGTCTGGAGAACTATCTCGTGAATGCGGCAGGCTGGCGGCGGGCCTATCGCGATGGCGGCGATGGCGTTCGGATCCTCCGCCGAACCGTGTTCCATAGACGGATCGCCCCCAACACCATCTGGCGGCAGCGGGGCGTCTCCGATCCGTTTGACATCTACGTCCTCGCCCTGGCCTGGCGGGCGGACGAAGTTGTGGCCGCAATCCAGGAACCCTTGCGCGACGCATTGGCCGGCGAGCAGCTCGTCCTGCACATCGATGGTCAGGCCAGGGCATTCGGCTCCGGAAGCGGTGTGACCGGGTACTTCGGCCCGAATCCGCTGACCGAGCGATACGCCGACCCGCTGGAGGGCATCGTCGACGCGGCGAGCCGCGGCCCGGTCGGCGTGTTCTACATCTGCGCCATGAGCGGAGTCTACTTCCACCCGGCCGTGCGGGAAAAGGGGTTGTACCCGCTGTTATTCACGCGGCGACCGCTGGTCACGGAGGCCTACATCGTCGCTGGATTGCTGGAGGGATTGGCATCCGGGCACGTGGACGACGGATTGATCGACGCCGCCGCAGCCGCCTACGCCGCACGCCAGAAGACCGTGACCATGGGGCAGGCACGCTCGCTCTTCTATCGGTGAAAGATCACCTCGACAGGGCCGAAGCAGCCGGGCTACCGATGACGATCCTCCGCCTTCGCGGGGGCCGTCGTCGTCAACCGCGGAGGACCGCTAGGCAGGCGTTGGGGCCGCGGGATGAAGCTGATCCGACCCTCGGGACGATCCACGCCGATGCTGAAATTGCGGGTCTTCCAGTTTGGCGAATCCGCGGGATCCTGCCAAGTGCTGTTGTCGACTTGCCCGCTCCAGTAGCTGTCCTCACCGCCCACGTCGAGAAACAGGGCAACCGAGGTCACGTCGGCGAAGTAATACCCCACGTCGGGCCGGTCGGCATCACCGGCCTCGAACCGCGGCTCCGGCATGGCCATGCCGGGCCGGTTTCCCTCCTTGCCACGGTAGGCGTCGTTCCCACCGATGTCGATGACCGCCGTCACGCTGCGGTTGATGTTGTAGCTGATCCCGTTCTCCTTCACCGCGTATTCGTCGTCGCCGCCGATGTTGACCAGCAGCGAAATCGAGAAGTCGTGCCCCCAGGCTAGCGACGAATTGCCCGTCGCTTCCGCCAGATGTTTATCATTGCCGCCTTCATCGACCAGCACGCCGATGCAGAAATGGGCACCCGTGGCCTGCGAATAACAGACTCCCCGGTATTCATCGTCACCCGCGCCCTCGTACAGCAAGCCCGTCCCGAACCAGTAACCGGTGCCCATCGTCCAACTGCCCGACAAGTAGCGATCATCGCCTTCGACATCCAGCAACGCCCCCAGCCCACCGGCGTAGCTGTGACCGTCGCAACCGTCGCCGCGACGGCCGATCCCGCAACCCTGGGCATTGCTGACCGAGATATCCTCCTTGGGCGAATGATATGACGGGCGGCCCGTGATCCGGGCATCCCGAACCGCCTCATAGCGATCGTTCCCGCGGCGATCGGCCAGGACGCCGACGCCGGACATTCCGCCGAGACCCTGACCATCGGCGAACAAGCGGTACTCGTCATCACCGTCGCAATCAAAGAGCTGTCCGATCCCGAAGTAGCCGCAGCCCTGGCCGCTGAACTTGAGAGAATAACGATCGTCGCCCGCCAGATCCGCGCACAGCCCAAAGCCGAACTGCCCGACGCCCTGGGCGTAGTGCTCCGCCTGGTAGGTGTCGTTTCCGGAAGCGTCGAGCAGCACGCCGACGCCGCAGAGTCCCGCACCCTGGGCGGGCACCGTGGACTCATAGCGGTCGTCTCCGGCAAGATCCAGCAGGAGACCGATCGGGCGATCGGCCGTCGAGGCCGCCACACCGCCGGTATAGCGGTCGTTGCCGGCGAGATCGACGATCAGCAGGGCATCGGTCCCGTCGACCTCGTCATCGCCGCCGCCACGGATGCGGATCCAGCCCCAGGGTGTACACCAGTCGAAAGCGAAAGAAGGCGGATCCTTCAAATCATCCAGTTTCTGTAAGGCCTGTCGGGCGTCGTCCACGGCCTGCACGCATTTTTCCGCGGCATACCACAGACAGGCCTGATCCCAGGTCCGTGCCAGGTCGTCAAGCTCCGGGCAGAAGTCGTAAGCATCCACCTGTTCATGCCCGAGATCGAAGCGGCGCGAGACCGTGAGACGGTCCCGGCCATCTGCTCGACGAAAAGCCAGCTCCGCCCAGCGGTGGGCGTCAACGATGTTCGCGACCAACCGCCCGAGAATCGGTCGAGCAGGCTCGGGCACCCCCTGCACCTTCTCGGCCAGCTCCTTTTCAATGAGGGGGTAGGGTAGATCCATATAGAAGGTAAACGGCCTGGTCGTCCGCTCAGCGGCGCGATACAGGTTCAGGATCGCCACGTCCAAGGGCGTCTCCTCCCTGGTCAGATTCGTCGCGTAACCCCGCATCGCTCCGTACTTCGGATTCACGCCCAGGACATGCACGGCGTGGAAGAGATGGGTATCCCCCCTGCCGAGCGTCTGATCCTGGACCCCCGGGTCAAGATGCCGCCGGGCAGCCTGCCCAAGCAGACGCGTGTAAGTGACGGCGTCGAGGGGTTCGGCGAACAGGCTGTCGAAGAGCCGCAGCTTGTGCGGTATCTCCGCCGGAAACTTGGGCCACCAGCCCTTGGGTTGCCAACCCAGATCGGCACGAACCAGACCGACCGTCGCCAGGGCCTCGTCCAGGGCGTCCCGTTCGTGAGCCATGCTCATTGCCGAACCGAAAAGTGAAATGGCCAGAAACATCGAAAGGTAACCGTTCATATCGCGGCTTTTACCGGAAAGCGGCAGGCGTCACAAGCCGAAGAGTGCTAACCCTCTGTCCGCTTCCGTGGGCGATTATCCGATGGAATGCCGCCCCTTTCCGGCCGAAACAGGAATAAGCCGGAAAGGAAAGAACGGCATGATGCCTGGCCATCACCACCGATGGGAAGACCGCCGCCGATCCGAGCGGCGCAATTGCTCGACGCCGGTCTGGCTCAAGTACCCCGGCGCCGGCGAATTCTCCCCGGGCTGGATGATCGAGGAATCCTCAGGCGGAGCGGCCTTCCTCGTTCGGGGACGAGTCCGAGCGGTGCCGGGAATGCTGATCCAGATGTGCGATCACGAGCCGGACTCGGCCATGGCCGCACCGCGGACAGCGCGCATTTGCCGTACAGAACGGGTGCACGGGGACATCGTACTGGTCGCCGCCGAATATCGCTCGACCGCAGCGTGGTCCGAGTCCCAAAGCTGTCTTCGGTGATCCAGAGACCGGCGGTCGACGCCGTCCCGGTCAACTAGGCGGCTCGACCGCCTCGGCAGGCCCGGATGTGGCACGACCCACCGGCGGATGCTCCACCAGCACGACCTTCAACTCCGGGACATCGGGATGGTCCGTCCGGATGACGATTCGGTCTCTCCCGGGCGTCGGCCGGTATTCCGGGGGAATGCTCACCGTCAAGCGGTAGATGGAGACGATCTCCGCAGGGGGCGGCTCAATCCTGATCAAAGGATCCTCCGCCGCCACCCCCGTGATTTTGAAGGGATTGCGGGCGTTGTTTTGGATGGAGAGTTGCCGCGTCACGGTCTCACGACGATCGGCGGAGAGCATCAGGGTCTCCGGAACCACCATCACGTCGGGCGCGATATAGATGGCGACGGGAATCTGAAGGTTGGGCGCCTGGGCGAGGCCGGTCCGCAATTCGATCGCGCCTTGCTGGCTCCCATAGTTGAAAGGCGGCGCCAAGCCCACCGTCAACGCGTAGCGCTTGCCTGGCTCATCCGTCGCCAGCGCGACGGTGAAGAGCGGGTTGGTGACCCGGAGGTCGGAGAGCTGTGCCGGCTCGTTCGTGTGGTTGACCACCTTGACCATGCGGGTCGGCTCGGCGCGGACTTCGGCGAGGTTCATTCGCCCGAAGCTCACCGAGGCCGGGGTCACCTCCACGGGCTGCCAGAGCACGCCGCGACATTGGAGCGTAATCACCCCCTCCGGCCCCTCCACATTGGTGTAGACCGTGATGGGCTTGTTGACCTCGCCGCCCACTTTGGGTGTGAACAGCCGTATCGGAATACGGCCCGCCTCTCCGGGCTGGACGACTCGATCATAGTCGCCCGCCGTCGTGCAACCGCACGAGGGCCGTACCAGCAGGATTTCCAGAGGCCCGGTGCCCGTGTTCACAAACCAGTAGTAATGCACCACTTCGTGGCCGGCGGGCACCCTGCCGAAGTAGTAGTCCGGCGTATCGAAGCGAATCGCGGGAACTTCCCCCGGTTTCAAGGCGACGGTGGGTTGCGGCAGACCCGGCGGCCGGACCACGGCCGCCGCCGGCGAGGTGGCGGCCGGTCCGGTGGTTGCAGGCTGCACGGTGGCCGGCGGTGGTTGTTGGCCCAAGCTGACGGCGACATCGCTGAGAATCGCCAGCACAACAGAACAGAGCAGTGTTCCCATGATTCCAGCTCCCGAAACCCCCTGGGACGGACCCATCCAGCGTCAAACCACCCCTGAAAGCCCGGCAAGGCTCTCAGTTTACGGCCACTGCGGGCCGTGCCAAGCGGGGGCAGCGGCACGATCTGATCACAAGCCGGTCAGGTTCTTGCGGCCTCCGCGACGGCCTCAGCCAAATCCTCGATTTCCCCTTCGCCGACCGTCCGCAGGTCGAAAATCACCCCGCCGTCCTGAACCCGCACCAAAACGCTGGGATCCCCGGTGCGAAGGCGGGCGGCAAGGGCATCAAGCCTCAGCCCTGCCGCCGGAAGCCACTGAACCACCACTGTCGGCAGAGGCCAGGCCGGCAAAGAGCCGCCCCCGGCGAAGCTCTCGCCGGGCGTCACCCGCAGTTGGGCCTCCGGCATCCGCCGAGCCAGGCTCTCCCGCAACCGCTCGGCCAACGTCGACAGATCAGCCGATGTCGCGGACAACGCCGCCAGCACGGGTATCTCCCGCCGTGCTCGGCCCGGAGACTCATACAGCTCCAGGGTTGCTTCCAGAGCCGCAATCGTCAGTTTGTCGATGCGTAGCGCTCGGGCCATGGGGTTTCGCCGCAGAGGTTCGATCACCTCGCGGCGGCCCAGCAGGATGCCGGCCTGCGGCCCGCCCAGCAGCTTGTCCCCGCTGAAGGCCACCAGATCCGCCCCCTGGCGGAGGCTGGCGGGCACGGTCGGCTCATTCGCCGCGGCCCAAAGCTCATCATCCAGCAACGCACCACTGCCCAGATCATCAAAAAGCGGCAGGCGGTGACGATGGGCCAGTTCGGCCAGTTCCACGGTTCCGGGAGACTCGGAGAACCCGACGATCCGAAAATTACTGGTGTGCACGTGCATGAGCAGGGCCGTGCGATCGTGGATGGCGGCTTCGTAGTCCCGAAGGTGGGTCTTGTTGGTTGTGCCGACCTCCCGCAGGATCGCCCCGCCCGCCGCCATCACCTCCGGCAGACGATAGGAGCCGCCGATCTCGATCAACTGGCCGCGGGATACGATCACCTCGCGTCCCTGAGCCAGATGGTTCAGGGCCAGCATGGTGGCCGCCGCGTTGTTGTTGACGATCAGCGCGGACTCTGCTCCGGTAAGCCGACACAGCAGGCCCTCGGCGTATTGCCCCCGCCGGCCTCGTCGTCCGGTGTCGAGGTCCAACTCGAGATTGCAATACCCCTTCCCCAGACTTGCCAGGCGTTCGACCGCCGCCGCCGCCAGAACGCTCCGCCCCAGACCGGTGTGCAGGATCACGCCGGTGGCGTTTATAACTCGCCGCAGCCGCCCGGATCGTCGCGCGGCGAGTTCTTGTCGGGCTTGTTCCAGCAGGACTTGCACGCGGCAGTCCTCCGGCTGGGTCGCGCCGTCCAACAACCGCCGCCGGAGCCGCTCCAGCACGGTTCGCAACGCGTCCGCAAGAACCGCAGGGGGTTCATCCCGCAATCCCGGAACAGACCGGGATTCCCCGAGCAGCACGGTCATGGAAGGTATGGCCGAGAGGTCCGGCTTGGGTGGTTCGGGCATGGGCATCCCTTACGAAGGCGGCGGACCGGGCTGTTGCAGCACGCGTTCATCGCCGACGCGGCGAGTAAACTGGATGCGGTCCAAGTATTCCAGCATCGGCTGGACGACACGACGGCTGAGCCTCAGGGCGTCGCGCACTTCGGCCAGTCTGAACGGCCGTCCGCAGCCCAGCACTTGGACCGTCTGCTTGAGCCGTTCGATCGCCGCAGCGGACGCGAATTGCTGAGGTGCGAAGGCGACGACCCGTGGCTCACACCGCAGCAGGTCTTCCAGCAGCTTCAGCCGCTGCCGCGACAGGCTCGTCGCCGCCTTCAGGCCGGTCAGCAGCGGCGGATCGAAACCGGCTTCTTCGATCTCCCGCACCACCCGCTCCAGCAACGCGGCGTCATCGGGCGAGAGAGCAGGACGAAAGTCACGGTGGGCCACATAGGGACCGCGCGACACTATCCCCCCCGTCTGTTCGAGCGATGCGAGCAGCTCCTTGCCGCAGCCGGGGCCGGCCCGCGCTTCCAACCAGCCGACGAGCCGGTCGCGAAGCATGCCCGGTTCGGCGGGATTGAGGCGGTGATGCCGCAGAAGATACCGCAGGGCGCGATGGTGCAAAGAAGAGATCGTATCGCCATGCACGGCACGGCCGGCAAGCACCCGCACGCCCCCCGCAGCCGCCAGACGGCCGGCCAGCGCCGGGATGGACGCGGGATCCACACCGATTTCGCAGGCCAGACGCAACGGCGTTCGCGACTCGAAACCCGCCTGCCGCACGGCTTCTCCATAACGGGTCAAGGGGTCTTCGGACTCCGCGCGCCGCAGCGACTCCACTTCCTCCGGCCACTTCGTGCGGAATCGGCGACTGACGGGCCGAATCACCCGGCCGCCTCCCAGCGTGGCCTGGGCCGTTTCGTTGCGGATGATGAACCGCTGCCCGTGAGAGGCCACCACGGGTTGGGCGAACCGTAACTGGGCCAACGCTTCGCCTCCCGGCGCGATTTCCTCGGCTCCCACCACCACCAACATGGCCAGGGCCTCGGTGGTGCCCAGGCAGACCCGCACCCGCTGATGCGACGGAAAGGGCCGGTCGCGGCGACCCAGTAGCCGGACCCGGGCATCGACGTAGCGGGTCGCGGTGAGATAGCCGGGCGTGGCCAGTTCCATTCCGCGGTCAATTCGCTCGCGATCAATGCCGGTCAGGTTCAGCGCGGCCCGCTGACCGACCGCGGCGCCCTCGACCGCGACGCCGTGGGACTGCACCTCGCGGACCTTGCCCACCAGACCCGACGGCTGCAACTCCAGGGTCTCGCCCGGCGCGACTTCTCCGGCCAGCACCGACCCGGTCACCACCGTCCCGCGACCCCGCACCGCGAAGACCCGGTCAATCGCCAGGCGAAAGACTCCGCCGACCGTTCGGGCCGGCAGCCGGGCGGCCAAACGCCCGACCGCGTGACGGAGATCATCCAGCCCGGCCCCGGTTCGGGCCGAGGTCGTCAGGACCGGCCAATCCGCGAGCGGGGTCCCCGCCACCAGAGCGGCGATCTGCCGCGTGACGACCTGGATACGGTCGGCATGGGCCAGGTCCGTCTTGCTGATGGCTATCAATCCGGATTGGACGCCCAGGAGGTGCAGGATCTCGACATGCTCCCGGGTTTGCGGCATCACCCCGTCATCCGCCGCCACGACCAGCAGGCCCAGGTCGATGCCCGTGGCGCCCGCGACCATGGTCCGGACGAACCGCTCGTGGCCGGGTACGTCCACCACGCTGACCTGAACCTCACCCCCTTCCGGATGTGGGGCCGGGAAGTGCGCAAAGCCCAGCTCGATGGTCATGCCCCGGGCCTGCTCCTCGGGCAGGCGGTCCGGGTCAATGCCGGTCAGGGCCTTGACCAAAGCCGACTTGCCATGGTCGATGTGACCGGCGGTTCCCAGGATGCAGTGTCGCCGCGTCCCCGACGCGGCCGCCGCTCCGTTCGTGCCCTGGGTCATGGACTGATCACCCTGCCGCGTTCCGGCCGCCGTCGAGTGGACGTCGCGGCGGCCTTCGCGTATAATCCGGCCAATTGGGAAGGGCTTCCGCACGGAGGCCCAAGCCGGGCCGGCCGAGCGGCAAGTCTCGCTGGGCCGCATCCGGCGGGGAAGATGTATCGCAGAGAGCAGCGGCGCGAGATTCTCTCTCGACCGATCATGCTCTTTGCACCCTTCACTCGGTGCTGTCGGACGCGGCTCAACGACGGCTGGCCCGTATGGTCGCGCCGGGGGCCTCGATTTGATTCGTCGCCCGGTTCCAAGTCAACAGCGGCCCTTTCCACATGTTAAACCGCTGGTTGGCTTCATCCTGGTCGATGATGCGAGCCTCCAGGCGGTCGCTGCCTTCGAGCCGAACCTCCTCGGTGTCCTTCAGGTATTGAAGGTGGGCCCCCATCAGGCTCTTGGTGCCCTCCTGAAGATGCACCGCCTGCTTGGCGATCAGACGCTGAAGATCGGTGGCCCGCACCCCCAAGGTGGATCCTTCCTGCTCCGCGCCAGAAAGCCCGCCGGCGACGAACTCCAACAGCAGGTAGCCGCAGGTCAACTCCGCCTTGCGGCCGATGCGGTGCTCCCGCAGCGCGTTGATATTCAACTGCATCGACACCGCCAATTCGTCCTGGAGCACCACCTCCTGGCCGCTCCGGTGAATCATCGTCACTCCCTTGTCGAACGCCACGAGATTCCGATCGACGAAGAAGTCCATGGAGTTCTGCCAGGTCACCAGCGTCTGACTGGGGCCTTCGCCGCGGACGGAACTCATCAACGGATCGCGACTGAGCTGGGCGGCCGGCGAGATCTTCCGCTGACGGCCTTCGGCGTCAAACTGATAGTCCTCGATCAGGAGTGAGCCAGGCCCGGGAATCGACATCTGCTCCCGCAGCAGGTCGGCCACGATGCGATCGCCCGCCAACCTCAAGCGGCTGAGCAGGCGACCGCGAGAGCCGTCCGCTCCGGCGGGAAGGTAATTGCTGTGCAGGGCTTCGGCATGGCCCTCGGCCACGACGTACACCGGGCGACTCCGCTCCTCACCCGGCAACTGCGGCGCCGCGGGCTTGATTTCCGCGCGATCGCCGCTGATGGGGCCCAGGAGCCAGAATCGATCGACCAGGCGGCCCCCTTCCTCCTCGCGGACCGGCGGCGTCCGCCCGAAGCGAATGGTCAGTTTGTCGCAGGCCAGGGCGAAGGACTGCGAGGTGCTGCGAACCCGGCCCAGGAACAAGCCATAGTCTTTGGCGAGCCGGAACTGCATCCGCTCCTCCCAGGTGGTCTTGACCGGCGTCGGTTTCTTCAGCTTGCGGCCGCTGAAGTCCTTGTGGGTAACCATCCAGGCCGCGCCGGGCCCGGCCACGTCCACGGCCTCCGCGTCCATGTCCACGTCGATGCGATGCCCGTGGATGGCTACGTCCCCATAACGCACGCGAGCGTATCGGTCGGGGTCCGCCCCGAGGATTGTGGCCCGCACCAACTGATTCCCCTCGCGCATCAGGCACTGAAGCGTGGCGGCCTGGCGAATTCGCAGATTCCGCTCGGGGTCGCTGACGTAGACATCGCCGGAAGCGTCCAATGCACGAATCCCCACGCGGGATGCCACTAACCCGGAACCCGGCCCGCTCGCTTTCCGCGGATCGCGGGAATCCGGCTCGACCCCCAGCACGACGTGCATCTGTTCGGCGCGGAATTCGGCCTTGCCCTGGCGCACCACGACCCGGCCCGCCCCGTCCACAACGGAAGGCACGTTCCGTTGATCCTCCGTCAGGATCATCTGGACATCCAGACGTTGAGCGCTGATCTGTTCGTCCTCCCGAACGAGTCGAACATCGCCGGTCATGTTCAGGTGCCGGATGTGGTCCGCAAGCTGTCCCTCCGCGGTCGGCGGTCCGAACGTCGCCGCCACTTCATCGCCGCGGAGCGATGACGACCCCTGCGTCATGCGAACATCGCCGTGGAACCAGGCCCGTTGCAGATACTCCCGCCGCTTCTCCAGTTTCTCCCCTGTCTGCGGGTGAGTCTTGGAGATCTTGAAGAAGCCCAATTCGAGGTCCACGCCCTGGGACCAGCGGATTTCCACCGGCTCGCGGCTGTGGCGGGAACCTCGCTCACCCTCCGGCCGGGGCATACGCCCCGCCGTCAACCCCAGTGGATGGTCTTTCGACGGGTCTCCCCGCTCATCGATCATCCGGCCGCCGCCGTCCACCCGCGCCAGGCCCCGCCTCTGGTCGAAGAAGACCTCACGCCCGCTCAAACGCCGCGTCTCACTGATCCACAATTCCACCGGCCCCGCCTCGGTGCCCTCCAGCCAGACCTGGCCCCGCTCGTGGCGGTACACCAGCCGATCGCAGCGGGCGTTGCCCTGTTCGCTCTCCACCTTCACCGGACTTCCAATGGCGACGGCGTCAAAGCGATGCCCGGTCTGGGCCGCGGGATCGACCCGCATGGGTTTCATTTCCAACGGGCCGTCCCAGGTCAGGACCAACTTGGTCTCATCGGGTCCGGCGGCGGCGGGCGGATCGGTCATCCGGGCCTCGGTCAGCGCCGCCGGGGCCGAAGCGGGAACGGTGCGCGAGCGGGTCAGGCTCTTGAGCCGTTGCCCGAAATCGAAGTTGACCTCCAGACGATCCGCCTCCAGCCGGCCGATCGTGCGGTCGCCGTCCTTCTGTTCCAGAACCACCCGGTTCTGGAATACCGCCGAGTAGGTGTGGATGCGTTTTCCGCCCCGCACGGACTCCATCGAGACGCCGGCCTCGTCGTCCGCCGGTGGGTTTGCCGCGGCCCGCGTCTCCGCGCGGAGAGCGGCCACGTCCGCAGCAAGCGAGTCCGGGTCGCGGAGTACGCCCTTTCGCGGCGTCGCGTCGCCCGGCGGTGATGGATCCAGTGAGCGGGGCTGGTTGGCCGCCACGAGGCCGCCTTCTCGGCGAACCTCCGCCGCGGCCTCATCCGCGGTGGGCGCTCGTACGGTCATGGGCTGCATGGCCCGGGCCTGCGGCACGCGGCTTGCGTCCGCGGAGGCTTCCTCCGGAAGCGGCTCCGCGACGGCCACATCCCGATCAGCGCCGGGCATGGCGAAGTCGATCACCCGCCCGCCGCGATGGAGCGTCATCCGCCCCCCCTGCGTAAAACGGAGGGCATCCAGGCGATTGTCCGCCTGGTTCCACTGGAGCTTCAGACCCTGCACCTGGTCGATGGTGGCCTCGACGCTTTCCACCACGAGGGGGCCGTCGGTGGTCAATTCGGCCTGTTCCAGGTCGAACTGCGCGTCGGCGAGATGGATGTGGGTCAATTCTTCGGGATGGGCGTCGCGGTCGGCCAGTTCGGGGTTTGCCTCGCGCCATTCCGCCGTGGTGCGGTCGATGATGACGTGCACCTGACCATGCATTCGCCCCCGCTTGGGTTCGACTCGATTCTTGGCCCGTCGAGCCAGGGTCACCTCCGCCTCGTCGGCGGTGATCGTGGTGATTTCCCCCCGGGGGGAGAAGATCTGGATTTGAAGCTGCTGCAAGCGGAAATCCGCTTCGGAGACCGGTTCCCAGGTCTTGGCCTCGAATTGATACTTGAGCCGCCCGCTGACGTCGTCGTAAATGCGGGCCAGGGTCTTCTCGCCAGGACTGAAGGCGACGCCGGCCTCGGTGATGGACTGCCCGCCCTGGGTAGTCGGGGAGGTAACGAACCGTCGCAACGCTTCGGCATCCCGCCCGTCCGGCGGCGCGGCGATGCGTTGGTCTCCCATGGAGAGAAGCAGATAGGCCGCCGCCGCCATGAGAAACGTGATCGCAGCCAGCAGGATCTTCTTGTGCATGATCGCGTCCGTGGCCTCACGGGTCCCACCGTCGGACCAGGGCCGGCCACTGCTCGTTCATCCTGAGCAGCCGTTCGATCGCCTCGCCGATCGCCCCCGCGCCGCCGGAGCGGCGAGTCACGAAACGAGCCGCTCGCTTCACCCGCGGCACGGCGTTGGCCACCGCGATGGGGTAACCACAGCGGTGCAGCAGCGGGAGGTCAAGGTAATCGTCACCAATGACCGCCGCGGCTTCAGGACCGACGTCGGCGTGCCTCAGAGCGTCCTCGTAGGCGGGCACTTTGTCCGACACCCCCTGCCGCACGAACTTGACGCCCAAATCCCTGGCGCGGGCGTCGACAGCGGGCGCCGATCGCCCGCTGATGATGGCCACGACGTTTCCGGCATCCAGCCAAAGACGGATCGCCGACCCATCCAGGGCGTGGAAGGTCTTCACCACGTTGCCATCAGGCCCATAGGGCAGCTCGCCGCCGGTAAGAACGCCATCCACGTCAAGAACTAACAGCCGGATGGGAACCAAGCCGACGCCTCCGCCGACGGCAAGTTCGGCCCACCGCGGGCCTCACTCGCTTAACCACTTGTCAGGCCCATGATTGTAAAGCTGGAGAACCCACCGCACAACACCGCGGTGAAGAGCTCCGCCAAACCAGTTTACTCTGGACGAAGCCGCTCGCCGCCGAGCGCCCACCTGCCGCAAGGCCGCCGACATGTTAGATTACGCGGCTTCGGCCTGCCCCGCGGCCACTCGCGGCAGGACCGCGGGTCTCTGGAAGCGATCCGGGAGTTCGAGGTATGAAGGAAGGCTGGTTCATCGAGGAACGGTGTTTCAACCCGGCGACGGCGAAGGCCTTCGAGGGGCTTTTCACGTTGGGCAGCGGCTATCTGCACGTCCGCGGCTCCCTCGAGGAGCATCTCCGCGACGCACCGCAGAACGAGACTTACACTCGCCTGCCCGCCAACGTCACCAGCGAGAAGTTTCGTGAAACGCGGGCCAAATGGGGCACCTACGTGCCGGGGATCTTCGGTCCTCATCCGCTCCTCAACAGTGAAATGATCAACCTGCCGTGGTTTCTCGGGCTGGAGCTCAGCGTCGCCGGAGAGAAACTCGACGCGGAACACAGTCGGATCCCGGCTTACCGACGCACCTTGGATCTGGAAACCGCCGTGCTCCGCCGCGAACTGACCTGGCAGACGGCGGCCGGGCCGACGATCTCCGTCATATTCGAGCGTTTCGTCAGCGGCGCTCGCCCGCACCTCTGTCTTCAGCGCCTGACCCTTCGATCCGATCGCTCAACCGAGATCACGATTCGCGGCGGCATCGACGCGGATGTCCGCACCAACGGTTATGACCACTTCCGCGAGACCCGGCTTTCCCCGACCGACCCGGCGGGCGTTCGCTGCATGGTGCAGACGGACGGAGGAGACGAGGTTTTCATCGAAACTCGGCTGATCGGCGCCGCGGATTGGCGGCCGGAGGGCGAAAGCCGACGTTGGGCCCTGGTCGGCGAGCTTTGCCTACATCCCGACCAGCCGCTCCTGCTTGAGAAACGCACGGCCGTCAGCACCAGTCGAGATCCTGCCGTGCTGACACCCGCGCATTACCTCGACGAGGCGGCCGCCGCGAGCTTCGACACCCTGCATGCCGAACACGCCGAGCATTGGCGTAACCGCTGGCGGTCCTGCGACGTGCGGGTCGAGGGGGATCCCGAATCGCAACTGGCCCTGCGGGCCTCCCTGTATCATCTGCTCCGCGCTCACGTGGCCGACGATCCGCGGGTCGCCATCGACGCCAAGGGCTTCGCCGGAGAGGCGTACTGGGGCCGCTTCTTCTGGGACACCGAGATGTACCTGCTGCCGTTCTTCCTGTATACGGATCCAGCCCGAGCGCGGACGCTCGTCGACTTCCGCGTGCAGAGCCTGGCCGGGGCGAAGGCCAACGCCCAACGGTACGGATACGCAGGAGCCCGCTACGCGTGGGAATCCGACGCTCACGGCGTGGAATGCTGCCCAAACTGGCAGTACGCCGATCACGAGGTTCACGTCACGGCGGATGTGGCGTACGGACTGGCCCACTATGCCGCCGCCGCCGGAGGTGAAGAGTATCTCCGCGGCCCCGCAGCGGCGGTCCTGGTGGAGACCGGCCGCTACTGGCTGGAGCGATTGGACTGGCGGCCGGGAGACCCTCGCCCGCACCTGCTCGGCGTCATGGGCCCGGACGAGTACACGCCGATCAGCAACGACAACAGCTACACGAATCGACTCGTGGCGTTCGCCCTCCACCTGGCCGCCACGCATGGCGAAGCCGCCGGGGCCACCGCGGATGAACAGCGGCGGTTCTGCGGCGCCGCCGAAGGCTTGCCGATTCCGCGGCATTCCGACCCCACCCTCGTGCTGCAATGCGAGGGCTTCGATCTTCTGGCCGAACCGGCGTTTGACCGGCTGTGGATCGATCGCACCAGGACTTTCGCCGCGCAAGTCTCCCAGGAGCGGCTGTATCGCAGCAAGTGCCTCAAGCAAGCCGACGTGCTCATGCTGATGGCTCTCTTTCCGCACGAGTTTACCGACGAGGAGGTCCGCTGCGCGTGGGATTACTACCTCCCGTACACCACGCATGACTCGTCGCTGTCCGCGGGTATCCACGCCATCGTGGCCGCCCGATTGCGGCTGAAGGATGAAGCCTGGCGGTTCTGGAACGCTTCCAAGATGATCGACCTCGACACGGCCCACGGCGGCGCCGCGGAAGGCATCCACATCGCCGGGGCCGCGGCCAACTGGCAGGTGGCGATCTTCGGTTTCGCCGGCGTGCGCACGGCGCTCCAGGCGCAACGCCTGACCATCGAGCCGCTGCTGCCTGATGGCTGGTCGCGTCTGGCCTTCCCCATCCGCTGGAAAGGACAAGGGGCGTTCGTCGAGATCACCCCTGACGCCGTGGTCATCACCAATCACTCCTCAAGTCCCCTGGAGGTCACGGTCTTCGCGACGCCGGACAGCGTCCCGCCGGCCAGCAGCCGGGCCTGGCCCTCGCCCGCCATTCGCGGGGTGATCTTCGACCTCGATGGGGTGCTCTGCGCGACGGATGAGTCGCACTACCTGGCCTGGAAGAAGCTGGCGGACGAAGAAGGCATTGCCTTTGATCGCCGGGTGAACGAGCGTCTCAAGGGCGTCGGCCGGATGGACAGCCTGGATATCATTCTGGAAAAGGCCACTCGCCGCTACACGCCGGAGGAGAAGGCCGCCCTCGCCGAGCGCAAGAACGACACCTACCGGCAGTGTCTCCAGGCCATGACGCCCGCGGATCTGCTGCCGGGCGCGGAGGCCGTTCTGCACGGGCTGCGACAGAGGGGAATCAAGCTGGCGGTCGGATCATCCAGCCGCAACGCCCCTCTGATCCTCGAGCGGCTGGGGTTGGGAAGCTTTTTCGACGCCGTGGCGGATGGCAACGACATCCGCCGCTCCAAGCCGGACCCCGAGGTGTTCCTGCTGGCGGCCGAGCGGCTGGGCCTGCGTCCGCGGGAGTGCCTGGTGGTGGAAGACGCCGCCGCAGGCGTGGAGGCCGCCCGCCGGGCGGGAATGGCGTGCTTCGCGGTCGGGGAAGCCGCGGGCCTGCCGACCGTGCGTTATCGCGCAGCCAGCCTGGCCGCGATCCAGATCGAGGAGTTGCTCGCGGCCCGCCTGTAGCGGACGTGCGCGGCGGCGGCCTGCTCACTTGCCGTGTTTTTCGGGGTCGTACTCCAGGCCGTAGCGCTTCATCTTCTTGTAGAGGGTCGTGCGATTGATGTCCAGCACTTCGGCGGTGAGTTGCCGGTTCCAGTTGTTGGCCCGGAGCGTCGCCTCGATGATGCGGCGCTCCGGCTCCTCCAGGGCCTCCTTCAGCGACATCGGCCGGTAGGCGGCCTGGCCCGACGCCGGCGGGGCCGCTTCCTCAAGGATCCCGGCCGGAAGATCCTCGGGCGTGATGTAATGGCCCTTGCACAGCACGACGGCCCGCTCCACGGCGTTCTCCAGCTCGCGGACATTGCCCGGCCAGGAGTACCGCTGCAAGGCCTGCACGGTTTCGGGAGCGAACCCCAGCACCTCCTTGCGGGCTTCCGCCCGGTACTTCTTCAGAAAGGCGTCGGCCAGCAGGGGAATATCCCCCAACCTCTCGACCAACGGCGGCATGTGCAGCGTCACGACGTTGACGCGATAGTAGAGATCCTGTCGGAAACGGCCGGCATCCACTTCTTTCTTGAGATCCACGTTGGAAGCCAGAATCACCCGCACATCCGCCTGGTGCGTCGTGTTCGAGCCGACCGGTTCGTAACGTCTTTCCTGCAAAACCCGCAGCAGTTTGACCTGCAAGCCGGCCGAGGCGGAATTGATCTCGTCGAGAAACAGCGTGCCGCCCTCGGCGGCCTTGAACTTACCTTCCTTGTCCGCGACGGCGCCGGTGAAACTCCCCTTGACGTGGCCGAACAACTCGGATTCCAGCAGACCCTCGGGAATCGCCCCACAGGACACCTCGATGAACGGACGATTCCGCCGGTCGGAACGGTGGTGGATGGCCCTGGCCAGCAGGCTTTTCCCCGTGCCGCTCTCCCCGGTGATCAGCACGGTCGTGCGGGTCTCGGCCACGGTCTCGACGAGGTCGAAGACCTTCAGCATCTTGTAATCGTGGCCGACGACGTTCTCCAGCGCGTAACGCTGGTCGAGTTGCTGCCGCAGGACGCGGTTCTCCCGCACCAGAGCCTGTTGCTGGAGGGCACGCTCCACCACCAGACGCAGCTCATCGTCATCGATGGGCTTCGTCAGATAGTCGTAGGCTCCCATCTTGATGGCTTCCACCGCGGATTCAATCGTGCCGTAGCCGGTAATGACGATGGTCACCACCTCCGGAAAATGCTGCTTCATCGTCCGCAGCAGCTCGAAGCCGTCGGCTTTGGGCATATTGACGTCGGTGAGGACGATGTGCACGTCCTCGCGACGAAGCACCGCCAGCGCCTCCGCCACCGAACCGACGCCGTGGGTCTCATAGCCCTCCAGTTGCAGGAACTCGCCGAGCGAATCCACGATGATGCGATCGTCATCAACGATCAGGATCCGCCCCTTCACCGCTTTGGCAGACGCGGTCGGCTTGGTCGCGGAGGGGTCCGGCGTTCGGCCGCCACTGGTTGAGGACATGGTGTCTGGCTCCTGAAAAACGTCACTCCGGCCTCTGCACCGCGGCGACGGCTGCTTCCCGGTTTCTCTCGAGGCCACCGAGCGACCGCCCGGGCGTCGCCGGCGAACAACTCCGCAGCGGCAGCCGCACCGTGAAAGCCGCCCCCTGGGGAACTCGCCGCTCGGCGTGAATCGTGCCCCCTTGTTTCTCCATCAATTCCCTACAGACCGCCAGGCCCAGGCCCGTTCCCTTGCCGGGGGCCTTGGTGGTGAAGAACGGCTCAAACAGCTTCTCGATGTCGTCGGGCAAGCCTATCCCGGTGTCCTCAAATCGCACCACCACATCCGGCCCCACCACCGCCGTCGTGATGGTCAGCGTGCCGCCTTCCGGCATGGCGTCAATGGCGTTCTTGATCAGGTTGCAGAAAACCTGGAAGATGCTGCTGCCTCGGACCACCGGTATGTCCGCCTGTTGGAAATTGCAGACGAAAGTGACTCGGCTGTCTCCGGCTCTCCCCTCCATGGCGGAAATGGCGTCCTCCACGATCTTGTTGATGGTGGCTTGCTCGAACGTGCAGGGCGTGGAGCGGGAGAACTCCAACAGCGTCGCGATGATCTCCCCCATCCGCAGGATGCCCGACCGGGCCTTCTCCAGGTACTGACCGATCCGCGGATCCCCCCCTTCGCCCGCGCAGCGAATCGCCAGGTTCGTGTAGCGCAGGATGCCGTCCAAGGGATTGTTCAGCTCGTGAGCGACGCGGGCAGCAAGCTTGCCGACGGCTGCCAGCCGCTCCGACACCGCCAGCCGGCGTTCCATGCTGATTCGGGCGGTGATGTTCTCGATCAGCAGGATGCCCATCGCCGCCGGTCGGCCTGGCCCTTCGGGAATCGGAGACACCGTGAGACTGAGGAAGGAACTCGCGGCATCGCCCTGCCCCGGCACGGTCACGTCGCTGCGCACGGGCACACCGGTGTCCAAAACCCGCCGGAGCTCCGTCTCCCAGTCCTGGTAGCCGCTCTCCACGACCAGCCCGGACAGGGCCGCTCCGAGGTCCGCCGCTGCCGGAAGGATCGCCCGGGCCGCTTGATTACTCAAGAGGATGTCCAGTCCCCGACTGAAGACCACCAGGCCGATCGGGATAGACTCGCAGACTACCGGCATCAAGTCCGTGTCCAGGTGACGACAAGACCCAGCGTCGACCGCGGGAGTGGGACGGCTGTCGGTCTCGTCGGGTCTGCTGGTCGGCATGGCCTGAGGTTCTCGGTCTTGAGATCTTCCGGGTGGGAGTGCGAGGAGGCGACCCACCGCATCCCAACCAATCTGGAGCAAAACCAGTATCGGCTATCGCTGCGGTTGATCAAGGCAAATGTTGTTTTTTTGCATCATGTCGCCCAGCGGCAAGGCACGGATGTTGCTATCGGACAGCGTACCGGACCCAAGACGCGTTCCCGGCGTGCGAAGGCGGGTGTTACCGCGGGCGTTGCGTGGCTATCCGCGCTCGCCTAGCATCAGCTTGGCTGCTGCCTTGCCTTCCGACTCGTGGCGGGTGCCGCGGTGCTGGGTGTGTGGCGGAGTATTTTTTAATTCTCTGCGGAGTCCAGAAATATGATTATCGGCGTCGTTACAGAAATCAAACCGCATGAGTATCGAGTCAGCATGATCCCGTCTGGGGTCGCCGAACTGACCCGGGCCGGGCACAAGGTATTGGTTCAAAAGGACGCCGGCACCGGTTCCGGCTTCTCGGATGCCGAATATGTAGCCGCTGGCGCCAAGATCATCGACGGGCCGGGCGAGATCTTCGCCAAGGCCGAAATGATCGTGAAGGTCAAGGAGCCGCAGCCCGTTGAATGCCGGATGCTCCGTCGCGGGCAGGTGCTCTTCACCTATTTCCATTTTGCCGCCGACCGGGAGTTGACGGAGAACGTCCTCAAGAGCGGCTGTGTCGCCATCGCCTATGAGACGGTCCGCGACCGCGAGGGGCGGCTGCCGCTGCTGACGCCCATGAGCGAAGTGGCGGGAAAGATGTCGGTGCAGGAAGGCGCGAAGTACCTGGAGAGGCCGATGATGGGCCGTGGCATCCTCCTCGGCGGCGTCCCCGGGGTGGAGCCGGCCAAGGTGGTGATCCTCGGTGGCGGCGTGGTGGGGACGAACGCCGCCAAGATCGCGGCGGGCTTGGGCGCCCAGGTCGTGGTGATGGACGTCAATCTCGATCGGCTGCGCTATCTATCCGACGTGATGCCCGCAAACGTCCAACTGCTCTTCAGTGACGCCGCCCGCATCCGCGAGCAGATCAAACAGGCCGACCTGGTCATCGGCGCGGTGCTGATTCCGGGCGCGAAGTGCCCCATTCTGGTTTCCCGAGCCGACCTGGAACTGATGAAGCCGGGGGCGGTCATTGTCGACGTGGGCGTAGACCAGGGCGGATGCTGCGAGACGATTCGCCCGACCACCCATGACAACCCCACCTACATCGTGGACGGCATCGTGCACTACGGCGTGGCCAACATGCCCGGCGCGGTGGGCCGGACCAGCACTTTCGCCCTCACCAACGCGACCATGCCCTATGTGCTGAAGCTCGCCGAGCTGGGCTGGCGCGAAGCCACCAAAGCCGATCCGGGGCTGGCGCACGGTGTGGATGCGTACGAGGGGTTCCTCTGCAATAAGGACGTCGCCAAGACCTTCAGCCTGGAATACCGGCCCTACCAGCCGTGAAGACCGGGGCAACCGCCGAACCAAACCGTGCCGCGGCCCGGGGGCGAGGACGATCGCCGCCGGGCCGCGTCGTTCTCGCTTCGCGGGCCGATTGGCTTGCGGCAAGGGCGGTTTTGCGTTAGATCGTGGCTCCGCCATCGCTTACTGAAGGGCAGACGATGGCGGGTGACGTCTTGGACGACGCCTGTCCGCATCCGCCTGGCCACGGACAAGGAATGATTTCCGCATGACCAGCAAGGCGATAGTCATCAGCGTGGTCGCCGTCATCGTGATCGTCGGCCTCGTGATCCTGTCCCAGTACGACATCAGCATGAGGAATCCCTGGCTGGACGGCCAAATCGACAAGGCCGAACTGGGCGACCTGGTGATCCCCGTCACCGCCACCGGAACCGTCGAGCCGGCCAACATCATCCAGATCAAAAGCAAGGCCAGCGGGCAGGTCACCAGGATCCATGTGGTCGAAGGCCAGATGGTGCGGGCCGGGGATGTTCTCGTGGAACTGGATCCGATCGACGAGCGCCGGACCGTCGAGGCCCGCCAGGCGGAGGTGGACCGGGCCACCTCCGCCCACGAGAAGGCCAAGATCGCCCTGCGCAACTATCAGCAGGATCTGCCGCTCCTGACGGCCCTGGCCAAGGCCCGGCTGGACGACGCCACGGCCCGTTACGAGGATGCCGCGTTTCGCTGGGACAAGATGAAAGGTTACATTGAAGGCCAAGCCGCCGGGCAGGTCGAGGCGGTCACCACCAAATCCAACTGGCTCGCCTCCATGGCCGCCCGCGACCTGGCGGCCGTCGAGTACCAGCGGGCCCGGAACAACGAGGAGATCCTGCTGAAGAGCGCCACGGAGGACCTGAAGCAGTCCGAGGCCATCCTGCGGCAGGCTCAGAAGCAGCTCGACGAGGCGCAGACCCGCCTGGACGAGACGACGGTCCGAACCACCTCCGACGGCATGGTCTACAGTATCACGATTCGGGAGGGGGAGATGATCCAGAGCGGCACGATGTCGCTCATGGGCGGCACGCAGCTCATGATCCTCGCCGACACCAGTGCGATGTTTGTCATGGCCCAGGTCGACGAGGCGGACATCGGGGCTATCCGCGAGATCGCTCCCGAGTACGCTCGACCGGGCCTCACCGAGAAGCTCGACGAGGCCGATTACCAGGAGCGTGCGAAGAAGATCGTCTCCGAAATGCTTGACGAGAGCGTCGAAGTCACGGTGGACGCCTACCGCTGGGAGACCTACCACGGCGTGATCGAACGGATCCTGCCGGAGCCGATCCGGGTCAGCGGCGCGGTGGCTTTTCGCGTCCGCGTGCGGCTGGTCGGCTCGGACCTAGAGAAACTCATGGGGCTCCAGGCCGACCTTTCCTTCACCACCAAGAAGAAAACCGGCCTGGTGCTGGTTAAGAACGAGGCCCTGCACAGTGAAGGCCGAAACTGCTTCGTCTATGTGCCGGCCGAAGGTCGTCCCCGCGAGGAAAAGAAGATCCCCGTGGAGATCGGCATCACCGACGGCACTTTCACCGAGATCAAGTCCGGCCTCAAACCAGGGGATCCGGTCTTCACCCGGCGGCCGCAGAAAACGGAAAAAGAAAAGAGCGAGAGCAGCAAGAAGTAACCGCCGACAAGCCTGCGTCGAACACAGGCGATATTTTCGCCGCGATGACCGAACGATGCCCCCCTTGATCGAGATCAGAAACCTGACCAAGCACTACCAGATGGGGCAAACGGTCGTCCGCGCGCTGGACGGGGTCAACCTGACGCTTCAGGAGGGCGAGTTCGTCTCGATCACCGGCGCCTCCGGCAGCGGAAAAAGCACGATGATGCACCTGCTGGGCTGCCTGGACCGGCCGACCGCCGGCGAGTACTGGCTGGACGGGGAACTGGTCAGCGCGATGTCCGATCGGCAGTTGGCGATCATCCGCAACCGCAAGATCGGGTTTGTGTTCCAGACCTTCAACCTGATCCAGCGGACCAGCGCCGTGGACAACGTGGCGGTGCCGCTGTTTTACGCCCGCCGGACCAAGGTGCGGGAACCGTCCCTTCGAGCCTTGGAGCGGGTGGGCCTGTCGGCGCGGGCGACCCACAAGCCGAGCGAGCTTTCCGGCGGCGAGCGGCAGCGGGTGGCCATCGCCCGGGCCATCGTCGCGGAGCCGAAGATCCTCCTGGCCGACGAACCCACCGGAAACCTCGACTCCCGAACCGGCACGCAGATCATGGAAGTCTTTCACGAGCTGCATCGCTCCGGTGTCACGGTCATTCTGGTCACCCACGAAATGGACGTCGCCATGCAAGCCCGTCGCATCATTCGCATGCGCGACGGCCGCATCATCGAGGACCGTGGGGTCGACGAGCAGACCCGCCAGCGAACCCGGTCCAGGTTTCAAGCGGACGGAGCCGACGAGCCGCCGGTGGCCCGGCCCGCGGGATCGATGGCCGGATGAGCGGCCCGGCCGTTCTCCGCGGATCGTCCGGACGGCGAGGACGCAGGGCGTCGGAAAGAGAGCCGAAGTCAACCCCATGTTCTTCTTCCTTCGAATCGTACTCATGGCCCTCCGCAGCCTGCTCATCCACCCGCTCCGCAGCGTGTTGGCCACCCTGGGGGTGATCATCGGCGTGGCGGCGGTGGTGGCGGCGATGGCCATACTCGAAGGGATGAGCGCCCGCGTGGCAACGGGTTTCTCATCCATGGGCTCCAACCGCCTGTACATCACGCCGGCCATCGAGCGCCGCAGCGGCCGCCTGGTCGGCAACTTCGACTCGCTGGAACTGGAAGACGCCTGGGCCATCGACCGGGAATGCAGCGCCGTCCGCCTGGCCATGCCGCAGATCAGCAACGGGGCGCTGGTCAAGTTCATGTCCAGGAGCACCAACGCCACCATCCTCGGCGCCACCGAGCGATACCCGCTGATCAACAACCACCAAGTGGCGGACGGAGAGTTCCTCAAAGCATCCGACGTTCAAGGGCGGACCAGCGTGGCGGTCATCGGGGCCAAGGTGAAGACTGAATTGTTCGGCGGGCGTCCGGCTCTGGGTGAGCGCATCAAGATCGGCGGCCCGCTCGGAACCCGCACCTTCACCGTCATCGGCATCATGGAGGAAAAAGGCAACGTCGCCTTCACCGACGTGGACCAGCAGGTCATCATCCCGGTGACCACCGCCATGGACAAGCTCTACGGCGTCAAGGCCGTGCAGGCGATCCTGGCGGAGGCCGTCTCCCCCGCGGACGCGGACATCGAGTTGGCCAAGGACCAGATCAAGAGACTCCTCCGCCAGCGTCACAAGATCCGGGCGGGCAATCAGGACGATTTCCAGGTGCAGGCCCAAAAGGAGTTCGTGGAGCAGTTCGCCAGCTTTCAACGGATCGTGGGCGTGGTGCTGTGGTCCATCGCCGGCATCAGCCTCGTGGTGGGCGGCATCGGCATCATGAACATCATGTTGGTGGCCGTGACCGAGCGTACGCGGGAGATCGGCGTCCGCATGGCCATGGGTGCGCAACGGATGGATGTGCTGCGGCAGTTCCTGGTGGAGGCCAGCATCGTCTCCTTCCTGGGCGGATCGCTGGGCGTGCTGCTGGGCTGGGGGTTGGCCACGACGATTGAGCGCATCACCCGGGTCATGGAGACCATCACCACGGCCGGGGCCGTCATCATGGCCCTCAGCATGGCCACGATGGTCGGCATCGTGAGCGGGATTTACCCAGCCTGGAAGGCTTCTCGCCTCGATCCCGTGGAGGCGTTAAGATACGAGTGACCGTGCCGGCGGAACAGGGCTGGGGCCGGATGAGCCGGCCCCGAACCATTCGCCCCAGCCGGACAGGATTGCTCCCATGGCCGATCGCCATCCCCTGACCGCGGTGTTCGCGGGTTCCTTCGATCCTCCCACCTTCGGTCATCTCGACCTGATCAGGCGAAGCCGCCGGCTCTTCGATCGCACCATCGTCGCGGTCGGCCGGAATCCGGAAAAGACGCCCATGTTCTCACCCGAGGAACGCGTCCAGATGCTGCGGGAGCTTGTCGGCGCCGAGCCGGGCGTGGAAGTCGACGCTTACGACGGCCTGACCATGGACTACGTGCGGCACCGCGGGGCTGACGTCGTGGTCAAGGGCATCCGCGACACGGACGACCTGCGCAACGAGCTGCGTCAGGCGAACGTCAATATGATCGCCGGCGACGTGGAAACCGTCTTTCTGTTCACGACTGACCAGACCGCGCTGATCAGCAGCACGCTGATCCGCCAGATCTGCGAAATGGGCGGGCTGCAAAGCGACCGCCTGTCCCGACTGGTCCCACCCGCCGTGCTGCGGCGGCTCCGCGAGAAACTGGGGAAGCCCGGTCAGTAGCTGAACTTCCCCAGTTCCACCTTGCCGCGGAACACCCAGTAGATCACCACCGTGTACGCGAGCACGAACGGCATGCCGAGGAAGGCGATGATCTGCATGATCCGCAGGGTCTTCGGCGAGGAGGCGGCGTTGTAGATGGTCAGGCTGTACGCCGGATCGAGGCTGGAAACGATGAGGTTCGGATAGAGGGCCACGCCGAACAGAAAAACGAACGCGGCGATGGAACAGGCCGACGAGACAAAGGCATAGAACGGCCGGTGCTGGTAAATGGCGCGCGGAATGTTGGCGATGGCCAGCACGTTCAGCAGCACGACGCCCCAGGCCCACGGGTGGTTCGCGAAGTTGGCCGTCGTGTTCGGCACCGCCGCCAGGCTGTAGATCGTCGTGAGCAGGTAGGCCACCAGAAAGAAGCCGAAGGTTCGCCACATCCATCCGTGGATTCGCTGCTGAAGCTCGCCCTCGGTCTTGAGGTAGAGGTAGATCGAGCCGTGCATGGCGAAGGTCGCCACGGCGAACAAACCCACCAGGAGCGGGTACGGCCGCAGCAGGTCCAGGAAGCTCCCCACGTATTCGAAGTCCGGGCCGACCTTGATGCCCATGATGGAATTGCCCACCGCGACACCGAACAACAGAGTCGCCACGGTACTGGCGGCGCAGAAGGTGAAGTCGAAGAAAGACCGCCACGCGGGCGATTCCTTCTTGCTGCGGAACTCCATGGACACGGCTCGGGAGATCAAGGCGAAAAGCAGTACCATGAAGGCCAGATAGAAGCCGGAGAAGGCCGTCGCGTAAGCGTGCGGAAAAGCGGCGAACAAGGCCCCGCCGAACGTGACCAGCCAGACCTCATTGCCGTCCCAGAGGGGGCCGATGGAGTTCATCAACAGGCGACGCTCCAGATCGGAACGAACCCCAAGGTGTAGGATGCCGACGCCGAGATCGAACCCGTCCAGGATCGCATATCCGGCCAGCAGCACTCCCATCAGTATGAACCAGAACAGGTTGAGGTCCATCAGTTCGGCTCCTCCGCTTGAGCTTAAGGCCTCGCCGTCTCCTAGCGGCCCCTCTTTTTACGCCCGCCCAGGGCGGCGGCCACCGCCGTCAGGCCGCTGCCGCGGGCCTCGGCCGATTCCAGCTCCGTCGGCCCCTGCCGGATCTTGCTGTCCAGAATGTAGAGCCAGACGATCGCCAGAAGCAGGTAAATCACCCCGAACATGACGATCGAGGCCAGCACTTCCTCAGCCTTGACCGATTTGGATACGGCATCGCGGGTCCTCAGTAAGCCCCAGACGATCCACGGCTGCCGGCCGACCTCCGCCGCCACCCAGCCAAGCTGGTTGGCGATGACCGGTGGGGCGACTCCCAACACGAACGCCCACAGGACGGATCGACGTTCGAAGAGTGTTCCCCGCCAACGCAGATAGAGGCCCAGCACCACCAGCACCGCGCAGACGCCCCACATGTAGAGCATCAAGTGATAGCTCCAGAACGTGAGCACCAGCGGCGGCCAGTCCTCGCGGGGCGTTTGATCCAGCCCCTGGACCGGCTTGTTCCGGTCTCCGTGAACCAGCCAGCTCAACAGGCCCGGCACGGCAACGCCATACCGAACCCGCCGTGACTCGGCGTCCGGCCAGCCGAAGAGCTGCAACGCGGCCCCGCCGTCTCCGGTCTCAAAGTGTCCCTCGAAGGCGGCCAGCTTTGGGGGCTGCGTGACGGCGACGTTTTGTGCCTGAAAATGGCCGGAAACCAGGATCGCCGCGGTGCCCACCGCGGCGAAGGCCAGGCCGATCGTGAAGCTCTTGCGGGCGAAATCGTCGTAACGCCGCTTCAACAAATAGTAGGCGGACACGCTCATCACCAGGAAACCGCCCATCATGACCGCACCGAGCAGCGTGTGTGTCAGGCGATGCACCGTGGACGGATTGAACACCACGGCCCAGAAATCAACGATCTCCGCCCGCACGAAGGCCTCACCGCCCACGTACTGGGTCACCAGGTGATGCCCGGCGGGCGTCTGCTGCCAGGAATTGGCGACGACGATCCATATGGCGGAGAAAATGGAACCCAGAGACACCATGACCGTGCTGAAGAAGTGCATCCGCGGCGAGACCCGATCCCAGCCGAAGACCAGCACCGCGAGGAAGCCCGATTCCAGGAAGAACGCGAAGATGCCCTCGGCGGCTAGAGCCGAACCGAACACGTCCCCCACGAAACGGGAGTAGGTGGCCCAATTGGTCCCGAACTGGAACTCCATGACGATTCCGGAGGCCACGCCGATGGCGAAATTGAGAGCGAAGATCTTCGTCCAGAAGCGGGCCATCGTCTCGTAGTGCCGGTCGCCGGTCCGCAGATAAAGCCCTTCCATCACCACCATGATCATGCCCAGGCCGATCGTGATCGGCGGGAAGAGGTAGTGGAACATCACGGTCAGGGCGAATTGCAGACGGGAGAGGAACAGGGCGTCGAGTTCCATGGACGTTTCTCCATGAATCGGCCCCCCTCCGATCACCCGGGGATTCTAGTGAACCTGGAAAGTGATCACCAATACTCTTCGACGTGATACTGGCCGGGGTTCTTTCGCGAGTGACGCTTGAAGCCCTGCGCCTCGAGCAGTTCGCTCATCGCTTCGATCATCTTGGGATTCCCGCACAGAAACACATGGGTGTCCTGCGGCGTCGGCGGAGCGCCCCAGATCTTCTCCACCGCGCCGGCCCGCCACAGATCCTGGATGAAGCCCACATGCCCGCCCCACCGCACCGGCTCCTTGTCCGGTTCGCTGATGATCGGCAGATAGGAGAACCCCGGGCAGAATCTCTCCATCATGATGAGTTCCGCGCGATAGCCCAGATCCCAGGAGTTCCGCGCCCCGTGGATGACCGCCGTCCGCTGCCGGACCCGGTTGACCAACTGCGTGCGGACCATGCTCATGTAGGGTGCGAGGCCGGTGCCGGTGGCGACCAGGATCAGATTCGCGTCCGCCGGCACCTCGTCCAGCGTGAAGAAACCGGAGTACTTGGGAGAGATGTAAAGCCGATCACCGATCTTGAGGTTGAAGAGGCGGGGCGTCAACGCCCCGGAACGCACCAGCGTCAGGTAGAACTCCAGATACTCACGGTGGACCGAGGAAGACGCTATGGAATAGGCCCGAATGATCAATTTGCCGGGCTTGGGAGGTTCATCCTCCGGCTCGGACATCGGGCACCTCTCGGCCGTGCCGGGCAAGCCCAGCAGGACAAACTGACCCGGCTTGAACTCGTTGTCCGGCCACGCGTCGGGCACCACACGAAGAATGCAGAGTCCCGGAGCAACTTCTACCCTCTGACTCACCACCGCGTTAAGCGAGTTCTCGGTCATTTCTCGTCATGATCCTTGGCTTGCCCGCAGGCTGCCGCTCCTTGCCCCCAGACTGTTCTTCTGTAGCGACCCGCCTGCCACGGCTGCCACCAAGCGAGTTCATGATAACGTCCTCCCCAGCGGACTCCATCCTCGCTTTTGCTGCGTCTAAAAAGAACCCGCATCCTGAAATCCGCAGAGCGTTCACTTCTTGGGTCGGACGCGAAATCGCCGTTTCCGGGAAGGAAAGCCCGGAGCACCGGCGAAGATCGCTCTGGTCGCTACGGACCTCATCGGCCCACGCCATGTTTATGGTCATTGACGCGGAGCGTGAAACTCGCCGCGAATAAAGGAAAGGATTATATATAGCATGACTCCGTATAACCATTATTTCAATTAGTCAAGCTCGCCATTATAAACCTTCTTTGTCATAATAATGGCAATAAAACACCATAAGGGATCCAAGGTGTTTCCGCTCCGGAAATCTTGCCGCAGCGGCTGATCGGCGTTATAATAAGGATGAGTTTACGTTCTGAAATGATAACGTTAACAGGTTCCCGGATCTGATGTGAGCCGGAGCCTGTGGCAGGCTATCGCCCGCGATTATTTCAGACCATCGCATCCGACGAACTCAGATCGTGGCATATGGCACTTGAAGGCAGTCGGCAAAAAATCGGGCTGGTCATCATCGTTGTGGCGATCGCGGTCACGGCCGTCGCAGTCATCCGGAGCCTGGGAAATCGGGAACCGGGAACCAGCCGCGAATCCTGGAACTCGATCTTGATGTGCAAGGAATGCGGGCATAAGTGGCCGGCCGAACTCAATATCGGACTGCCGCCCACCGCCAGGAAATGCCCCAATTGCGGAAAAGATGCCGGGTGGGAATGCCGTTACTGCACCAAGTGCAATGAATACTTCGTGCCCGAGCTGACGGGCGATCCCCCCCGCCCGGTAGCGATCCCGAAGTGCCCGAAGTGCGGAGATGACAAGAAAGTCACGTCGGTGGGCGTGTCCAAAGACGGGCAGCCCGAACCGGCCATTATTCCGGATAGTCTTTGAAGATATTTTGAAAGGTCGGACCCATGTCTCACGCGTTCGGTGGAACAACCGCCCGAGGCCGACGAATGCGGCCAACCCGACTTGCCGCCTTCACGCTCATCGAATTGCTCGTGGTCATCTCCATCATCGCCATGCTGATCTCGATCCTGCTCCCTTCGCTCAGCACGGCCCGCGAGGAGGGCAAGAGCATCAAATGCGCCACGCACCTTCAACAGATCGGGTTGGCCCTGGCCAGTTGTCAAAGCGAGTACAACGGGTTTTTCCCGATGTGGGACGACGGCGCCCGGAACACGGTCCAGGACAACATCATTGCCACCTGGATCGACGCCTTGAAACACCGCAACATGATGAGCGTTGACGCGGGATACTGCCCGAACGATGAACGACCGGACTTCCTTAACGCCCAGCGGGGGCAAAGCTGGGGTTTCAAGTACCCCCCGCCGAAGACCTCGCGAGCCAACATCGGCGGCACCGACTACAGTTTTGCGATCAGCGTTCCACTCGCTTCGGGAGCCCATCTTTCCGACAACACGTACGCCTACCCGGACGGCAGCCGATCGGAGACCACCCGCCATCTGTTGCAGCGGAATGTCGACCGCCGGATTCTGGCCGCGGACGGCTGGTGGAATTGGATCCACAACATGTCGGGCTACGGGCTGAAGTTCAACAACTTCAACGCCGGCGCCTGGTATAACAACACCGTTGGATATCGCCATGGTTTGATTTCCAATAGCAAGCCCGCGGCGTGTATGCTCAAGCAGGACCTTCACGTCGAGAAGGCCCGCTACGACATCGCCAACTACCTCAGTGGCATCAGCACCAATTACCACTTCGTAACCTTCCCCGGAGAGCCGCTGAACGTCTATCCCGCCTTGGGGACCAATGGCGGGAGCGCGCCAGCCGCCGGTTTCCCCGCCGAAATCGATCCATACCAGATATCCGGAGCCGCCTCCAACGGTTCGCAATCGCAGTGGAGCAGCGAAATCCGGTTGCAGAAGGGTTGGGACTGGTAACCACTCCGCGGGACACGCTCCCAGTAGCCGCGCTGTAATCACATCCGCAAAGGAGAATAGCAGGCGGTGGAGCCGGAGCAGGAACGCCGATTTTCACGAGCGTCGTGTGTTGGCGAAGGGAGGGATGGGTGATGGGACGAAGGGGCCGGTTCGTTGCCGCAGCAATCATTGCGGCGTGGGTTCTCGTTTCGGCGACCACCACGGCCGCAGGCGGTTCGCTGGTTGATCACGAAGAACTGCTCTCTCTCCACGTCCCCGAGGTGCGGTTTTCAGCAGACGATCTCTTCACCCGCGTACGGGTCCCCGACTACGCCACTCTCGCCGACCCTGGCCGCCCGGCACTGCCTTACACCACCATCACGCTGGCCGTTCACCCCGGCATCGACTGGTCCACCTTCAGCGTCGAAGTACTGTCGTGGGAGGAGGAATCTCGCGGCCTGCCCCGGCCTGTCCAGCCCGCGGCACCACCAGCCCACCCTATGGGGGACGGCACCGGAACCGCCGAAACTCCCTGGAGCCATGACCGGCACATGGCCGGTCCTTTGGACACGAGTGTTTACGCGGCTGCCGCCGAGTACCCCGGGCAGGTCTTGCGTTTCCTCGGCCCTTCGCGGCTGCGTGCCGTTCATCTCGCCCGCCTGTGCTATGCGCCGGTGCAGTATCAGCCCGCCGGCCAGCGGGTGCGGATCGTTTCCCCCGTCGAGGTCCGCGTTCGCTACCGCTACGACCCGGCAATAGGGCCTGAGGTCGACCATCTGCCAGCCGCCTATTCTGTCCCCACAGTCGATAATCCGCAGCGGCTGGCGTGCTTTTACCCTGCTCCGCCGTCCACGCCTTTGCGGGAACCCACCTACAACTACGTCATTATCACCTCTCAGCACATCGCCACCAACTCCACCAAATTAGCGGTCTATATGGCGCACAAGACCGCGCAAGGCTACACCATTCTGCTCAAGACGGTCGAATCCATCGAGAGCGAATACACGCGGTTTACCCACAGCCATTTGTTTGAAAGCACCGACGAGCGTGCCGACCGCATCAAGGCCTTCCTCAAGGACAAGTACCTGGCCTACGGCATTCGTTACGTCATGCTGGTGGGCAGTCCCGACCCGGATAATCCGCTGGACGGCTCCGATTCCGTCGGGAACGTACCGATGAAATTCTGCTTTCCGGACAATCATTACGGCACGAAGTTCGCTCCGACCGACCAGTTTTACTGCGACCTTTCCGGCCGCTGGGATCTGAACGACAACGGGCTGTTCGGCGAGGAGGCCGATCGCGGTCCCGGCGGCATCGACTTGGCCGGCATCGACCTCTACGTCGGCAGGCTTCCGTATTATTCCACCAGCCTTGCCAGCCTGGACTCGATCTTCCAGAAGATCCTCGACTACGAGACCGTCGGAGCACCGGAGGCCTGGAAGCGCAAGTGTTTCATGCCCAACCCGATCGACTATTCCGACAACTACGGGCAAGAAGGTAATCTCTCGCCCATCACCATGGCGGAGTGGATCAAGAATCTCGTGCTTGCGCCGGCGCAGTTCACGTATTTCCGCTTGTATGAACACAAATACAACTGGTATCCGCTCAATGTGACGCCCGACCCCGAAAAGACCCCTGACGGAGTGGGTTACACCTGCGTGACCTATTACGACAGCTCCCGCCGCTTCAAGGCCGCCCTGAACACAACATCGGAAGAGGTGTCGGCCTATACCATTGGAGAAATGACGGACAACAACAATAACACCTACTACGAGAACGCTTCCTTCCAGCCGAACCATTACCTCCAATTCAAGCAGACGCACGCCGACTTGCTGCAAGCGAACTACGTTCCGGCCCGCGTGCTCATACGCAGTGCTTCCGCCGCCCTGCTGCCCCAGCAGTTCACCATCCAGATGGCCTCCAATGCCGCGTTTACGGATGCCTACACGATTGTGGCGGAATCCGATGCCGCCGCCCATGCCGTGCTCAGCGGCGGCTACTGGCAACTACAGTACGACTACCCCACCACGCTGACCGCCGTCAGCTATCGCCGCTACCTCCGCCTGAGGTATACCGGAGCCGCTCCGCAGGCCGTCCGGATCAACGAGTTCCGGATGTTCACCGAAGAGCACAAGTCCATCGAGCCATACGTCATTCCCGAATGGCAACAGACGTATGGCGTGGTATACTACAACACCCACGGCTCGCCGACCACCGCATCGGATATTATTACTTCCAGCCAGTGCTCCCAGCTCAACAACACCCGTCCCTCGTTTGTCTTTTCCAAAGCCTGTAGCACCGGGCAGCCCGAAACCACCAACAACCTGTGTGCCAGCTACGTTTTCAACGGCGGCATTGCCGCGATCGGCGCCAGTCGGGTCTCCTATGGATGGGGCGACATGGGCTATCAGCTGATCATGCCGCGGCTGATTCAGCAGAACCAGCGGTTCGGCGTCGTCTACGGGGACGCGTGCGCGACGGCAGCGGCGGCCGACTATTACGGATGGGGCGGCTATTTTGAAGACGCTTTGCGTTTCAATCTCTACGGCGATCCCACCGTCGCCTTGCTTACGGACGCCGACGGCGACGGGCTGCCCTATTGGCGGGAAGAGCAGATCGGCACCAACCCCCAGAATGCCGACTCCGACGGCGACGGCGTGCCGGACGGCGGCGACAACTGCCCCACCGCCTTCAATCCGGACCAAGCGGACTCTAACGGAGACGGCGTCGGAGACGCTTGCCAGTCGGATTGCAACAACAACGGCCTGCTCGACTATCTGGAGATTCAGCAGGGCCTGGCGCTGGACTGCAATGGCAACGTCGTGCCGGACGAATGCGATCTGGCCAACGGCACGAGCCAGGACACGGACGGCAACGGCATCCCCGACGAGTGTCCCGGCGGCATCAACCTGCCGCCCGTGGTCGATGCCGGCGCGGACCAGGCCATCACGATGCCCGCGACCGCCTTCCTGGATGCCACCGTGACGGATGACGGTTGGCCCCGGCCGCCACAGGCTGTCACCGTCGCCTGGAGCAAGGACGACGGCCCCGGTGCGGTCACTTTCGGAAATGCACAGTCCATCGACACTACCGCCGCGTTTACCCTACCAGGCGTATACATCCTGCGGCTTACGGCCTTTGACGGTGCGCTGAGCAGCACTGACACCGTCACGATCACGGTCAACCCGCCCCCCAATCAGCCCCCACTGGTCAACGCGGGAGCGGACCTCTATGTGCCGTACCCCGACCCTGGGGCGGCTGCGTTGTTACCGACCGTGTCCGACGACGGGCTGCCCTATCCGCCGGGGCAGTTGAGCGTTCTGTGGGAGAAAGTCAGCGGACCGGGGCCGGTGGACTTCGCCAACCCGGACCAGGCGGTCACGACCGCGCAATTCCACGCCCCCGGGGTCTACACGCTCCGTTTGACGGTCAGCGACGGACAGTATCAAACGGCTGATGAATTGGCGGCTTTTGTTTTACAGCAAGGTCAGCGGACTATCAATGGTCTCGTCGCCTATTACACCTTCGACGAGGCGGGCGGGGATGTCGTACACGACACGTCCGGCGTCGGCACGCCCCTCGACCTCACCATCGCC
>Ga0129299_1000235_pt1 | contig 33654 bp, 16 predicted proteins | sample ConPoolayeCmetaG_FD_94477 | JGI IMG/M metagenome (GOLD analysis project Ga0129299, IMG submission 94477) | Hot spring microbial mat communities from California, USA to study Microbial Dark Matter (Phase II) - Cone Pool mat layer C metaG ...
CAGCAGACGCCTGGCCTCATTCCGAGGCGCCTCGTGTTCAACGCCCGAGAGAGCCGTGGCATAGCCGTGGTTCTTGAGAAAATGGCTGAGGTGGTGCTGGTAGTCATAGAGTCGGCCGCCTCGGCGGCCGCTGAGACCGAGCATGCCGCAACTGTGCGGGTACTGCCCGGTCAGAAGGGCGGCCCGGCTCGGCGAGCAGGTGGGGCCAGCGCAGAAGGCATGGCGAAAGAGGACTCCTTCTTCGGCAAAGCGTTGCAGGTTTGGGGTCTCCACCGCATAACCGTAGGGCTGTATGATTCGGCCCGTGTCGTGGGAATGCAGGTAAAGAATATTCAGCATCGCCATCGTCCTTTCGTCTAAAGCGCCTTCGGTAAACCGCGGTAACAGGAGGAGACCCATGCGCGGCGATTCTGGTCTTCGCGCACCAGCCGATCCACCGTCTCCGGATCCCATCCGCTGGTCAGCATCGCCATCAGGCGGTCGCGGATCGTTCGGCAGGCGGGATCCTCAGCCCGATTGGCCTCTTCGCGCGGATCGGAGGCCAGGTCAAACAACTCCATGCCCTGATGGTGGTAGTAGTTCAGCTTCCAGTTCTGGAACCGCACCATTCGCTCCGGTCCTTTCGTATCCGGTCCATCGTATTCGCTGAACACCGGCGCATCCGGAAGCGCCTTCTCCGAACGGAGGACCGCGGTCCAATCCCGTCCATCCAGCGGGACCGTCCAATCGTCGGCGCCGGCGAGGGTCCGAAGGGTCGGGTAGAGGTCGAGCAAGGACACCGGTGTGGTCACCACGGTGTTCGACCGGATCCCGAGGGAGGGGCCGGAAACGATCAGGGGAACACGGGCGGATTCGTCGAAGAAGACCTGCTTCCCCCAGAGGCCATGTTCGCCCCACATTTCACCATGATCGGCCGTATAGACAACGAGGGTCCGCTCGGCCTGCCCGCTCCGGTCAAGGGCATCGAGCACCTGGCCGATCCACGCATCAATCTGACTAACCATCGCCAGGTAGGCGGCCCGTCCCCCCCGGATCTGCTCGGCCGTGAGCCGTTCGAATCCCCAGCATCGGCGCCAGTAGAGATGCCGCGGATGAAGGCGGTCCGGTCCCAACGGGTCGGGAATCACCGCGGCCGCATAACGCGCGAATGCCTCCCGCGTACAGCATTGCGGATAGTGGGGCCCCGCAAATCCAAGCACATGGCACCAGGGACGATCGGCGGGCGGGCGCTTCAGAAATTCGACCGCATACTGGACCCGCGCCGTCTCCTCCCGCATCCGCCGTTCGAAGACGGGATCGCCCTCGAAGTGCAGATCCGCCCAATACCGTTTGCCGGTCGTGGGATCGGGCCTCTCCTCGCCCCATCGAAAACCCCCGATGGCGGTTCGCCGCTCGTGGACATGATCATGAAAGCCATGCCAGAAATCCTCGCCGACAAAGTGCATCTTTCCGTTCATAACGGTGTAATAGCCGGCATGGCGAAGCATGTGCGCCCAGGTGGGCAGGTCGCTGCGAAAAGTCGCGCCGTTGTCGTAGCAGGGAATCCGAAACGTCTGCAGCCCGGTCATGAGCGCGGCCCGCGAGGGGACGCAGTGGGGATAGGCACAGTAGGCGGCTGAAAAACGAACGCCTCGCTCGGCCAGACGATCCAGATTCGGCGTGTCCACAAATCGCGCACCCGCGCAACTCATGAGGTCGGCGGTATGTTGATCGCTGATGATGAATAGAATGTTCGGTCGTTCATGCATGTCGCGATTCCCTTCGTTCCGTAGAGATGGTCAGGACCCGACGGCGGTGACCTCCGGCGGGAGGCGGACCTGCGTTTCAAGCGTCCCTGAGGACGTGACTCGCCATCGGATCCGTATGGGGCCATGAGGGGTTGGCACTTGGCCGGAAGCCCACGTCAACCCGCCGGGCTGAGGCCGAATGATCACCCGGCGCCAGCCGGGAGCGACTGGCCGGACGCCCAGCGCGTAGGCCGGAAGCAGCCAGGCGGGTCCGCCGGACCAGCCGTGGCATTGGGTGGTGTTGGCGGACAGTTGCCGGGTTTCGGGAAACGTCGGGCTCCCCTCATACACGCCCCAAAGCCCGCGGATCTGGTCCATGGCCTCGTGAGCCAGGCCGGTCTCGAACAGCGCCTGACACAAGAAATGGCCGAACCAGAGCGTGCCAACCGGTACGATCGTTTCCGGATCAGGACGGGAAGAATTCCACAGCGCCTGTTCGCCGACCGGCACCGGGCCCAGTCGGTCCGGATCCATGAGACGGCGCAGGAGCGAGGCGCGTTCGCGAGGCGGCGCAAGGCCAGCCAACACAGCCAACGTATTGGCCTGCTGGCTGTAGATGGGGGTAAGCCCGGAGGCCGGTTCGGCGTCCCGGTAGAGACCACGCGACGCATCCCAGAAGCGCCGGTGGGCCGCGGCGCGCAACGCCTCCACCGAGGCAAACGGCGTCCCCTTCAGCAGACCCCGGAGGAAGGAATCGCGCCGCAGCCGTGCGAGCGTCCAGATGAAAAAGGCGTTGGTCACCAGCAGGCAGCCCTTGTCTTCAATCGGTGCCCAGTCCCAAAACTGGCCCGTCGGCCACGAGGCGATCAGGCCATCCGTATCCGCAAGCGTCGCCAGAAAGTCCAGCAGCTTGCGCGCGCGAGGACGTAGTCGGCGAACCGTGTCCTCATCGCCGGAGAAGAGCCGATACTCCATGAGCAGCCGAAGCCAGATCAGACTGGAGGACGCAAAGGCGCAGGTGGTCCGTTCCGACGGCATGAAGCCGTTGATCCGTCCGTCCGGGAGCGCGTTCTGAGCGCCCTGGAACAGTGCCCGGCGGAGGAGCCGCGTGTCGCCGAAGACATAGGCCGCCACGTGCGCATGCACGTAGAGGTCTTGCATCCATTGCACGCGTTCGCGCGTGACGCAGTCCAGGAAGGCATCGGATGTGCAGATGCGGACCGTCTCGGCCGATCGCTCCGCGATGGATTCCAATGCGCCATCGGAGCAGCGCCATCGTCCCGCCGGGGTCAAGGGATAGGTCTCCTCCTCGACCGCCACCGCTCGTACGCGAACCGCCCCTGCTCCCTGAATATCCACCGTCAGGAAGCGGAAACCGCGGGGACGAACGGGTCCAACGCGCTGAACGCCCGCGGCGAGTCGGAATCGGTCCGTCTGGCGAGCATAGGTCCTTTCAGGATTCACCGCCCCCTCTGGTCCCACCATGTCGTCGTAGGAGAGGTCCAGCTGGATCCCCGCCTGATCGGCATCCACGGTGAGCCACGGATAGCCGGAGACGGTGCGGCCGAAATCGAGCGTAAACCAGAGGCCATCGCCGGACGCCGAACCGTGCCAGAGGATATCGGCCACCGTGGTCGGGGGCGGCGACCAGGCCGTACGACGACGGGCGGCCACCTCTTTGGAGGGAATGCCGAGCGTAGACGCCTCCGGCAGCCACCCTCCGGCGACGGCGCCCCGCTTTCTGTCGTCATCCTCCCGCACCTCGCCGGGCGTCCACACGCCGGCGGCGAGCAGACGTGCCTTCGAGAGGACCTCCAGCCGAAGCGGCGGGAGATCGGATTCGAGCAACCGGACCCAGGGACCGCAGGGCGGACGGCCCACAGGGCAGGCCGGTTCCCAATCGGCATCGTCGAAGGCGAGTTCGGTCCACCCCTTGGGCACGCGTTCCTGATCGCATTCCTCCCAGAACCCATAGTGAGACATCAGGCAGGGCAAATCGCTCGTCCACGCCGTTCCCCGACAAGCCCGCCAATGCGCATCGGATCCGATTTTCAGGTCAGGGCCTTCGATCTCCACCAGCAGACCGGGCCGATGGGTCATGCCGGCCGCATAGGGAACGCCGATATGATGGACCAGGACAGCCACGACGTGCTCGCCTGCCTTCAGGCGAAGCGTGTACCGGTCGAACTCATAGTACCCCAAATGGGAACGGGCCGGCCCTCTCCCCAGAGGCCGGCCGTCCACATGCACCTCGTAGAACGTGTCCGCCGTGATTCGGAGGGTGACGGGCCCAGCCTTCGGGAGCTGGAACCGCCGCCGAAAGAGGCCGTAGACGTTCCGGGCTTTCCGCGCGGGTTCCGTCCAAATCCACTGGCCCGTCCACTCGGTCTTCTCCGGTGCGTGGCGAAGATCAGTCCAGTAGGGATTGGGCGCTGGAATCTTGGCTTCGATCCGATCCTGCCAGGCTTTCAAGGCCGTATGAAGGCGACGCACCAGACCCCGTTGGGCGGCGGCGCGATTGCGGGTTTCCCCAATATCCTCGCGCAACTGATAGAGCTCGCGGCGTCCATCTTCGAAGAACTCGATCAGTTTCCAGTCGCCGTCGCGAACCGCACACGCGGGCGTCCCTCCCTGGTTTCCGTAGTGCGGGTAGTGCCAGAACAGGGGGCCGCGCTGAAACGCCGTATCGCCCCGCAAGGCGGGGAAAAAGCTCTGCCCATCGACATGCTGCTCCGGTCGCAGCGGAAGTCCCGCCGCCTCCAGAAGAGTGGGATAAAAATCGGGACTGGTCACGGGCGCGGGACAGAGGCTTCCGGGCGGAACGACGCCGGGCCAGCGGACAATGAGTGGCACCCGGGTTCCACCTTCATACATCCACCCCTTCCCTTCCGCCAACGGACGGTTCGACGTGGGGGCCCCCTCCGCCGTGGAGAGGCCGCCGTTGTCTGAGGTGAAGAGGACCAGAGTATTCGGGGGAAGCACCGCCAGCAACCGTCCGATATTGGCGTCCAGATTTTCGATCATCGCCGCATAGACCGGATCGGATTGAATGATCCGACGGGTGACACGCTGGTTGCCCTTGTTTTCAGTGGGAAAAGGTTCGCCGATTTGGATCGCCTCGACGGTATCCAGTCCCAACCGGGCCGCCTTGGCCTTGTATTTCTCCACCAGCTCGGCGGGGGCCTGGATGGGGGTATGTACGGCATAGTGCCAGAGGTTCAGGAAGAAGGGGCGACGACCGTCATGAGCCTGAATCAGCCGGATGGCCTCGTCCGTCAGATGGTCGGTCAGGTATTTGCCCGGTTCCGCATCCCGGAGGGTGGGGATCTGCCATGGGCTGAAATAGCCGCGGTGAGGGTGGCCAACTTCCCATCCGCCGATATTCACCTCGAATCCCTGGCGATCCGGATAAAACGGCGCCTCCCCCAGGTGCCACTTGCCCACGTGCCAGGTGGCATACCCGCCTTCTGCGAGGGCCCGGGCCAGGTTGAACTCCGCGAGCGGCAGATGGCGGATATAGGGCGCGTCCACCAACCGGCCCCGACAGGGATGCCAGCGCCCTGACCAGTCAATATAATTGGTCACGCCTACGGTCGCCGGATATTTCCCGGTCAGAAGGCTGGCCCGCGTGGGTGAACAGACCGGACAGGCGGCGTAGGCGTCGGAGAAACGCATCCCTTCCTTCGCCAGCCGGTCGAGGTTGGGCGTTTCGTAGAAGCGGCTGCCGTAGATGCTCAGGTCGGTCCAGCCCAGATCGTCAATCAGGATGAATACAATGTTGGGAGGAGTGCGATTCATGCGTTCAGCTGTGTCCAATCGGTAGCGGTTGCGAGCTGCCAGCGAAGCAGCTGTGCCTGAAGACGTCGGACGACGGCACCGGTCCGCGAATGCCCCGCCAGGTTTCGCGTCTCGAGCGGATCCTTTTCCATGTCGTACAGTTCCAGGACGGCCCCCCGGTCGTTCACGACCATTTTGTAGCGCTCGTCCCGGATCATGGTGCGATCATAGATTTCGCTGCCCACGACCTCGTGATGGGAGGCGTCGGGCTGACGGACAATCGGCAGGAGCGATCGACCGAATTCGCGCTTTCGGGGTTCAGCGCCAGCAAACTCGAGCAAGGTCGGCGCGATGTCCACCAGGCTGACGAGATGGGGCCGGAGCGATCCCGCCGCGGACCGGTCGGGCAGACGCAGGATCAGGGGGATCCGGGCAGAGGGTTCGTAGAAGAGAGACTTGTGGTAGAGATTCCGGTCGCCGAGCATCTCGCCGTGATCGCTCCAGAAGACCACGGCGGTCTGATCCGCCCATCCCCGCCGCTCGACCACCTGCCAGATTCGTCCAATCCAATCGTCAATATGACTGATTTTCGCATAATACAACGCCCGGATCTTCGCGACGGTTTCGAGGGGAAGCGGATGCTCGCGTTCGCGAAGGGATTCGCGATAGCGAGCCGCCTCGCCCGTAAGCCACGATTCGGGTGGCGAAACCGGTTGGGGAGGATCCATCGGATGGCCTTCGTAGCGAGCCGCCCAGTCGGCGGGCGGATCCCATGGCTCATGCGGACCGCCGAAACCGACAAAAACCAGCCACGGTTCGTTTCGCTGGTAGGACGAAAGGTACTCGCAGGCGGTACGCCCCACAAAATCGTCCATGGTCTCTCCCGGCGGCAGGGGGCTGGGCCAGGCGGCCGCCACACCTCCTTCTTTTCCTCGGCGCCGATAATCATTGAGGAAGGTTTCGTAGAGGCCCAACGATTCCCAGTGATCGGTCAGAATGGATCGCGTCGAGCAGGTGGCATAGGGGCCGGTGGTTTCCAAGACATCCATCCATCCCAACCCCTGCATGTAGGGTTCCTCCTCTTTCAGATGATGATCCCGGCGATGGGGATAGAGATGCGATTTGCCGATGTGGCAGGTGTGATAGCCAGCCGCCTGCAAACGGCGGGCATAGGTATCCGCGGTGACCGGCAGGCGTCCGTAATTTCCCCACTGTCCGTGGTTGTGGCAAAAGAGGCCAGAAAGAAAGGAGCTGCGGGCCGGCATGCAGATCGGCGAGGTGGTATAGGTGCGTGGAAACCGGATCCCTTCCGCGGCGAGGCGGTCGAGGTTGGGCGTCTGGATCACGGGATGGCCGGCGCAGGAGAGGGTATCGGCACGCATCTGGTCAGGCATCAGAATCAGGATATTCGGTCGTCTCATGAGTGTCGTTCCTTGGTGTAGGCTTCGAAAAAGGTCATCGGCGAGGCGAAGGGGGAAACCATTGGTCGCGATGGCGCTCGGCCAGCGCCTTGAGACGTTCGAAGACGTCCCGATGCCGCGCCGAGACATCCGTCGTTTCATACGGATCGTCGCGCATGTCGAAGAGCGAAAGGGCGATGGTTTCCTCTCGGTACCGGCCCGGCTTCCCGTCCTTACCCGCAAAATCGAGCGTGCGATAGGCGTGCGGGAGATGGAGTTTCCAGCGGCCATCGCCGGTCACCACGGCCTGAAACTCGGCGCCGTTCGTAATGAAATAGGCCTCCTGGGAATTGACGGCGTCCGGGACGCCCGTGATCCATGGCCAGTTATTCCGGCCGTCCATGGGATGGTGAGGCAGGGGCGCGCCGGCCAGGGCGGCGAAGGTCGGCAATAGATCAACGCTGCAGAAGGCCCGATCGGAGGTGGTGCCCGGTCGGAGATGGCCTGGGGCGCTCATCACCAGCGCGCTGCGGATGCCGCCGTCGAAGGAGGTTCCCTTCCCCTCACGATACGGAGTCCGTCCGGCATGATTCCCATAGGAGAGCCACGGGCCATTATCGGAGGTGAACAGCACGATCGTATGGTCGCGCACCCCTCTCTCCTCCAGGGCATCGAGGATCTGTCCGAGCGACCAGTCTATTTCCATCATCACATCGGCATAGAGCCCATGTCCGGAACGTCCCCGGAACTGTTCGCTGCAGGCCAGGGGGACATGGGGCATATTATGGGGAACATAGAGAAAGAACGGTCCCTTGGCGGCGTGGGTCCGGATGAAAGCGACCGCGTCCTCGGTGTACCAGGTCGTCAGGACATTCTGCTGATCCGGCGAGAGATCCTGGATGGCGATCGCACCGTTTTTCCAGTATTGCAAATCGAATGCATCAAACATTCGGGTTTCGGGATGAAACCGCCACATGTCGTTCGAGTACATCAGCCCTGAAGATTCGTCGAACCCTCGCGCCGGCGGCCGGGTCTCGGGATGATCCCCGATGTGCCACTTTCCAAAACACCCGGTCGTATATCCGGCCGGTTTCAGAACCTCAGCCAGCGTGGCGATCGAGGGATCAAGTCCCCGCGCGCGTGGCCCGATGGCGCCGAACACTCGGTGCCGCTCGGGATAGCATCCCGTGAGCAGGGAGGCACGGGAGGCGGAACAGATCGCCTGGGGCACATAGAACTGGGTGAAACAGCACCCCTCCGCCGCCAGCCGTTCCACGTTGGGGGTCGGATAGGGGGTCTGGGCAAAAGGCCGGAAGTCGGCCCAGCCGGAATCGTCAAGAAATATCACGACAAAATTAGGAGGGCGGGTTTGGGTCATTCGGGAGGTTCTCCTTCGGGTTCCATCGTATAGCCTGGAATATGCTGATCAGCCCAGGCATGATCCTGATAGAGCAGCCACGCGTCAGGATTGGGCGGCAGGGTTCGAACGGGCCAGAGACGCCACTCGTCGCCGTCCATCGCCGTGGTATCGCCCATGGTCTTTAGCGCCTCCTGAAGGCAACGGCGCATGGCCCGCTGGACCCGGCTGGTGGGCCAGTCGGGATCATGCACGAGGCCGGCCAGATCGCGACTTTCGTCCGGATCGCGCCGCCGATCGAACAGAAGTTCCCTCTGATCCGGCGCGCTGTACACGAACTTCCAGCGGCGATTGATGGCGAGGACAATTGCATTTCGGCCCCGATTCCACTGAGAGAAGACCGTCCGATCCGCGTCGGGGTCCGCGGCCAGGGTCAGCAGGTCGTCGCCATCGGGGGTATGCGTCTGAAAGGCGGCCCCCCCGCGGTTCAGAAGGGTCGCCGTCACATCGAGAAGAGTGACCGGCCGATCGCACCGAAGCCCCCGCGGAACATCGGGTCCCCGAACGAGGAGCGGAATGCGGGTGGCCGCGTCATGGTAGCTGCGCTTGCCGAAACAGCCATGATCGCCGAGCAATTCGCCGTGATCGCTGGTGACGATCATCAGCGTATGTTCCAGCTGCCCCGTGTGTTCAAGGGTCTGAAGCATCCGTCCGATCTGGAAATCCACAAAGGAGATGCAGGCGTAGTAGTAGGCGCGCATGACGCGAAGAAGGTGGAGATCCCATCCCCGGTCACGGCGTTTGTACCGGTTCTGGACGTGATTAATGAAGACCCACCGGCGTTCGCTTTCAGGCGGCACCGAGGGGAAGGGAACCTCCGCATCGCGGTAGAGCTTGTGCCAGGGGGCCGGCGGCGCAAAGGGCGGATGAGGATGAATAAAGGATACGAACAGAAACCAGGGCTGCCGGGCGCGCCCGTGTTTGGAAAGAAAGTCCACTGCCCGGTCCCCCACCCACTGGGTGGGATGAAGCGCGGCCGGCATCTGGGCCGGCTGCGGAATGTAATACATCTCCCCCCGGACGCCGTGGGGATCCGTCAGATGCCCGTATCCCTTCTCCCGCAAAAAGCGATGGTAATCATCCTGGTTGGGATCCGCGACCAGCTCTTCCTGGGTGGCTCGCTCGGCAAAGCCGTTCTTTTCAAAGGTGCGGGAGGCGGGTGTGAAATGACACTTTCCGATGCCCGCCGTGTAGATGCCGGCCCGCGAGAGCGCCGCCATGAGGTTGTCGCGGGTCTCCCACGGCATGGACATGCCATTGCTGAAACATCCGGTCCGGGCGGGATACTGGCCGAAAGTCAGACAGGCCCGGGCGGGCACGCATTCGGCGGACGGCGTATAGGCCGAGGTGAACGCGGTCCCTTCCCGCACCAGCCGGTCGAGCGCCGGCGTGCGAATGACGGGATTGCCCAGGCTTCCGATCGTGTCGGCCCGTTGCTGATCGGTCATGATTAAAAGGAGGTTCGGTCGCTGCGGCATGGGGCTATTCCTCAGGGTGTCCCCGTTGGGGTTGGACTCCGAATGGGAGTGTCCCCTCCCCATTCCCGGACGATGTCGGGAGCGCCGGCCGGCATGAGCGGGTGTCCGGCGGCGGCGCCATCCCATCGGGATCGGCCCGGATCACCAGGTGTTGAGGAGGGTCCAGAAGGCACGGTTTTAAATCTCGATAATCGAGGCGGCGCGGCCACGTCCGGCGCTGGGCACAGAGGGCGGCCGCCACTCCGGCCGCTTGGCCGATCTGACCGAGCAGACACTGGACGCGATAGGAGGCCATCGCCAGATGGGTGCCACTCATATGCTTGCCGACCACCAGCAACCCCTCGAGCCGCCGTGGCACCAACGCGCGGTAGGGAATCCCGTAAGGCTTCACCTCGGGATAGTCGGCCATGCCCCGCCCGCCGACCTTCCATATGTCAATCGGACGTTGCGTGACAAGAACGCTATCCTCGGGAATGATGCCGCGGACAAGGTCGTTGGCCGTGATCACATATTCGCCAAGAATTCGTCGTTGCTCGCGAACGCCGATCCGAGGCGCGAGGTGGACGCCATAGCCATGGGCGCGAAGTTCCTCGAAGCACGGTGTCAACTGCCGCAGGGCCTCCCGTTGGGTTTCCGCCAACGCCGCGGGATCCCGTGTGTCCGGGCATCGGAATTTACCGCCCCAGTGGAGGTAAACCCCCGTGCCTCGCCTCACGGCGCCGGGGTCGTCATGTCGCGAAGGCGTACCGTAGCCGGATTCCAGTCCCCGAGGCACCCATGAGGTGGAGGCCGCCTGGAGGGCCGGCAACCGATGGCTGATGAACATCCAGGTGCAGAGCTGAACCTCAGCCGTTCGGGCCGGCGGCGCAATCGCCTCGCCAAAATCCTCGCGACTGTCTTCGCCGTAGCGTGCCTCGCCGCCCGCCTCTTCTGTCAACGCTCCCGTCCCAGTGGCGTCTATGACGGCCTTCGCCTGAATCCAGCGTTCGACGTGGTCGGGCGTACGAACGAGGGCGCCGGTGACGCGCGACCCCGAGAGAGTCAACCGGACCGCCGGCGTCGAACCCCGGTACTGCAGGTTCGGTTCCGCGCTCAACAGGTCGTGGACCACGCGAAGGATGTCCGACGGCAAATACCAGAAATACCACCACCGATCCACCGGCCGGTCGGTCAACGCCAATCGCCGTTCCAGGGCGGCGAGAAACTCCGCCACCACGCCCGACCGCGGTCCTCCATCCGGCATGGCCACGAACTGATCCACCGCCGCCCCGCCGGGCATGGGATCGTCCTCCACAAGGAGAACCCGGACGCCGGCCCGTGCGGCACCGACCGCCGCCGGCCATCCCGCGGCGCCCGCGCCGATCACCAGCACATCGGTTTCCTGCCAGGCGATCATACGGATCCCTCGCCACTAGGAGGGATGGCCACGACCCGCAGCCGGGCATATTCGGCGATCAAGGGGGCCATCTGGCGGAACCCGATCCGGCCGCCACCAAGGACCGGGCCGAAGCGCTGGCCATCGTCGCGCCATCGCAGGACGGAGAGTTCGGGGTGATGGGAAGCGGGACCCCGGATCCGGAATTCCACGTCCGGGCCGGACTTGATGACTGTGAGGCGATAGAACCCGCCGGTGTCTTTGACGCTGGGGATGGGATCGGCGCCCGCGGCCACCAGGTGGAATCCATAACTCTTGCGGAGATTGCACAGGTTGAGGGTCCGTTCGTGCGCATACCGGCGGCGGAAATAAGAGACGTGCAGCGCATGGATGTCCCCATGGTGATACTGCGAATAGGGGCCGTTGCGGGGCGCCAGGGAGGGATCGAAGAGATCCCGCCCCCCCTGCCCCACCGCCGCGAAAAAGAGGATGGCCAAGCCCGGCTCGTATAGAGGCCGGAAATCCCATGAGACCGCAATGTGGTCTGGGAAAACCTCCGGACACCAAAAGACGAGATTGGCGCGCTGGTTGGCGTCCTGATCCCCATCCGGGCCGGGATCGGCCGTGCTTTCCAGGCGCATGGCGCCGCGGGGAAAACTGACGGCTCCCGGCCCTTCCATCCGCCAACCCGCCACATCCGAAGGCGAGGCCAGCGGATTTTCGTAAAGAACTCGTTCAGACATGGGTGTGCTCCCTAGAGATACGGACCTCCCGCGCTTGGCCGGATCTCCGACGGTCCTATCTTTCCGTCGGCAAGGGTCCAGACCTGGTAACGGGTGCGGGTCTCCCGATCCGGCGGAGCGGGCCGTTGATAGTTCACGCCAAGAACGGATATCGGGCGGGTTGTCGTGACAAGCCAATCCAGCAGATCGGCGCGCAATTCCTCGACGATCGAACGACAATCCGAATCGAAGTAGCGATTCCGCCGCTCCCATGGGTCATCGCCGAGATGGTAGAGCTCGCCAAAGCCCTCGGGATATTCCCTGGGAAACATCGCGCGCGAATAGAGGACCAGCCGCCACGGCCCTTTGCGAATGCTCCGACTCCAGGGAAACTCCGTCACGGCCAGCGTCTTCCCGCGGTCACTCCGCCCGAGAAGGAGGTCGGTTACATCCTGCCCATCGGCCGTCGGCATGGGCGGAAGGCCGGCCAGCGCGCAGAGGGTGGGCGCCGTGTCCACGGCCTCCACAAGTCCCGTCACGGTCCGTCCCGCGGGCAGTCGGCCCGGCGCCCACCAGAGGAAGGGAATGCGGGTAATGGCATCGTGGCCGATCCCCGGCGCCTTTTCCATGATGCCGTGTTCGCAGGCGTAATCCCCGTGATCCGCCGCATAGACCACCAGGGTCCGCTCCGCCAGGCCGCTTGCGCGGAGAAACTCGAGCATCTGTCCGACGGCATGATCCACCTGGCTGACCGCACCCAAATAGCCCCTCAGCTTGCGCATCCGAGCCGCTTCGAACGTCCGGGGTTCCAGGAGCGCCCAGGAACCCGAACGCCACTGATCATACGCCCGGATAAGATGCGGCGCCTTCCGGGCCGCCCGTGGGTCGTTATCGGCATTGGGCGGAAGGGTCAGCGACCTTCCCTCGTACCACGACCAGAAGGGCTCGCTGGGAGAGGTGCATTGGTGCGGACGCGGCAAGCTCGCATGGGCAAAAAAGGGAACGCCCGCCTGTGCGCACTGCTGCATGAACGCGATCGTCTGGGCGGCGATCCATCCTTCCTGCGACTCTTCGAACGCCAGGGGGGATGGACGCCCCTCCATGCTTTGCCGTCCCCGGTCGCCGAATTCCGGAAGCCGAATGTGATCTTCCAGCTCAAGTTTGCCTCGCTCCCGCAGGAATTGTTCGTAGGCCTTGGAACGCCCCTCCACACTGGTGCCGCATGTGTCATGAAACCAGTCCGATGAGTCTTCGATCCAATACTCCGGACAATGAATCTTGCCGATGGCCGACGTGCGATAGCCCGCCTTCCGAAAATGGCTGAGCAGGCTGGGCAGCCCGCCGGGATGTGGCCCGCTAAGGCCGTAATAACCGTGATTGTGGCCATACTGCCCCGACAGGAAGGATACCCGACTCGGCGTGCAGATGGGGTTCTGGGTCACGGCGTTGTCAAAACGGACACCTTCAGCGGCCATGCGGTCCAGATGGGGCGTCCGCACATCGGGATGTCCCCGGTGACCAAGCACCTTGGCATTATGCTGGTCGGAAAGGATAAACAACACGTTGAGGCGAGAGGCCACGGACATGCTTCGCTTCCTTCCCTCAGGGCGTCCAGCCGGCCACAATGGCGGGCGTCGTTGGCAGCCACTTGAAGACCGGCTCGCGTTCGAATTCCAGCCGGAACACGGCGAGACCGCACTCCGGATCGGGACACCGTTCGGGAAGGTCCAGCAGCCGGATTCGGTACCCCTCTTGCACAAACCGCACCGGTTGGCCGGTCGTCAGACAGGTGACCGACGTCAGCGGGGTTTCATACCCCCCCAGCCCCTGCTCGGTCCCGCACCAGACCGTCCTCCAGAAATAGACGACATGACCCTTTCGGGATGTCATCCCACAGAACGAGGGGAATCCGCCGCCGCTCTCGTCGAGCATTCCATACACGGCCTCGCCGTGTCGGCCCAGCCAGCGACCGACCGTTTGCAACGGGGCGACCGCATCGGGGGGCACATCGCCCTCGGGGGTAGGACCGATATTGAGGAGAAGATTGCCGCCCCGCGCGCAGGCTTTCCCAAGCATTTTCACAATGTCCCGAGCGCTCCAGGCGTCTACCTCCCCTCCGACGAGATACCCCCAGGAGGTTCCGTTGAAGGTCATGCACGCTTCCCAACCGCGGCCTCGGTCGCCGGGCTGCGCCCGGACCTCGCCCTCCGGCGTCGAAAAGTCCTCCGGAAGTCCCGACCGGTTGTTGATCAGAATGTGCGGCTGAAGGGCGCGCACCATCTGATTCAGCGCGTCGGCTTCCCACCCCTCAGCGTTCGCCAGCGGCCGTTTGACATCGTACCAGAGAATGTCAATCGGCCCATATTGCGTCATCAGTTCCCGCACGCACCCGTGGGTGAATTCGATGAAACGCCGTCGGGCAGCGGGGTCATAATGACAACGCCCGCCATCGGGATGGTGCCAGTCCATGAGCGAGTAGTAAAATCCCACCTTTAACCCTTCCGCCCGGCAGGCCTCCACGTACTCGGCGACCAAATCCCGACGGGGCCCCGTTTTCACGCTGTTGAAGTCGGTCTGCTGCGTATTCCACAGACAGTAGCCCTCGTGGTGTTTGGTCGTCATCACCATGTACTTCATCCCCGCCTGGCGGGCCAGGCGAGCCCATGCGCGGGGAGCGCCGGGTTTCGGATGGAACCGCTGCGCCAGCGTTTCGTACTCCTCCCGCGGAATGCACTCCGTGGCCATCACCCACTCGTGTCGTCCCAGCAGCGCGTACAGACCGAAATGCACGAACATGCCAAATCGGGACTCGCGCCACCATCGCATCCGCTCCGCCCGCGTCGCCGCGGTTTCCTGCTCATATTGCCATCGTGGCCTGTAGTGGCTCATATCGTCTCCTTACAGCGTACGTTCATTTTGTCAAGCTTCTCTCGTTTCGGTCAAAAAGGGAGGGTGTAGTCCACTCGGATTTTCCGGCCGTTCTCGCGGGCCGATTGCTCGGCCGCGAATGTCACCCGATGGGTCCTCCAGGCATCCACCGGATCCTGAATCGGTGGAAGCCCCTCCACACATCGCCGCAGGAATTCATTCCGCGGGCGCGAACAGTCGTGGAAAAAGGCCATCATCCCCATGGCCGTAAATGCTTCCACACGCTCCTGAACGACTCGGACACCACCCGATCCGGAGGGCCACTCCTCGAAACGATGGATCGTAATGGCGGGCCGGAGGAAATCCACCGCGATGGAGCCTCCGGTGAGCGTAACGATCATGGACATGTCATGACCCAGCGGCTGCATGTAGTCGGCCGTATTCTGCCATGGATCGCCAAGACGGCCGAAGGCGCTGTGGGTGTGCGTGTTCAGCATCGTGGCCAACACGCCGTTTTCGAAAAAGAAATGGGAACAGATGTTGTCCGGAATGCCATACTGGGGGAGCACATTCGGACCAGAAACGCTCTGAACCGACACCACCTCCCCCGCCAAGAGACGAAAAATATCAATATAGTGGATCGGGCATTCGGGAAGAAGACCTCCGGTCGTCTCCGGACGGAGACGCCACGACTGAGAGCCTCCGGCCAGCCAGGCCCCTTGATGGTGAAGGTACTCGATCCTCCGAAGGTGACCATATTCGCCGCTGCCCATGAGGGCTTGGACACGCCGGGCAAACGGGGAGACGCGCACCTCGAAATCAATGCCGAGATTTCGCCCGCTGCGCTTCCAGGCGGCAAGGATCCGATCGCATTCGGCGACGGTCACCCCCATGGGCTTTTCGAGGAACACATGAACGCCGGCGTCGAGAAAAGCCGTCGCTTGCTCGGCATGACAATAGTTCGGAGAAGCGATCATCACGATGTCGAGCTTGGCCTTTTGAAGCATCTCCCGGTAGTCCGCGTAGGTCGCGATCCCCGGATGACGTCGGACCTGCTCCTCGAGTTTCGCCGCGTGGATGTCGCACCAGGCCACGGTCTTGTATCCGGGCCCCTCTTCGGTTCCCAACCAGCCGATCTGTCCAACCCTTAACAACATCGCCATCCTTTCTTCGCGCCTCCGCCAGTCGGCGGCCGTTCTGCCGAGACGTCCTCGACAAAATACGGGCCTCCGGTTTTGTTCGATGACCTTTCCCTGGCGATCACGCGTCGCAGAGATTCCGCATCGCCCGCACCGCGCGTCGTCGCAAACCAGAACCGCGTTTGGGGCGAGCCCTGACGGAGCAACGCCTCGGCAAATAAAGCCATGTCTGGAAAGTCCCGGCATGATCCGAAGCGATAGGGAATATAAACGATCGAATCGCCGAAAACCGTATAAACGCTTTCGAACGGCGTGAAGGGGTGATGGAATTCAAGCCCCCGCACAACCACCCCGGAGGCTTTGAGGGCCGGCAGATGATGGGCATAGGTTCCGCAGCAATGGATCTGGACGCCACCGAACGCATCGGCGATCCGGCGCAGACAGGGAAGGCCGAATTCCGCATAGAGATCGGCACCCAGCAGTGGCCAGAGATCTTCAGTCAGCGACGCGCCGAGGTCATCGGGCAGCACCGTGTACGGCCAGATGCTGCCCACCACGCGCCCAGGACCGACCATGCGGCGCAGGCGCTGGTGATAGGCGATGAGCGTCGTGGTGATGGAGGCCAGGGCCGCATGGATGGCGCCGCGGTCTTCGATCATGGCGACGAGCATTTCCTGCTGGTCCATGACCAGCGCCAGGGTATTGAGCGGCCCCTGGAAATCCGGCGTGCGGAGCCCGATCTGATCGCTCCCCAGCCGATCGCACACCCGCTTCCACAAGTCCACCGCGCGTTGAAAATCCGACTCCTCGAACGGCTGGGGCTGAAGGCGCGCCAGGTCATCGGGACGGCGCGCGACCGGCTCGATGTGAACCTTGCCACCGTCACGGGCCGGCAAGACCCGACCGCCATACAAACGGGCCGTGCTGATGGTCCCGAAATCGGCGACGACCGCCGGGAATGCAAACGGATCTCCCTCGGCCGCATCCGCGCGCAAACAGGCCGCCGCGGCATCCGCCATGGCATCCAGATCCACGGTCAACCCATCCCCCATCTGACGATAGGTCGGATCCGAAATCGCACTCACCACCGGGCCCGTGCGTCCTCCCTCCCAGTATTCCCGGCAGTGGGACAACGCCCGTTGGAGATCCACGCCTACGTGCCAAGGATTTCCCCTTCCCATTTCATCCCTTCCCTTTCTCAAAGGTCAGCCGGACCGTCGCAAGAGCCCCGGCTGGAACATCCACCGCCAGCGTTCCGTGTTCGGATGGCAGCGGCGCCTGCTGGGTTTCCGCCAGATCGCATCGAAACGCCTCCGCCGGTGGCGGATCGAAATGAACCGTTGCTCGGTGGGCTGTCCGGTCCGGATTCCAGAGTCGAACAATCACGGATCGGCCATCCTCGCCCGGTTTAAGCGCGGTCATCAGGATCGCCTCGTTGGCGTCGAGCCTGTAAAAACTCCGACACCTCGGGTCGGGGTCGCCGCTATGGCTCCGGACGCCCGCCTGCGCTTCCATGGCCGTTCGCAGCAGCCGGCCGATCGGAATCGGACCCGCAAACGGATAAAGGGCATATCGAAACGCCAGAGATCCAAGGAGCTGCCCCCCGGGTTCGCCATCCGTGGTCGGTGTTCGATGGATCCCCCGAAAGAGGGTCAACGCCAGGGTCCGGCGCGGATCTTCGCCGACCGCATGTTCGTGAAGACCTTCCGGCGCGATCACGGCCAGTCCCCCCTTATCGTCGCCGATCGCCACCGTCGTATGATGCGGACGCTCCGGGGGATCGGGTTCCTTGTAGACGGCCGATCCCGGATCGAGTGCCACCGGCCGGCTGACCCAGGCGAACGGCTGATCGGAATAAATGTGATCAGCGACGACATCGGTGGGAAAGAGCACGCGCAACCGATGATCCCGGACCGTATTGTCTACCACCGTTCGCACATGCAGCACCGGATCGCCGGCCCGGATCGTCAGGAAGTCAGTCACCGTCAACAGGGCTGTCTCCGGCGCGCGTTCTTCACGATGCACGGGGTCCAGCCCCACCGGAATGCGGAATCGTCGGTCAATGCGGAAGGTCACCTGAAGCGGGCCGTCCGCTTCGAGGCTGGTCTGGACCTCGTCGCCGGCGCTCACCAGAATTTGGTTGTGGACGGGGGGAACGAAGGTCCACCCGTCGCCGGCATCGCCGCTGTCCTCGTATTGGAAGAGATCGCGAAAACGGCGTCCGGTCGGCCGGTGCTCGATCGTGACGGTGCCGTCGCGCGACACCACGAGCGCCAGATGTTCATTTGCGGCCGACAACGGCCCCGTCCGAAGCGTGCCCCATGGCCGTTGGATTCGCCCCTCGCCTTCCAACGGCCGAATCTGAAGTTCCAGGTAACCGCCGGCCGGCAGTGTCAGCGCGGCCGCGACGCGATAGACGTCAAACCGTCCCTCCACCCGGCGGAGGCCGCCCATTTCGTCGGGCTGTTTGACCGTACGGGCGGGAGCGACGCGGAGGATCTGATAGGGAACGACCCGTCCTTCGGGGTCGAGAAGATCGAATTGATTCAGAAGCGGAAACCCATGGCCGCTGCGCATGGCCCGGGTATAGTCGGGCGGAAAGAAAAGGTCGAGTTCGACCACCGCGTTGCGCGGCCAGGGGAGAGGATTCCAGACCACCCGCGAGGCGATGGCCGAGGCGGCGGCCGTGCTTCCGGCCAGTCGGGCAAAGCCCTGGCGACAGACGCCGTCGGCCAGCCGTTCCGCCTGACGAAACCGGTACGGCATGTCGTCGTGGGTCGCATCCACCGAGCACCCGCAGATGGAGTCATGCGGGTGATTGAGCAGCAGGTACTTCCATGCCCGATCGAGAAAGCCCGGGGGAATGGCCTTCCCCTGGGTCCACGCCAGCGCGGCCAACGGTTCCGCCCAGAATGTCAACTGATTCTGAACCCGATCGTTCGCCTGTTTCAGCGGATAGCGGGAGGAGAGGCAGTGAGGGATCAGGGCATGCCAATAGGTTCCTGGACGACGGGCCGAATAGCGCAGTTCCCCGCACCACGTGGGGAGGGAGGCGCGATGGGCATGTAGCGCCTCGAAATACTCCTGCATCGAACCGATGACGAATTCCGTGTCGGGACATGCGGCGGCCAGCGCCTCCCGCAACTCGGGAAGTCGGTCGGGGAGTCCCTGATGATCCCCCGCATCGCTGAGATAGAGAAGGGGTACCGCCCCGCGGGCGGCTTCCTCGGCCAGCGCGGCTCCGGCGCGTTCACGGAGAACGGCCGGATCACGGCCGGCCTTTTCCCAGGGCCACCGAACCCGAAGGGCGAACCAGGGGTATCCGCCGTTGTCGGGAAGTTTATGGGCCGGAAGGCGGCTTCCATCGGGCCCCTCCCACAGAAATTGCGCCTTGAGCTGATCGTCGTTGAGGCCACGCCAAACCACGGTTCCGATGAACCCGAAGCCGGCAAAGAGCATGGGCATGGCGGCGATGTGTCCGAACAGATCCGGGGTGTAGCCCACGGGCGCGGGCTCGGCGCCGAGGCTCCGCACCACGCGCATGCCCCGAAGAAGATTGCGGATAAGGGATTCGCCGGAGACCAGCCAGAGGTCAGGCATGACGTACCAGGGCCCGGCCACCAAACGGCCCTGCTGGAGAAGGGCCGACAGCTCGTCCCGCCGTTCCGGACGGATCTCGAGATAATCCTCAAGCATGACGGCCTGACCGTCGAGATGATAGACCTTCAGGCGGGCATCCGAGGCCATCCGGTCCAGCAGCTTGTCCATCGTGTGCACAAGCCACATCCGGAATTCCTGGAAAGGCTCATACCATTCCCGATCCCAGTGCGTCCCGCAAATGTAATAGGCTTTTTTCATCGTTATCTCAGGGATTTTTTTCCGCAGGCGGCAAGGCGTCGAGCGCAAAACGGAATTCCGCCATCCGGCCTCGGAATTTCACGATCGTTCGGAGATCCGTCTGACCGTCGTGAAATCGCATCAGAAGGTCTTTGCCTATAGGCCCGATCCCGACACGGGCGACGCCATACTGACGGGGGATTCTTACCCCCGGCCCGCGGGCAACACATTGGCCATTGAGATACAGGTGTTGAACGTCATCCCGCACCTCGGTGGTCGCGTTTCGGATCACATAGGCAACATGGTACCACCGCCCGGTTTCAATGCCTTCCGCCTGCAACCAATGCCCCGGAAAGTTCCGACCGTACACCGGGTACTGGTCGAACATGACTCCCTGGATCGGCGCCCAACATCCTGCATACAGGCGGGGACCATCCAGATAGAGGTTGAATCCCACCAGGTGGTGACCCTGCGCGTAGAGCACCTGGCGGGGACCGATCTCGTGGGCCTTGAACCAGAAGGCAATGGTCTGGTTCGGGTGCCCTTCGCCCTCCATGACCGTGTCGCGATTCCGGATCAGCCAGATGGCATCGTTCGCACCTTCGAGTTCAAGGACAGGCCCTCGTTCCGGATCCTCCACGAAACGGCCTCCCGTCAGAACGGGATTGGGCGCCCGTCCTCGATTGGGGAGATGGCGATAGGTGATCATCCGGGAGGGATCCTGGGGATCGGCGTCCCACGGCCCTTCCCAGTCGAACGGAGCCTGCAAGGGAAGGTCATAGACCACCGCCTCCGCTGGCCGATCGCCCACGAAGACGACCGCCTGTTCACGGATCCGTTGCCCCCCGTCCTGCCGTCCTTCGACCGTGACAAGATAGGCGCCGTTGCTGGCGTAGGTATGGTGCAGGGGGCCGAGATGGGTTTGAGTCTCCTTCGCGCCATCCCCAAAGTGCCAAACGAATCCATCCCACCGCGGTCCCGACGAATGGGCCACTCGCGCCTCGAAAGCCACCGCCTCGCCGGCGTTCACCCATGCCCGATTGGGAGTCAATATGAGTTCGTCGGGTCCGCCGGCGATCAGCCGCTCGGGCGTGTCACGTCCCTCGTCCAGCCGATAGAAGGTCCCGCTGCGAGAAACCGACTCCAGCGGCACCGGACCGTATCCCGGAAGCATGACGGTGACGGCGGGCACGGCCCCCAGGGGGGCGTGGGCGTAGATCAGCCACCGTCGCTGCGGAGCCTCGCCAAGGACGAGCGCCAGGGAAAAAACGCGGATGACGGTCGTCTCATTCCAGTTCGTCCGGGGGGGGTTGGCGTCGCAGGTCAGGAGGTACCATCGGTCGAGATCGCGGAGCCACTGGGGATGAGTCTCGTTCAACCCATCGAACCAGGGCCGTTCGGCCCGGTTAGGCACCAGTTGACCGAACTGCCAGAACTCCCGCAGGCGGGGGTCGGTCCAGGGACGGTCCACCGCCTGGAGGACCGCGCGAAAGGTGCCCTCCAGATGGGCATGCCGATCCGGGGTATCGCCTCGAAACTCTCGGAATTCTCTCGGGCGGGTAATCCAGAGAACGAACTGCACCCAACCGGCATATCGGTCGAAATCCCATCGTTGGCCGCGGGTGACATAGGAGAACGTCTTCGACGTGCTGCGCCGGCCGCGCCAGACGTTGCCGGGTCGCTCCCCATCCCAGATGATCGTGCTCCAGTAGAAGTCGGGGTCCCGGCTGAAGATCCATCCCTGAGCCGCCCAATAGTTCATCGCTTCGGTTTGGGGACTCCAGGGGCGGTAATCCGTTTTTTCCGGCTGCCAATCGTTGTCGTAGAGCTCGGGCATGCTGCCGTTGAACACGCGGTAGGTCGTCCATCCCTCCTTCGGGTCGAAACCGCGACCCACCCACGGGCGTCCGCCCTGGCCGATATAGCCGGTGTCCCAGAGCGTGTTGTAGGCGACGAACCGGACGTTGGTCCGCCAAGCCGGTTCGATCATGGCCGCCCGCGCGGCTTCGAACATGGCGGCATATCGCTGCGCATAGCCGGCCTGGATCGCTCGCACGATCGCTGCCTGGTCCGGAGCCGACTGGCCGCCGAGGAAGGCCGTCAGGCGGGGATAATCGGATGGCAATTCATCGGCGCTCCGTACCTTGGGCCCCTCGTTGTTATCGAGCAGAATGACCAGGGGGGGATTCGGGTAGATCTGCTGAAGGGCGCGCATGAAGCCGTTACTGAACCAGAAGGTGCCCCACTCCCGCCACCCTTCGATGGGACCGAAGGGATCCGCGGCCTTTCCGCGTTGTCCGCCAGCGATGACCCGGAGATCCTCGTCCAAAGGGATTGTCCGCTGTTCGAACTGAGCCACGAGTTGCTGGTAGTGGGGCGGCATGGTGGACCAGTTCCATTCGCGGATCGCAATGGGAAGGTGATGCTCGCGGGCAAATTCCAGGGCCGGCCGGTAGGCCTTGATCAGCGCCTCCACCCGTTCTCGCTGGCGCGGATCGTTCCCGCGGTAGGCGCGGATGACCTGACTGTTGACACCGAGAAAAGTCGGCATCACGTGATGGCCGTTGCGGATCAATTCGACGAAACGGTCAGGGGCGAAGAGTCCCCCCGCCATCCAGGATCCGGTCACGGGGAGCGGACGCCCGGCCGGACCGAGCTGCGGTTGCCGGGCCCATGCCGCCAGGTCCGCCGCAGCAGCCGGGGCCGTGTCCCCCATCTGCGGCCCGTAGAGGCGTTCTGGCATCCAGCCCTCCTCGTCCGGTTTTCCCCGCGTGGAGACGGCGAGGCTCCCCACGACGAGAGCGGAGCCCAGGAGTGTTTTGACGGATTTCATTCGTTTCCTTTCCCGATGGATTTGTGAAGGCCTTGAGTTCTTGATTTTTCCCGCCTGACCCTTACCGCACCACGAGGATGGTTCCGCCACCCCGTTGTATGGCAATCTCGCCGTCCACCGAGTAATCCACACGAACCCCGTCGGGCACCTGGTCGAACGTGCCGTTGCGGTTACCGGAATAGGTCATGACCACGGCTCGACCTCGGGGGGGATCGCCAACCAGAATCAGTCGATCCGTGGCTGTGGCCAGATCCACATCGCCGGCCACGTGGAAGGTGGAACCGACGCGGGCGGCAAAACCGCCGCCGTCCATGACCAGATCCCCCGCGATCGAACCTCCCCCTCCCAGATATCCCTCCTTGACCACCGTACGGCCGGTGTAGGAGCAGTCCCCTTCCAGGAACAGCGTACCTCCGCCTACTTTTGTGACCGCACTCGTACTTCCCACAATCCGGCCATAGAACACGGTGGTCTCCCCGTTCGCGCCGATGCTCAGGGAGTTGTCGCCAATCATCAGATCGTTCGTCCCGCGCAAACCGCCGAGGTTGTAGGTCCGGACGCCGGTGACCACAAAGGCCACGCTTTGGCTTCCGGACGGTCCGGTGTCCAGCGTGCTGAACTGGAGGGCATTGGTATGATTCAGCTCGAGCGTACCGGCCAGAACCGTCGTCGGGCCCCGGAAGTCATTCGCGTTCGAAAGGCGGCTTGTGGAGGTCAGACTGGCCTGGATCAATGCCGTTACGTTCGAGCCGATGACCCCCGAGAGGGTAAATCGCCCCGAACTGACGCTTTCGTTGGCCAGTTGCCCGTTGTGATTGATAAGACCGGAGAGCGTGAAGCTCCCCGAGTGGGTCGTCGCCGCCGCGGTCAGCACGATATCGTTCGAGCCTGTGATGGTGCCGCCATAGGTGGGGCTGTTGCCCGCGGCGGGGCCGATTTGAATGCGGCCGGTGTAGACAGCCCGGTTCCCGAGAACAATCGGGTTCGACGGAAGTGAGCCGCTGCCATTTCCAAAATGCACCGTATGGCTGTTCACGACACTGTCGTCGCCCAAAAACAGCATGCCGGAACCCAGCGTGTTGGCGCCGTTGGCGTTGAGACGCCCTCGTCGAAGAAGAACGTTGCCGGTATAGTTGGTATTGTCCCCACTCAGAGTCAGAGCCGCGGAGTCGCTGTCCTGGATAATCATTTCGACCATAGGGCCAATTTCGGCGCTGAGGACCGTCGTCACGGTGCCGAGGGTTGTGCCTTGATTGAGTATCCGTCCTTTCATATTGACCGGACTTCCGCCCAACGTGATCGTGCTGCCGCTTCCGGTGTTGCCATGGACGATCGTCACGTGGCCGGTTCCGGTGATGCCGCCATAGAGGCTGAGGTTCGCATTTCCCACGGAGCCGGCGGTGGCCAGGCGCAGATCGTGGTTGTCGAGATGGACGGCTCCATTGAAACGCGTGCCCCCAGAAGCAACCCGGGACACAACGGCGGCCATGCCAGTGTTCCCTCCGGAAACGATGATGCGATTCGGAATGGCTCCGTATGTATTGACAGGGACCCCTCCCGAAAGGGTCGCGTCAGCCGATCCGCTTGTGCCTCCGATGATGACGGTGCTTTCGCCGAAGGCATTGGTCGTATTCGATAGGCCAAGTGTTCCGCGAAGGATCGTGACATTTCCTGAGAAGGTGTTGCTGCCCATGAGGATGACCATTCCGGCGCCGCTGCTGTCGAGAACGAGCGACGTTCCGGTTATCCGATTGCTGATCATCTGATCCCTTCCCGACGCGTTGTTGATCGTCAAGCCCGCCGCGTCGGCGATGGTGAAGTCGGCGGTGATCGTATCGCCTCGGCTGGTTTGGTAATAATTGAGATCGCATCCTGTTCCGGAACCGGAGTCAAAGGTTAAGGTGCCCCCGCTGATGAGCCGAAGGGTGTAAGCATGCGTATCATTCGCATCACCCACGTTGAGGGTCCCGAGGGTGACGGGTATATCCAGGCTGATGGTTCGGGCCGCGGTGATGTTGGCGCTGAGATGGGCCGTGCTGCCGGCTCCGTTGGCGACCACGCCGCCGGCCCATTTCGACGAATCGCTCCAATTGCCGTCTGCATTGGCGGTCCAGGTGCCATCGGCCGCCCCGGCCGGCCGAACCGCCGTCAGAAGGGCCAGAATCAGCCCCGTCGCTATTCCGCCTACGCTCCGGTTGGTTTTCATGGGTCGTCCTCCTGTTTGTTGAACGTCCAAACCCTTCTCACGTGTCGTTCTTCCCCACTCTTCGTTCATGCTGGTCCTCCTCTTCGTTTGGCACTCGTTCCGGACTTTCCCGCCGCCGCTGATGGCGGCTTATGGAACTGTCCCCGGTCCCGGCGCGTGGACGACACACCGGAAGCCGGTCGGCGTCCAGTCGCGCACGTGCGGCGGCATCGGCATCCGGGCCGTGCACCGGCTAAACCGTTCATCGTAAAGGCTGCATCCTCCCCGCAGCACTTTGTGCGTCCCGCGCGCCGGTCCCGGCGGATTCCGCTCCGGCGCCGTCGCGAAATACTCATGGTCGTACCAGTCAGCCACCCATTCCCAGACATTCCCAGCCATATCGAGAACGCCATAGGGGCTGGCGCCGTCTGGATGGCTGCCGACAGGCCGGAATCCGGGCGTAAAGTAGCGATAGATTGTATTTTCCATGCTGACGCATTGATCAGGGTCCCATTCATTACCCCAGGGGTACGCGCGCCCGTCGGTTCCCCGGGCCGCCTTCTCCCATTGGGCTTCGCTCGGCAACGCGGCGCCCGCCCATGACGCATAGGCGTCCGCCTCATACCAATTGCATTGGACCGCGTACGCTCCTTCGTCGCCCTTCGGCTCCGCGTACATGCCCTGACCCCAAGTGGGCTTGAATTCCTTTCCCGTGGCCTCGCAGAATTTCCGGTACTGGGCCACGGTCACCGGCGTCCGATAGATCCAGAACCCGTCCAGGTGTATCGTTCGCGGCGGCCGCTCATCCGAGTAACGGTCCGAACCGCGCACAAATTCGCCGGCCGGCACCCACACCAATTCGGCGCCGTCCCGCTCGTTGATGGCGGTGTTCAGACCTGTGAGGCGGATCTGGGGAGAGGGCCGTTCGGCCAGATTGGGCTGCTCCGCCTGATCGGCCGGCCGCGTCGGAACGGTCCGCACCGAAAGGGTCTGGGAAGGCAGGACCAGATTCGTGGCGGCGCCGCCTTCTTGAGGCGCACCCACCAGCGTAATCTCCACAAATCGGTGCTCCACCACCGGCTTGACCTCAACGGCCTCCCACCCCATGACCGGCGTCTCGAGCGACACCGCGAGCCCATCTCCGCGATCCACCGTCACGACCAGCGATCCACCACGGTCCGCGGCCAACGTCCTCCGCAGCGATTCCGCATCCGAGACAGCAATCACGGTATCGAACCGCTCATCCATATAGTCCGCTCCCGGGAGTTTTTCCCCCGCTTTGACGCCTCGGATGCCGCCAGGCACCGCATATCGAAGATCCAACATCTCGTCCACTCCCCCGCCCTTGAGCATCACGCGGCCTATCGGTGGCTCGGGAACCAGCAGCCGCCACCGCGTCGTGAACCGATTCGGATTGTCCAGTTTCCCCGTGTAGGTCCGCTCGATCTGAAGCCCGTTCTCGGTCGCGCGGACCACCCGGCTCAGGCGTCGGCTGGAATCGAATCCATATTGGGACGGCGACAGCACCACGCAGGTTTCGAGCGTATCGTCACGCTCGTTCTGGAAATCGCTCCAGAGCCTCGACCAGTCGTCGTTCATCCGGCGGACGACCTCATCAGCCTTTGGGGCCGGCAACCAAATCTGGGCGTTAATCCGTTGAAAGAGGTCGCGGTAGCCGGTCTCAGCCTCCTGTGCCGCCAGCAGTTCCTTCCCGCTGGGTCGGTCCACAACGCTGACGATCTGCCCCCGGAGTTCTGGGCACACCGCGGCTGTCACGGCCGGGCTCGTAAGCAAAACCAGTGGGCCGCCGTGGTTCCAGGCATAGCCGGCGAGGGTTCGCATGACGCCCTGTTCACCGCCGCCATCCATGACAATTCCCTTTTTGGCACGCATGAGGGCCGGCGGTACGCGGGGGTCGGCCCCCGCCACATACCACTCCTTTCCATCGCCTTCGAAGCGAACCGGCCCCCAGGGGCGTCCGCTGGCGGCGACGTCGTTCAAGATCACCACATCAAGGGATTGACCGCGATCGGCCAGCAGATTGGCCAGGCGCTGTGGATCGCCAGCCTTTTCCGCCGCCGCCACCGCCCGATCCATCAACTCCGTCATCCGGGCCAGACGGGAGGGGGGGAAATACTTCAACCGCAACAGCGGCGTCCATCCGCTCCAGCGCACCGCGCTGGGCACATGCAGACTCTGAAGATACGCCTCATGAACGACCTTGAGATAGTCGAAAACGAAACCGCCGGCCTCCTTGCCGTAGTTGTCTTCGCAGAACTGTCGGACCAACGCCTGATCGTCGGCCTCTGGGTTCCAGAGGAGTTTGAGATAGAGCCAGGCGAGGAGGTCCACCCACGGCCCGCCGCAAAACTGGGGATTGACCCCATACACTCCGGCCGCGCGCCAGTACTGCACGTTCGGCTTCACGAAGAAGACGGAGGGCCACTCCGGCCGGTAGGAGTCCCAATGCCATACGGTCACCCGGTCGGGCGCAAGGAGCGACCACTCCCGAAGCGCCCGGGCGTAATCGCGGTTGGCCGGATTGTCGGCGATGGGCCCGACCTGATCGCCGGCCACGTTCTGGCTGCGACTGCTGGAGACGACGTTGATCCACAGGTTGGAGTGGGGCTTCAAGGTCTTCGGTGCGTCGAGCGTATCGAAATAGGCAAAGGTGATCACCCGGACCTGGGGATACTCCTGGCTCACGATTTCAAGCGCCCGGTTGAGCATGAGGATCAGGGGGGCGGCTTCCGACTGCTCTTCGGCCACCCGTTTGCGGCATTCCGGACACTGGCAGCCGCTGAACCCGTCGCCCTGCGCCGCCGGAAAGGGCAAGCTCCAATCCACGGGTCCTCCCCGCGCCTGCGCGAGGCGCCGTTTGATGGCCTCCTTCAGGCCCGCCGCTAAATTTTTCGGAAGTTCCGGCTGGGTCCCGCACAGTCCCATGGCCCAGGTCGGTTCGCGCCGCCCTTCCCGGTTCATAGGATAGAATTCCGGATGTTCCGCAAAAAGTCCCTTCACCGTCTCCTGCCCGCGCTTCTTATCCTGGGGCGGAACCAAATCGTAGAAGTTATGGTGGGCCGCCAACGCGCCGCTCACCTGATCCGCCGGCTGGCCGATCCCGCGATTCTGGAGAATCCAGGGATAACTGCCCGGCCAGTAAATGATCCCCCGATTGGCAAAGGCCGGTTCTTGAAAATCGTCCAGAACCGGAAGGGCCAAAGTGGGCGAGCGGGGAACCGCCTCGAACCCCCGACCCGCATAGCTGAGCCCCTTGCGCTGGAACCGATAGAACCGGCACCCGAGGTGATCCTCGAGCAACCCATAGACGGCCAGGTGAAGGCCAAGAGGTGTCGCCGCCATAATCTCCAAACGATGTCCTTCCGTTTTGAGCCGATAGGCCTGGGCCGCTGTCGGTCGGGCGCTTGAACCGGGCACCTTCTCCATCTGACGGAGGACGAAGGCCGGACGATCCCCCGCCTCTTCAAGGGTGGCCACCAAAGGCAGTTCAACCCCTGTCATCTCTTTCAGATACGTCTGCAATGTGTGGGCCGGCGATGGAATATGGCCCTGCCGCACGTGGGTGGCCGAAAGATCCGGCGCCGCGTTGGTCCATCCGTTGTGGACGATCACACCCAGAGGCGTTCCGTCCTTGACCAGGAGCGTCTGTCCATATCCAAGCGCGCTGATCGTCGCGGTCATGAGGGTGGCCCATTGTCGTTTGGTCATTCTCGCTTTCCTTTCGATGCCGTGTTCTCGCTGCTCTGAGAGATTCGCACCAGATGGATCTCCTGCGTCTCCCCATTACGACAGGTCAAGGCAAGCCGTGTCCGCCCCGTCGCCCAGTCGCTCGTCATTCCCTCGGGAGGGTCGCCGGTCGCCTGCCAGAAACCGCGGAGTTCGAGACGGACGTGCGACGGCCGGGAGGGCGTTCGGAGTGTCTCGTCGTCGAGGTAGCCCATATTGCGACGTTTGGGCAGCCGCAGATCCGGGTCGGCGACGCTGAGCCGGATCTGGCCGTCGCCAATCTCCTGAATCATCGCGAGCACCGGCGTATCGGTCCGGACCAACGTTCCGTAGGGTATCTCCCAGTCGGTCTCGAACACCGCATAGGCCAGAGTCCGCTGGCCGAAATGTTCCAGAATGTGTGCCTGATGGTTCTGAAGAAGAACGCGATAGAGCGGCCGAGCCGCATAGCGCGCCAAGGCCGATGGGGTTGTCTGAATCCGCACGACATAGTGATAGCGGTGAGACCCGTAGCCGTCGTCCTGGGGCGCGCGACCGTGGTCCCACCAGCAGGTGCTGAACGGACCGGAGGTCGGCCCGCGATTCCAAGCATCCCGTGATTGCTGCATCCGGCGCGCGAGGCGGATCCGGCCAGCATCGGGAATCCAGTAGCCGTTGCCATACGGATCCATGAGAAGGGCGCTCTGGCCTTTCCTTCCCGACCAGTGGAACGGGAACGCGGAAATGACCCGTCCATTGAGCATGATCGGACGCCGTTCATCCGGCATCCAGCATTGAAAGAGCGTCGTTCCCCACGGATGTGGATCGCGGCTTTGGATGTTGGATCCGAGACAGATGATCTCATCGTCGAAAAAGAAATAGGTTTTGAAGGCCCGGAAGGTGGGGTCATAGAAGTGTTCATGGATCTTGAGGGCAAAAATGCCCTGCCGTCCACCGCTATGGACGGCACCCACGAATTCGGCCGCGGAAAAAAAGCGCGTGGCCCAGCTGGTTCGGGGATCGTACAGTTCCCGGAGTGTGAGGAGCGGTGCGGTGGATCCGGGCCAGCGACACCAATCCCAGCCCTCGTTGAGTTTCCAACCGCTGGCCACCGCGCCCACCGGCCGCCCGCTCGCCTGGATCTGCAGCGTGCCGTAGGAGACGTACCGCCCATAAACGTTTTCTTCACCCTTTTTCGCCCAGGCGGCCGGATGCATCTCGAAATCCCATACATACTGGCTCCAGCCTTTGACGGCGACATGCCAGCGGCCACGGCGGTGCACAGCGAGCGCCCCCCAGGGCAGGCTCCAAAAGCCCTGCGGAGGAGGCGACGCCGGCAGTCCTCGCGACGCAAATTCGTGCATCTGTTTCAACCGGCCCGGTGTCTGGAGGCATAGAAATTGCCCCTCGCGGCTGTCCAGAGTGACGCGAAGAAGAGGCCGCAGAGCCGCCGACCGGGGGTTCCAGAGCCGCATGAAGATTCCCGCCAATTCGGCATCGGGCGGATCGCTCGCCATGGCCAGCCAGGCATAGGCCGAAAGGAGGCGGGGGCCGGGGCGTGGCATCCGGCCCATCACCGCATAGGGCAGATCGTAGTGGCCGGTCATGATATCCTGAGTCACGAGCGCCTTCTTCAGAACGGCCAGGCGGTCGGGGGACAGGGCGAAAACGGTCCCGTGCAGCAGCCAGGCGATCAAGGCGCAGAATTCGTAGGCGCAGGGAGCGTAGGCGCCGGCGTAGACGCCATGATGGTGAAACCCAAGACCGTCGGGTTTGAACACCCCGGCAAAGCGGGGCGAAACCTGAAGCGCGTCCTGGAGCCACGCCCGCCACCCCTCCATATACTGCACCTTTTGCGGTGTGTCCTCCAACATGAGGACCATTACGAGGGCGGTGAAGATGATGCTGCGGAGGGCATCGGCGTTGGTCTCGACAAATTCGCCATCGAAGCGGAGAAATGACTTGCCGAACGTCTGATACCAGAAGGCCGTCCGAATCGCCCGGTCGAGTCGTCCCGTCGCGGCCAGTTCATCGCGCATCAGAGCGATAGCATGGCCGTATGGAGCAAACATGAGACAGTTGAGCCAAAGCGATCCCAGCCCGCTTCCCTCCGCCCATCCCTGATCATGGACGTAATCGAACAGAAGAAGGGCCGCCTCGCGCGCTTCCGGGCGCTTGTGGAGCGCCCAGTCGAACGCCAGAGGAAGCAGCATGTCGTAGAAAACGCGATAGAAGGTGTGCTCTCCCCGTCCCAGGACCAGTCCGGGACCCGTGATGCTGCCGTTCGGCCGACGGCGGACCCCGAACGATCGGTACGTCGCCCAGGCCCGGCGGATGGTATGGGCCGTCTCGCGGGCCGCCTCGCGCAGCAGCGGCGGATCGCCGGGTCGAACCGTTGTCCCATTGCCCAGCAGCCAGGTCTCATACCGCGCGCGAATGATCTGAAAGGCCGCGCGCACGTCATCGCCGACGGCGGCAGGCAATGGGCGGCTCGGTTGTTGCCGGGCGTAGAAGAGGTGCCAGGGATCGGCGCCCGGCCCATGAACAGGGATCTGATAATCGTCCGTTCGTTGGCTTGACATGGCAGGGGCGATGTCAAACGCATCGAGGAAGAGTTCTCCGGAAGGAGCCTGCTCCGGCGGCCAGATCTCCAAGATATCGAGGCGAGTCGGTTCGACGAGAGGCGCGACTTTGGCGTCCCGCTCGAACACGACGCGGATCATGCGCCATCCGGTAAATCCAAGGTTAACGCAGCATTCGTACACGGCCCGGCCCCGGGAAAGATCGAGAACGCGGCCCAACCGAAGGAGCAGACTCCCCGGCAAAGGCGTTTCGCAGTAGATCCAGGCCTGGAGGCCGGCCGGAGAGCCGGCGTGCACCGGAAGCCGGAATCCCCGGCAAAGAAGCGGTTGGACGCGGGACCATCGCCAATGAAGGGACTGGACCCCCTCTTTCGCGTGGGCGTTCGACAGTTCGAGCCGTCCATCCTCAGGCGACACATGCCACTGGGACGGCACAGTGTCACCTTCGAAGGTAAACGCCACGCCTTCGTCCCTTACCGCGGTCTTCTTACGCGTCATCTTGACTAATGTTCTCCGTTCAGCGGATCGCAATGATGGTTCCCGATCCGGGTAATTGCCCCCAGACGACAACGCCGTCCTGACCGTTGTAGGCGGGCGCGTCCGCATTGAGATAGCGCCCGGCGCCGCCAGTCACATCGGTCGTCACAGAACCGCTCGATTGATCGGCGACGCGCCAGATGGAAATGATCCCACCGCCGCCGCCCCCGCCCGTATTGAGCGCAGCCCGTCCGCCCCGCGCGGAAAGAACCGCCCCCGACTCCCCGACAAACGTACGGCAACGGAGATAGATCGCACCGCCAGCGCCCCCGCCTCCTACCCGATCGTTGTTGGTGTGATTCCGGCCTGCTCCACCATCGGCTTCCATCCTGGCGCCGGATCGGAGCGTAATCATCCGTTGGGCCAGGATACGGATCAGTCCTCCCCCCACTCCTCCGCCGCCCCAGCTCCCATTACCACATCCTCCACCACTGCCGGGCAGGGACGGATTGTTCGTGTCATCGTTCGCGGTCCCACCCTGACCGGAATAGGGGTATCCGGCGCCCCCTCCGCTGTATCCCTTTCCCGTTCCCCATCCCCACCCCCACCAGTTTTGCCCGGAGCCGGCCGATCCTACATTGGCCCAGGCGCAGGCATAACCACCCGCCGTGTTGGTCCACTCGCCTCCAATATGCCATGCGCCGGCGGTGAAAAGGGCATTGCTGGCCACCGTCAGGTCTCGGCAATAAAAGACGGGCGAGGCGCCGTTGGTCGGATGGCTGCGTACCTCCACGCGGGTTCCGGAAGCGAGCAGGAAGGTCCCGCCGATGGTGACAACGGTTCCAAAGTTTGTCTGGGGATCTGAGGTAGGACCACTCGCCACCACCATCTTGGCCCCATTGGTCAACACCAGATTCCCGCCCGTTTGGAAACGCAGGCCCGCAACAGGACTCAAGCGATAATTGGGTGTTCCCAGCCAGATCACATCCGAACAGGCCAGTTCCAGGCATGCCGCCGACCCGCTCACGAGCACCTCATTGGAAACCGTGACCTGCACATCCCGCCCGAATCCGAATGGATTGGTCACAATCAGGGCGTCCACCACGATCGAAGAGGGACCTTCAAGCCGGCCGACGACATTCGACAGACCGGGACGCAGAAATGCGGCGTCGGAAAGGTAGATGGAGCCGATGCCACTACGGGCAGGCAGATTGCTGGCGCGCAGACCTTCCCTGGCCAGGAACGTGATCGAAGGAGCGGGCCAAAGGACCTGGACCCCAGGGTCATTGATGACCGCGATCCGTCCTCCGCCACCGCTTCCCGCCTCGGCTCCTGTGTAGGTGGCTCTTCCTCCGGAGGCGCTGATCAGTCCCGATCCGACGAGCGTTTGACAGGTGATAAAGATGCTACCACCGGAACCCGTCCCCCGCCGTGTGCCTCCGTCGGGATCTCCATCCGCCCGTATGGCCCCATTCAGGACCACTTGTGCCGACGCTTCGATCCGCACGGCGCCGCCGCCCGCCGTGCCGGTCGTACCCGCCCCCGAGCTGCCGCCTCCTCCGCTTCCGGGCGCCACAGGGGCCAACGGATTCCCATAGGTCGCGCCGTCAACAACCACCCCCGATCCATTCATTCTTCCGCCATAACCGCCGTGCCCACCTCCACCGGGTGTCCACACGCTCCCGCTGCCCCCTCCCGGGCCGGATCCTTTTGTCCCCAGAACACCGCCCGCGTATCCGCGTCCGCTCACCTCGATCACTCCCCCGGCATTCACCGTCAAATTGGAACACACAATATAAACCCGATTCGACATGGCAGGCGCATTAGTGAATGGCCCGGCGCAGGTGATCACGGCACCGCTGTGAACGCTCACATCCACCGCTCGAATGGTGGTATTCCAGTTCGAGGCAACCAGCGTACCTCCCGAAAGGGTCAACGCCGCCAAAAGCGGGGTATCATTCGTCAGACGCAGCGTTCCTGAAGCAACGACGACCTCATCGCCCTCGGCCGGAAGCCCGCCGTCCCAGTTTTCCGTGTTCACGAACCAGTCCCCGTCTCCCGTCCAGGTTTTCGTCTCCGCCTGCGCGACGAGCGCCATCGCCGCGACGGCG
>Ga0129299_1000236_pt1 | contig 33633 bp, 29 predicted proteins | sample ConPoolayeCmetaG_FD_94477 | JGI IMG/M metagenome (GOLD analysis project Ga0129299, IMG submission 94477) | Hot spring microbial mat communities from California, USA to study Microbial Dark Matter (Phase II) - Cone Pool mat layer C metaG ...
GGCCTGCGCAGGCCTGTTCCTCGCGTTCCAGTACCCGGTCGAGATCCCGGGCGTAAACACCAGCTACTTCCTCAAGGCGGCCCTGAACGCCGTCCGCAAGCACCGCGGACTGCCGGAGCTCGACGCGGTCGAGTTCCTCGCGCTCGTACAGGAGAAAAGCCGGCTGATGCAGTTCGACGAGCGGCTGCTCAACCGGTCCGTCAACGAGGGCTTCTCCGGCGGCGAGAAGAAGCGGAATGAGGTCTTTCAGATGGCCGTGCTCGAGCCGCACCTGGCGATCCTCGACGAGACCGACTCGGGCCTCGACATCGACGCCCTGCGCATCGTCGCCGACGGCGTGAACCGCCTGCGCGGCCCGCAACGCGCCTTCCTCGTGGTCACGCACTACCAGCGGTTGCTCGAATACATCGTGCCCGACTTCGTGCATGTGCTCGTCGGCGGCCGGATCGTCCGCTCCGGCGACCGCACGCTCGCCCTGGAGCTGGAGCAGCGCGGCTATGGCTGGCTCGAGGCGGCCCCGGCCGCCGCGGCCGCCGGCGGATGTTGAAAGAGAGGCGGGCATGACGACGCAAATGGAATCGGCGGCCGTGCAGCTCTACGCCGCGGAGTGCGAGGCCCGGCTCGCCCGCGAGCGCGACCCGGAGCGCGCGCGGCTTCGCCGCGCGGCGTTCGAGCGGTTCGCCGCGCTGGGCTTCCCCTCCACGCGCAGCGAGGAATGGCGGCACACCGCGCTCGGCGCGCTGCCGCACACCGCGTACGTGCCGTGGGACCCGCCCGCCGCGGCTCCGCCGGGCAGCGAGCCCCCGCCGCTCCGCGGCGAGGCGCGGCTCACAATGCTCGGCGGCCGCGCAGCCGCGCCGGCCGCGCTCCCCGGCGAGCTGCCGGCCGGTCTGGTGCTCGGCAGCCTGGCCGAGCTGACGCCGCACGCGCCGGAATGGCTGACCGCGCACCTGGCGCAGCACGTGAACGTGGCGACGGACGCCTTCGCCGCGCTGAACACCGCGTTCCTGGACGACGGCGCGGTCGTGTACGTTCCGCGCAGTGCGACGTGCCCGGGCGCGCTGCACATCGTTCACGTGGCGCCGGACGGTCCGACGCCGGCGGTGGTGTTCCCGCGGACGCTCGTCGTGGTCGCGGACGGCGCCGCGGTCGATCTGGTCGAGCAGTTCGTCGGCGGTGCCGGCGCGGAACACTTCACGAACGCCGTCACCGAGCTGGTCGCGGGCCCCGGCGCGCGGGTCCGCTATGTCCGGCTGCTGCGTGAGGCTGAGACGGCCCGCCACATCGGCGCGCTGCACATCCGCTTGGCTCGCGACACCCGGGTGGCCGCGCACATCGTCACGCTGGGCGGCGGGCTGGTCCGCCACAACCTCACCGCCGTCCTGGCCGACACCGGCGCGGACTGCGATCTGTACGGGCTGCACGTCAGCGGCGGCCGTCAGCACGTGGACCACCACCTCCGCGTCGAGCACGCGGCCCCGCACGGAACCAGCCGCGAGATGATCCGCGGGATCCTCGACGACCAGGCCCACGGCGTGTTCACGGGGCGGATCATCGTCCGGCCCGGCGCCCAGCGCACCGACGCCAAGCAAACTCACAAGAGCCTGCTCCTGTCGGGCTCCGCCCAGGCCAATAGCCGCCCGCAGCTCGAGATCTACGCCGACGACGTGAAGTGTACTCACGGAGCGACGGTCGGGCAGGTGGACGAGGACGCGGTGTTTTATCTGCGTTCCCGCGGCCTGCCGGCCGAGGCGGCCCGCAGCCTGCTGGTGTACGCCTTCGCGGAGGAGTGCCTGACCGACCTGGCCCCGCCGGACCTGTACGCGTTGATCCGGAGGGAGATTTTGGCCCGGCTGCCGCACGGGGAGTTGTTGCAGGACGCGCTATGACGGCGCCGCGTGCCAGCGTGCTCCCGGGGTGGCCGGCGGCCCCGCCGCTGGATGTGCACCGGCTGCGCGACGACTTCCCCGCCTTGCGTCAACACGTCGGAGGCCGGCCGCTCGTCTACCTCGACAACGCCGCCACGACCCACCGGCCGACCGCCGTCCTCGACGCGCTGGACCGCTTCTACCGCCGCGACAACGCGAACATCCATCGCGGCGTGCACCGGCTCAGCGTCCGCGCCACCGCGGCGTACGAGAACGCGCGCGCGACGGTCGCCCGGTTCATCAACGCCGCCCGGCCGGAGGAGATCGTCTTCGTCCGCGGTGCGACCGAGGCCATCAACCTGGTCGCCTACGCGTTCGCCCGGACGCGGTTGCGCGCCGGTGACGAAATCCTCGTCTCGGAGCTGGAGCACCACGCCAACATCGTCCCCTGGCAACTCATCGGCGCGCAGACCGGCGCACGGCTGCGCGTCATTCCGATCAACGACGCGGGCGCGCTGCGGCTCGACGCGTACGAACAGCTTTTGAGCGATCGCACGCGGCTCGTCGCGATCACCCACGCCTCCAACGCCCTCGGCACGCTCAACCCGGTCGGCGAGATCGTGGCCCGCGCGCACGCCCGCGGCGTACCGGTGCTGCTGGACGGCGCCCAGGCGGTGGCGCACGTGCCGGTCGACGTGCAAGCGCTCGATTGCGACTTTTACGTGTTCTCGGGCCACAAGGTCTTCGGCCCGACGGGCATCGGGGTGCTGTACGGCAAGGCGGCGCTGCTGGCGCAGATGCCGCCCTGGCAGGGCGGCGGCGACATGATTCGCACGGTGACCTTCGAGCGGACGACCTACGCCGACCCGCCGCAGCGCTTCGAGGCCGGCACGCCCCACATCGCCGGCGCCATCGGCCTGGCGGCCGCGCTCGAGTACGTGCGCTCGCTGGACGCGGCCGCCCTGACGCGTCACGAGCAGGACCTGCTCGCGTACGGCTCGGCCCGGCTGGCCGAGCTGCCCGGGGTCCGCCTGCTGGGCACCGCCCCCGAGAAGGTCCCCGTCATTTCCTTCACGATCGACGGCGTGCATCCGCACGACGCCGGCACCGTGCTCGATCAATTGGGCGTGGCCGTGCGCGCCGGCCACCACTGCGCCCAGCCGCTCATGCAGCGGCTCGGCGTGCCCGCGACCGTGCGGGCGTCGCTCGCCTTCTACAATGTGCGCACCGAGCTCGACGCCCTCGTGGACGGGGTGCGGCGGGCCATCGAGGTGCTGCGATGAGCGATGCGCTCCGCACGTTGTACCAGGAGGTGATCCTCGATCATTACAAGCACCCGCGCAACTGGGGCCGCCTCCCGCAGCCGACCGGACATGCCGACGGCCACAACCCCCTGTGCGGCGACCGGCTGAGCGTGGACGTGCAGCTCGAGGGCGACCGCGTGGCGGACATCCGGGTGGAGGGGCAGGGCTGCGCGATTTCCGTGGCCTCGGCCTCGATGATGAGCGAAGCACTCAAGGGCCGCACCGTTGACGAGGCCCAGACGCTGTTCGAGCGGTTCCATGAGGTCGTGACCGGCCGTTCCTCCGCCGACGGGCCGTCCCTGGGCAAGTTGGCGGTCTTTGCCGGCGTGGCCGAGTTCCCGGCCCGCGTCAAATGCGCGACGCTCGCGTGGCATACGTTGCGGGCCGCACTGTGCCCGCAGCCCGGTCCGGTTTCGACGGAGTAGGGCCGCGCGGAGTTGTGAACACAATGCTAACGCCCGTGAACGATCCCGATGCGAAGGACCCCGTGGCACCCCGTCCGGGCCTACGCCTCCCGGTCATACCGGCGGGCGGGCACTCGCACGTCTCGCCTGCCACTGCGGCGAACAACGATCCCTCCCGCCGAGACGCCTCTCAGGCCGCCGGCGCGGTCGCCGAAGGACCCGCCCGGCCGCTTGGCGCCGAGGCTTCGCTCGAGGATCAGATCATCGCCACTTTGCGTAAGATTCGGGACCCCGAGCTGCCGGTCAACATCTACGACCTCGGACTAATCTATGGGTTGAGCGTGTCCGACAACCAGGATGTGACCATCCGCATGACGCTGACGACGCCGGCATGTCCCGTCGCTCGCGCGCTGCCCGGCCAGGTCGAGCAGCGCGTCCGAGCGATTCCGGACGTCGGTCAGGTCCGCGTCGAGCTCGTATGGGACCCGCCGTGGACGCGAGACCGGCTGTCGCCCGCGGCCCGGCTGCAACTGGGCCTGCTCTGACGGGCGCGACCACGCCGGCGGAGCACTTGACGCCCGTCAGGGACGGTTCTACGCTACACGGCTCGGGTGACGCTGCTGCCCCGACGCCCGGATGGCGGAATTGGCAGACGCGCCAGGTTGAGGGCCTGGTGGGGTAACACCCGTGCTGGTTCGAATCCAGTTCCGGGCACTGCGAACGCCGCCGGCCGCCGCCTGACGGGCATCGCGGCCGCAACCAACGCGAAACGGAAGCGCTGCTAGCTCAACTGGATAGAGCGTCGGCCTACGGAGCCGAAGGTTAGGGGTTCGAATCCCTTGCGGCGCGTGCGGGCACCAGAGGGTGCCCGCCGGCATTTCCGAGACGTTGACGCGGCGGCCGCCGCCGCGTCTCGGGCTTGTGCCTGCCCCTGGGCAGCCCTCGACGGCGACGGAAGGTAACGCCCATGCGACAGCGAATCCTGCGCGCGAGCGTGTGGCTGCTGTGCGTTAGCCTGGCAGGCGTCGGCGGCTGCACGCGACGCGCCGAAACCTCGCCCGGGCCCCCACCCGATGCCCGCCGCCCCGTCATCAAGTCCGAGGCCGAGCTGGCCGCCGAGCGGCGCAGTCGGATCGAGGCGGGCACCGTCGTGCCGACGACGGCCCCGACACTCGACATCGAACGGCCGCCACGGGCCCCGGCGACGCCGCCCGCGCCGCCATTGACGCCCGGGCCGGGGGCGATCGCGGCGGAACTGTTGACGGTCAACGACCAGGCGCTCACCGTGGCGGAGGTTCTTTATCCGCTCGAGAACGAGCTGGCCGAGCTGCGCCGCACTCAAACGCTGGCGGGCTTCCGCGAGCGGGCGCGCCAGACGATCCGGCAGGAGTCCACGCGGGTCATCGGGACGCTGCTGGTGTACGCGGAGGGTTCGGCCTCGCTCTCGGAGAACCAGCGCCAGACGCTCAAGGCCGCGGTCGATCGCGAGATTGAAGGCGTCCGCAACCGGGAGTTCGGCGGCAGCGGCGCGCGGCTCGCAGCGCATCTGGCCGAGCGGGGCCTGACCCTGGAGCAGTTCCGCCTGCGAACCGAGCGCGAGCTGGTTGCACGGCAGTACCTGCGCGAAAAGCTCCTGCCGCAGATTCAGCTCCGCCGCGACGAGCTGCTCGCCGCGTACCGGGAGCGCCAGGCGGAGTTCACCACGCCGGAGACGCGCGAGCTCCTGATGGTCGAGGTGCCCTTCGCCCGGTTGCTCCCGGAGGGCCTGAGCTGGGAACGAGCCCCCGCCCCCGCCCGTGCGCAGGCGAAAGCGGCCGCGGTGCGGAGGATCCGCGCGGCGGAGGAGGCCCTGGCGACACGCCCGTTCGAGGACGTGGCCCGCGAATACTCCCTCGGCCCGACGGCGGCCAAGGGCGGTTCGTTCGGCCCGATCGGCAAGCCGCTCCAGCCGCCTTACGACGAGCTCAGCCGTCTGATCTTCGAGTTCGAGGCCGGTCAGGTCAGCGCCCCGCTGGAGACGCCGACCGGCTGGTACATTGTCAAGTGTGGCGCAATCCGGCCGGCCGTCAGCCGCACGTTCGCGGAGGTTCAGGAGGAGCTGCGGCGTGAACTCGTGGAGCGGCGCTTCGTGCGGCTCTCGACGGATTACTATATGAAGCTCGCGCAACAAGCGACGATCTCGTCCCTTGACGCTTTCCTGAACGCGGCGGTCCGCGAGGCGGAGCGGCGGACGGCCGGCGCGGCCGCCGGGCGGTGAGCGCGGGCCGGTCGGCGGCGGTTTGCCACCTGTCGTCGGGCGTGCTACAAGACGCAGGCCCGGGGGCCACGTGCGCACGGCGCACCGTCGCCGGGCGGGCCGAAACCGACAGTGACAACGGCATGGACTTTCGCGGCTTGGGCAATACGTGCGTGATCGGCCTGCAATGGGGCGATGAAGGGAAGGGCAAGGTCGTCGATCTGCTGCTGGCCGACTTCGATGTGGTCGTCCGCTACAGCGGCGGGGCCAACGCCGGGCACACGATCGTGGTCGGCGGCGAGAAGTTCGCGCTGCACCAGCTCCCCAGCGGGGTGCTGCGTCCGAACGTGCTGAACGTCATCACGGGCGGGGCCGTCATCGACCCGGCGGTGCTGCTGGGCGAGATCGCGGCCCTGCGGCAGCGGGGTTTGTCGATCGGCGATAACCTGCGGATCAGCGACCGCGCGCACCTGGTTTTCCCGTATCACCGCCGCGAGGACGTGCTGGCCGAACGCGCGGCCCGCGCCGGCGAGAAGCTCGGCACGACCGCCCGCGGCATCGGCCCCTGTTACGCCGACAAGTACGGCCGGCACTGGGCCATTCGTGTCTGCGACCTGCTGGCGCCCGAGCGGTTCCGCGCCCGGCTCGCCGCCGTCGTCGCGCACAAGAACGCCTACCTCGCGGCCGTCTTCGAGGAGCGCGAGACGTTCGACGCGGCGCGCCTCGCGGATGAATACCTCGCCTTCGCTGAGGAGCTCCGCCCCTTCATCTGCAACACGACGACGTTGCTGCACCGGCTGCTGCGGGAGGGGCGGCAGATGCTGTTCGAAGGCGCGCAGGGCAGCCTGCTGGACGTCGATCACGGCACCTACCCGTACGTCACCAGCTCGAGCTCGGGCGGGGGCGGCGTCGCCAGCGGGGCGGGCGTGCCCCTCGCGGCGCTGCGCTCGGTCATCGGGGTCATCAAGGCTTACACCACGCGGGTCGGGGCGGGGCCGCTGCCCACCGAGCTCAACGACGCCACGGGAGACCTCATTCGCCAGCGCGGCCACGAATACGGGACGACCACCGGCCGGCCGCGCCGCTGCGGCTGGTTCGACGCCGTGGCGGCGTCGTACGCGGCGATGTTTACGGGGCCCACCGGGCTGGCGCTGCTGCACCTCGACACGCTGTCGGGTTTCGAGGAAGTCCGCGTCTGCGTCGCCTACCGCATCGGTGGACAAATCGTGAACGAGTTCCCGTCCGACACGTACCTTCTGGAGCAGGCCGAGCCCGTTTACGAGTCGCTCCCGGGCTGGTCGGAGGAACTCGGAGACTGCCGCCGCTGGGAAGACCTGCCGGCCGCGGCGCGGGCGTACGTCCGGTTCCTCGCAGACCGGATCGGTGCGCCGGTGCGGCTGATCGGCGTCGGCCCGGCCCGGGATCAGACGATCCCGGTCGCGGACGGGATTTAGCCCATGCCCACGCAGCCGCCGTTGGACCCCGAAGAGGTGCTGGGCGTGCCGCGGGCCCGCCTGCCCCGGCACGTCGCCATCATCATGGACGGCAACGGCCGCTGGGCACGGCAGCGAAACCTGCCGCGTATCGAGGGCCACCGCAGCGCCGGCCCGGCCGTGCGCGAGACCGTCACGCACTGCGCCCGTCTCGGCCTTGAATGCCTGACGCTCTACAGTTTCAGCCTCGACAACTGGAAACGCCCCGCATCCGAGGTGGCCGGGCTGATGGCGTTGTACGCCGAGTATCTCGCGGCGGAGCGCTCCACAATCCTGGAAAACGACATCCGGCTGATTCAGATCGGCCGACGCGACGGCCTGCCGCCGGCGGTTCTGACCGAACTGGACCGCACGATCGCTGCCAGCCGCGCGAACCGGGGGCTGACGCTCTGTCTGGCTCTCAACTACGGCGGCCGGGCCGAGCTGGTGGACGCCGTGCGCGCGCTGACCAGGCGGGTGGTCCGCGGCGAACTCCGCCCGGAGGAGATCGACGAGGCCGCCATCAGCGGGGCCTTGTACACGGCGGGCCTGCCGGACCCGGACCTCGTGATCCGCACCGCAGGTGAGTGGCGGATCAGCAACTTCTTGCTCTGGCAAATCAGCTACGCGGAACTGTATGTGACGCCCGTCCTGTGGCCGGACTTCCGCGCGGCCGATCTGCATGCCGCGCTGCGGGACTTCGCGGGACGCGAGCGGCGCTTCGGCGACGTCCGTCCGCCGCCGGCCGGCTGAGGGGAGCGCCCGGTCAGATTGCCATGCGCGAGCGACTGATCATCGGGATTCTCCTCGCCCTGCTTGTCGTCGGCATCCTGCTGTTGGACGGCCACCTGGCCGCGCAGGTTCCACCAACCGGGCCGGCTTTCGGGCTGGACGTGGGCGACTGGGTGCGCAACGGCGCCCTGAGCACGCTGCTGATCGTCGTTCTGACCCTGCTGACGGTCCACGAACTGGTGCGTCTGGCGCGGCTCCGGAGCTATCACCCGTTCGGCGGCACGGCCCACTTTTTCGCGGCCGCGCTGGTGATCGGCCCGTACGTGTCGTACAACCTGAGCCCGGTCACCGGCGGCTACGACGAATCGTGGGGCTTGCTCTGGCTGGCGCTGGCGCTGGCGTTCATGTTCCTGCGGCAAAGCGCGCGCTACCGCACGCAGAACGCGATGGAAAACCTCGCCATCACGACCTTCATCATCTTCTATGCGGGCGGCCTGGCGGGCTTCATGACCAAGCTGCGCATGGAGGTCGGCGGGCAGACCGGCGTGACGCTGCTGCTGTTCTCCGTCTTCATCGTCAAGATCACGGACACGGGCGCGTTCTTCGTCGGACGCGCCCTCGGCCGCCACAAGCTGGTCGAATGGCTCAGCCCGAAAAAGACCTGGGAGGGCTTCTTCGGCGGACTGGCGACCGCCGTCGTGTGCGCCGTGCTCCTCGGGCACTGGCTGGTCGGCGCCGGGTGGTTGCGATTCGACGGGCGGTATCTTTCGCCCACCGGCGCTTTCGTCGTCCTGGGTCTGCTGCTCGGGCTCGTCTCGGTCGCCGGCGACCTGGCCGCCTCGCTGCTCAAACGCGACGCCGCCGTCAAGGACTCCGGCCGCGTTTTCCCGGGTCTGGGGGGCGTCCTGGACGTCGTCGACTCACCGCTGCTGGCCGCCCCGCTCATCTGGCTGTTCTGGACCCGGCTCTGCCCCGTCCAGGCGTAGCGGCCGGCTTTTCCCGCGCGGTCCGCGCGGGTACACTTCCTGCTTTTGCAGCGGACTGCAAGCGGCCGAACGGCCGGAACGCATGGCCATGAGCATTCCCAACCAGTTGACGCTCGGCCGCCTCGGACTGGCCGTCGTGTTCGTCCTGCTGCTGTCCGGCTTCGACGCGCAGCGGCTCGAGCAACAACGCTGGCTGCTGCACCTGGCCTTCTGGGTGTTCCTGGTCGCGGCGGTGACCGACGTGCTCGACGGACTGCTGGCCCGACTGACCCACTCCATCACGTCGTTCGGCCGCATCGTCGATCCGGTCGTGGACAAGGTCATGGTCTGCGCCGCCTTCGTGCTGTTCGCCAGCCCCCACTTCTGGACGGGCCAGACCAACCTCACGGGCGTCGCGCCCTGGATGGTCGTCGTGATCCTCGCGCGGGAGCTGCTCGTCTCCGCCGTGCGCCTCGAGAGCGAATCTGGCGGCCAGGCCTTCGCCGCCTCCTGGGTCGGCAAGCTCAAGATGTTCGTGCAGTCCGCGACCGTGTGCCTGATCCTCGGGGAGCTGGCCTGGCGCCTGGACCACGTCACGCCTGTCCGCAAGGCCGCCGTCTGGGTGACCGTGATTCTGACGGCCCTGTCGGCGGCCGTGTATTTGCACCGGGCGCGGGCCCTGCTCCTATCGCACGCGGCGCTGGCCGCGCCGCGGGCCTCGCCTGCGCCGGACGCGAACCCGGGATCGCCCGCATGAGGGCCCGTCCGCAGCGGTTCAGAACCGCCTGCGTGTCGGCCTTGGGCAGCGGTCTGCTGCCCGGACCGACCGGGACGTGGGGCTCCCTCGTCGCGGTGGTGCTCTTCGCCGGGCTCTGGCGGCTGACGGTCGCAACCTCCCGCGTGCTGCACGAGCTGCTGCTGCTCGCTGCGCTCGCGGCGGCCTGCGTCGCCGCCGTTCGCCTCGGCCCCTGGGCGATCGCCCGCTACCGCCGGCCGGACCCGAAACAATTCACCCTCGACGAGGTCAGCGGGCAGTGGCTGGCCCTGCTGGCGCTGCCGGTCGGGGCGGATGCCGGCCTCACGTCGCTGCTGACGGTGTTGGCCGGCCAGTTCGTGCTGTTTCGAATCTTCGACGTGCTCAAACCCGCACCGGCCCGCGCGCTCGAAGGACTGCCCGGCGGGTGGGGTATCCTGGCCGACGACCTCGCCGCCGGCCTGTACGCCAACCTGGCCGGCCAGATTCTCTGGCGCCTCCCGCCCGTCGCGGGCTGGCTGGCCGGCACGGCGGCCGGGGGCGCGGCCGGCGCGGCAACGTACCAGCCGGTGATCGCGGCCCTCGTGCTGGGCGTCATCGAGGGACTGACCGAGTTCCTGCCGATTTCGAGCACCGGGCACATGGTCATCGCGATGCCCCTGCTCGGCGTGCAGGCCGACGTCGCGCCGTGGAACGTGGTGCTCTGGGTGTCACAGTTCGCGGCGATTCTCGCGGTCGTGCTGTACTTCGGGCGCGACCTGTGGCGGCTGGCGCGCACCTTCCGGCCGGCGGAGTGGCCGCAGCACGTCTTCACGCGCGTCGCCGTGGCGATGGTGCCGACGATCGGCCTGGCCCTGCCGTTCAAGGGGCTGCTGGACCCGCTGGAGAAAAGCCCGGCCGCGGTCGCCTGGGCGCTGATCCTCGGGGCCGTGGCCATGGAGATCATCGACCGGCGGTTCCGGCGCGAACGCCCGCAGAAGCTCACGGAGGTGACGCTCGCACAGGCGTTCTGGATCGGCGTGATCCAATGCCTCAGCATGTGGCCGGGCGTGTCGCGGGCGGGGGCGTCCATCCTCGGCGGCATGGCCCTGGGGCTGACGCCGCGCGTCGCGACGGAGTTCTCGTTCTACCTCGCGATTCCGACGATGCTCGGGGCGGCGTTGCACAAGCTCGTCAAGCACCGGCATGAGCTGACGGGCGAAGCGACCGGGTTGCTGCTCGTCGCCAGCGCCGCTGCGTTCTTCGTCGCCCTGGTCGTGGTCGCCGGCTTCCTGAGTTACGTGCGGAAGTACCGGTTCACACCGTTCGCCGTCTACCGCGTGTTGCTCGGCATCGCCGTTCTGGCCTTCTACGCCTGGTGGACCTAGCCGCGCCGCGCGGACCTGCGCGCCGTACCCCTCACCGCCGCCGCAGGAGCGTCGCGACCGCCAGCAGCAGCAGCGAGGCCGGTTCCGGGATGATGACCCGCCAGTCGTTCACGTAGGTCCGCTCGTCCGTGCCGCCCGCACTGTAGCCCCAGATCCCGACCCCAACCAGGTTCTTGCCCGGCGTCAGCCAGGGAGTGAAGTCCACGTACTGCCACTGGCCGGTCGTCCAGAAGGGGGTGCTGCCGCTGGTGCTGTCCGAATACTCCAGGTAAATCGCGTTCAGCAAGGCGTTCGGGTTCTTCACCCACACCGACGCGACCACAATGGCGCTCGTGGGGACCGGCGCGAAGTTCTGCACCAGCAGCTTGTTGCCCTGGCACGTCGCGCTGAACACTCCCGTGTGCACATCGAGGGTCGTGGTGGTCCAGTTTGTCGCGCCCCCATAGTCCAGCATCTGGTACCACGGCGACAGCGAACCGGTCTCGTATCCCGGGTTCACCAGAATATTGAAACCGAACGCCATCCCCGGCGTCAGCAACGCCACCGCCATCGCGGCGGTCTGCCCAGCCCTGCGACCGAAATGCGTTCCAACCATGCCACACCTCCTGCCTGCTTCCGAAGTGTTACGCCGCGCGACCATTTCGCGCCGGCCGCGCTCGTACATCCGCGCCCGCCCCAGCTTTCTCCAGGTTTGACGGCGCGACACGTTCAACGGCGCGACAGGTTCGAGGGAGCGACAGGTTCAGCAGGGCGACAGGCTCAGCGGCGCGACAGGCGGCCGGCCCGGTGCCGGGTCCGCACGCCCCCGAAGCCGCGAATCGACCGGGGACCGGACCCCGGCGCGGCGTCTCACCAGCGCTGCGGCAGTTCCAGAAATGAAAGCGTCCGGCGCGTGCCGCGCGGTGCGTGTGGCGGGACACCGTGCCGCACGCGGCCGGACATGCCTCTCCCGCTCGCGCGGGTGTCACCTTGAGAGGCGCGGCCGGTCCGCCGCGCACTTTTTATCGGGGGATTTTTGCGCGGGACTTGAGGCCGGCCCGGGTGCTCGCGGAGACGGCCAGGGACTTCGGCGCAGCGACCGATAATACCATGGTCCACTAGGAGCAGAGCCGCGAAGCCTCAGCAATGCGGCCAAGTCTTCCGGCCAGTGACCGCCGCCGAACAGCGTCTCAGCTCAACGGGCCCGACGGCCGAGCGGCTACTGCTGGGCCAGGAACTGACGTGCCGGGTCGATCAGGAAGAAGATGATCAGCGCGACGAACTCGAGAATGCCGACGATGAGCACGGGGAGCAAAATCCTTCCCATGGTCCAACCTCTTGCACTGGGGCGTTGTCCGATGCCTCTGGGAGCCTATCGGCGATTCGCCTCAGCGTCCACAGTCGGTCGCGAGAGGAGTTTTGCGCCGTTCGCGCTCACGCCCGCACCGACTCGATTACCCGCCGGAAACGGCCGGTCAACTCCGCCTGAAACTCCAAGGACCGATCGCCGCAAAAGCCCTCATCACGCAGCGTGAATCGCATCGCACCGGGCTTGGACGACGTCTCGCCCACCCCTTCCCGCCGCAACCGAACCTCGACCCGTTGCACACGCTCCGGCAGCCGCGGTGCCGGAGCGTAACTCGTAGCGTACTTCAGTCCGGCCGCCGTGTCGAACTGCCACAGCACGAGTGTGCCGGTCAGGTACCGCACGGCCCACGGCGTCCGCTCGCGAGCCTCGCGGGCGAGCATCTTCATCAGGATCATCCCCGGTTCGGGCGGCAGGCCGTCGTGCAGCCCGACGTTGTCCATGCGGCCGGTCTGAAGCACCACCGCCGCCGTCGGCGTCGAGCCCGGCATTTCCAGCGCTAGGCCGAGGTGTGCGAGGTCGTTGGCCGGCGCGCGCCAGCGGACGGGCCGGAGCGGCTCGAAGCGGCGCGCCAGGTCGGCGACGTCGCGGACCACGACCGCCATCTCGTCCCAGCGGGTCCAGTACTGGAGCGCGTCGTCCAGCGGCCCGCCCAGATGCATCTGGAGCAGGTGCGTCGCGATGTGGGGCGCGACGAGCGGCCCGTGCGTGCCCGCCACGAGCCAGGGGAGGTCGGTGACCAGCAGCTCGCCGCCACCCACCGGCCGGGCGGCCGAGAGCACGTCGCCGTGGTGCCGGGCCCAGGGCGTCTCCGACGAAAGCAGCGTTGCCAGTCCGCAGCTCCCGGCATAGCGGCGCCAGGCGCGATCCGCCCGCAGCACGCGCATGCGAAAACGCCCGCGGTCGTCGCGTGTGGCGTAGGGCACGACGTCCTGCAGAGCGAGCCCGCGCGTGGGAACATCCGCGTATTCCACCCGCGCCGACATCATCCCGAGCGGCGCCGCGTGCGTCATGACGCGCGTCGCCACGTGGCCGGCCGCGGCGACCAGTCGCGCGAGCGTCTCGAGATCCGTCACAACCCAGGCCTGCGCCGCGAGCCGCTCCAGGTCCGCGAGGTCGAGGCCCGGGTCGACCGTCCACGCCGGATCGATGATGACGGCCGCGTGCCGCGTCCGCGCGGCCAGCGCCGCGGTGGATTCCGGCCGGTCCAGCAGGTCCACCGTCAGCCACGGCAGCAGCGGCGCCACGGCGGACAACGACTCGGGAAGCACGAGGCGCGTCAACGGAAACGGCGGCCCGTAGGTGGTCCAGCGCGGGACGGCGGCGAGTGGATGGCATTTCGGATCGCGCTCGGCCACGTCGTGTAGGTGCACGGCGCGGGCGGCGGCCAGCGCGGCGGGCAGCTCCAGCCGCACATGCCTCGCCCGGGGAGGGGGCGCGACCCACGCGAGCCGCCGCCCTGCGTCGGGCCCGGCCGGGTGCAGCCACAGCGCGCGGGTCTGCACGGGCTGCGCGTCGCCGTCGAAGAACGTGAGCGTCAGGCCCGAAGGGGACGGCGCCTGCGGGTCGAGTTCGAGACTGGCGAGATACCACGCGTCACGTCGGCAGCGGATCGGATGGGAGATCAGTCCGCCGCCCGCGGCGTGCCAGCGCCAGGCGCGGAGCAGTCGTCCGTCCGAGCAGATGCCGCCGGGCGGTCCCGGCGACGCGGGGGTTCTGCGCGCCATCCCGGCTCCTCGCGCCGGCGCGGCCGGCACCGGTGCTGCGCATTATGCGGGAGCGCGACGGGGGTGATGCAACGTGACCGCCCGGCCCGTGGGCAGGTGCCAGCGCGGGCCGTATAATCGGCCCGCTCGGACCCGCCGGGGCGCGCGCCGCGCGCGGGCGGCCCGCGGGTCGGGCGAGCCGGAGCCACATCGATGAAGATCCTGATCGCCGACAAGTTCGAAGCCGCCGGAATCGAGGGCCTGAAGAAGCTGGGGGCCGACGTCGTGTGCGAGCCGGAGCTGCAGGACGAGACGCTGACGCGTCGCGTCGGCGACTTCGCGCCCGACATCCTGATCGTGCGCTCGACCCGGGTGAAGGCCGAGACGCTGGCGGCCAGCACGAATCTGAAGCTCGTGATCCGCGCCGGCTCGGGCTACGACACGATCGACGTGGCCAACGCCACCCAGCGCGGCATCAAGGTCTCGAACTGCCCCGGCATGAACGCGGTGGCCGTGGCCGAGCTGGTGTTCGGCCTGCTGCTGGCGGCCGACCGCCGGATCCCCGACAACGTCGCCGATCTGCGGGCCCACCGGTGGAACAAGAAGGAGTACGGCAAGGCCCGCGGTCTGAAAGACAGCACGCTAGGGATCGTCGGCATGGGCCGCATCGGCACCGAGGTCGCCAGACGCGCCCTCGCGTTCGAGATGCACGTGCGCTATTACGACGTGATTCCCAACCTGCGGCCGATCGACCACCCGGACTGCCGCCCGGTCGCGCTGGACGAGGTCTTCCGGACGGGTGACTACATCACGCTGCACGTGCCCGGTACCGGCGACACGCGGCACCTGGTGAACGCCGCGCGGCTGGCGCTGCTCCAGCCGCACGCGGTGCTGGTGAACACCAGCCGCGCGTCGGTCATCGACGAGGCCGCGCTGATCGTCGCGCTGAAGGAGAGGCGGCTACGGGCGGCGTGTGTCGACGTGTACGAGAACGAGCCCGCCGCGGACGCCAGAACGATCGACTCGCCGCTGGCCGACCTGCCAAACCTCTATGGCACGCACCACATCGGCGCCTCGACCGATCAGGCCCAGAACGCCGTGGCCGAGGAGACCGTGCGGATCGTGGCTGAGTTTCAGCAGACCGGGAGGGTCCGCAACTGCGTGAACCCGTGACCGCCCGAGCCTGGAGCAAGTACGGACCCGCGCGCCGCGCAGCCGCCGGACTGGCCCTGGCCTGGCTCGCCTTCGGCGCGTGCGAGCGGCCGCCGGCCGCGTCTGCCGACGCCCGTCCCCTGGTCGTCACGACGACCACCATGATTACCGACCTGGCCCGGCAGCTCGCCGGCGACCGGGTGCGGGTCGTGGGCGTCATCCCCCCGGGGATGAATCCGCACACGTTCGAGCCCACCCCGGATACGAGCGTGCTGTTCCGCAAGGCGCGGCTGGTGCTCTACAACGGTCTGCACCTGGAGGGCAAGCTGGTGCACATGTTCGCCGGCCTCGGCCCGCGCGCCGTGGCCCTGGCCGAGGACCCGCGCATCGCCGTACGGGCGTCGGCAGGGCCGCAGGGCGCGCCCGACCCGCACGTGTGGTGGAACGTGCGCAACTTCATGGTGTTCACCGAGAAGGCCCGCGACGCGCTGATCGCGCTCGACCCGGACGGCGCCGACACCTACCGCCGCCACGCCGCGCGGTACCTCGCCGAACTCGAAACGCTCGACGGTCGGATCCGGCAGGCCGTGCAGCGCATCCCGCCGCAGCGCCGCTTCCTGATCACCAGTCACGACGCGTTCTACTATTACGGCGCGGCCTACGGCCTGACGGTGGACGCCGTGCTGGGGACCAGCACGGACGCGAGCCCGCTGCCGCTCCGGGTGCAGGAACTGGCGCGCCTCATCGTGCAGCACCGCATCCCGGCCATCTTCCACGAGACCGCGGTGTCCGCGTCGCTCAACGAGATGGTGAACCGCGTGATGGCGCAGGCCACCAAGGACGGACATGCGGTCGTGATTCCGCCCGAGCCGCTGTACAGCGACAGTCTGGACGAGCCCGGCCGGCCCGCCGGCACCTACCTCGGGGCGCTGCGCGAGAACACGCGCATCATCGTCAGCGCTCTGGCCGGCGAGGATGTCGGTCCGCTCCTGGACGGCCGTGACGGACCGACCACGCCGGCGCCGACGGCGCCGGCTCCAACGGCCACGGCCGCCGCGCCGGCGGAGGCGCCCGATGCCGACTGAAACGACTGCGGAACGGCGCCCGCGGGACGTATCCGGGCCGGTCGCGACCACGCCTGCTCTCGAGGTCGCGGGGCTGACGGTCTCCTACCGCCAGCAGCCCGTGCTGCGGCGCGTGCATTTCGCCGTGCCCGAGGGGCGGCTTGTCGCGGTCATCGGGCCCAACGGCGCGGGCAAGAGCACCCTCCTCAAGGCCGTGCTCGGGCTGGTGCCGATCGACGCCGGCGAGATCCGCGTGCTGGGCCAGCCCGTCGCGCAGGCTCGCCGGCATGTGGCGTACGTGCCGCAGACCGACAGCGCCGACTGGGACTTCCCGATCACCGTCCGCGAGGTCGTGCTGATGGGCCGCTACCGTTCCCTGGGCTACTTCGGCCGGCCACGCGCCGCTGACCACGCCCGCGTGGCGGCCGCATTGGAGACCGTCGGCATGACGGCCTACGCCGACCGGCACATCCGGCAGCTCTCGGGCGGCCAGCAGCAACGCGTGTTCCTCGCGCGGGCGCTGGCGCAGGAGGCCCGCGTGCTGCTCCTGGATGAGCCGTTCGCCGGCGTCGACGCGCGGACCGAGGCCGCCATCTTCGAGCTGATGGACCGCTTCTCGCAGGCCGGTCAGACGCTGATCGTCGTGAATCACAACCTCCAGATCCTGGACCGCTTCGACGCCGTGCTGATGCTCAACCGCGTGGTGATCGCCTACGGCGCGCCGGCGGAGGTCGTCCACGCCGACAACCTCCGGCGACTCTACGGCGGCCGGATGAGCTTCGTCGACGAGGCCGAACGGGCCTTGCGGGAGGGTCCGGCCGATGTCCGCTGAGTGGCCGCTGGCGCAGACCGCCGCCGACCTCATCACCTGGCAGGAGCGGCTGCTCAGCCCGCTGATCGACCACCGCCTCCAGCTCCTGTGCAGCGTGGTCGTCGGCGCGCTGCTCGGGCTCCTGGGCGGGTTCGTCGTGCTGCGGCGGATGTCGCTGATCGGCGACGCCATCGCGCACGCCGTCCTCCCGGGCGTCGTGATCGCCTTCCTGCTGGTCAGCACGGGCGTGACCGGCCTGTTCGTCGGTGCGCTGGCCGCGGGCGTCGTCACCGCGGTCGCCATCAGCCTCGTGACGCGCTTCAGCCGGGCCAAGGAGGACGCGGCCATCGGCATCGTCTTCACGGCCATGTTCGCCGTGGGCGTGATTCTGATCAGCCGGCTGCCGGCCGGCACGCACTTCGACCTGAAGTGCTTCCTGTTCGGCGACCCGCTGGCCATCACGGCGACCGACTGGCACACCATCCTGCTCATCGCGCCGGTGGTCGTGGGCACGGTCGTGCTGCTATTCCATCCGCTCAAGCTGCTCAGTTTCGACCCGATCCTGGCGCGCACGATGGGCTTCAATACGGAACTGCTGCACTACATCCTCATGATCCTGCTTTCGGCCACGATCGTCGCCGCGCTGCGCTCCGTGGGCGTCATCATGGCGGTCGCGATGCTCGTGACCCCGGCCGCCACGGCCTACCAGCTCACGAACCGGCTCGGGCTGCTGCTGACGGTGTCCACCGTGCTCGGCGGGCTGTCGGCCGCCGTGGGCATGTTCCTGGCCTTTCAGTTCAACAACCCGCCCGGCCCGATGATGGTGCTGGTCGCGACCAGCGTGTTCCTGCTGGCGATGGCGCTGGCGCCGGAGCGCGGCGTCCTGGCGGTCGCGTTGCGGCGGCGGCGCATCCGCCGCCACATCCTCGAGGAAGACGTGCTGAAGATGCTGGCCCGCTTCGAGGAAACCCCGCAGCAGGCCGCCGCGGGCCTCGTGCAGGCGCTGCGCCCGGCCGACCCCCGCGCCATCGGCCGCGCGGTCGCGGACCTGGCGCGCGACGGGCTCGTCACGCGCGGTGCTGCCGAGCCGACCCTGACGGCCGCCGGACGCGCCCGGGCGCAGGATATGCTGCGGGCCCACCGCCTGTGGGAAACGTATCTCGCCCGCGAGGGTGCGGACCAGCGCCACCTGCACGACGAAGCCGAGCGTCTCGAACACGCCCACGAGCTGGCCGAGGAATTGGACCGCACCCTCGGCCGACCCGTCGCCGACCCCCAGGGCAAGACCATCCCGCGCCGCGCGGACTAGCCGGCCGCGCCCCGGGCGTCCCGCGCGGTCCCGTGCCCCGCGGCGAGCCGCGCCGTCTCAGCGCCCGCGGCCGTGACACTGCTTGTACTTCTTGCCCGAGCCGCACGGGCATGGGTCGTTGCGGCCGACCCGCGGCTGGTCACGGCGGATCGTCTTCGTGACCGCGCCCTCGCCCTGTTGCCGCAGGGCGGCGTCCTGAGCGGCCTGCGAGAACCCGGCGCCGGTCGCGTCCGCCTTGCTGGTGGTCATGCGCTGATAGGCCGGGCCGGTGGGGGCCGCCGGGCCGGACTCGCCGTAGCCGCCGGCGCCGTAGCCGGCGACGCGCACCTTGAAGATCAGGTCGGTGACGCGCTCGCGGGCCGAGACGAGCATCTCGTTGAACAGGCGCGTGCCCTCGCGCTTGAAGGCGATCTTGGGGTCCTGCTCCGCATAGCCGCGCAGGCCGATGGAATGCCGCAGCAGGTCCATCGACCACATGTGGTCCTTCCACAGCCCGTCCAGCGTCGACAGCAGGATCTGCTGCTCGAGCCAAGTCAGCTCGAAACGCAGCATCTCGTAGGCACACTGCTTGAGCTGGGCCGCGACGTCGCCCGCCAGGTCCAGCGGGCGGCTGTCCATCACCGGCCCGAAACGCTGCCGGGCCCACTCCACCAGCGCCGCGCCGGCGTGCTGCGCGACGGCCGCGTCCACCTCGGCATCCAGCCGGCGATTGGTCAGGAAGTCCTCGTTCAGCGCCCGCAGTTCCTGAAAGATGTCCTCCGGCGTGCGGTTGACGAAGTGCTCGTACGTCCAGTCGCGTCCGAACTTGCGACCGGCCCAGGCCGCCAGCCGCGCCGCCACCTCGTTGGCGTTGCTGCCGCCGCGCTCCAGCGCGAAGGCGATCACGGCCGCCACCGGGTATTCGATCTCGCGGCGGCGGTAGGCCGCCCGCATCGCCTCGGTCAGGAGCCGCACGGCCTCCTCCCGGGAGGCGGAGGCCAGTCTTTCCGGGGCGATATCCAGATCGAACTTGTCCTTCGCCCAGCGGGCCAGCCGCCGGCGCGCGAACTGCGGATCGACATACTGCTCCAGCGGCGCCAGGTCGGCCGCTGCGATGCGGGCCTCGGCGGCCGCGATGATGTGCTCCTGAAGCTCCTCCGCGCTCATCTTCTTCATCTGATTCTGCGAGAGCGTGACGCCGTACTGGGCGGCCCAGCCCGCCAGCCCGCGGACATCCCACTCCTCCGGCGGCACGTCGGGATCGACGTATTCGCCGATCATGCGCTGGATGAGCTGGCGGGCCTCGTAGGCCGCCCGGTCGCGGACCTGCTCCTGGAGGGTCTCCAGGTCCTGCGTGTCGAGCCGGCCCGATTCCAGCGGCACGCCGAGGTGCTGCCCCGCCCACTCCGCGGCGCACTGGGCCGGGTACTTCGGATCGAGGTAGCGCTCAACCGCGTCGGCGACGGTGTCGTCGATCATCTCCCAGATCAGCTCGGTCAGTCCGCGGCCCTCGAGCACCCGCTGGCGCAGGGCGTAGAACGTCTTGCGCTGATGGTCCATCACCTCGTCGTATTCGAGCAGGTTCTTGCGGATCCCGAAGTTCCGCTCCTCGACCTTCTTCTGGGCCTTTTCGATGCCGCGGTTGACGCGCCGGTCTTCGATCGCCATGCCCTCCTCGAAGCCCAGCATCTGGAGCATCCGCAGCACCCACTCGCCCATGAACAGCCGCAGCAGGTCGTCCTCGAAGCTCAGGAAGAAGCGTGAGCTGCCCGGGTCCCCCTGCCGGCCGCACCGCCCGCGGAGCTGGTTGTCGATCCGCCGGCTCTCATGCCGCTCCGTGCCCACCACGTGCAACCCGCCCAGCGCCGCCACGCCGGGCCCCAGCACGATGTCCGTGCCGCGCCCGGCCATGTTCGTCGCGATCGTCACGTTGCCCACCAGGCGCTTCTGCTTGCCCCGCACCTCCTCGTGCCGCTGCCCGGCCTTCGCCACGATCTCCGACTCGCGGGCCACCGCGTCCGGCCGCGCGTTGAGGACCTCGTGCTCGACGCCGTACCGCCGCGTCAGGGCCTCGCTGAGCTTCTCGGAGGCCTCCACGCTGGTCGTACCGACCAGCACCGGCCGCCCGCCGACCCACTCGCCCATCAGCTCCCGGTAGCCGGCCGCCAGGGCCGCCTCGTCGCCCTTGCCGCCGTTGAACGCCGCCAGCGCCCGGTCGATCGTCGCGAGCTGGGCCCCCACGGCCGCGTCCGCCCGGCCGTGCTCGCGCTCCGCCAGGAGCGTGCGGCGGGCGTACTTGAGCAGGTCGTGCAGGGACCACGGGTCGGCCGGATAGCCCTCGTGGCTGTAGGAGCGGATCTCCTCGACCACCGCGTCGAACTTGCTGACGACCGACTTGTAGATCTTGTCGTTGTAGTCGATGCGCCGCACCGGCTGGTTGGTCGGGATCGCGATGACCTCGAGCTTGTAGATCTTCATGAACTCGTCGGCCTCGGTCATCGCCGTGCCGGTCATGCCGGCGAGCTGCCGGTACAGCTTGAAGAGGTTCTGGAGCGTGATCGTGGCGAGGGTCTGCGTCTCCTGCTTGATCGTGACGCGCTCCTTGGCCTCGACCGCCTGGTGCAGACCGTCGGACCACTGGCGGCCGTGCATGAGCCGCCCCGTGAACTCGTCCACGATGATGATCTGGTCGTTCTGGACCACGTATTCCTTGTCGCGCTGATAGACCTTGTGCGCCCGCAGCGCGTTGTCGATGTAGTGCGGCCAGTTCATGTTCCGGCTGTCGTAGAACGAGCCGATCCCGAGGTGCGCCTGGGCCGCCTTGGCGCCGTGCTCGGTCATGTGCGCCGCCTTGCGGTCCTCCTCGACCACGAAATACTGCTTGTGGCCGATGGCCTCGGCCTCGTCCGACGAGAGCCAGTACGGGTCCGCCCGAAACTTCTTGAGCGCCGCGCGAAACTTCGGGTGGCCCCCGTCCAGCCCGAAGCGCGCCGGGTCGGCCTCGATCTCCGCCAGCCGCGCGGCCGTCTCCCGGTTGGCCTGCTCCTGCTTCTGAATCAGCATGCGCGCCACGTCGTCGGCCATGCGGTACTGCGTCACGTCGTCGCGGGCCGGGCCCGAGATGATCAGCGGCGTGCGGGCCTCGTCGATCAGGATGCTGTCGACCTCGTCCACGACCACGAAGTCCTGCCGGCCCTGCACCTGGTCCCGCACGGACATCTTCATGTTGTCGCGCAAGTAATCGAACCCGAACTCGCTGTTCGTGCCGTAGGTGATGTCGCAGGCGTACGCCGCGCGGCGCACCTCCGCGCCCGGCCCGTACGTCTCCATGTCGGCCGTGATGTAGCCGACGCTCACGCCCAGCAGCGCGAAGATCGGCCGGCAGAACTCGGCGTCGCGCTTCACCAGGTAGTCGTTGACCGTCACCATGTGCACCTTCAGGCCCTGGAGGACCTTCAGGTAGTTGGCCATGTAGCAGACGATCGTCTTGCCCTCCCCCGTCCGCATCTCGGCGACGTTGCACCCCTCGAGTACCCGGCCGCCGATCAGTTGGCACTCGAACTGCCGGTGATTGCGGGCCCGCCGCGACGCCTCCCGCACACACGCGTACGCTTCCGCCCGGATGTCGTCGAGCGCCGCGCCCGCCGCGAGGCGGGCCTTGAACTCCGCGGTCTTCGCCCGGAGCTGCTCGTCCGACAGCGCCCGCAGGTCCGGCTCCCGCGGGTCCACGCTCGTCCGGACCCAGCGGCGCAGCGCCAGCACCACGCGGTCGTTCCGCGACGGGAGAAACTGGAACGTCAGCCAGCCCAGATACCCCGCCCAGCCCAGCCCCACCAGCGTCAGCGCCACCGCCACGCCGTTCCGCGATAGCCACCGCAGCCCCGTCCCCGCCGGCCCGAGCACCAGCAGCACGACCAGCAGCAGGACCACCGCCGTCAGCACCCCTGCCCACACCAGCCGCCCGCCGCCGCGCCGCGCGCGATACCAGAACACCGTGCGGGCCCGGGTGGCGTCCCGCAGGATGTCCGTGTCACCTACGCAAAGCAGCCAGTTCATGCGAATCCGCTCTCGGTCCCGCCCCGCGACGTCCGGTCCGCCGCGCCGCCGACCGGTTGCGCCCCCCGCGCCGCGGATCCTTTCGCGGCCCGGCGTGCCGCGCGACCCCGGAACCGGGCGCGGCTCACGGCTTGGCCCGCTCGAGATATTCGCCCGTCCGCGTGTCGATGCGCACTTCCTCGCCGACTTCGATGAACGGCGGCACCCGCACCCGCAGCCCCGTCTCCAGCGTCGCGTCCTTGCTCTGGTTCGTCGCGGTCGCGCCCTTCACCACGGGCGGCGTGTCCACCACCTTGAGCTGCACCGTGTTCGGCAACTCCACCGCGACGATCTTCCCCTCAATCGACTGCACCGTCACCGTCTCGTTGCCCCGCAGGTACAGCTCCGCCTCCCCATCACGTCCGCCGGCACCGTGATCTGGTCGTACGTCTGCTCGTCCATCAGCACGAAGTTGTCCCCGTCCCGGTACAAGTACTGGTACGGCTTCGTGTCCACGAACGGCGTCTCGATCCGATCGTCCACCGACAGGCGGACGTCAATCACCCGGCCGTCCTTGAGCGACTTCAACTTCGCCTGGAGGTAGCTCCGCCAGTTGCCCTTCGACACCCGCTGGATGTCGCTGACCGAGTACAGGCCGCCCTCGTGCTGAACGACCTTGCCCTTCTTCAGTTCGCTGGCTTTGATCATGCTGCACCGTTTGCCGCCGCACGCCCTCGCCGCGACCGCCGCGGACCGCAACCACGCCCGCCCCGCGACGCCCGCTGCCCACGAAACGCACGAGTATAGCCGAGTTCCGCGCCCGGCCGCGAGGGGCCGCCGCCCGCACGGCTGCCCCGCCCTTCGCCGGCACCGCGCGGACGGCCGATAAGCCCCGTCGCCCGCGGCCGGAGCCCGCGAACCGCTTCCGGTCCGGCCGACCGTTCCGCTGCCGGCCGACCATCGCCACGCCCCCGCGCCGGCCCGGCCCGTCCCGCGGGCCCGCGCGCCGTCAGCCCTTCACCCAAATCTGCCGGGCCTCGACGACGACGATCCCGCCCTCCTCGACCTTCGCGATCCGCCCGGTGACAACCACCTCCGCCATGGGCTTCAGCCCGTGCACCCCGTCGAGGCTCGCCCGCAGCGTCCTCCCGTCGGCCCCAGGAACTTGCACCGTCAATGACTGTCGGATCACCTCCAGCGCCGGCTCGCAGCAGTAGTCCCACGGAGTCGGGCAGCCGTCCCCGTGCTTCTCGTTGCAGGTCGGCAAGGATAGGTCCACGAGCGTGAACATCGCCCGCCCCTCGACGAACGGTTCCTTGCGCCCGCCGATCCGTCCGCGGACCCTCACCTCGTCGCCGACCAACGGGGCGGCTTTGACCTCCAACACGCCGCGTGCACCCGAGGGCTCAACGGTGGCGAACAGGTCCTCCGGCCAGGCGGCGGCCGTGCCGGCGTCGGACGCCGCGCCCGCCGGCCGGCCCGCGGACGCGGCAGGCCGCCCCGCATCACCGCCCGGGGTGCCGCCCCGGTCGCAACCGAGGCCGACCGGGCCGAGAACGAGCACCCCGGCCGCGAGAAGTTGACACGTCCTGAGCATGAGAGTCGCTCCTGTTCGTTACCCACGTTCATCCACATGCGACCCGCGCGGGCGACCCGCGCGGGCGACCCGCGCATGCGCCCCAGGCCTGCGACCCGCGCGGGCCCGGAAACACTGTACCGCACGCCGCGGGCGGTTCAGGCCGTCCGCAGCGCCTCGACGATCGGCAGCCGCAGGCAGCGCCACGCGGGCGGCAGCACGCCGACCAGCGCCAGGACCACGCCCGCGAGCAGTCCGAGCAGCAGCACCGGGGCGTCCAGCACCAGGGCGAAGGCCCCCATCGACACGCGCACGGCGAGACCGTCCAGCAGCGCGAGCGTCAGCGCCGCGGCCGCCAGCCCGCCGGCCGCCGTCGCCAGCAGCGATTCCTGCACGAAGCTGACGACGATCGCGGCCCGCGAGAACCCCAGCGTCTGGAGCGCGCCGAGCTCGCGAACGCGCGTCGCGAAGGCCGCGTACATCGTGTTGAGCCCGCCGAACACGCCGCCCAGCGCGATCAGCCCCGCCGTCACCCACACCATCACGCGGATCGGCAGGTAGAACCGCAGCAGCTTCCCGTAGTAATCCGACTCGCGCAGGGCGACCAGCTCGAGATCGAGCCGCTGCTTGGCGAACGCGTCGATGTCGGCGAACTCGGCCGTGTCGAGCGTCACCACCACACACGAAACGGTCGTGTCGCGCTTGGTGGCGATCTGGAGTTCGGTCAGCGGGCACCAGATCTCCGCCGCCATCACCGTGCCGGCCGCCTCGAAGCGCCCCACGATGGTCCACGGACGGTTGTCGAACCACAACGCCCGCCCGACGGCCAGCGTCTCCGGCGACACGCCCAGCCGCACGGCCGCCAGGTTGCCGACCATCATCTCGTACTGCCCGGCCGCCGGCGCGCGGCCTTCGACGATGCGCACCGCATCGTGCACCAGAAACGCCGCCGGCGTCACGCCGCGGAGGACGGCCGGCAACGGGCGGGTCGCGTCGCGGTCGGTCTTGAGAAGGGCCGCCATGTGCACCTCGGGCGACACGTACGGCGTGCCCAGCCGCGTGCGCAGGCCGTCGACGCTGGCCGTCACGATGCTCGCGACCTGGCCGGCGATCTGGCTGCGCTCGACGCTCTCCTCGCTGCCGGCGCCCAGCAGGATGACGTTGGACGGGCGGCCGGAGATACTCAGACTGCGCTCCAGCCCGCGCACGAAGCCCCCGGCCGCCAGCATCAGCCCGACCACCAGTCCGCTGCCCAGCACGCTGGCGACCAGGCGGGCCCGGGAGCGCCCCAGGTTGCGGACCGCGTACTCGAACGGCAACAGTCTCAGACGCATGGTCCGCTCCACGCGCCCCGGAGACGGCCGCTCAAACGGCGCGGAAGCATTCCACGATCTCCCGGCGGCCGGCCTGCCAGGCCGGCACGAGCCCGGCCAGCACCCCGAGGGCGCCCGCGAGGCCCAGCCCGCTCGCGAAAACCCACAGATCGGTCGCGACGCTGATGCTCAACCCGTCGACGGACAGCGCGAACCGGCCCCAGCGCAGGACGACCAGGGCGACGATCGAGCCGACGGCGCCGCCGATCAGGCTGAGCACGAGCCCCTCGGTCACGATGAGCCGCGCGATGAGCGCGCCGCGAAAGCCGAGGGTCTGAAGGACGGCGTGCTCGCGGATGCGGTCCCGGACCGACAGCACGATGGCGTTGGCGATCAGGGCCAGCACGGCAGCGAGGCAGCCCCAGCCGAGCCAGCCCATGAAGCCGACGATCTCGATGACATCCGACGCGGCCCGGGCGATGAAGGCCTTTTCGGGGCTGGTGACGGTCGGCTCCTGATCGGCCTGGAACAGCTCGTCGATCGCCTTCGCGACCGGCTCGAGCTGGGCCGGATCGGTCACGCGCACGTTGAACTGCGTGACGATCCCGCCCGCCCGGCTGCCGGCGGCGAATTGCAGGAACGGCAGGTGCACATACGCCACGTTGTCGTGCTGCGGCTCGTCGGAGTCGATGATGCCGGCCACGTACGCTGTGATGCCCGCGGAGGTGAAGCGGTCCCCGACTTTCAGCCCCCGCCGCGCCGCGAGCGTCGCGCCGATCAGCGCCGCATCGCTGCGCCGGCGCCATTCCGCCAGGGAATCCGCGCGGACCCGGACGTGCGGCCCGAACACCGCCACGAACTGCTCGTCCGGCACGCCGCGGAACGTGACCACATCAAGGCTCGCCCGACAGTTGCTCACCACGATCTTGATCGGCACCACGCCGGCCACGCCCGGCAGCCGCGCGATCTGCGACACGTAGGACTCGGGCAGCCGGCTGGCGAACGGGCACCAGCGATCCTTGCGATAGACGACCAGCGTCGTGTCGGCCGCGTTTTGTTCCGTCGCGGCCCGCACGCCGGCCTGCATCGCCTGCACCACCGAGAACAGGAACATGGCCACGGCGACGCCGGCGACCGTCAGCAGCGTTCGCGTGCGCTGCCGCACGACCTGCTTGAGCACCAGCGGCAGGAAACGGGGCGCGAGCATGGCACCTCCCTCAGGCTGCCGCCCCGGCGGTCGGCCCCGGCGCAGGGACCGCCGGGGCCGCGACGAGTCGGCCCTTCTCCAGATGCAGTGTATGCCGCGCGTACGCCGCGCACGCGGCGTCGTGCGTCACCAGAATCAGCGTCTTGCCCAGCTCGCGGTTGAGCCGCACGAGCAGGGTCATGATGGCTTCGGCCGCCGCGGCGTCGAGGTCGCCGGTCGGTTCGTCGGCCACCAGGATGCGCGGGTCGGTCACGATGGCGCGGGCGATCGCGACGCGCTGCTCCTGACCGCCGCTGAGCTGCCGCGGAAAGTGGTCGTGCCGGTCGGCCAGCCCGACCAGCTCGAGTGCCAGCGCGACCTTGGCGTGCCGCGCCCGGCGCGAGAGCGGGTGCAACAACAGCGGCAGCTCGACGTTCTCGTACGCGGTCAGCGTCGGCACCAGGTTGTAGAGCTGGAAGATGTAGCCGACGTATTCCGAGCGCCACGCCGCCAGCTCCGCCCGCGACATGGTCGTCAGCTCCCGACCGTCGATCCGCAGGCTGCCGGACGTCGGCCGGTCGATCCCCGCGATCAGGTTCAGCAGCGTCGTCTTGCCGCTGCCCGACGGCCCCATCAGCGCCAGGAAGTCCCCCGCCTCGACGTCGAGGTCGAGGTTGGCCAGCGGCGTGATCTCGATCGCGCCCTTGCGATACGAGCGCGTGAGCTGCCGACATTCAATGAGCGCCATGTAGCGTACCTCCGCGCGCGGGCGCCTCGCCCAGAATCCGGATGCGTTGCCCGTCGCGCAGGCCGGCGGGCGCATCGGCGATCAGCCGATCGCCGGGCAGCAACCCCTGCGTCACCTCCACCCACTGTTCGATCCGCCCGCCGCCGAGGGTCACGAGCCGCCGCAGGGCGACATTCCGCGTCGGATCGGCCAGCCAGACCTGCGCCTGCCCCTCCCCCATCCGATGCAACAGCTCCGCGGGCACGAACAAATGCATCCCCCCGCCCCCCTCCGAAGCGCCGGCCGGCGTCACCGGCAGGAACCGCGCCCGGGCGAGCATCTCGGGCTTCAGCTCGGGCGACGGATCCAGAATCGCGACTTTGACCTGCAACGTGTTCTTCTGCACATCCGCTTCGTTCACGATCCGCGTCACCCGGCCCTGAAAAACCCGCTCCGGCAGCACATCCACGACGATCTCGGCCGGCTGGTCGACGCCGACCTGCGCCGCGTCGGCCAGCGGCACATCCACGCGGACCTGGAGCTTGCGCGGATCGTACAGCCGCATCGCAATCGCGGACTCCATCTCGGTCGCGTTCAGCATGAGCTTCGAGCCCGGTTCCACCCGCCGGTTCATGACCACGCCCGCCACGGGGGCGCGCACCTCCATCCGCTCCAGCCGCAGCGCCGCCTCGTCCCGCGCGGCCTGCTTTTCCGCGACGGCGGCCGCAGCCGCGGCCACCGCCGCGCGGGCCTCCTCCAGCGCCCGGGTCTCCGGGATCCGCAGTCGCAGGTTCTCACGCGCGGCCTGCACTTCCGCCGCGGCGTAGGCGAGCTGTGCTTCGAGCACCGGCTTGCGAGCGCGGATGGCCTCGGTGGTCGCCCGCTGCGACTCGTATTGCTGCCGCGCGCGGATGTACTCGATGTCGCTCGCCTGCCCGGTGGCCCGCAGCGGCGTCACGCGCTCCAGCTCGGCCCGCAACTCCTCGGCCCGGGCTTCGGCCGCGGCCAACTCCGCCGGCCAACGCTCCAGTTCGGCCCGCTTCTCGGCCAGCGTGGCCTCGGCGGTCGCAAGCTTGCGGGTCAGCTCGACCGGGTGGTCCCATTCGCGTTGCGCAGCCGTCAGTGCCGCCTGCACCGCCGCGAGATGGGCGATGGCCTGTTGCAACTCCGCCTCGGCCCGCGTCAGCGCGAGCCGGGCGTCGTCCGGCACGAGGCGAACCACCACCTGCCCGGCCTCGACGGCCGCGCCCTCGAGAACCAGCACTTCCTGAACGACACCGTCCGCCAGCGCCGACACGGCCAGCGGATACGGGTCGGGTTCCACCCAACCCGGGGCCTGCACGATCGGCTTCGCGCCCGACGGGCCGCCGACCGGCCCGGTCGCACCGGGTACACCCGACTTGATCAGGACGGGGACGACATACACCGGCACGGCCGGCCAGAGAGACGCGCCGGCCGCGTAGAGCATCAGGCCGCCCGTCGCCGCCAACAACGCGGCGGGCAGCAGTACGCGGGTCCGCCAGCGGGCGCGCGGCGGCGGCACCCGAGCGGCCGGCGGAACGGTATGCGGCGCGACGTTCGGCGTGGCCCGCGCCAGTGCCGAGAGATCAACTTGTCCGGTTATCATGATCCAGTAACTCCAGGCCTTCGAGTCCAGAGTCGCGAGCCGACCGGCATCCGGACGACCATCCCGGGCCGTCCGACGCGAACGTCAACGTCGCGAGACACCCCGCGCTGCGTTCAGCACGCAGATCGGAGGCTACCGGGCCCCGTGCACGCGGTCGACCTGCGCACGACGGAGCATCGCCGCAGCCGTATTCCAGGTTCAGACCAGGCGCAACTCAGCAAGCCGGAATCTCGCCGAAAACCAAGGGTCCACCGTGCGCGCAGCTACTGGGCGCACGGCGCACGGACGTCTGACTGTGTGCTCAGTACGGGAGCCGGGAGCTGGCGTAGCTACGCGCGGGGAGGTCGAAGCAAGCCATCCAGACTGACGGATTCGGGGGCGGCCGGTTCGGAGATGGACAGCGTTCCGATCAGAGGGAGAACGAACGAAAACAGGATCGGGCTGACGGCCGGACAGGGCGCTTGACCGGTGGCACACGGTGCGACGCAGCCCGGCGGGCAACACCCGTGCGGGCGACCGGCCGGGGGCTCGGACTGCGAGTCAGGCATGCTCGGATCGGCCGACGCGGCGGAGGCCTGCTTCGCGCAACAACCGTGCGCGATTTCTGTTGGAATCACGCAGTTCGCACTTTTCGCCGCGCTTTCTTCACAGCGATCGCAACACGGCAGCGCGTGGGAAGGGAGCACGAGCCCGAACACCGCCACCGCGGCGAAAAGCGTTCCCGGGACTGTCCGCTTCCTAGGCATGGTGCAGCAAGGTGCCAACTGGAGGGGCACGCGGCGGTCCACCGCCACGTCACTGAAAACCGATCCAGGCGAACTATATTTCTGAGTCGGTCTTTGGCAAGCGCGGTTGAGGGCGGCTGTCGGCGTGCCCGGCCCAACTCCGCCCCGCCACTGAGATTATCATCTCCATCGCCTTCCTCGCCATCCAAGCGGTTGGCCGCCTGCCATGCCCACCGCGGGTGGAAGTTCCCGTAACCCAATCCACCGGCGGTCGTAGGTCGGCGCGAATACGGTCCACTGAGCCGGTTGAGCGGACGAGTCGGACGGCGGCTCGCAGGCGGTCGGCCCGATCTCGGTCCGGTCAGCCGGCAAAGCGACTCGACACGTGGACAACGCCGCAATCGCCGCCGGCGCGAACACCCGCGGCCGGGCGAGGCTCCGGCAAGAGCGAGCTGGCAAGACCGCAACCGCGGTCGGCGCGAACAATTTTCAATCGGCCAGCAGGGCGGTGTCGATCGTAAATCATTTCTGGACAAAATATTAGGATCGTATCCGTCTCGCGTCACCCGCTCGCGCGTCGCGACTTCCCGAGCGCGGGTCAGGGAAAATCTCGAATCTCGCCCGAGCGGCGCTGGACTTCCGTTTCGGACCGGGCCTAGCACTTAGTGAAACTCCTCCTCCTCGGGGCCCGGCAATCGGGCCCCTTTTGTTTTGCTCCGCCTTCCGGAACCACAAGCTCGGCCTCTCGGAGGCACCGGGGGCGACACGCCGTAACCTCGCTGTCCGTCGACCAGGCGGCTCGCGGTTCGCGGTTCAACGCAGGTCTCCTCGTAACCGGACCGTCACGTCGCACAAGCGCCGGGGCCTGCTTCCGGCGGAGACCCCCGAGGAACATCGCAAGAAAAATCCCGCCCGTCTCGGCCCGGAAGCTGGACTTCCCGCTGCAACTTGGCCTATCAACTAATGAATCTCCTCCTCCTCCTCCGGGCCCGCGACGCGGGCCTTTTTTATGCCGTGCGGACGCCGGACGGCACCAGGCGCCACCGTCCGCCCGCCGCCCATCGCGGGTCTGCGGGTTCCGCTGCGAGAGCCCCCGTTCGGCCTCGTCCGCAGGCGGCGGACGCTGGTCGGCCGGTCGTCGCGGCCCGCATCCGACCGATCCGAGGTCGCACCCCACGTCCGCGAGCCGAATCGAACCGCCGACGTGCCGGTTTAGCCGCTAACGCCCTCCCGCGGAGGTCCCAGTCGCCGTGCGTCGCGCCGCCCGGGGTGCATGCCGAGATGCATGGGCCGGGGTATGCGACAAGCCGGCGGCCGCAGCGGCGCGCCCTCTCAGCGGCGTTGCTTACGAGAAGATTCCGGATTACCGCGCCTTGAGCTGGTGCCAGGCCGCGTATTCGCGCTGGGTTTGTGTACCCTCGCCCGCGATGGCCGGCGGCCACACCCACGTCGCGAGCATGGCCCGCACCCCCCGCTCGAATGACTCGTCCGGGGGGCAGGTGGCGTCGGCGTAGGCGTCGAAGTGCGGGCGGAGCAGCCGCTCGATCCGCCGCCGAGCGGAGCGGCGTACGAGCGAACTCAGCGCGCGGCCGCGAGCGGCGCAGGCCGCGTCGATGAACTCCCGCACGAGCCGGGCCTGAACCGCGAAGAGCTGGAGGCGCACCTCGCGACAGCGGGTTTCCATCTCCTGTCGGCTCGTCGCACCCTCGCCACCTCCGCCGTGCGCGGGCCCCCCAACCGGCGCCACCCCGCCGGGGGGCGGGGTGGGCGTCCGGTCCGGGCCCCGGGCCGTCGCGGCAAGACACCCTCGTCTGGCCGCAGGTCGAAAGGTGACACAGGCTTCCGACAGGTTAGGTCGCTCCTCACACCGTACGGGCGCGACAGTGCAGGTCGCACCTACAACTACGTGCGTATTTCGCGGCCCGCGGGCGCAACGTTTTCCGCAAGAAAATTGCTGGGGAGGCGCGCGTTTTTCCGGAGCCCCAACGCCCGCCACTCCGCGCGGGCCGGCCCGTGGTGCAGCCACCGTCGCCGCCACCGATGGGAACCATGGCGCCACCCCAGGCGCCCGACGGGCCAACGGGGCCGCCGGTTTACTCGGTTGACCCGGCGACCCGAGCGGCCGCCCGCCGTCCGGACGTAAGGTTCAGACTGACCGACAGTTGCCCTGGCGCGAGGCCAGACGGCAACGGAGGGGGCCCGCGGAGCCGCGCACGGATACCAGACCCGGGGCGCGCAGCAGCGCGGTTCGCCGGCGCTGGACGCGCGGGTCGGTCGAGCTCGGGTCGGCCGGTTCCGGCCGCACGCACCTGTGACCAGGCTGCCGAGCCAAATGCGGCGCCCGGTGGCGCACGCCGCGTGGAGTGGCAAGGTTTCGACCACCGCCGCCGGGGGCGTCGCCCCCAACCGAGGTCCTTAGCGCGGGGGGCGTTCCCGGATATGCTGCTCCGGTTGACCGGCCGCCGGGCCGGTTCCTCGTTCTGCGGGCGACGGTGCAGGCGGCGCTCGCGGAGTGCGGCCGCCGCGCAGCGCCGGCCGAGCAGCCCACCAGACCCCCCGCGAAGGAGAGCGACGCGTGGAAGTGATCATCTGCCCCACCTATGCCGACATGAGCCGGGCGGCGGCGCAGGAAGTGGCGAACGTGCTGTACGCGAAGCCGAACGCGGTGCTGGGCATGGCGACCGGCTCGACGCCGCTGGGGCTGTACCAGGAATTGGTACGGATGCACCGTGAGGAGGGGCTGGACTTCTCGCAGGTGACGACGTTCAACCTGGACGAGTACGTGGGGCTCGGCCCGCAGCACAAGCAAAGCTACCACTACTTCATGCACGAGCACTTCTTCAAGCACGTGAACATTCCGCCCCAGAACGTGTACATTCCGTCGGGCACGACGAACAACTACAAGGCGTTCTGCGAATGGTACGAGCGGCGGATCCGGGAGGTCGGCGGGATTGATCTCCAGATTCTGGGGATCGGCTCGGACGGGCACATCGCGTTCAACGAGCCGGGCAGCTCGCTCATGTCGCGGACGCGGCTCAAGACCCTGGCCCGCTCGACGATTGACGACAACGCGCGGTTCTTCGCGCGGCGCGAGGACGTGCCGATCTACGCCATCACGATGGGCGTCGGCACGATCCTGGAGGCCCGCGAGCTGATCCTGCTGGCCAACGGCAAGAAGAAGGCCCGCGCCGTGGCCGAGGCCGTCGAGGGCCCCGTCACCAGCATGATCACGGCCAGCGCGCTGCAACTGCACCCGGCCGCCACGGTGTTTCTCGACGCGGAGGCCGCCAGCGAACTGAGGATGCGCGACTACTACCTCTGGATTCAGGAGAACAAGCCCGGCGCACCGCGCACCTGAGCGGCGGGGCGGTACGATGGCCGGCGGCGGCGTGCCCGGCCGCGCGCCGGCCCCAGGGAGACCCGGCATGAAGCTCGTCATTTTCGAGGACAATCAGTTCGACCGATTCCTGCCGCTGGCGTGGGTCCGCGGCGTGTTCGAGCTGCGCTGCGGCGCGACGACCCTGGCCGAGAAGATCGCCCGCGCCGCCGGACGGCCCCCCGACGCCCTGCTGCTGCGCGACTACCTGGTGCCGACCGCCCGCCGCCGCGCGGGCGGTGCGGCCCTCCACGACCTGTCCGCCTGCCGTGGCGAGGAAGTGCTGTTGGTCAGCGCCCGCGCCGGGGCGTTCGCGTTCAGGGTCCCGCCGGAGCGCGGCGCGCAGCGGCGCGGCGAGCGGTTGGCGTATGGCGCACGACCTCCGATGTCAGCGGGCTGAGGGACTAGGCCGCCGTGACCGCCGCGGCCGGTCGCGAGCCCCGCGCGGACTACGGCGGTGCGTGGTTCGAGCACATTTGGGACGTCATGCTGGCCAACCCGCACGAGGTGGCGACCGACTTCGCGGCGGCCGGGCGGCGCGGGATCGAGGGGCAGGTCCATCCGAGCGCGGTCGTGTTGGGCCCGGCGGACCGGCTGTAC
>Ga0129299_1000237_pt1 | contig 33629 bp, 24 predicted proteins | sample ConPoolayeCmetaG_FD_94477 | JGI IMG/M metagenome (GOLD analysis project Ga0129299, IMG submission 94477) | Hot spring microbial mat communities from California, USA to study Microbial Dark Matter (Phase II) - Cone Pool mat layer C metaG ...
CGGATTTCAGCGGTCTTGAAAATATTTATATCGCCGGCGGATTCGGGCGGTACCTCGATATCGAGAATGCCGTTGTCATTGGCCTTCTTCCCGATTGCGGCCGCGCGAAATTCCGCTTTCTTGGCGACTCGTCGCTGGCCGGAACCTCTATGACGCTGGTATCTGAAAAACACCACAGCCTGCAGAAACAGACCGCGAAACCGATGATTTATATCGACCTCAACGCCGATCCGGCATACATGGAACAGTATGCCGCGGCGCTGTTTCTTCTCCATACCGACCTGAAATTATTTCCGCGCAATACATGCCAATGCAAGCGGTGATATTAGCCACATCACAAATTCATCGGAGTGTTGCATGTATGCCCTCCGCAACAGTTTTTTTAACCGGCTGCGCAGCCATAGCCGTGCAGTGCGCGCTCGTGCGTGAATACCTGTGCGTGTTCGCGGGCAACGAACTGGTGCTCGGCATGGTCCTGGCCGTATGGCTTGGGTCGGCCGGGCTGGGAAGCATGCTCGGTGGAAGGGGACGGATCCGCAATGCCGCTGCGGTCGTGCTCCTTTTCTGCATGACCGCGGCATACAGCATCATTGCCGTGCGTTTCAGCCGTACGCTTTTTCCGCCCGGTACCGCGCTCGGTCCGCTTGCAATTGCCGCCGTCATTCTCCTCACCGAAACCGCGCCGGCATTAGCCGCCGGCATGGTGTTCGGGGTGATGGCCCGGGAGGCGGGGGGGGACGGCCGCGTGTACGGAGCGGAGAACTGGGGAAGCGTGGCAGGCGCGCTTATCGTATGGATATGCGTCATGGCCGGGCTGTCCAACACGGCGCTTATTATAGCAGCGATAGCCGCGGCCGCGCCGGCATTGTATCGCCGGCCTTTGTTTCTCGCCGGCGCCGCTGCAGCGGCCCTCATCGTTTTCGGGCTGAATGCGGCGTCGGTACAGTGGAAATACGCGGCGAAAGTATCGCAGGTGCGCTATGGCGCCGAGGGTGAGATGGCGCTTGTCGTGCGGGGGAACGACACCACGCTTCTTCTCAACAATACGCTGTACCGCACCAGCCTCGATCAGCCCATGATTGAACAGGCGGTGCATATCCCGGCAGGCCAGAGACCGGCGGCAAAAAATGCGCTGGTGGTGTTTGACCGCGGCCATGAAAAAGAGCTTGGGAAATACCAGGGCTTGACTGTCGATATAATCGAAACCGAGCCTTTGCTTGTCTCTGGGCGCGCGAAGATAATTGCGCCAGAACAGTATACCACGGACATGAGATATGACCTTGTGTATCTCGGATGCGGCATGCCGGAAAACGCGGCCTCAGGCCGGTTGTACACGGTGTCGTTTTTCAGGCGGATGCGGGCGCTGATGTCGGCCGGGGGTGTATTGACATTTACCCTCGCATTCAGCGAAAATTATCTGCCGCCGGATGAACGCCGGCTGTACGATATGATCCGCACTACGCTTGCCGCAGTTTTCGAGTCGGTGCTTGTGTTTCCCGGCAACGGATATACATTTATGGCCTCGGACGGAACGCTTGACAGGAGTTTTCCGCTTGCCGTGGCCACCGACTACCTTGCGCCGTTCGTGGTGCCGTCGGCGTCGCCGTTGCGTATCGAGCAGGCGAACGCCGCGGTATCGAGGGAGGAAATGAACACTGCGCAGCGTCCCATGGCTCTCCTCCTGGCGCTTCGGGAATGGATCCGTATCTTCAAAACGTCGGTATGGTTTCTGGGGGCTGGTTTTCTACTGCTTCTTGCTATGACGATAGTGATGCTTCCGAAAACGCGCGCCGTGCTTTCTGTGGCCACCAGCGGCTTGTTGGCGGGAATTTATTCCATAGCGCTCATGATGCTGTTCCAGTCGGTATACGGGACGCTGTATTCGCAGGTAGCGCTTCTTCTGGCGGCGCTTACCGCGGGGTTCGGGCTGGGAAGCAGGATAAAATTACAAATTCGAAATTCGAAATTCGAAATTCGAAAAAAGAATAGCGTTGAGAAGAGTCCGGATGAGGAAAAGCCGGCTGAATCCAGGACGCTTTCGCAGCGGATTGCAATGATCGCGATTTCTGATGCAGGAATTGGCGTGTATGCGGCGATTACGCTTATCGTGCTTGCCGTGGTGCCGCGGCCGGCAATGTCCCTGTTTCTGGCGGCGCACGCGGGAATGGGGCTTTTAGCCGGTGCGCAGTTTGTGACCCGTCCGGTCCCGCGGCCCGGCGTTCTGAATGCGGCCGACCTGTTCGGCGGGATGCTCGGTATGTGCTGCGCGTCCACGTTTCTCATACCTGTGTTCGGTATGATACCGGTCGCGCTGGGTATCGGCGTGCTCAAGGCAGGCGTATGGATGTCCTGCGGCAAAAAGAATGCCGGCTGATTCACATTGGTTCTCTGCCGCCTGACGCCCACCCCGTGGAGCACAGCTCAAGCGCAGGAAAAGAGGCACAATTGCATATAGGTGCAATTTTTGCTTGAATTGTGCAGGCGCAACATTCTATACTTACTTTCTATACGTCCTATTGGACGTCCTATTGGCGGCTCCATGAGGCGCTCTATAACGTGCAAGACTTCGCTTGCACGTGAGCGCACTGCACGACACAATGGAAACAAGTATTATATCGTATATCAGTGATTTTAATTTTGGACGGTTCGACAAGCTCGCTCAATGATTTGCATTTCGAGAGGTGGGTTTCCGTCTTTGCCCGCTGAGCGAGTGGAAAATGAAGAAAGAGGCTGGTTCTTTCCGGAAGGAGAGGTCTTGTCGTCCAGAGTAAGCACAGCTTTCAGGGCGAGGATCGCACGCGGTTTCTTTATTTTTTCCCTGTGTCTCGTCCCGGCTCGCGCTGAACCACAGGAGTATGTGCTGCAGCCGGGCGATGTCATTTCGGTACAGGTGGTTGAGCATCCTGAATTTTCAGGCAGGCACAAAATCCGTCCGGACGGCCGGATAAATTATCCGGTTATCGGCGAGATCATAGCCGCGTCGCTGACATGCGCCCAGCTGGTTAAGATCATGGAAGGCAAACTGGCCTCGTATATAAACAGTCCGGTCGTGTCAATCGCCATAGAGGCCTATTATGCGAACAAGATTTATATCATCGGGGAAGTGGCAAGCACAGGGCAATATGAAATATACGAACCCATAGACGTTCAGAAAGCGCTGGCCATGTGCGGCGGGCTGAAAAACCAGAAAGTCAAATCGATAAAGATTATCCGCGCCGACGGCAGCGTCGTTGATATCCCCCGGGAAAAATTGTGGACCTCTGAAGTAAAGCGGAAATACATCCTGTATCCCGGCGACACGCTGTATGTGCCCGAGACGTTTGCGATACCTTGGTCGGTTATTTCCGCGATTGTGAGCATCATCAGCATGTCGCTGACGGCGATGCTGGCCGCGGTCACGCTCATGAACAGATAGGCGCCGGCCGGCGGGTACATTCATGCGAAGAACAGCGGCGCGTTGAGGGGTGTGTCATGAAATGATGCTCCGAATCCTCGCCGGAACCAGGAGTACTTTCCCGGGGCGCGCAGGAGCGCGCATCGCGTTTTTTGCAAGCGGGGATATGACGGACGACAGCTGCAAGCCTCTTTTTCCCGGGTACTCATGAATGCGCCCGTTATTATTTCCGTCGGCAGCGGCAAGGGAGGGGTGGGCAAGAGCAGCCTGACCGCCAATATCGGCGCGCTGCTCGCGGGGAAAGGCTATCGCGTCGGATACGTGGACGCCGATCTGGAAGGCGCAAACCTTCATCTCTGTCTCGGCGTCAAGCGTCCCGCGCTCAACCTTCAGGATTTTATCGCCGGACGGGTGCGGCGCTTAGCCGACGTGGCGGTGCAAACCGTTGTGCCGGGCGCCTGGCTTATCAGCGGCGCAAGCGATATTCTCCAGCTTGCCAATCCCCGGTTCAGCCAGAAGCAGAAAATCATTTCGAATCTCGTGAAACTCGACGCTGATTATCTGCTGGTGGATCTGGGCGCCGGCACCGATAACAACGTCGTCGACTTTTTCACCTCCTTTCCCTGCGGCATCGTCATTTCCGACATCCTGCCGACATCGATTGAAAACGCATACGGCTTTTTGAAAAACGCGGTTGTCCGCGCGCTCATGCGCCTGTTTCCCGGCAGGGAGGACGTGCATGCGCAGATCCGGCTGTTTTCCGATTCGAAAAGCGCCGGCGGATTTTCGGCAATGGAAGGGTTTCTGGCCGCATGCAGGGCGACGTTCCCGCATGAGGCCGGCGTGATGCGGGAGTGGCTCGCGTCGCGGCGGATGTTTCTCGTTCTCAACATGGTGAAGCACAAGGATGATGTGGAGGCGGGCAGACGCTTTGCCGAAATTGTAAAAAAATACCTCGGCCTGAAGCTATTTTATATCGGCTACCTTGCATATTCGGATGATATCCGCCGTTCGCTTCGTAACCTCACGCCGGCTGTCCTCGACGACCCGTCACCGGTCACCCGCCGCTGTTTCGAAGCGATAACCGGCAACCTCGAGGCATTAACCAGGGGATACGCCGCGCATGACCATGCTTGAATTCTGGGGATTGAAGGAAAACCCGTTCGAAGAAGTCTGCGATACGCGTTTTTTCTTTGAGAGCGAAGACCACCGGGAGGCCCTCGACCGTCTCTTGTATGTCGTGAAGGATCGCAACATGAACATGGGGCTTCTCACCGGCGAGGTCGGCTCCGGCAAGACCATCACCAAGAACGTGTTTCGAACGTCGCTGCCGCATCAGACGTTTGAATCAATCGATTTTGAAAACTCGAATTTTTCATTCACCGACATTCTCTATGATATCATCAAGCGTATCACGTTCCGCGATGCGCGGATAGCGATGGAAGAGCAGATGCCGGCGCGGGGAGACAAATACCTGCTGATGAGCGCATTCAAGGATCGCCTCGAAAAGCTGGCGTTTGAGGAGAAACGACACCTGGTGCTTATTTTCGACGAAGCGCAGCTCATGGCCGACGACGTCATCGACGAGATAAAAGGCCTGACCAACATTTCGTCGGCCATGCAGGGTTTTCTGTCGATCTTTTTTGTCGGCCAGCCGGAATTGCGCGAAAAAATCCGCCTGCTCAAACAGGTGGATCAGAGGATTTTCCTGAGGTTTCATTTGAATAATCTCGACTATAATAATACAATTAATTATATCCAGCACCGCCTGCGTGTCGCCGGCCTTGCCGGCCAGACCATGTTTACCAGTCTGGGCAGCGAGTTGATTTTCAGGAGCACCGGCGGGGTGCCCCGCGAGATCAACCGGTTGTGCAAGCTCGCGATAAGCTATGGATTCGCCCACTCCATCAAGGAAATATCGCGCGAAGACGTTCAGGTGATACTCGATGACCTTGAAAAGCACGCCGGATAATGGACAGCAAGAAAAAACGACTCAGCCTTGGTGATATAATCCGCAGAATGAGCGAAGGGACCGCGGGAACGGAAAATCCACCGCAGCCCTCCCGAGCCGTGCCGGCAGATTCGCATGCGCGGCCTCTGCTGCGTTCGCATACGCCGGATGTGCCTCCCGCGCCGGAAGGACTGCCGCACCAGCCGTCCTTCGCCGACATCCCCGCTGTCCTGACCGGCGCCCGCGCAGCCCCTGCCGGCGACGTCCCTGCGGCGGCCGGGGAAACAGCTCCTAAGCCGCAGCAAGCCGCCGCGGCGCCTCAGGCGCCCCCTCCCCCGGGAGCGGAACCATTAACGGCGGATCATGCCGGGGGTGAATCAGGCGAGGATGAGGAGGAATTCGATATCTTCCGCTATATCGGCGTCATCCTGCGCCGGCGAATGGTAATTGGTATCGTGACCGCGGGATTGAGCGTATTTTCGCTGTTCTCGTTTTTAACGGCGCAGAAATATTATATCGCTTCGGCACGGCTGCTCTTCCGCCCCGATCAGAACGTGATTCTGCCAGATCATTCGTACTACTGGTACGATCAGACCAAGACCTTCAACACCCACCTTGAATTGCTCAGGTCCAACATTGTGCTCGAGCGTGTTGCGCAGAATCTCGACGGCAGGGTCGGCGCCGGGGAAATCGGCGGCGGCCTGACCATCAAGCAGGGCGAGATTTCCAACGAAAAGACCGATATCATCGATTTGTCGTACCGGCACCCCGACGCGGCGACGGCGCGCGACGTGGTCAATGATCTATGCCGCACGTATATCGAGTATCACCGCGAGGTCAATGCGCAGGAGGATACCCGGCTCATCATCAATCTGAAAACACAGATTGACAAGCTGGAGAGGGAGCTCGATGAGCGGGAGGACGCCCTGCGGCGGTTCAAAGAGCAGAACCGTCTCATCCAGCTTTCCAGCGAGGCAAATATCGTGGTCACCAAGCTGACCAACATGGAAGTGGAGATGCAGCAGACGCAGCTCGGCCTTCTAACCAGCAAGGAGCAGCTTGGCGCCCTGAAATCGCAGATACACCAGCAGGACATAAATATCGTCCAGTCGATGACCTATGAGAATCCGTTTCAGGCGCGTATCGCCGAGCTGGAGCTCGAACTCAATACGCTGTCGGGCGAATACAGCCCCGACCATTTCAAGATACGCACGCTCAAGCAGCAGATCCGGAACCTGAAGGAGGCGATGCAGAGCGAAATTACGAAGGAAGCGGTGAGCCAGACATTCGTCAAAAACCCCATCAGGCAAAATCTGCTTGAACAGCTGGTGACCCTGTCGGTGGAAGTCGCAAGCCTTGAGGCGAAGCGGACGGCGCAGGAACAACTGATAGAAAAACTCAACGAGGAGCTTCTGAAATTGCCGTCGCTCGAGCAGCACTACGCCTATCTTCAGCGCGAGACCGACGCCCGGCTGCAGACACTGTCGCTCCTGAAGCAGAAATACGAGGAAGCGAAGATCGAGCGCGACGCCAAAGAGTCGGACATTAAAATTCTGGAGCTTGCTAAACTGCCCGAGGTTGCCGTCTCGAGCAAAAAATTTTCAAGCGTGCTCATGGGGGTACTGGTCGGCCTGATCCTGGGTGTCGCGCTTGCGTTTTTGCTGGAATACCTTGACCAGACGCTCAAGGATGTGGCGCAGGTGGAGAAGGCGCTTGAAATTCCGCTGCTCGGCGTGGTTCCTCATATTGACGCGGATGTGCAGGGGGGGGCGTTCGGCGAAAACCCCGAGAAGGCGGTCAAGTCGCTGCTGGAGCCTTTCCGCGCCCTGCGCGCAAGCCTCAAACACCTGGCGGGCATGCACAACGCAAAGGTGATAATGATTTGCAGCGCCGTGAAAGGCGAGGGGAAAACAACCCTGTCGGTGAATCTTGCCCTGACCTTTGCGCTTGACGGCAAGCGGGTGATCCTGGTGGACGGCGATTTGCGGCGGTCGCAGATTCATCATTTCCTTAACGTCCCCAAGGAAAAAGGGCTTCACGATTATATGCAGGGCGCCATTGAATTGGACGGCATTATCAAGGAAACGTCGTATACAAACCTCTGTGTCGTCACCTCGGGCGAACGGCCGCACAACCCGGCCGAGCTTCTTGGCACCCCCCGCTTCGACCGGCTGCTCGCCGAAATTCGCCGGCATGCCGATATCGTTATCTTTGATTCGCCGGCCATTCTTCCGGTCAGCGATTCGCTCATCATGGCGCCGAAAATGGACGCCTGCCTGCTGGTCGTGCGAACGCTTTGGACGCCGATCAGGGCGGTCAAGCATGCAAAGGGCCAGCTCAAGCGGATAGGCTCAAAGATGCTGGGCTGTATCGTCAACGGCGTTCCGCATTCCCGGGGATATTATCCCTATTATTATGGATATTACGGATATTATTCATATAAATATTCCTACGAGAACGAACCGCGGCGGCCGATGTCTATCAGGGAATTCGGCCTGAAAGTCGAGTCTGGGGTGAAAGAAAGTCTCAAGAACCTGCGGCATGCGTATCCGCGCTATATATCGGCGGCAAGCGTATTCATGCGGCACATACTGCGGCGGCCGTCCTTCCATGTTTTGCTCCTGCTAGCACTGGTCATGACAGGCGTACGGCTGTACCTTGAGCATCGGCGGCCGAAACCGCGTCAGGATGACGCGCTCATCACGTATCTTGGGGCCGGGTCGGCACAGCCTGACGCATATCAGGGCGCGATTCGCGTGACGGGTGGAGGCCGGACGACCCCAACTGCGGCGGCCGCAGGAGCGGGATATGCTCATGGAGCCGATACCGGCGCAATCACATACAACGAGAGCGGTGAAAGCCCTGCCTGGAATGCATCGGACCAACGGGCCGTGCTGGACGGATGGATTGCGGCGGTCAATGCGCGGGATTCTCTGCGGTTTGCTTCGTTTTATGACGCCGCAGAATTTCGGTATCCCGCAGGAGGCTTCGGCGAGTGGATGCGGGAGATTGCATCCCAATGGTCTGCGGAAACCGGCCGCGAACACATCATACGCATTGATTCAATCGCCGCCGCTCAGCAGGGGGGGGCGTATTACCGGACCGATACATGGATGTCCGTTGACCGCGGCGGCGACACCGTCGCGATGACGCGAACCATGATTTGGCGGTTTACAAACGGCGGATGGAAAATAATCCGCGAGAAAGCGCAGGCACTGCAATGACACACCCGCGGCGATCGAGTATCAGAAAGGTGTTGTACACTCTTCTGGCAGCGGTCATCGTCTGGCAGGGATATGCCGTGATACGGATACTCAGGCGGCCGCCGTCGATATCGTATCTGGACACGATTGCCGTTTCGGTCAGCGGCAACGTGGATCGTCCGGGCACATACCGCGTGCCGCAGGGAACCACCCAGTTCGAAATACTGAAAGTGGCGGGCGTTCGTCTGACCTCCGATTTGTCGTCGCTGAGCCTGAGCAGCCAGGTTGACGCCAACCAGGATATCGCGGTGGGCGTCCTCGATAAGCCCGTGGGGCTTGCGGGGCATGTCCGGCTCGAGTTCTACCTGGGCGACATGACAATCGAGGCGTCCGACGGCAGGCAGCGGCCGGTGCAGGAGGGATTGAGTATCGACGCGGGAAATATAATACGAACACGGGATAAGGCGCAGGCGGAATTTTCCATCAACGACTATTCGCGCCTTGACATGGACAACAACACGGAAATATCATTTGACAAAATAGGGGCCGACGACGGAAAACGGGTGATTGATGTGTACCAGAGGACCGGGATGTGCTGGTACAAGACAGTGTATGCGGGGGCCGATGAAGTGATACGGGTGTTCACGCCGCTTGCGCACTTCACGATCGGCGGCAAAAGGGCGGATTTCACGGTGGAAGCGGACGCCATGCAGGTGTCGATTGAAGTGCGGGAGGGGCTGGTGACGGCGGAGCGGCCGGCGACGGGCGAATTACTAAACCTGGTGGCGCCGCAGCGGGCGGCCGTGTATGCCGACGGCCGTCCGATTGACATAACAAAAATATCGCCCGACGCCTCACTGGCGCAGCGGTTTGCGGAATTAAACAAGAAAAAGGTCGACGCCCTGGCGCGTTCCATGCCCGTGAACATCCTGCTGTGCGCGCTGCCGGGGGTTTTCCACCTGGTGAGCATACAATTCGACCGCACCGAGGTCCGCACGGTGAATATTCCGTCAAATGTATATGTCGGCGACTATGTGCAGGGTTTTTCGACCATACACGAGGCGTTTCTCTACGGCGGCTCGGCCTTTGTCTCCACCATCGTTGAAAAACTGCTCAATGCCCGCATTCCCAAATATGCGATTATCGAAAAGGATGATGTCGTACGCGCGGTGTCAACGCTTGGCGGCGTTACCGTCACTATCGACAAGCAGGCGGCCGCCGCGCTGGGCAAGGCGAGCGGGAAACAGAATCTCAAGGACGACGAGATAATTGCGTATGTGAAGCCGGGTCTGTCGGGGCCCGAGGATGCGGCGCGGAGGCAGATGGAGGTTATCGAGGCCGTGTTTGACAGTTTCCGCTCGAAAAGCGTTGTCATGACGGCCGTGAAAGCCGATCAGATTCTGTCGGGTGTCGAATCGAACCTGACGTCCGCCGAAGTGATGACATATTACGCACATTTTTCGTCGCGGCCGAACTGGTCGTTCCGCCGTTTCTCGCTGCCGGCGAAGAGCGCGTCGATGGGCGGAAAGATTTACCAGCAACCCCAGCTCGACGCCTGCCGCAAGATTTTGACCGAGGGATAAGCAATGCGGATTCTTGTTATTGGAAGCAACGGACAGCTTGGGCGGGACATGACGGCGCTGTGCTGCGGCGAGGGTCATGCGGTGGAGGCGGTCGATGTTCCGGTGATAGATATCACCGACGCCGGCGCTACGGACGTCATCGTGCAAAACGCCCGCCCCGATATTATTATAAACTGCGCCGCATACACCGCGGTGGACGCCGCCGAGACAAACGAATCGGCGGCGTTTGCGGTCAATGCAGCTGGTACGGCCAATATTGCCCGCGCGGCGGCGCGCTGCGGCGCCGCAATGGTGCATTTCAGCACCGATTATGTTTTTGACGGCACTGCGGCACGGCCCTATGTGGAGACCGATGAACCCCGGCCCGTGTCGGTCTACGGAAAATCGAAACTTGCGGGTGAGCGCATGCTCGCCGAAGTTCTTCATCGCCATTTTATCCTGCGCATTGCCTGGCTGTATGGGATGCACGGCGGAAATTTCGTGAAAACAATCCGTGACGCGGCGGTACGGAAAAAGAAGGCGGGGCAACCCCTGCGGGTCGTCAATGATCAGATCGGCTCGCCGACGCATACGATTGATGTATGCCGGCAGACGCTCACGCTGATTGCGACCGGCGCATTCGGGCTGTATCATGCGACCAGCGAAGGGTGCTGTACATGGTATGATTTTGCGCAGGCAATCGTTGCCGCGGCCGGCATCGACGTTCAAGTCGAGCCGTGTTCCACGGCAGAATTTCCCCGTCCGGCGCCGCGTCCCGCCGCCGCGGTGCTTGAGAATCAGGCGTTGAAAAAGCTGGGGATCAATCGCATGCCGCAGTGGCAGGATGGCTTTGCGGAATTTCTGCGGCGGGAAAAAGCGCTGTGCAACGATTCAATACACGAAGATGTGCACTGAAGGGACATCCACGCGCCGTTATTTATAGCCACATACGTGGAAAGCCTGCGTTCGTCAAGCTGTACCCCTCACCCCGCCCTCTCCTTCCGCCACAGGCAGGAAGAGGGAGAAAATATGGACTATGGCGCGGGGTACAGTGCGGGGCGGACTTATGACGCTGTATATACAAACGGCCTGAACACTCGAGGAAGAGCGCATGACAATAGCGACGATTAAGCCGGCCGGCACAAGCAAGACCCTGCTGAGCAGGCTATGCCGCATTCTTGGCGAGAAAGGACGCGTGCGTCTGGTCAGGTATTCTGCGCCGTGCCTGCGCGCGCCGCACGCCTTTGCGCTGCCGCTCGATCTGAAAACGGCACGGCGTGTTGCGGTCCTGCTTCCGGAAGATCCCTTCGACGCCCTGCTCCAAATGAATACGGTGCTGGCGGTCGTTCACCTGTTTCACCGCGCCGACATCGTCATTATCTGCGAGTGCCGCGTCGCGGCATTTTTTGGCCATGTACAGGGGATAAAGGAGATTGTCACCTACAAGATTGAAGGACGGTATCTTTTCTCACGCGAATTCATGACGCTGGGGGGCATTCTGGCGCTGCGTCAATTCGACGTCTGCCTGCTTCTGGAGCGCAATCCTGATATTTCGCTTCTCCATCTGATGGTGAGAATGTCGCCGAAAGTGCGGGTGGGATACGCCGGAGCATCGGACTATCCTTTTCTCAATGTCCGCATCCGCGCGCAGGGCACAAGCGTGTATGTTCCGGATCAGAATTTCATCCTTGCCGAAGCGCTTGGCGCACGCCGGCCGGCGCCGGTACGGTGGAGTGTTTCAAAGCAAAGCCGTGAGGAGATACAGCTTTTGCTGCGTGAATTCCGGATACCCGGCGATGCGAAGCTGGCGGGTATTGAGGCCGGATCGCTTGCCGCGCAATGCGGCCGGGAATGGACGCAGATGCTGGTGAATACGCTTATGCGGCAGGCCGGCTATCTCTGGTATCTGTATTTCAATTCGGCGCCCGAGCAGTCGTTTCTGGAGAGGCTGGTTGCCAGCGGCATTCCGGCGTTTTCCTCACTGTCCGCGTCGCGTTCAGCGGCGCTTGTCCAACGGTCTTCGATCGTGATTTCGGGCAAGGCGGTTCTATTTGTGATGGCGCACATACTTGCGCGGCCCGTGATTGGCATATATGAACACGATGACGCGCAGCGATACTGCAAACCGTCGCCGCTGTGCATGGTGGTGCCGTATCGCGGCAACCCCGATGATCGGACGGTGCGTCAGGTGAGCGAGCTGGTGGGCGCCGGAAGCGCGTCGGGATAAGGCCGGCAGTCACCGCCGCAACCCGCAGAAGGTTATATTTATCTACGCCGTGATTATATAATTTTGTGGACACGTTTTTTTATAGTGCAACGCTATGATTGATTCTCTGATACAGCAGTGCCGCAGGTTTTTTCGATACCGGGCCAAGGAGTTGGAATTCCGGTATAGAACGTGGAGAAACAAGCGCGAGATTCATCGGGCCTATGCCGCACCGCCGGCGGTGGTTCCGGCGCTCCGTTTCTGGCTGCCCCGAGTGGGGGCGGCGGCTGCAGCGTGCGCGGTTGTTTTCGCGTGCGTATTTCTGGCTGTTCCCGTTGTGAAGAAAGCGACGGCGCGCACAGCAGCGGCGATATCGGAGAACAGGCTCCGTGCGCGGGCGGCGAAGAAGGCCGAGAGCGACAAACGCCAGGCAGCGGCGGAAGAAGAACGCACGCAGGCGCAGGCCGCCGCCGCGGTAGAGCAGCCGGTCGCACGCGGGCAGCCGCCTGCACAGGGTATGCCGCTTGACAGTATTCGTCTACACCCGGCCGCTTGGCCGCTGCCGCAGGAATTTGAATACGCCCTGTGCGCGAACAAGGCCGACAGGTCGTTGTATGTGTATGCATGGCGTGATTCGGCATGGGTTGAGCTGAAGCGCTATCCTGTGGCAATAGGTGAAAACGGCGGGCCTAAGATGCGGGCGGGCGATAAGCGGACGCCGGAGGGACAGTATTTTATCGTCGGACAAAAGGATAAAAGCGAGATGTCCGAAATATACGGGCCGGTTGCCTATGTGCTCAATTATCCCAACAGCGAGGATATCCGCGCGGGACGCACGGGGCAGGGAATATGGATACACGGAACCGCGCCGGACAGCGCGCCGCTGTCGACGCGGGGCTGCCTGGAAATGAACAACCGGGATTTAACGGATCTGGCAGCCCTTTTGAGGTTCGGCTTCGGCACGCCGATACTCATTCTGAACAAGGAGGGCGGCGGCCGGCCGGCCGACGAATTGAATTACCGGCGTATTATCGATGAACGCAAGGCCATTATCGACGAATATGGAGAACGTCTGCGCTCTTTCGGCGCATTCGTACTGCGGTGGAAGGCGGCGTGGGAATCGAAGGATATCGAGCGCTACGCGCAGTTTTACAGCCAGGGCACGTTTCGCGGCCAGGGGCTTTCGTGGGAAAGCTGGCGGGAGAAAAAGCGGCGGACATTCGAGGTGTATACATCCATCACCGTGAATATAGACAAACTGGTGCTGTCGGAGTGCTCGCGCGCGGTTGCGGTCGTTAAGTTTGTGCAGGAATATGCCTCGGATGCGGTGGGGGTGACCAACGGCAAGAGGCTGACGCTCGTGAAGGAAGGTGATGAGTGGAAGATCAGCCGTGAAGATACCTTTGTAAAAGAGGAGCTTCTATTATGATGTTTTCGCTGTCGAAAAAGAAGGATATGAAGGAGCCGGCGGTGCTGGCGGAGGAGATTGAAAAAAACCTGAATTGTATCCAGGACGTGCTGCAGAGCGTGCGGACAGAGAAGGCCGACCTGCATTCGCTTCTGGCGTCGGTGGAGAACGAGCGTGCCCAGATGCACGCGCAGATGCGCGCCGCCGAGGCAGTGGCGGCGGCGGTGAAAGAGATGCAGCAATCGTTCGGCGAGCTTCGGGCAAAGGTGGACGAGGCTTTGACGCACGGGCAGAAGATAGAGGCGTATGATGCGGCGATGCGGTCGATGGAGGAGCGGATGGCGCATGTCCGCGAAACGATTGACGGCGTCGCGGGCCGTGAGAAATTTATTGAGGAGCTGGGCGGAAAAATTGACGCCGTGATGTCGAAGCTTACGAAGCAGAAGGACGCCGAGGCGTTCAAGGAGGGGCTCGACGCTATGCGTCGGGCCGAGGAACGGGGGAAAAAAGTGGCGGAAATCCTTGAGGAGGCCGAACGCAGGATGCGGCAGATGGACGAGCGGCTTGAGGCGATGAAGGGCGGTATCGAATCCCTGGGCCGTACCGCCGAAGAAGGGCGGAAGAAACTTGCCGATATCGAGGAGGCGGTGAAGACGTTCCGCCTGTTCAAGGAGAAACTGGACGGCCTGAACAGCCTTTCGGAATACGTGAAAGCGAAGGTGAAGACGCTGGAGAATCAGAAAACGGTGGTAGAAAAAGCGAACGAGGAGGCGGGGAGGCTCAATACGCTGACGTGGCGTATCGACGCCGATTTAAAGGAATTGCAGAGCCGCTACCAAGCGCTGGAGAAAGCGAACAGGAATGCTGCGGACATCCGGACAATGCTCGATGAGAGCAAGGCGGCGATCGATGAAATCAGGCAGTTCAAGAAATTCATGGACGAGGCGGGCGGAAGGATCGCTGACATGCGGCGCCTGGAGGCCGAGATGAGCGAGAAACTGCGCGGATTCACCGCCCAGTCGGCGCATATCGATCAGGCGAATGAACGGGCCCGCGAGGTGCTGACAGTCGCCCGCAACACCGAGGCGATACTCAACACCCTGACCAAACACACCAAGACGCTTGAGGCGAGCCGCGCGCAGGTGTCGGAATACGAAAAAAACCTCGACAAGGTGCGGGTGAAAATCGAAGAGCTTTCGAAGGAGTGGATCGCGGTCGACGCCATCAATCAGCGTATCGCCGCCATGGAGTCGCAACTCAACGAGATGGATGCGCGGCTCGAAGCGGCAGCGCGCACAGAACGGGAAATCGAGCAATTCGAATCGAAACTGCAGGACATCCGCACGCTCATCGACGACACGGCGTCGAAGCAGGAGAGTGTGTTTGCGCGCCGCGCCGAACTTGATGCGATAACGAAACAGATGCAGGCGTTTATGGAAAACGCGGGAGCGATGGACCGCAGGATGCGGGAGCTCAGGGCGCAGGAACAGCAGGTGCTTGCGGTGGCGCGCAAAATCGACGCGCTCACCGCGCTGTCGGCCGAGACCGAGCAGCGGATTGCGCAGACCGCACAGCGCGCGCGGATACTCGAGGAAGTGGAGCGCAAGATTGACGGCCTGGGCGGCATGGTTCGGGAGGTTGACGAACGGATAAACGCGCAGCTGCAGCGCACGTCGATGATCGACAAGACCGAGAAACGGCTCGATCAGCTCAATTACCTGCTCGGCGACGTCAACATGAAGATCCAGAACCTGCAGAAGGAGCAGGCGACGGTCGAAGCGCTCAGGAAGCAGCTTGACACGATCGCGGCGCAGTCGATGGAGGCCAAGGGAATGATGGATCGGCTGACCGAGGAGAAGCAGGCGCTCGCGGCCGAAGAAGGGCGTATTCATGAGATGCGCGCGGAACTCGAAAAACTATGCGCCGAGGGAGAGCGGGGGCTGGAATCGTTCCGCGCGCGGGTGGGCGAATACGCCGGCACGGTGAAAGAAACCGTCATGAAATTCGACGATACCGTCGCGGCGTTGAACGGCCGGCTTGAAGACATCGCGCGCCACAATGAGACGGTCGCCAGGGCGGAACAGCGGCTGGCGACGGCGCAGAAGCTCCTCGCCGATCTTCAGAATGAAATCGACCAGCTTAACCGGCGCACCAGCAAAATCGAGGCGATAGACGCGCGGCTGCAGAGCGTGGATACCGTCGTGAGCGACATGGAAATCCGCATCAAGACCATCGACAAGGATCGCGAGATGGTGGCGGCGACCCAGAAGAAGATACAACAGCTTGACGAACTCAACACGAAACAGCAGGAGAATATCGAGCGGCTCGAAACGCGGGCGCGTGAAATCGGCAAAGCAGGGGAGCGCATCGCCGGCATGGAAAAGCTGATGGAGAACGTGGAGATGAAAATAAAGGAACTTGCGCGCCAGAAAGAGATTATCAAGGACGCCGAGACGCGGATAAACGGCCTCAATCTTCTGATGGAGGATATCAAGGCTCACATGGGAACGCTGACGGCGGAGGAGAAGCGCATTCTCGACGCGGTGGAGAAGGCGTCGGAGCTGCGCTTCCTTCTGGGCGAAGTCGAGTCGAAACTTGAGGCGTTCCGGCGGCAGAAGGAAGCCTCGGCAAAGTAGCGCCGCGTGTGCGCGCGGCATGCCGGCGGCCGCGGACATACGGTATCATCCGCGAAAAAACGCCGCTCATTCGTGCGGTGTAACAGGCTGAAATTTCGGCAATTCCGGTCGGCCTCCGACTTATGGTCTCCAGCCTCTGGCGCGCCGGGCCGGCGGAGCCGGCGCAGGGGAGATGCAGGGTGAACAGCCTTACCACAACCTCCATAAATGAATCGGTCGGGCTCTACTCGCAGCGTATCTGTCAGATTAATACGAGGGTAAACAGAGAGCTCATCGAGAAGGCATACCGGTTTTCGTGGAACGCTCATAAAAACCAGATGCGCAAATCGGGCGAGCCGTTCATGGCCCACCCCATCGCCGTGTCGATCATTCTCGCCGAGCAGCAGCTTGATTCGGTCACCATCGCCGCCGGCCTTCTGCACGATGTGCTGGAGGACACGCCGTGTACGGCCGAGTCGCTGCGTGATGCGTTCGGTGAGGAAATCGCGCTTCTGGTCGACGGCGTGACCAAGATCAAGACATTTCAGATGAAATCGCGGCAGGAGCGCCAGGCTGAGACATTCCGCAAGATGCTTCTTTCGATGGCCCAGGATCTTCGCGTGATTATCATCAAATTCGCCGACCGCCTTCATAACCTTCGCACGCTCAATTACCTGCCGGCCGACCGCATCAAGGATATCGCCACCGAGACGCTGGAGATTTACGCGCCGCTCGCCCACCGCCTCGGCATGGCGCGAATCAAGTGGGAACTGGAGGATCTGGCTTTCAAGCATCTGTTTCCGCGCGAATACAAGACGATTGTCTCCCGTATCGTCGAAAACCGTCACGAGCGGGAGGCGATGATTGAGCGATTTGCCCAGCCGCTCAGGCGGCGGCTTGAGGAGGAAAAAATCGAGGCCGCCGTCACCGGCCGTCCCAAGCATTTTTACAGCATCTACCGCAAGATGGTTCAGCGCAACAAGCCGTTCGAGGAGATTTACGATCTGCTCGCCATCCGCGTGATCACCGGCTCGGTGCGTGACTGTTATCATGTAATGGGCATCATCCATTCCATGTGGAAGCCGATTGCCGATCGGTTCAAGGATTATATCAGCACGCCGAAGTCAAATGGATACCAGTCGCTGCACACCACGGTGGTCGGACCGGAGGGCACTATCATCGAGATGCAGATACGCACCTGGGAGATGAATCACGTGGCGGAAGACGGTATCGCGGCGCACTGGCTGTATAAGGACGGCGAAGAAGGACGGCCGACAAAAGACGACCGGGCGTTGTCGTGGCTGAAGAATATCATCGAATGGCAGAAGGATCTTACCGACTCAAACGAATTTCTCGAATTTTTCAAGATAGACCTGTTTCATGCCGAAATTTTCGTCTTTACCCCCAAGGGCGACCTCATCTCGCTTCCCAAAGGCGCGACGGTTCTTGATTTTGCGTTCGCCGTGCACACGGATCTGGGTCTGCATTGCATCGGAGCGAAGGTTGATGGACGGATCGAGCCGATACACGCCGTGTTGAAAAGCGGCGTCACCGTCGAGATACTTCATCTCTCGTCCAAAAAACCGTCCATCGACTGGCTGCGCGAGGTGCGCACCCCGAAGGCGCGATCGGCGATTCGCCGGTGGCTCAAGAGCACGGGACGGCAGGAGAGCATTGATTTGGGCAAGCGTATCGTCAAGGCCCGCCTCAAGAAACGGCATCTTTCGCCGCTGTTCGCCGACCACGTTCCGTCGCTGCTCCAGTTCGTAGGCGTCAACAGCCTCGAGCGGCTCTACGAACTGGTGGGCAAGGGGGAGATGCCGGTGGAGCGGGTGATGCAGTATTTTGAGGTCAAGAAAATCCGTACGTCAGTGCGGTCGCGGGTCGTGTCGACGCTGATGGACAGGCTTGCGGGTCGAAAAAAGGAGGTGCTGGTGGGCGGCGACGACAATCTCATGGTGAGGTTCGCCCGCTGCTGCAATCCGGTACCCGGCGATCCGATTGTCGGTTTTGTGACGCGCGGCAGAGGGGTATCGGTGCACCGGACCGATTGCAGCAACACCGAGTTTTTTCTCCACGACAGCGAGCGCGTCATCAACGTCAACTGGGACACCGGGGTACGGAAAAAGTACCGTGTGTTTATCGAGATTACGGCAAACGACCGCCACGGCCTGCTGCATGAAATAGCGGAGGTGCTGTCCGATGCGGGCGCCGATATTGTCGACGGGACGATTAAGACCGAACACGGACGGGTGCATAACCGGTTCAAGCTGGACATCGTGAATAAAAACCAGCTCAAGCTGATTCTCGGCAAACTGCAGCGGATCAAGGGTGTGGAGAGCGCCTCGCGTACGCGCGACTACGACCAGATTGCCGACGGAGGGTAGCGGCGGTGCAGTCAGTTTTTATTATTTTATGCTTTGCGGCGGGTGTGTGCGCGGGGGGCGTTCTTACGGCGGCGCTCACGCGCCGCCGCGGCGCCGAATCGCCCGGCGAGATTACAAACACCAGGTTCGTATTTTCGGGCAATCTGAAGCAGACGAACCTGCTGGAGGCCGTCCAATTCCTGGAGATAGGACGGCGTGAAGGTATTTTGCATGTGTATTGCGGCCGCCGGAAAGGCTATCTGATTTTCTCCAACGGCCGGGTCATCGACGCCTTTTACCGCAACCAGACGGGACGCGATGCGGTGCTCGGCATGCTTGAGCTGGGGGAAGGCGATTTTTATTTCGAGCCGAAAACGATCAGGCAGCCGCGGCTTATCGCGGAATCCATCATGGACATAGCGTTTGCATGGGACGAACGGAGGCGCACGCGCGTATGAATTCGACACTGAAGATTTTTTCGGGGAACGCGAATGTTCCGCTTGCCGAAAGCATCTGCAAAAACATCGGCGTCACGCTGGGGCAGTGCGAAATCGTCAAATTCAGCAATGAAAACATCAAAGTCCGAATACTCGAAAGCGTGCGGGGTAAGGACGTTTTCATCATCCAGCCGTCGTGCCCGCCGGTCAACGAAGGCATCATGGAGCTTTTAATCCTTATCGACGCGGTCAAGCACGCGAGCGCGGCGCGCATCACCGCCGTGCTCCCCTATTTCCCCTATGCCCGTTCCGACAAGAAAGACGAACCGCGCATTTCAATAACCGCCCGCCTGATGGCCGATCTGCTGCAGACGGCGGGGGCCGACCGCGTGATGACCATGAACCTTCATTCGGCCCAGATACAGGGTTTCTTCCGCATCCCCGTCGACCACCTTCTCGCGGGAAAACTGCTGTGCGATTTCTTCGCCCACGAAGACCTGGGCAACTCCGTTGTCGTGGCGCCCGACGCGGGCAGCGCCAAGCACGCGGGACGCTACGCAATACGGCTCAAGCTTCCCATGGCGATTCTCGATAAACGGAGAAGCGACGACACCGAATCCCCGGTCATCCATAACGTTATCGGCGATGTGAAGGGAAAGAAGGCGTTGATATTCGATGACGAGATTGCGTCGGGCGGTTCCATTATCGAGGTGGTAAAAGCGCTGGAAGCGCTCGGCGTTGAAGAAATTACCGCATGCTGCGTGCACGGCGTGCTGTGCGGCGGCGCGGTACAGCGTATCCAGAATTCCTCCATCAAACGCCTCGTCGTGACCGATACGGTTTTTATCCCCAGGGAGAAATACATTCCCAAGCTGACGGTGGTCTCGGTGGCGGAACTGATCGCAAAGGCTATTCTGTTCACCCACCAGGGACAGTCAATAAGCGATTTATATTACCGCTATTGACCGGCGGCGGATCCGCGGGCATGACGCGCCGCGGCGGCGGCGGGCCGACAATCATGAAAAAAGCCACAACGACACAGGAGCGGATACGTGCCGCAAGCATGGCGCTGTATGGATGGGCCGTCGCCATGATGATCGTCAGTTCCATTCCCGGCAACCGCCTGCCGGCGGTGGGCCTGTGGCAGTGGGACAAGCTGGCGCACCTTTTTGAATATGCCGTCCTCGCCTGCCTTCTCAATCGGTATCTTGAGATCCGGTGGTCGATTGGCGGACGGCGGTTGTGGATTGTAACGGCCGCGCTTGGCGCCGCATACGCTGCGCTGGACGAACTTCATCAACTGGCCATTCCCCTGCGTGCATGCTCGTGGCAGGATGTTGCCGCCGATTGCGCCGGCGTGGTGCTGGGGCTTGCGTGCATGCATGCGCGCTTTCGAAAGGCGGCAGCATGAACGTCATTCGAGCCGGACGCGATGATACGGGGGTACGGCTTGACCGGTGGGTGAGGCGCCGCATGGCGCTCACGAGCCTTTCGCACATCTATCGTCTTATCCGCACCGGCGGGGTGCGGGTCAACGGGAAAAAACGCCGCCAGGACTATCGTCTCGCCGAAAACGACGTCGTCGAAATAGAATCCCCAGCGGCGGAGCTTCGCAGCCCCTGCGGGGGGGAGGATGCGCCGGCCGATCTTGCCGACACTGTTTTTTTCAAGCGCCATTTCAAGCTGCTGTTCGAAGATGAGAACCTGCTGGTGTGCGACAAGCCGCCGAACATTGTTGTACATTCAGGCACGGGCCACGAGAAGCACGATTCGCTCATCGATCTTGCCGCGGCGTATTGTGCTGCTGCTGCGGCGCGCATCGGCGGCGAGCGTGCCGAGCCGCTGTTGGTGCATCGCCTCGACCGCGATACGTCGGGCGTCCTGCTCATCGCCAAGAACCGCCGCACGCTCCGTATGCTGCACGGCAGTCTGAGGGAAGGCGCAATAAAAAAAGACTATATTGCGCTATGTCACGGCTGTCCCGTTCCGGCCGATGGTGTGATCGAGGCCTGCTTGGTGAGGGACTTTGACGGCCGGGACGGCACAAAGGTGCGGGTTGAGGCGGGAGGACAGCGGGCAGTGAGTGTCTACAGGGTGATTGATGTGCGCGGGGAAATGTCCCGTGTCGAAATAGCATTGCAAACGGGCCGCACGCACCAGATACGCGTGCATATGGCGCATATCGGATGCCCGGTGGCGGGCGACGTCCGCTACGGCGACCGGCGGCGCGACGAACGGCTGTTTGGGGGCGCCAACGGCCGCCTGCGCAGGCTGTACCTTCATGCGCACCGTATTTCTTTTTTTTATCCGGCGATGAAGAGGGTGGTGGATTTTGTTTCACCGGCGCCGGAGCAGTTCGATGCGCTTTGGCGGACGCTCTCACCGTCTGCGGGTATCAGGTAATTCTATGGTGCGAAAACAGATACGTACAGGCGCGGAAGATATTCTTGGCAATGAAAATGTCAAGATACACAACATTCTCGATACGATCGAGCGCACATTTCTTCCGTTGGGCGCGCAGATCGGCAAATACCGAATCATCGAGGAGATAGATCGCGGCGGCATGGCCGTGGTATACAAGGCAACGCAGCTCGATCTCGACCGTATCGTGGCCCTGAAAGTGCTTCCCGCAAACGTCACCATCAACCGCAGGTTCGTGGAGCGGTTTTTGTCCGAGGCGCACGCAGTTGCAAAGCTCAACCATCCCAACATCGTCAGTATTCATGAAGTGTCGATGGAAAATAATATTTACTTTCTGGCAATGGAGTATATCCCCGGCACGAACCTGTATCACTTTATGAACCAGAAGAAGCCGAAGCTGGTCGAGGTGGTGGATCTGTTTGTCCAGATTGCGGACGCCCTTGCGTATGCGCACGGCCGGAAAATCCTCCATCGCGATCTCAAGCTCAATAATGTCATCATGCGCGACAACAAGGTGCCCGTGCTTATCGATTTCGGGCTGGCAAAGGCGATGGAGGGCGAAGATGACGGATTGACAAAGACGGGCGAGGTGGTGGGATCGCCGGCGTACATGGCGCCCGAGCGGATATTGGGGAGCAGCGGCAGCGACGCGCGCAGCGACATCTGTTCGCTGGGCATCATGCTGTATGAATTGCTGACGCTCAAGAATCCATATCTTGACCCGCGCAGCATCCATCAGACCACGCTCAATGTCATTGAGGCCAACCCGGTGCCGCCGCGGAAATTGGTCCCCTGGCTTCCGCCCGAAGTTGAGGCGATTACGCTGAAAGCGATGCACAAAGATCCCGGCATGCGGTATCAGAACATGGCGGAGTTGCGCGACGATCTGCTGCGGTATCAACGCGGAGAACAAGTGCTCGCCAGTCCCCCGTCGTTTGGCTCCCGTATTGCGCATATGCTGCGGAAAAACCGCGTTGGATTCGGCGGTGCGGCCATTATCCTCGTGTTTGCATCGCTTCTGTTGATTGTCATGGTGCGCCAGCACCGCCGGGAAAGGGGGAGGTGGAGGCTTATTGCGGAGCACGCGTTCGATTCGGCGGAGGAGCAGGAGCAATGGCGGGCGTTTGGAGAATCACGTGCGGATACGGAGACGCTTCGGTGGGAGGTGCGTGACGGAACGCTGCAGCTTGCCAGCGCCGGTATGGCGTATCTGCGCCTCGAACGGCTTTTTATCCGCGACGTACGGTTTGAATTCGATATCAGCGGAGCCGACGGCATGCTGCACGACGCCGGGTTTTTTATGTGCGGAGACGCTCCGTCGAGCGGGTATTGTTTCCATATTCACCGCGGAGAGGATGCGTGCAACGGGATTGCCTTTCCCGGCTCATCATTCTTGTTTTTCGACTATGATCCTGCGCAGTTTCCGGCGAGCGATTCCTACCACGCCGTCGTGGAGAAAGTTGAAAACGCCATCCTGTTCAAACTCAACGGCGTGACCGTGGGAAAGGTATACGATTATGCCATGCCGCTGGGAAAAAACCACCAGCATATCGGTTTTTTTGTCACGGCGGGCCGCGTGCGCATCGACAACCTCCGCATCTATCGCCTTGCCATGCCCGAGCTTGCGAGCCCCACCATTATCGCCGATCGGTTCCGCGAACACGGCGATTTCCAGGCGGCGCTTGACGAATACAATGAGTTGCTGCTCGATATCTCGCGGCAGGAGATGGTTCATGAGATAAAACTGCGCATGGCCGATTGCGCCATACGCCGCGGCGATTGCGATGCTGCGGAGAACCTGCTGTCGGAAGACGTCTTAGTGAAAGTCAAGAACGAATCGCGGGTGGCGTATGCCGTGTACCTGCAAGGCGCGCTCAACGAGTGCCGGGGCGAGAAGGCGAAGGCGGAATCCTATTACATCGACCTTTCGCAGCGATTTGGCGGTCATCCGATAAATATCTCGGTGGCGGCGCACGGGATTCTTGAGGCCCTCGACGGGCTCTCCCGCGACACCGTCGGCCGGCCCGAACTGCGTATCGAAAAGCTGACCGAGCGCTATCCCCGCTTCGCCCTGCAGTGCGGCCGCGCCCACCTGGCGGTGCTCGGGTACTATGCCGGCCGCGGCATGACGGATCGGGCGCGCTCGATTCTTTGGCAGATAGACAGGCTGCACGAAAAAAACCCCGACATCACGGCCGGCGCACGCGAAATCATGGCCCGTATGTACCTGGGGAAACGAAAGAAGCGGGTGGCGGTCGATTTGCTCAACCAGGCGATTGCCGGCCATCCGCCCACACGTCATGCCTGGCGCGCATGGCTCGTTCTGGGAGACGTCTATGCCTGTGAGCGGAATTTCGGCGACGCAGTGACCATATACAGGAAAGTATACGAGGAGTGCCCCGCGTCGATCCCCGAACGGTGGGAAGCGCGATTGAGGATGGGGGAGACGGCGCAGCAATTGTCGTTTGGCGAGAAGCCGCACGCCGTTTTCCTCAGTGTCGCGCAGCCGGGTCATCCGTTCCCGCTTTCGAGGCTCATCGCACGGTTTTATCTAGACGATCTGAAGGATGATGAGTTTGAACGGGAGTATTGCAGACTCATTCCCGATTGCCCGCGCCGCTTCTATTACCGGGCACGCAAGGCCATGATGAAAGAGGAGAACAGGACGGCGGTGCGGTTACTTGATGAGTACTTGAAATATCTTGCGCCGGATTCGTGGGAATATGTGTACGCGTTCGCGCTGAAACAGATGTGCGAGAAAAAATAACCGCCGCACAGGCCGGATTAGCGGTTCGCCGTGCGCAGGGCGAACAGAAGCAGCATAATAAAGGCGAGCAGTGCGGCGGCGATGCGGATGCAGATTTCAAGAGCGCGGGGAAAGGCCGGCCGGCGGCTGCGGGGGGAATGCGGAGGGCGTTGTTTTTCGCGCATGGAGAAATTTGGCGCTGGCGGGGACGGAGCCCCGGAGCGGCCCGGCTCTTCGGCCTTCAGTATTTCCTTCAGCCCTTCTTCAAAATCCTCTTTTTTCTGCTGCACAACATCCTTCTTTTGTAAGCGGCCCGCATTCCATGTGTCGCGTACCATGCGCAGGTAAAAATATATTCTCTTGACGGCGAAAATCGTATTTGGTTATTTTTCATTTTCCCTATGTTCAACATCAAACCCTAAGGGAACAATGTCTCCAGAGGAAACGGCTGCAGGCAGAAAATATGTAGATCTCCACATTCACTCCATATATTCCGACGGAACGTGCTCGGTTGACGATATCGTCAAACTGGCGTCGCAGAAGAACCTTCGGACTATTGCAATCACCGACCACGACTGCATCAGGGGATTTGCTGATGCGAAGCGTTGCGGAGACCACGCCGGAGTGGAGGTGATAGCCGGCGTAGAGCTCTCCAGCGAGATCGGCGGGGCCGATATCCATATCCTGGGCTATTGCATTGACGTGCGGAATGCGGCGTTGAATGCGCGGCTGGCGGAGATGAAGGAGGCCCGGTATCACCGCGCAAAAAAGATCGTCGCCAATTTAAACAAGCTCGGTATCGATTTGCGGTTTGAGACGGTGCTGAAAACAGCGGGAGATGCGGCGATCGGCCGGCCGCACATCGCGGCGGCGATGCTGAAGGAAGAGCTGATCTATTCATATCGGGAAGCTTTCGAAAAGTATATCGGCTACGAATCGCCCGCCTACGTAGAGAAACTGTCGCTCACGCCGCGGGAGGTTTTCCGGCTGATCCTCGACGCCGGGGGGCTTCCGGTTCTCGCGCATCCGGGAGTCACGGCGGTGGATGAGCGCATTGCGCAGTTTATCCGCGACGGCCTGGCGGGTATCGAGGCATATCACGCGGAGCATTCGACGGCTGTCCGGAGGCATTACGTGCGCTATTGTCAGAAGAACAACCTCGCGTACACGGGCGGTTCGGATTTTCATTCGGCGGCACAGATGAAAAGTGAGATCGGCTCGCCGCGGGTGCCCGCCGTCGTGGTGGAGAAGCTTGCCGGGAAATACCGCGAAATTTTTCAACGGGACCTTGCGCTATGAACATTATCCCCGTTATTCTTGCCGGCGGCGTGGGCGAGCGGTTCTGGCCACTGAGCAGGCGGGGGCGGCCCAAGCAGGTGCTTGCCATAATCAGTAAGCGACCGATGATTGAAGAGACGATTATCCGGGCACGCACCGTGTGCGGAAAGGACGTGCGGCCTCTGATAGTGACCGGCAGGGCGATGGCGCCGCATATCCTGCGCTGCCTGCCGAAAAACCTGCGCTGCGACAACATCATCGAACCGGCGGGCAAAAATACCGCCCCTGCAATAGCGGCAGCGGCCGCCGTCATCAGAAAGAAATTCGGCGATGCGCTTATGCTGGTGCTGCCGGCCGACCATGCAGTCAGCACGACCGCACAGTTTGCCTCGGCGGTGCGCCAGGCCGCGGCGATAGCCGCCGGCGATAGGCTCTGTGTTTTCGGTATCCGTCCTTCGCGGCCCGACACCGGCTACGGATATATTCAGGCCGGCGAAAAATTCCAGGCCGGCGGCACCCTGCCGAGTTTCATCGTGCGCCGGTTCGTCGAAAAACCGGCCGCCGCGGTCGCGCGCAAGTACTGTGCGTCGGGATATTACTACTGGAACAGCGGTATGTTTCTATGGAAAGCATCGGTCATTCTTGAGGAAATCGCGGCGCACATGCCCGATCTTCACCAGCACGTCGCCGCGCTGACAGCCCGGCCGATAACCGCTGCCCGCCTTGATGCGTTCTACAGGCGGTGTCCGGCGCAATCGATTGATTTCGGAGTGATGGAGAAATCGGCGCGGGTGATAATGGTGTGCCCGGAGTTTCGATGGGATGATGTGGGATCGTGGGAGGCGCTCGAGCGGATACATGGCCGCAACGAACACGCAACGACACATGTCGGGGAGAGAATCTTCGACGGTGGATGCGCAGGCAGCATCGTGGTCAATACATCAAAACTGACGGTTGCGGCATGCGGGCTCAAGGATACCGTCGTGGCGGCAACCGATGACGCGGTGCTGGTGGTGAGCCGGGATAAAATCCCGCTGATGAAGCAGTATCTTGCCGCGATGAAAAGCGCAAAGGGACTGCCGCGGCAAATTTTCTAACCGCATGAATAATCATGTGTTTTACCTTTGCGTACATGGCGCGCTTCGGCAGGACTCAGCGTATGCCTGTGCGGTAAACTGCTGGATTTAGATGTAACCAACTATGTCTTCTCATCCATCCCTCATGTGTATCGCCGGCGACCCGTCGGGCGATGAGCATGCATCGCACGTAATCTCTCATATTGTTAAGGCGCGGCCGGATATTGAGTGCTTCGGCGTCGGCGGTCCCAAGATGCAGGCGGCTGGGTTTCAGACGCTGATGCCCTTCGCGCCGTTCAACCGCATGGGCCTGGGCGAAGTGCTCTCAGGCATTGCATTCTTTGCGCATGCGCGCAAAACCCTTGCGGAGGAAATGGCGCGGCGCCGTCCGGACATGCTTGTCGCGGTTGACTATGCGGGCTTTAATATCGGCATGATGAAGACGGCGAACAGGCTCGGCATCCCGGTGTTGTGGTATATCGCGCCGAAAGTATGGGCGTGGAAAAAAAACAGGGCACAGATCATCGGGAAATGCGCTCAATATATCGCCTGTATTCTGCCGTTTGAACCCCGGTATTTTGAAGGATATGGCGCGCGGCCTTTATACGTAGGCAATCCGTGCGTGGAGGAATTGCTGCAGAGCGGCTCAATCGGCGCGGGCAGGCGCAAGGGAGCGCGGCGGCACAATGACCGTCCGTGGCGCATCGCGCTTGTGCCCGGAAGCAGACCGCAGGAAATCCGCCGCATCTTTCCGTCGATGGCGGAAGCGGGAGCGATATTGCGAAGCACCTACAAGGCACACGTGCGGGTGTCGACCTATGCGGGACTGGACAAGAGACTTTTTTCTCCCTGTCTGCAGAAATATGGATTGGAAGGATTTGCAGGTCCGTTGATCGAACTTCTTGCATGGGCCGACGCGGCGATTGTGACGTCGGGCACCGCCACGCTTCAGGCAGCGCTCATGGGCGTGCCGCACGTGCTCGTGTACAACATGTCGCTGATAAACTACATTGCATTCAAATGCATTATTCGTTTTCCATACATCGGACTACCGAATATTATCGCGCGCAAGGAGATAATAAAGGAATGCGTTCAACGCAATTCTAAGCCCGGGCAGCTTGTTGCCCACGTGGCAAGATTCCTTAAGGAACCGGAGTATTACGAGACCACAAAAAATGAACTAGCGGCATTACAAGCGGTGCTTGGCGAAAAAAGGCCTTCCGAAGAGGTATCGAGGATAATATTGGAACATTTAAGCCGAGAAAATCCGTCCACTCAATCCATCTGATTCGTTATCAAAAGGTTACCATGTCGCACAAAATGTTGAAATACAGCTAAAGTTTTTCAGGAATATGCCGATAACTATATGGGGATGGTGTATAACGACTATTTGGGGTGGATATGGAGGGATGAGATCGTGGTAATCTTGTGCTTTTTCCTGATAATCAAGTGCGGGAGGGGAAGCCCACAGGGGGGAAGGCACTACACATAAAACAGGGAGGTGCTTATGGAGATCCAGCGACCCGGCAGTGTCGGCCGTACGCAGAACAGTTCGGTTCAAGGGCTTGAGCGCACGAACAGGGCGCTTCAGAAAATCCTTGAACGTCTTTCAAACGCTCAGCGGATAAACCGCGCCGGTGATGATGCGGGGGGGGTGTCCATCGCGGAGCAGATGCGGACCCAGGTGCGTGGTTTCCGCATGGCGGCGCAGAATGTCAGTGATGCCATATCGGCGCTCAATATCGGCCAAGGCGCATCCAATGAGATAACCGAACTTCTGCAGCGCAATCGCGAGCTTGCCATTCAGGCGCGTAACGACACACTCTCAGATGATCAGCGCCGGCAGCTCGACGTCGAATTTCAGCAGAACCTTGCCGAGATCGACCGTATTACCGGCGCGGCACAGTTCAATGGGCAGAACCTTATCAACGGGACAGGGCTTGGGGCAGGCAATGCGCTCATTCAGGCCGGGCCCAATGAGGCGGAGACGATACAACTGCCCAAGATCAATCTGGGCGTCGATCCGCTGGGGCTTACGGGCGCCACCATCGCCACCGGCGCCGGCGCATCGGCGGCCATTTCATCCATCGACAACGCCCTTGATACGCTGAATACGGCGCGCAGCACCATGGGCGCGACGGTCAACAGGCTTGAATCGGCGCTGCGCAACATGTCGGTCGCCGAAACTAATTCTCTGTCCGCCGAATCGCTGCTGCGCGATCAGGACATGGCCGCCGGCGTGGTAGATCTGACCCGCGAGCGCCTTCTGCAGGAGAGCGGAGTGTATGCGTTCAAGCGCTTTAATGAAATAAGCGCCAACCATATCATATCACTTCTGCAGTAAGGATGTATGGGGGTATGGATTGACGAGAGTATCGGAGAAAAAGGATTCGTTGTTCCGAAAACAATACTCCATTACTCCAGCACTCCAATACTCCATCGTTTATAAGGAAGATCGGATGTCGCCGACGTCACAACAAGCCGCCCGGCATTATGCGAAATGTCAGGTGCAGACCGCATCGCACCCCAAGCGGATCTGCATGCTGCACGCACGCTGCGTTGAGCTGATAACGATGGCGGTGGAGGAGGAGTCGGCGGTCAAGCGCCGTCTCCTTCTTGACAGGGCACAAAATATCCTTTCGCAGCTGCTGGCCGTGCTGCGTGTTGACGATGCGGTGTCAAAAGGCCTTTTGTACCTCTATGATTACTGCTATGTGCTTCTCGGGAGGGGTGAACAGCCTGATTGCGCGCAGGCGCAGCAAATAATACTCGTGCTTCGCGACACATTCCAGCAGCTTCTCAAGACCCTGTAACTGGCGGCCCTGTATTGTGACGCATGTTTTTTTTCTCTCCCAAAATTTATTTCAACGCTCAGTCCGATCCAACCGCTATTTTTAAACAGTCTCAATCGCGGGAAAAAATACCGATGCCACGCTTGTTTGAGCTTCTATCTGACGGGACGGAGCGGAACATCCGATCAAAAATTCATGGGGCCGATGATGGACGGAATGCACCGCGTTGTCAGACCCGTGATACAAAGACGGGGCTGCCAATGGGAACCGGCAAGATTGCCGTACCTGATTTTGTCGCGCTCGATCTTGAAACAACAGGTCTTGATGCAAAAACGGACCGTATTATTGAAATCGGCGCGGTTGTATTTCGAACCGGCAAGCCTGCCGAGGAATTTTCAACCTTTATTAATCCGGGTGTTGCGATTCCTGCCCTCATAACGCGCCTGACCGGTATCAGGCAGGACGATATAGCGGGGGCACCTCAATTTGCTGATGTGGCGGAGAAACTGCTTGGTTTCCTTGGCGCGCTGCCCCTGTGCGGTCATCAGATCGAATTTGACATCAATTTCCTCAAAGAGGAGCTCCGGCGCATCGGCAGGGACCGGCTTGAAAATCCCCAGCTTGACAGTGCGTCGCTCTCCCGCCTTGTTCTTTCCGGCCTTTCCAGCTATACCCTTTCGCAGGTCGCCTCCACGCTCGGCGTTGAACTGGTGAACGCGCACCGCGCGCTTGATGACGCGCGGGCGTCGGGGAAGATCGCCGCGCTGCTGGTCGCGCGGCTGGACGAAATTGAACCGTCGATTCGCCTTGCCATGGCAAAGTTTGCCCCGGCGTCGGTGCTTAAAACAGTGCTGTTCCAGTCGATACAGGGCCGGCAGCAACAGCATGCGGCGGCGGCCATTCCGCAATCGCCGCCGCCCCGTAAACTCACGGCGTCTGAAAAAATCGTGCCGGTTGACGAAAAAAAAGTGGCGGAATGTTTTTCGCACAACGGGCCGCTTTCCGCGCAGATGGACGGATACGCGGTTCGGGACGCCCAGGTGCAGATGGCGCTCGGGGTGGCGCAGACGCTCAATAGCGGCGGGTACCTGATAGCCGAGGCGGGCACGGGAGTGGGCAAATCGCTCGCATACCTGGTGCCGGCGGCGCTGTGGGCGCGTGCCAACGGCCGGCGCGTGCTGGTGTCGACTTATACCCGCAATGTCGGCGATCAGCTTGTCAAACGCGATCTTCCGGTGGTGCAGCGGCTGGCGGGTGACGGGTTCGCCTACAGCGTGCTGAAAGGCCGGTCGAATTACCTCTGCATCAACCGGTGGCGGCGGCTTTTGGCCGGCGAGCACGGCAATCTCTCGCCGCGTGAGCGGATGGCGGTTTTACCGCTGATACGATGGGCGGCGCAGACACAGACGGGCGATATCGAGGAGCAGAACCAGTTCAATCGCAAATGGTTCGCCAAGGTGTGGAACCTTGTTTCGGCCGAAGCGCACGAATGCGACGGCCGACGCTGTCCCTTCGTTGAAGAATGTTTTCTTCAGCGCGCGCGGCGCACGGCGCTCGGTTCGCATATCGTTGTCATAAATCATGCGCTCTTTTTCTCAGAGATATGCGCCGGCACGTCGTTTCTCGGCCCTATCGGGCCGATAGTATTCGACGAAGCGCATCATCTTGAAGAATGCGGACACCGGTTTCTCCGTGTCGAGCTGGATACGAACAGAATCAACCGGTACCTTGATTCGCTCGACAGCCTCCTGAAAGTGCTGCAGAAAAGCGAGGCTGCAGGGCATGAAGAGATTGGGGAGGAAACCAGGCTGCTCAAGACGGCCATCAAGCGGATCCGTAAAAGCTCCCAGGCGTTTCTTACCCAGTGCGGCCGATGGGTCGAAACAGCCGTCGAGAACATTCCCGTGTCCTACCAGATCGCATACCGCGACAGTCCGTTCGACGCGGGCAGTGCGCGCGCCGAGTTCGAGGCCGATATCGCCGAGGTTCAGGAATGCCTGCGCGGCCTGCAGAAGAGGCGGCGCGGCGATGAAACGGAGAAAGACGATGCGGCGGGAGATATCGGCATGTGCGCCGAGCGCACCTCGCAGCTCAAGGCCGATCTGGCGTATGTGGCCGCCGGGCAGACCGACGACCATGTGTTCTGGATTGAGGGCGATCGGGAGAAGGGCTGGGTGAAATTATGCGGCGTGCCTCTTGACATAGGAGAATTTCTTGCGGGAATCTGGGGCGTGCGTACCGGCGCGGTGATTTTCACCTCGGCAACGCTCTCCATAGGCGGCGCCGCCGATTATTTCAGGGAAAAGACAGGCCTGACCTCACACCACAGCGACAAGGTTGTTTTCGAGCGTTTCGGCAAGCCCTTTCCGCCGGACCGGCTGCTGCGGTGCGCGCTCAGAAGCCCGTGTGAGCCGGACAGCGCCGGGTATGCGCGCTTTGTCGCCGGCGCCGTCGCATCACTGCTCGGCGCCTTTGAAAAGAATATTCTCGTGCTGTTTACTTCCAATGCGATGCTTGCGGCGGTGTATGACGCGCTGAAAGGCACCGCCGCGCTTCCGGCCGACGCGACAGTGCTGAGCCAGCACCTCTGCGGGAGTCGGCAGGTGATGCTCGAGCAGTTCAAGCGGGCGCGCCGCGCCGCGCTTCTGGGCGCGGACAGTTTCTGGGAAGGCGTGGATATGCCGGGCGGCGATTGTGAAATCGTGGTCATGCCCCGCCTTCCGTTCCCGGTGCCCACGCATCCGCTCACGCAAGCGCTGGCGAAACGCAGTGAAGAGCGAAACGGCGATTCGTTCATGTCGTATACGGTGCCGGAGGCTCTTATCAGGTTCCGCCAGGGAGCCGGGAGGCTGATACGGACGGTGACCGACAGGGGGGCGCTCCTCGTTCTCGACCGCCGTATTATTGAAAAGGGGTATGGGAAAATGTTTGTCGATGCGCTCGGCGGCGGGTTTGTATTTTCCGATACAATGGAGGAGATTGAGGAGCGAATGCATGCATTTTTTACGAAACAGGTGTAGAGACGCACTGCAGTGCGTCTCTACACTGTGCGTCTCTACTATTGCATTTTTCATCGGCTGCGGGGTGTATACGTTCAGCGGTTCGACCCTGCCCGGCCACCTTAAGACGGTCGATATACCGCTGTTTGGCAACCAGTCGCTTCGTCCCGACGTCGCGGAGCAGCTCACCACCAGGCTCAACCAGCAGATACTGTCGAGCAATCTTCTCCGTATCGTTGCCGCCAACGGCGATGCGACTATCAGCGGAAGGGTGGTGAGCTACACCCATCACCCGTATACCTACGGAACGCAGGGGTTCCGCGACGTGACGGTGACGCACTATGCCGTGAATATCAGTGTTGAGGTCGAATTCATGGACAACAAGAAAAAGGAGCCGCTGTATAAGGGCGTTGTTTCGGGAGAAGGAATTTACGACCTGACGACGGAGAACGAGGAAACCGGCGCGCGGCGCGCGCTCGATAAAATCATCGAGCAGATACTCCAGAATTCGGTCCAGAGCTGGTGAGATGGTTTAAACCGCACGGCGATATCATGAGACAGAAAAGGGGAGGAAACCAGTGTACGCACAGGCTCTTCATCCTCATTTCCGCGTTGTGGTGAATGCGGATATATGCGTGGAAACCGGCGTGAGGCCGGCGCAGGGCAGACCGGCAGAAACAATATATTGACAAAGAAGAATCGTCCCGCGGCGTATCAAGCGTCGTGTACATCCTTCAAACGCCTGCAAATATGCATGATGTATTGTTTACATTATTGCCCTCTACAACCTATAGTGTTTTCAGCGAATTTTCCCTATATTTCAGCCATCCTGACGACTCAATGTGACGTCACGGAAATATATTGAGGCTTGACAGCCAAAAACCGATAATTGTATTATGATTAGAGCCGGAGACAATATAGGTTATTAAGCTGGTTTGCGGACGAGATAATTATCAAAAAATCAGCATGTTATACCGCACCACATTTTCCAGTATATTAATGTGCTGCTACCCACAAGATGTTGATGTCCATGAAAAATTGCTTTCAAAAATTTTAACCTAAATTCCGCAGTTGGGGTGGATGCGAGGTCGCAAGATGTTGAGATGATATGGCGTGAAGGCGGCGCAGGGCATATCCGCCGAGTGATATGTCCAAGCCGCCTGAAGCGCCAGAGC
>Ga0129299_1000238_pt1 | contig 33599 bp, 28 predicted proteins | sample ConPoolayeCmetaG_FD_94477 | JGI IMG/M metagenome (GOLD analysis project Ga0129299, IMG submission 94477) | Hot spring microbial mat communities from California, USA to study Microbial Dark Matter (Phase II) - Cone Pool mat layer C metaG ...
GGCTATGAACAGTTCCCCGTCGCCGTTTCGGATGGCGCGATAGGCATTCACGGCCGCCGCCATCCCACTGGCACACAGGCGGTTGACCGTCTCTCCCGGCACCGTACAAGGAAGACCGGCCAGCAAAAGTGCCATGCGGGCAACGTTGCGGTTGTCCTCTCCGGCTTGATTGGCGCAACCCAAAATGACATCGTCAATGGCAGCCGGGTCTAAGTCTGGGTGCCGCGCCACCAACTCGCCCAACACATGGGCGGCCAAGTCATCGGCCCGTACAGAAGCCAAACTTCCGCCGAAGTTGCCTATCGGGGTGCGCACCCCGTCGATCAAGTACGCTTCTCGGTTCAAAATGCGACCTCCTTTTGCAATTTATCTGCGGACAAAGTTCGAGCGGGCAGGCCAAAATCAGCCCAACGGCTTAAAAAAAGCCGCGCCGGCACTTGAACTTTTACCGACCGGCATTTACCTTTGTAGCGAAAATTCGCTATTGTTCACGTCATTTAAAAAAATAGAAACCATGGGAGATACACTTGCAAATGGCTCCGTTTTGAAAGGCGGAGAATTTTTGGTGCGCGACACTCGGCCGGAAGAGGTATTTACTCCAGAAGACCTCAACGAGGAGCAGCTAATGGCCCGGCGAATGGTGGAAGATTTTCTGGAGCAAGAAATCTACCCCAATGTGGCCAAGATTGAAAAACAGGAGGGGGATATCGTCGTCCGGCTGTTGAAAAAAACGGGAGAATTAGGCCTTTTAGGCGCCCACATGCCACCGGAATACGGCGGCATGGCGTTGGACACCAATACGAACACGGTGATTTCGGAAGCCTTCGGCCCGGCAGGGTCGTTTATCGTGGCCTTTGCCGCGCACACCGGCATTGGGATGTTGCCCATCTTATATTTCGGCACGGAGGAACAAAAGAAAAAGTACCTACCCGGTTTAGTCAGCGGTGACTTGAAGGCCGCCTACTGCCTGACGGAGCCCGGCAGTGGCTCGGACGCCCTGGCGGCCAAGACGCGCGCGGACTTGAGCGCCGACGGCAAGTACTACATCCTCAACGGCCAGAAGATGTGGATATCGAATGCCGGCTTTGCCGACATCTTCATCGTCTTTGCCAAGGTAGGCGGAGAGAAATTTACGGGCTTCATCGTAGAGCGCGGCGCGCCCGGGTTGACCCTAGGAGCGGAGGAGGACAAGATGGGCATAAAAGGTTCGTCTACCCGCCAAGTTTTCTTTGAAAATGTCCAAGTGCCGGTGGAGAACGTTTTAGGTGAAATCGGCAAAGGACACCTGATTGCGTTTAATGCGCTCAATATAGGCCGCTACAAGCTGGGCATCATGTGCATTGGCGGAGGCAAAAAGGTTATAGAAATGGCCACGCGCTACGCCAACGAGCGGTACCAGTTCGGACAGCCCATCGGTCAGTTTGGCGCCATTCAGCACAAGTTGGCCGAAATGGCCATTCGCATCTTCGTCGGCGAGAGTGCGGCTTACCGTACCTCCCAGCTGATGCAAGACCGAAAGGAGGCAGCAGAGGCCCAGGGCAAGTCCTACGGCCAGGCCATGTTGGAGGCGGCAGAGGAATACGCCGTGGAATGTTCGATTCTCAAGGTGTACGGTTCAGAAGCACTCGACTACTGCGTGGACGAGAACGTGCAAATCCACGGCGGCATCGGCTATAGCGAAGAGTACCCGGCGGCGCGCGCCTATCGCGATAGCCGCATCAACCGCATATACGAGGGAACGAACGAAATCAACCGCATGCTCACCATAGATCAGCTCTTCAAGCGGGCCATGAAGGGGCACTTCGACCTGGTAGGGCCGGCGTGGGCCGTGCAGAAAGAACTGGCCGCCATGCCCTCCTTTGAGAAGCTCGAAGGACCTTATGCCGAAGAGCGCCGTGCGGTGAGCGACTTCAAAAAGATCGTCCTCATGACGGCAGGCGCCGCGGCGAAGATGCAAATGGACGGTAAGTTAAACCTAAAAGAGGAGCAAGAGATCCTAATGAACTGCGCCGATATGCTGACCGACCTCTTCTTAGCGGAGTCCGCGCTCTTGCGCGTAGAAAAGATCGCCGGCCGCAGCGACAAGCCGCAGCCTCAGGAGGTTTACGACGCCATCTTGCAGGTTTTCTTGCACGACGCCACGGCCCGCATGGCAAAGAACGCCACCGATGCACTGGCCTCCTTTGCCGAGGGCGATTTGCTCAAGACCTTCCTGATGGGCCTGAAGCGGTTTACCAAATACCCGCCCGTCAACGTAAAGGAGAAACGGCGCCTAATTGCCCGCGCTTTGCTACAGGCCAACGGCTGGTGTTTTTAGCAGAAGGAAATAAGCAGCCTAAAAAGGACTCGGCGGCAAGACGTCTTCGGACCTCTTGCCGCTTTTTTCTTTGCTCGCCTGGGCCGAAAGAGAGCCGTTCACCACGATAGCCGCGCAGATGAAAAAGAGCGAGCCTATTTTGTCGGTTTCTACAAAATCATTCATGAACATCAGCAGGCAGATGAGCGCAAAGCTGAGCGAGGCGGCCATGACAAACCGACCCTGCGCTACCTCGCGCAGACGGTGATAGGTGCGCTGTCCCCATAGCAACACCAGCACACAAAAGGCGAGAAAGAAAAACAGGCCGGGCAGCCCTTGCTCTACGGCGACCATTAGATAGTAATTGTGAATGCCCGACCGCTCCGGGTTATGGCTAACGTAGGTCTTGAAGCTCGTGACGGTGAAGTTTCGGTAATTAAAATAAAAGGTTCCCGGGCCAAAACCCAGTATCGGCTTTTGCTCGATCATATAGGCTGCGGCAACCCATCGGTAAACGCGCTCCATGAGGGAGATGTCCTCCAAACGGGTAGTGGCCTGGAGTAAGTTGTCGAATCGCGTATGAGTGACGGTGCGCTCGTAGTTAGGTGCAAAGAGGAGCCAGTTGTCTCTGTAGGTAACGAAGCTTACGAAGAGGCCGATACCCAAGGCTGCTATTAGAAGGCCCACTTGGAGCATTCGCCACCGCATTAGCCCGTAGAACACTACGGCGATAAGCAGCGCACCATAAGCGGCGCGAGTATAGGCAAAGTTGATTCCGACGAGTAAGAGCAACATGGCCGCCGTCAATAGCCGGCGCGACCAACTGCCGGGCGGATAATGACTTCTCCCCCACCACACAAAAGGCAAGAACACGGCCTGTATACAGGCATATATGACGTGATTGCGGTAAAACGGCCCCATGACGTAGTTCACTTCCTCGAAGGTAAGGCCCCGGGCGGCGTGTCGAGCCAACACGATACACACCGTCAACAGCAGCGGTATCAGAAACCACCACAGCAGGGCCTTGAAGTCCCGCTCCTGTCGAAAGATATGGCCGGCCAAAAAGAAAAAGACGACAACATACCAGCCCTTGGCCAGCCAGAACTTCAAAGACGCAACCCCCATTGTACTGTTTAAGCAAGCCAAGGTTGTCCAGGATAAGTGCGCCAGCAGGGCCAATGTGACCGGATGGCGCACAAAGCGGGCGTCTACCGACCGACTGTGGTAGGCAAACCAGGCCACTCCCACCAAGGTCAGCAGCCACATGATCTGCTCCGAGGGTAAGTCGGTGCCGAGTCCTGCGGGCAGCTCTATCTCCGTAGAAAGCGGAAGGGTGGCGAGCAGGAGATAATACAAGCGGCGAAAATCGAATACGGCGAGCCATAAGATAAGCACGGCCGCCGGCGCCGCGCCGAGCCACCAGTTTTCCAGCAGTATACCGGCGGCACCACCGGCAATCGCCGTGCCGGAGGTAGTCCATACCAGCCACTGCTGAAGCCGAGGGCTTCTCGGCAAGTGAGCGCGTTCGTGCAGTCGGCTCATGCTCGGGCTAATCGATAAGGAGGCTACGCCATTGCACGCCCCGATAGGCATCGGCGACCAAGATGGCCAAAGAGGTGAACAAAAGGGTACCCAGCAGACTCGCCAAGACGATCAAGCTGCGCACCGGCCGACTCTTGACGGGCGAGGGCTCTGCTGCCTCGATGACCAACAAAGCCGGGATATCGGTAGAGTAGGTCGCCAGTATTTGGTTGTAGCGCTCTATGTCGTAGGTGAGCTGTTTGCGCGCCTGATAATGCATGTCTTGCAAAATGGCGATGCGCGGCACGGCTTCGTTAAGGCGGTCCACCGTGAGCACTTCCGAGTTACCTCCTGCGGAGCGCAGCTGTTGGCGTTGTTGTTCGTACGCCTTCAGATTGGCTCGAATGAAGGCCAGCGTATCGCGCGGCACGTTAGGGTCGCTCTCCAACACCTCCAGGCGGGCGCGATAGCGGATGACTTCTAAATCGGCCAGCGAGAGCTGCCCGGCAATTTGAGCGCTCTGAGTGCTTACGTCGTAGATGTTGTAGAACGCCTGTACCCGCCGCAAGCTGTCGGCCAAGCGCTCGAGCTCCACTTGCTTGCGCTTCAGATTGTTCTCAAAAGCGGCCAGCAGCTTGCGCTGGCTTTCTTTCGTGAGCCGCTGGGCAATCTCATCGATCTTCTGTCGCGCCGCATTCGCCATGTCGGCGGCCACTTGGGGGTCTTTGTCCTCTACCGTTAGCTCTATGGCGTCGTTTTTATTTTTCTGTACGGTGTACAACTTCCTCAATCGCTTGCGCAACTTGTGGATTCCTTTTTTACTCGTAGAGTCGATGCCGTAATGGGTGTAAAGATGAAAACGCTCGATCAGAAAGTCCTCCACCTCGCGGCTTCGGGCAATTTCGGCCAAGCGGTCCAAATCGCGGTCGGAGCCGAAGTAGTCGGTCACCTGTCCGGTGTACCCAAAGAGCAACTCGGGATTGGCCAGACGGGGGCTCGTAGGATAAAAGACGGTTTTGGCCTCGTAATAGTTATCCAACAAAAGCGATATGCCTACACTGGCAACCAAGGCAACCAGGCAGGCGTTCAAAATGAATCGGCGCTGCCGATACAGGGCCTGGATGACCTCTAACAGGTTGTCGCGGTTTTCCTCCATAAGAAAAGAAATGTCCCTAAATGTCCGGGGCGGCAAAGGTACATCCCGCCACGCGCTCGTGAGCAACGGACGCGCGCGCCGCCGATTTGAGCAGATGCGCTTATAAAACGCCCCAACACCCGAATCGGCTGCCTAAAGCTGCCAGGTATGTAGCAGGCGAGCCGCTTCCTCAGAGCCCATCTGGGCGGCGGTGTACAGGTCGTGTGTATACTCCGGGCGACCGATTTGCCGCTTGGCGATGGCGCGGTGCAGCAAACTTTCGATTTCCGAGCGTTGGTCTTCACCCACTTGCATGGCTATGGCTCGGTCGAAAGCGTCAATCGCTCCGACCGGGTCGTTGAGACCCAGCAAGGCCTTCCCTTGTAAATAAGAGGCGCGCCCACGGCGATGATAATTAGGGTCGGCTTCATCAAAGCGACGAGCCATAAATAAATTCAACTCTCTGAGCGCCTCTGCGTATTTTTTAAGATGCACCAAGCACTCCCCTTTGCGCAGGCGGGCAAGCCAGTGAATGGGCTGCAGCGCCAAGGAATTCTTAAGCGTCAGATCGAAATCCTCCACAGCACTCAACCAGTCGTTTTTGAGCATGCGCACCTTGCCCCGCCCGTAATAGGCATCCGGATGGTGCGAGTTAAACGATATGCTCCGGTTGAAATCGTGCAGCGCATCGTTGTAATTACCCAACTTGTAGTTCACATACCCGCGCCGCTCGTAGGCCAACGCGTGCTTTTCGTATTTTTCAATGGCCCGGCTAAGGGCTTCGGCCGCTTCTACCTCCCGTCCCGGCTGACCGACCAGTCGCCGCCCTCTCAAAAATTCCTGAACGGCAACCTTATCCGAAACCGGTTCGATGAACGTTTGCTCCACCACCCCGTCGTCGGCTATGCACCAGCTCGCTATGTAGCCTGCCGTAGCATATTGCGCCAGCTCGCGAAACAGCTCTACCGTCATGCGCCACGACTTCTCATTACCTTGCAGCTTTCGTTGCACGACGGTCAAGGAAAAATCTTGCTCGACCAGCACCTGCTCGGCCTTGAAGAGGAGATGCGTCTTAAAATAGTTTTCCGTGCGCACCTGCCAGTGGTGCACCACCTTGTCAAAAGTCCGTCGGTTGCCAAAATCTAAACGACCTTTAAACACCAACCGAAGGGTTACCTGCTGCGTATTCATTGCTGCCCGCTGTTTTTGCAATAAGGAAACTCGCCCATCACCGGGCAATCCGCTCTCCTCTCTCCGCACAAGAGGCCGGCAAAGGGCTTTACCTCTCTCCACCATAGAGCCCATCTTTCAGCCGTGCTGAAAAGCAGACTCTATCGAAAAGACCGGCTACGGTGAAGTGCGCACTATAGCTATGCAAATGTCTGTTATTTTGCAAAACCCTCAAAACGTCGGTTAATTTTTTTTAAAAAAAGTAGCCATAAGGACGCATTAGGCAAACAAATATATTTATTTTAAATGCGGCTTTCCATCTTTACACCAAAATGAAAAACGGCCTACTGTTTTTTTTCAACGTTGTATTGATGAGTTTCTGCCGCCATTCGATATTCGCCCCGCATTTGGGTGCAACATCTGAACAAGACGATGGAAAAGCGACTTTTTGACTATCTCTACGAGCAGCTGGAGCGGCATCCGCTGGAGCGCGCTTTCGGCCATCGGCACGGTGGAGAATGGTTGTATTATTCTACGGCAGAAATGGTGCAGATGGTCAACGAGGCGAGCCGCGGGCTGCTTTTGTTGGGCCTTAAGCCCGGCGACAAAGTGGCGACCGTCGTTTACCAGACCTCGCCGGCATGGGTAGTATTGGAGTTCGCCATGTTACAGGTGGGCATCCTAAACGTACCTATGTACCCCACCATCAGTACGCGCGAATATGTATATATTCTGGAGGAATCCGAGAGCCGATATTGCTTTGTGGGCGACGGCGATTTATACGACAAAGTACGCGCTGCCCAAGGACAGTTGGGCGACCGGTTGAGGGAGATCTTCTCTTTTGCACACACTCATCCACACATCCGCAGTTGGCGCGTGCTGTTGGAGATGGGCCGGCAGGCACCGCACCTACAAGCAGAGGTCGAGCGTATCAAGGCCTCCATTCGCCCGGACGACGTCATGACCCTGGTATACACGTCCGGTACCACGGGCCATCCCAAGGGGGTTATGCTCACCCACGCCAACATCGTCTTTAATGTAGAAGCCGTTCGGCGTTTGTTGCCTTTTCAGCCCGGCGACCGCGTGCTCAGCTTCTTACCCGTCAGCCATATTTTTGAACGGGCCGCCGTCTTTGCCTATACCGCCATGTGCGGGAGCGTGGCGTTTACCGGCACCGACAATTTGGGAGGAGAAAACGGAGACTTGCGCGCCGTAAGCCCGCATTTTTTCACTACCGTCCCTCGCTTATTGGAAAAGGTCTATGAGAAAATTGTCGAAAAAGGCCGCGCGCTGAGGGGAATTAAGCGCCTTCTTTTCTTCTGGGCGCTGGGACTAACGGAGGAGTGGCACTTTGGCTACCGGCCAAGAGGGCTAAAGGCGTTAGCGTGGAAGGTGGCCGACGCCCTGGTCTTTTCTAAATGGCGCCAAGCGCTGGGCGGACAGGTGAAGGCCATCATTACGGGAGCCAGCGCTTGTCCGGTAAAGGTAATGCGCACCTTCAACGCCGCCGGCATACCTGTGCGCGAAGGGTACGGCCTGACCGAAGCCGCACCGGCCATTAGCTTTAGCCGTATGGAGGCCGGCGGAGCGCTGCTGGGCACCGTAGGACCTCTGCTCGAAGGGGTGGACGTGGTGCTCGAGCCAAGCCCCGAGCTTCGCCCGGGCGAGGGAGAAATTTTGGCAAAAAGCCCGGGCATTATGATGGGTTACTACAAGCAACCCGAAAAAACGGCCGAAGTGATCCGCTACATCAACGGAGAGCGCTGGTTGGTTACCGGTGATGTAGGCGCTTGGGTAGACGGCCCAGGAGGGCGTAAGTTCCTCAAGATTACCGATCGCAAAAAAGAGCTGCTCAAGACCAGCCAGGGCAAATATGTCGCCCCGGCTCCTTTGGAAGCTGCCCTGAAGGAACACTTCCTGGTAGAGCACGCTATGGTAGTAGGCGACGACCTGCGCTATGTGACGGCACTTATTGTGCCCTCTCAAGAGGGGCTGCGTAACTGGTGTGAGCGCCACGGCATTACGTGGACGGAGTTGTCTGAGGTGCTCCGCCTCCCGGAGGTACAGCGGCGCTACGAAATGCTGTTGGAACGTATCAACGCCCACTTTGCCCGACACGAGCAAATCAAGCGCTTCACGCTTCTACCCTGTACCTGGGAACCGGTCAAGACCGACGGAACGGAGGCGGAGCTGACGCCCACGCTCAAGCTGAAGCGACGCGTCATCTTGCAGAAGTTTCGCCACGAAATCGAGAACATGTACCGTTAGGCATCACCGCATTTCAGCGGTCGCGCTCCAAGAGGTGTTCTATCGTTTGGCGCAAAAGGGCTTGGCGGTTTAGCGGCGCGCTCAGCGCATCCAAGTGCTCAAAAGCGGCGCGCTGGAGGCGCCTTTTCTCCTCGGCTGCTCGGGCCGAAATGTCGTAGCGGTCGAAAATAGCGCGTACGGCTTCCACCTTACCCGGAGTGGTAGCCGGCGTACGGAGCCACTCCTTTAAAGCTGCCCGGTCGGCTTCCGCGGCCAGTTCTAAGGTCTGAAGCACTAAAAACGTTTTTTTGTTCTGTAAAATATCGCCTCCTATCTGCTTTCCGACGCGAGCCGGGTCGCCGTAGGTGTCCAACCAGTCGTCCTGAATTTGAAAGGCAATACCGACCAATCGCCCGAAGTGGTACAGATGTCGGCAGTCCGCCGCAGAAGCGTAGGCGCAGCGAGCGCCCATCTCTAAGGCGCCGCCTAACAGAACGGCCGTTTTTTGCTCGATCATGCGCAAGTAGTCGTTAAGCGGAACCTCGTCGCGCCGTTCAAAGTCGAGATCGCACTGCTGACCCTCGCACACCTCAACGGCCACTCGATTGAAAATGCGCACCAACTCGATAGTTACTTGTGGTTCGGGTACGCGCAGCAAGTGCTCATAAGCGTAAATCAGCAGCACATCGCCGCTGAGGATACCGGTGTTCAGGTCCCAACGCGTGTGTACGGTGGGCTGCCCGCGGCGCAAGGGCGCGGCGTCCATAATGTCGTCGTGCACGAGGGTAAAGTTGTGAAACAGCTCGACTGCCCAGGCGGCGGGTAGGGCCCTGTCTATCTCATCACTAAACAAGCCGCACCCCATGAGCGCCAACAGAGGGCGCAAGCGTTTGCCGCCCAAGGAGAGTACGTAGGTACAGGGCTCATACAGGGTCGAGGGTTGCCCGGGAAAGGGGTGCTGCTCGGCATATCGGCTCAACAGAGTCTGCAAGTCGTCCAAAGAGCGCATGACAAAGGTCGGAAGTAGATTTAGACAAAGGGTTCAACAGCGCGCTAAGTAAGCTTTCCAGTCGGCCTCTGTGTCGATATCGGCCAGCGGAGGCAGTACCTCCACGCGCCATCCCAGATGCTGCACGACGGCCAGTGTTTGCTCAAAAACGGCGGGCGTACTCCACGCAATCCCTTTAAAAAGGGCCTCGTGGAAGCGGCGAAGCCCCAACAGGTAGTAGCCGCCGTCGGGCGTAGGTCCTAAGACGACATCGCCGTCGTTCAGTGCGCCGAATGCCTCCGCAAGGTGTTCTCCACTCAGCTCCGGGCAATCGCTGCCGATGATGACTGCTCGACTCGCTCCTGCCGCAAAAGCCCGCCGAAAAGCGTCGGCCATGCGCTCGCCCAGGTCGCCCGAGCACTGAACGTATCGAGTAAAGCACGTATCGTCCCAGCCGTCGGCGTCCTCCGGCAAGCCGTTCGCATAAAAAAGCCATCGGTGCGTCGTAGGAGCCGCAGAAGCCGCCTGACGGGTCTTCTCTATCAAGAAGCGATAGATGCGCACGGCCTCCTCATGCCCAAGCGTACGGGCTAAGCGGGTCTTGACCTGACCCGGGAGCGGTTGTTTCAGAAAAATCAGCAAAACATTCATAGAGAATACCTACGGGCCACATCTGTCCGCACAACCGCAAAAATGCTCAACACCGGCGGCCGCTATACGACTGAATCGACGTTTGCCCGAACGGCAAAGGTAGGGAAGCGCCCGGCGGAAAAAGCCCGAGCAAAAGCGGGAATAAAGACCGCTCCTATTTCTCTCGCCCAAGACCGGAAGGGGCAAACTCACCGAAGACGGCTGCGGCCGTAGCAGCCGGAGGCAAGTCGAAAAGATAAGTATGCAAGAAAATTTTGACATATTGGCGTATTTCACGACAATTTACTTTTTTTTAAACTCCTATAAAATAAAAAATTTATTGACTATTTGCGACGCAACAGTACCGAATTCTAAACAAGTACTATTTTTGTAACTAATTAGTAATCCATTCTCTTTTTACACTAAACAAAACCTTCTGTGTTATGAGGTACAGACTACTTTTCCTCCGCATGTTCCTTCTGCTCGGATGTGTGCTCGTAGGCAGTTCGTCCGTTTGGGCACAATTTACCGTCACAGGGCGCGTATTGGATGCCAACGGCGAAGGGCTTATCGGCGCTACGGTAGCCGTGTCGGGCACCAATCGGGGTACGACCACCGACCTGAACGGCAGTTTTCGCATCGAAGTGCCGGGGTCGAGCGCTACCCTAACCATCTCATACACCGGTTACAAAACGGCGCGCGTACAAGTTTCAGCGGCCAATGCCCAAGTAGAGCTTACCCTGGAGGAAGACTTCGCCGGCTTGGATGAGGTCATCATTTCCGGCTTGGCCACCAGTGTGAAGCGGGCCAATTTGGCCAACTCGGTAGCTACCATCAGCGCGCGCGAGCTGACCGGTGTCACCAACCAAAGTACAATGGACGGAGCACTGTACGGTAAATTTCGCGGCGCCGAAATTCGGGCTAACTCCGGGGCTCCGGGCGGTGGGTTCTCGGTGCGCCTGCGCGGGGTAACCTCCATCTTCGGCAACCAACAGCCGCTGTACATCGTAGACGGCGTGTTCGTCAACAACGATGCCATCACACTGGGCACCAACATCGTATCCGCGGCAGCGGGCGGCGGTAACCCCTCCACCAACCAGGACGACGCTTCTAACCGCATCGCGGATATCGACCCGGAGGATATCGAAACCATCGAAATCCTAAAGGGCGCCTCTGCCGCTGCCATCTACGGCTCGCGGGCAGCCGGAGGGGTAGTTATCATCACCACCAAGCGCGGTAAGTCCGGCCAAACCCGCGTGACCCTAAACCAATCGGTAGGCTTTAGCCAACCCATTCGCCTGTTGGGCATGCGCGATTGGACGGCCGACTTGGTAGAACAAGAGTTCGGCCCTGCCGACCGCCAGCTGTTCGAACAAAACGGCCTGACCGACTATGAAAAAGAACTGTACGACAACCGCCCGCTGCTGACCGCCACGCGTCTGGACGTGTCAGGGGGCACCGATAAAACTTCCTTCTTCATCGGCGGAACCTACCGTGACGAGGGCGGTCTGGTAGATAACACCGGGTACAAAAAACTCTCCGGGCGCGTCAACATCGGCCATCGCTTCAACGACTGGCTCGATGTGTACATCACCAACAACTACATCAACTCGCAAGCCGACCGAGGCTTTTTCAACAACTCCAACACCAACACCACCATCGGCTACGCTCACGCGTTCACCAAACCCTGGCTCAAGTTAAAGCCCGAAACACCGGGCGGAGACTACCCGGCCGTGCCCTCCGTAGGCTCCAACATACTGGAAACCGTAGCACTCGTCACCAACCGCGAACAGGTAAACCGGTACATCGGAGGCGCCAACGTCAATATACGCTTTTGGCACAATGACAACAACGAACTCAAGGGCGTCATCCGTGCCGGCGTAGACCAGTATACCCTGCACACAACGGCCATCTTCCCGCAAAACCTGTCGTACTTCCGCGACCCCGGCACGCTGGGCGGGGTTTCCATTGCCGGCCGTACACTCAACACCAATACCAACCTGTGGGGGTTCCTGGTGTACACACACGTGACCAACGGCGGCACCACCTGGCGCACCCAGGGCGGACTGACGGCGGAAAACTTCGACCAGAACACCATCATCTCGACCGCTACCCGCCTCAACGGCTCGCAAACCAACCTCGACCAATCGGGCAACGTCTCGGTCTTCCACCGCCGCTACCCACAAAAAGACCGCGGCTTCTTCCTCCAACAAGAGGTCAACTGGAAAGACCGTATCATGCTGTCGGCCGGTATCCGAGGCGACAAATCCACCAACAACGGCGATGCCGATAAGCTGTACTTCTATCCAAAGGCCAATGCGGCCGTCAACCTGCACGAATTCGGCGGTCTGCTCTCCTCCGGCCGCTTCATTAGCCAGGCCAAGCTCCGTGCCGCCTACGGCCAGGCCGGTCGTTTCTCCAACTTCGACGACCGCTTCAACCCCATGGTCGCCACTTTTATCGGTAGTTCCAACGGCTTATATACCGCTACCCTGCGCGGCAATACGCAAGTAGGGCCCGAGCGCCAGAGCGAACTGGAATTCGGCACCGACCTGGGTTTCTTCAAAAACCGCGTTGTAGTAGATGTCACCTACTACATCAAGCGCATAGATGACTTGCTGCTGCGCGCGCAAATCCCGCAGTCTACCGGCTACACCACTCAAGTCATCAACGCCGGCGGCCTGGAAAACCGCGGCATCGAAATCGGCCTCGACTTGGTGCTCATACGCTCTGCCCTGTTCAACTGGACCAGCGGCATCAACTTTTGGAAAAACCGCTCCGAGGTTACCCGCTTGGATGTGCCGCCGTTTAACATCGGAGGATTCGCCCTCAGCTTAGGCCAGTACCGCATCGAAAAAGGCCTGCCGGCCACGACCATCGTCGGTACGGTACCGCGCGACGACCCGGAATTCGGCAAGGCCACCTATAAAATTTACGGCGACGCCGAACCCGATTTCAACATGGCCTTTAACAACGCCTTTAGCCTCGGGCGCTTCGAGCTCAACTTCCTCATCCATTGGCGAAAAGGCGGCGATGCCATCAACCTCAGCACGCTGCTATGGGATTTGGGCCAGCTCACTTGGGACTATGACGACAAGACCCTTGACCCTTCCGGCCAGCTGGGCAACGGCCCTTATCGCGTACAACAGTGGAACGCCAACCGCAACACCCAGCCTTGGATAGAGGATGCCGGCTACGTGCGCCTGCGCGAAATAGGGCTCTACTACAACATTCCACGTCGCACCTTTGGCGACCGCATGAGCTTGCGCTTAGGCGTCAGCGGGCGCAATGTGCTTAACTTCTTCAATTACAACAGCTACGACCCAGAGGTGTCCAACTTCGGCAACAACGTACTGGCCAACACGGTAGAGGTCACGCCTTTCCCCAGCTCTAAGCGCTGGGTGTTCCATCTGACGGCTAACTTCTAAATAGGCCTCTGCTTACCGCCAGAGCCCTTTATTTCTTCACGAAAAAATTTAAAAAAATGAAACAGCTATCTATAAAAATTGGCATCGCTTTGCTGGTCCTTTTTGCCGGGCTAAGCGCCTGCAAACTGGAGAACATCCCCAACCCCAACGCTCCCGACCAGATCAATTTGGAAAACGGCGGTGCTACGCTCAACGACCTGCGCCTGTTGGCCGCCGGCTGTGAGTCGGTGCTGCGAGTAGACATGGAATTCTACTATTGGACCGTCAGCATTGTCGGGCGCGAGTACTGGGACCTGCGCAACACCGACCCGCGCTACACCGGCGAACTGCTGGGTAAGGGCGGCGGCGGCCTGGATGACAATGGCTTCCTCACTACGCGCTCCTACTCGGCCCGCTACCGCGCCGTTCGCACCGCCTGGGTGCAAATACACGCCGCACAAAACAGTCCGGCTACCCTTACGCCGGCCCAACGCAACGGCTTCATCGGCCACGCCCGCACGCTGATGGCCTATTCCATGCTGCTGGAGCTCAACCGTCAGTACACCAACGGTATCCGCACCGATGTGGAAAACCCCGACCGCTTAGGGCCTTTCCGCACTTATGCCGATGCCCTGCGCGACCTGCGAACCATTTTAGACCAAGCGTACAACGAGCTGGACGGCGCCCAGTTTCTCTTTACTTCCACGCTCGGCAATGTCGAGCGCGTCCGGCAATTCAACCGCGCTATTGCCGCGCGCGTGGCCATGTACCAAAACGACAAGGGCGCCATGCGCTCGTTATTGGGGCAAACATGGCTCAACTTAGACGGCCCTATGGATGAAGGCGTGTACTACGTCTTCGGCGCCGGGGGAAACAACCTATTCAACCCTCTGTTCACCGTGCCTTTCCAGACGGCTTACGTCGCCCACCCGCAGTTCGTAGCCAACGCCGAACCCGGCGACCAACGTTTCAGCAAGAAGACCACCAAGCTGTCTGCGCCTTTCTCCACCGACGGACTGTCGGGCGATGTACAGGTCACGCTGGTATCCTCTAATACGGCGCCCTTCCCCATCATCCGCAACGAGGAACTCATCCTCATGTGGGCCGAAGCGCACATCGGTGTCGACAACGCTGAGGCCGTCAGGGCCATCAACAAAGTGCGCAATGCCGCCGGCTTAAGCGACTATACCGGGCTCACCGACGACGCCTCACTGGTCAACCAACTCCTTCACGAGCGCCGGTACTCGCTCTTCGGCGAAGGGCACCGCTGGATCGATATGCGCCGGTACAATCGCCTCAATCAAATACCGATAGACCGCCCGGGCGATGTGGTGCACGAAAAATTCCCGCGCCCGGTCTTCGACCAAGGATAGGGCCGTCTACTCCTTTCTCTCCCCTGCACGGCCATCTCCTGTCTCAGAGATGGCCGTGTTTTTTTCACAAAGAGGTCTAACCCATCTACAGCCGCTTGTCGGCCGGCCGAGCATTGTCTGCGTGCGCGAATTCGGCCGCCGGTTGAAGGTCTTGGAGCGATTTTTTGGGCGGAATGCGGCTCATGGCCCGCTCGGCAATGGCGGTGATGGTCAGCGAAGGGTTTACTCCCGGGTTGGCGGACACCGCCGCTCCGTCGCAGACGTACATGTTTTGGTAGCCGAAAACGCGGTTATCGCGGTCGATAACTCCCGTTTGGGGGGAACTGCCCATCACCGCTCCACCTAAGATATGCGCGGTGCCGGGGATGCCCGCCAGGGGGGTGAGGAAGAAAGCCGTAGCCTTGCCGTTGAGGATGCGCTCCATACGGCGCGCCAGCTCCGTAGCGCGGGGGATAAAAGCCGTGGGTTTTTGCTGGCCGACAACGGTAGTGCGCAGTCCGCCCAGCCATCCTCTTTTCAAGGTGACGGTGCTGTCAAGCGTTTGCATGAAGAGCAGCACCGTCGTCTTTCTCGCCCAATCCGGGACGCGTAGGTACTTCCACCACGCGCGCGGGTGGCGAAGCACCTCGCCGACGATGCGCAGCATCCGTATCCAAAGGTTCGGGCCGGTGACGTAAGGAAGCATAGAGACGCGCCAAGCGCCCGAACCGGGGCCATAGCGACATACCTCCAGATGGCTGTGCTCGTCCGTGTGCAAAATAGAGCCGATGGCCACCCCTTTCGACAAATCGGCTTCCCCCTCCAGTTGCGTCACCATGATAAGGCTTTCGTTGTTGGTGCGAACCTCACAGCCCACCCTGTCGGATAGTCGCGGCAAAGAGCGCCTTTTGAGCCGAAGCAAGAGCCCCACCGTGCCCAAAACGCCGCCGGCGAACACGATGCCGCGCGTGCGCAGGTGCCTGCGTCGTCCCCACAGCCGCGTCGAAGGGCGGAAGGTCACCTCGTAGCCATCGCTTCCATCGGCCGCTCCAAGAGGGCGCACATCAACAACTTCATGCTCGGCTAAAATTTCCGCCCCATGGCGCTGTGCCAGATAGAGGTAGTTCTTGTCTAACGTGTTCTTGGCGTTGTGCCGGCAGCCGGTCATGCAGCTGCCGCAAAAAATACACCCTGTGCGCTCCGGCCCTTGCCCTCCGAAGTAGGGGTCCGGCACCGTTTCCCCGGGCTTGCCGAAGTACACCGAGACGGTCGTCGGCCCGAAGTGCTCCTGCTGACCCACCTCTCGAGCCAGCTGTTCCAGCGCGCGGTCGTTGTCGAACAACTGCGGCGTAACGGAGGCACCCAACATGCGCCGGGCGGTCTCGTAGTGCGGTGCCAGCTCCGTTTCCCAATCCGCCAGCGACTTCCAACTTCCCGAGCGGAAGAAGGCCGCCTTCGGCACCGGCAGCGTGTTGGCGTACACCAGAGACCCGCCACCTACGCCAACTCCCGAGATGAAACCGACATGCCGAAAAATGGTGATTTTCAAGATGCCAAACCAACGCAACATCGGCACCCACAAAAAGCGCGACAACGCCCAGTTGGTGCGCGGAAAGTCTTCGGCGCGGTACCATTTGCCCTTTTCGATAACAAGCACCTTGTAGCCCTTCTCCGCCAGACGCAAGGCGCTAACCGAGCCGCCAAACCCACTGCCTATAACGATATAGTCGTAATCCAAAACCAATTTTTCAAACATAATGACCCTCTTTTTAACCAAAAGAAACACTAAAAAACGCATTTTAGCGATAGAGACGAACAAAGAAGCGCTTATTATGAAAGTGTGGCCTCTTCTGCTCGTTTTTGCCTGCCCCCTGGCATGGCGCCCCAGCCCGGGGCCGCACGTAAATAATAAGAGAGTAACAGGCGTAGATACCCCTGCTGTTCGCGCCGTCCTGCGCGCCGTAAATGCCTTGCGCGCCAAGGGATGCTATTGCCCGGAAGGGGAGTGGTTCGAACCGGCAAAGCCGCTGCGCATAGACGAGCGACTCAATGCTGCCGCCCAGCGCCACGCCGAAGATATGCAGCAACGCCGTTTTTTTAGCCATACCAGTCCGGAGGGGAGTTGCCCCGGCGAGCGCGCACACCACGCCGGTTACCCGTGGATCTATATTGGTGAAAACATCGCCTGGGGCTATCCCACGCCGGAAAGCGTCGTGGAAGGCTGGCAGCGAAGTGCCGGTCATTGCGCGAACATGATGAACCCCCGTTTCCAGCACATAGGGGTGGGGCGAGCCGGCACTTACTGGGTTCAGCTGTTGGGCGCACCCAAAAATCCTTAGCCGGAGGCTGCATCAAAACGGCAGGTCGTCATCTGGTCGCGGCGCGTCGGCCGCAGGAGGAAGAGTAGAGGGCGGCATAGCAGACTCTGCGGAGGGGAAGCGCGCCTCCGGCGCACCTTCGCGTTTCTCCAAAATGCGAATGGTGTTGGCGACGATGTCGGTAACATAGCGCTCCTGCCCATCCTGAGTGGTGTACTTTCGATAGGAAATGCGCCCTTCTACGTATACCAGCATACCCTTTTTTAACTGGCGCTCTACGCGCTCGCCCAACTCGCGCCAGGCTATCACGTTGTGCCACTCCGTTTGCGTCTGCCAATTACCTTCTTTGTCCTTGTAGTTTTCGTTGGTGGCCAGCGAAAAACGCGCGACCGTTGCGCCGCCTTCCAATCGGCGCACTTCCGGGTCGGCACCCAGATTGCCAATGAGGGTTACCTTGTTAATCATGGCTAAAATAGTTTATATTGATGGTTGCTTTCGTCGGTGCGACAAGATAACACTTTTTTCCTCCAAAATTGGGCAATAATTTTCGGAAGTGGAACTTTTTTATCTACCTCTTCTATCGGCCACCAGCCGGCGGCGCAAGCCGTTGTATCGACAGGCGGATGCGCTATGGGCTCCGCCGGAGAACCCTCGAACACATAGAACAGCGCGTGCACGATGCGATGAGAAAGCGCCTGCCGGTAAGGGCCGTAAACACCTCGCCACTCGACAGGAGCGCCTCCTGGGAAAAAACGTTCCTTCAGTTGAGCAGCCGCAGCGGCGACGTCTGAGGGCAGGGCATCCGTTTCCACTCGGGCAAACTCGTATAAATTGGCCCAAATGTCGCCGGATAAGCGTTGTTGCATCCATACCCTTCCCGCCTGAAGAAAAACCGCATACAGGAAAAAGCGCGATTGACGCGGCCTCCCTGGTTTTTTCTGAGGTAGCTCGGTTATGCGACCCTGTCGAAACGCCACACATCGGTCGGACAAAGGGCACTCTCCGCACAAGGGACGGCGCGGTCGGCACAAGGTCGCGCCAAAATCCATGATGGCCTGGTTGTATGCACCGGGGCGTTCGGTATCGAGCAACGTCTGGGCCAGGGCGGCAAATTGCTCACGCCCTTTTGGGGTGTTCACGGGCGTCTCGATACCCCAGAAACGCGCCAGTACTCGGTACACATTGCCGTCGAGCACCGCATGAGGCAAGCCAAAGGCAAACGAGCCGACGGCCGCTGCCGTGTAATCGCCCACGCCCCTAAGAGAACGGATACCCTCGAAAGTGCTGGGAAAAACACCTCCGTACTTGTTCGCGATTTCCTGCGCGGCCGCATGCAAATTTCGGGCGCGGCTGTAATAGCCCAAACCCTGCCAATGCTTGAGCAACTCATCCAAAGGCGCCTGGGCCAACGCCTCCACCGTGGGATAGGCAGACGCCAGCCGCTCGTAGTATGGCATACCCTGCTCCACCCGAGTCTGCTGTAAAACCACCTCCGACAGCCATATACGGTAAGGGTCTCGCTCTCCTTTCCACGGCAAGGGGCGCTTGCACCCGGCGTGCCAGCTCAAGAGGGCCGTCCTAAAGTGGTGCGCTTCGTCAATCGACATAACCGTTACTTAAGAAAAAATAGCCGTCTAATAAATACTTTTTTGTTTTTAGCAGCGGAGAAAAATTTAATGCCGGAAGAAGTAGTTACCCTAAAGTTGGCACGAATTTTAATCTCCGACATATAGACCGTTGTTTCACCTTGCCGATTATGAAAGTAATCATCGCCCTCAGCCTCCCCTTGGCTGTGCTTCTCACAGCCGCCCTTTGGAAGACGAGTCTATCCTATACGGATATTTCGGCCTCCACACCATCGCCTGCGTCTTCTGCCCCATCGAAGCAAACGCCCAAGGTATGGACGGATGCCACAACCGTTTACCAAAACGAATCGTTTGCGTTGCACTTTACCACGCCAAACGCTCCTTATCTGGGAGTTGTTGACCCCAAAGGTCGCTTCTTCTACTTGGTTTTTCCCAAAGAGACGGCTGAAGGCAACCTGACGCCGCTGGTAGACAGCGAGCGCTTCGTCCACATAAGCCAGCTACAGATTAACACAGCCCGCTTAAAGGCAGACCCCTACACCTACGGTGTGTACGAAAACCAACCGGTGTTTACCTGTAGCGGCACGTATACGTTCATCTTGGGAGAAAACCTACACGTAGACGACCCTTCTTTGCTGAGCACCACACAAATCAAATACATACACCGACCAAGAGCCGCCACCTCGTCGTCAAATGTGGCTATGAATTGAGCACTCACTCACCGCCATTGAGAAAAAAAGCTTGCCCGGCATAGGTAGCGGCCCATGCCGAGCAAGCATTTTTTATGCTTCTGGAAGGTCGAAGAACCCCTGCGGATTACGCGGAAAACGGCGAATTTCGCGATCGCCGTTATCCAATTTAACGTCTTTTTCGATGGAAGCGTTGCTTTCATATTCCGTCACCAGCAACAAGCCGCCAAAGCATTTGACCAGGAAGGAGCCTCGATCGAAAACGGCCACCACCGTGCCCGGCAGAGCGCGCTCATAACCGAAGTCGTGCGCGTCAAACACCTGCGCTCTCCAGATACGCACTAAGCGGCCACCGGCGAAGGTGAACGCCCCGGCGAAAGGACGCGTGACGGCCCGGATAAAGCGCTCTATGGCCGTTACATCCAGCTCCCAGTCCACCAAACCGTCTTCTGGAGTGCGCTTAGGATAATACGTGGGCGTCAGCGAGAGGTCCTGAGGCAGTCGGCGGAAATCGTTGTGCACCAGCGCCTCGATGTTTCGCTCGATGAGGTACTTCATAGCGAGCGTATTCTTAAAATGCAGCGTCTCGGCCGTGTCGTGCGGCGTTATCTGAAATTTGAAGGTATCCACTACGTCGCCTGAGTCTACGCCCGGGTCGTAGAGAAAAAGATTGGTATAAAACGCCTGCCGCCCTTCGATAAGCGACCAATTGAGCGGAGAGCGCCCGCGCCCACGCGGCAAGTTGGCGGCGCTGCCGTGCATGCCTAAGGCGCCCACCCGAAAACTCGCCAGCACCTCTGCCGGGATAAGCCGCTGCCAACCGATGACGAAAGCAATGTCGATCTGCAGATTCTCCACATAGGCGATATCGTCCGGATGTCGCAGGGAATAATAGCGCGCCTCGTATACCTGTATGCCGCGCTGCTCCGCCCACGCCTTAAGGGGAAAATAATCCGCCACCTCGTGCCGTTCGCCCGCCTGGGGCGAAAGGGTCACCAGATACCGAATAGGGTATGGGATGTCGAGGTTTTCTATCAGAAATCGCGTAGTCCCCTTGCAGCCAAAAACCGCTATGCGATCATAAATAGCCATGCAACTGACGGAAGGGAAGGCAATTCTCGGAGAAGTCAGCCTTCAAGGCGTCTACCCGCTGGAGGTAGTACTTTCGCAGCTTGTCCAGATTCGTCTCGCCACCGACAACCCACCAGATCGGATGAATGAGTAGATGGATGGAGCGCCCTTCGGCAAATTCAGGCGTGTCGAACGGATGCCCATAGCGCCACACACCGGTAGAGTCGGAAAGGTATTTTACCTCTCGAAAGTACTTAGACTGATAGGTGTGCTCGATACCCGCGATAGGTGCATCGAACTGCTGAAAGAAAAGACTGGGACGGTGCAGACTGACGATTTCGATTTTCGTCTGGAAGAGTCTTTCAAACATCTCCACTTCCATTTTCAGCCCCCGCTCAAAATCCTTGTAAATGGACGGGTCAAAGTGCAGGCTTACGACGTGTCCCATATCGCGAATACACTGAATGTTCTCGTAATCTTGCGGTTGGAGAGCATTGTACATCGGCGAGCGGAGCAAGAAAAAGAAAGAGGAACGGATGCCCAACTCCTTTTCTTTGGTCGCCAGTCGAAGGGCAAAACGGGTGTCAAAATCCACGTCGTGGCGAAGCACCACCTGATGGAAGGGTTCGCTCAGTTCCGAAAAAAAACAAAAGCGGTAACCGCGCTCCAAAAAAGCGGCAATGAAATCCCGATAGCGACCAAAGGAAGGCTTGGGGGGGCTTTCGCAGGTACGCATCCGGCGTCGAGCAGGATCAGCGGAGCGTTCTTCTGAGAGGTAGGAAAAGTGGGTCATGTGCATTCGCTTTTCATCGCTAACAAAATAGAATACATCAGAAGCCTCATCTTGAACCTATTAAGATTAAAAAAACCGAATCCTTGCGCAAAGATGTTTCTTTTCAGCAACTGCGCACCCGCTTAATGAAGATATTATACAGGGCAATGGCCAAGTAGCGAATATCCGTCCACAAGGGGTTGCGCTCGTAAGCCTCCAAGTAGCGCCGCTCGATGGCGACGGTATCTTCCAGCGATTTGGGTATCTCTACGTATACCGGCGGGACGAGCCCGGGTTTGAACCTCTTGCGATACTCCTGAAAATCTTCCGGAAACAGGCTGAAATAGTGCTGGCTAATCGGGCGAACGCCAAACAGCTTCAGGTCGCCGCGCAGCAAATTGTACAGCATGGGCAACTCGTCGATCCAGTACTTGCGCATAAACCGGCCTAAGGTGGTTATGCGCGGGTCGTTATTGAACTTCGAGCCCGTACCGATACCGCCGGCTCCGTTGCGCTCAAAAATAAATTGCTGCACATATTCCGAATAAGGCACCATCGTGCGCATCTTATAGACCCGCAAAATTCTTCCGTGCTTACCGACGCGCTTTAGCACGATGAACGGCCCGTAGGTTGCCTCTTCGTTGTAGTCCGGCGCCTTTACTTTCTGGGCTACAAAGTACACATGGCCGTTGATTTCGCGGGAGTCCACCAAGCGAAAGCCGCACGAATACAGCCGTCCGTAGGTCTCCATCTCCGAAATCACGCGCCCGCGTCCCTTTGTGAGGGCAAAATAAGCGCGGCGCAGGTGAGGCAATTTGGGCCACAAGCGCGTAACAAGAAAATCTAATGCGTAGTAAGCTTTATTCAGCGGTCGAGGATAGTGCTGCAACACGCGCTGACGCCGGACGTGCAGCGGCTCGACGCATCCTACCAAATATCCTCCATCGGCCAAGTTTTCGTTGACCGACTCAAAGAACTTGTTGATATAGCGAATGTCGTTGATGCGCTGCCGATTGATGACGCAAAGCGCCGGAACATTGCCAACTACACTGGCGTTGATGGGATAAACCGTATGCAGGCAAAAGGCTTCGGACAGCTCAGAGGAAGGCACCGTTTCTTCGATAAATCGGACGGCTTCTTCCGGAAAGTGTTCCAGCAACGGCCGGCGGACGTGGCGAGGAGCGGTAGTCAGATGGTTTAGTACAGCCATAGACAATACAAGTTTTGGACAAACGATGGGTGGACTTCTGTACCTTAGGGGGTGGATTAAAAGAGAAAAGAAAACCCTACTGCGCGCAAGGTCTTCCAGATGTACTATGCCTCACCAGCGCCGAAGACGCGGCGGTTTTATTAAGGGGGAGAAGATTGAAAAGAAAAGAATATTAGCCGGCGGGAGCAGAAATTGGCTTAACAACCGGCCTACGCGCACCGACAGAAAAGGCGGGTAGTGCGCATTAGAAAAGACGGCACGAAACAGGGAGCTACAGGGTAACCTTAATCCATAGGCATAAAAATGTAGTCGTTGAATTTCTCCAGAAATCAATCTATTCGAGGTCTAAAACTGTGCCAATGCACAAATTCCCGTCGGCAGGCAAAAACATTTCATACAAACAATACCGCTTTTATAGTAAAATCCATCCCGCTAAGCAAATGTTACACCATAGCGCGCCGTTGGCGCCATTGAATAAGCCAGTATTTCACCGCATTTTTAGCCAGCTGTTGGTATTTGTCGGCCATCCACAGAAAGGGATCGTCCGTCCAGCGCTGGGGGTGGAAGTTGAGCATGGCCTGTTGTGGGAAACTCTGGCTTTTCACGGCGGCTATGATATCGAAAGTGGTGCGGAAGGCAAGCCCGAAGTGGTCCCTTACTTTATCGCGGACGCTCACCGCAGCGCCATCCCAGCGCCGGCCGGTATCGGTAAAGTAGCATACTCGGCGAAAGTCCAGGTCAAAGTACGGTTCGCCTACGATGCCGTAGTCTTGATAGCGGTAGTGCTTCCACACGTCCCGATTGTCGTAAGGGGAGCGCGGGCTGCCGTGCATGCAAATGGTGGTTATCGGCACGATGCGGCGCAAACGCTCTAAGTGTTGCTCAAAGAGCCGAATGGCCCGATGCGGGTCGCCCTTGGCAAAGTCCATGTCCTCATAGTGATAGCCTATTTCATGCCCCATGTCGTATATGGCGCGTATGATTCCTTCATCGTAGCTCTGAGGGACTACCCGGAAGTAGTAGCTGCCTGTGATGCCCTTTTCGCGCTGTATCTTGGCAAAAGTCAAGCTGTGTTGCTTGCGCGCATCTACGTCGTGGCGCAGCAGGATGACCTTAGGCAGCGGTTGAGATAGGTACCGGCTAAAGGTTTGAAAAGCATAGCCTGCCTCTAAAAAGGCGTCGAGCAAGCGGCGATAGGCCGACAAGGTAAAATCGCGCATAACGGCAATGAGTATGGTATCAAGAAGGTAACGGATGATGCACCAGCGTTTTGGCGTAGTACTCGTAGGCGCGCTGTAGTCCTTCTTGCATGTACACGCGCGGCTCGTAGCCCAGGTGGTGGCGTATTTTGGTAATATCGGCTTGTGAATGGCGCACATCTCCCAGGCGCTCGGGGCCGTACACGGGCCTTAGGTCCTTCCCGCTGATACGCCGCAGCATCTCTACCATTTGATTGAGGCTGACCTGCTCGCCACAGGCCACGTTGTACACCTGATTGATAGCCTGGCCACTTTCGGTAAACAATGCCAGTTCGTTGGCCAGTACGGCATTTTCGACGTAGGTGAAGTCGCGCGTCGTGTGGCCATCGCCGTTGATTTTCGGTGGTACCCCTTCTAAGAAGGCTTTGCAAAAAATCGGGATAACCGCGGCGTAAGGGTTGTTCGGGTTTTGCCGAGGGCCAAAAATGTTGAAGTAGCGCAGCCCTATGAAAGGCAGGCCATATGCGCGGGCAAATACCTCGGCGTACAGCTCGGCGGCGTATTTGCTGACAGCATACGGCGACAGCGGGCGGCCGATGTAATCTTCAACTTTGGGTAGGCGTGGGCTGTCGCCATAAGTGCTGGAGGAAAAGGCCAGCACCACGCGCTCCACTTTTGCCTCTTTGGCTGCGTGCAGCACGTTGACCGTACCGCCCACGTTTACTTCGTTGGTCCGCATGGGATTTTCCAACGAACGCGGCACAGAGCCCAGAGCGGCCTGGTGCGAGACTTTTGTAATGCCGCGCATCACCTGGCGGCACGTACCGTAGTCGCAAATGTCGCCTTGTACAAACTCAAAGCGCGGATGGGTCAAAAACGGCTCGATGTTCTCTAAATAGCCGTTGGAGAGATCGTCTATCACACGAACGAGCGACACCCGGTCGTCGTCGAGGAAGCGCTCGACGAGATTAGAGCCGATAAAACCGGCGCCACCGGTTATGAGGAGACGGGTTGCCATGATGAATCTGGGTGTGTTTTGCCGTTTTTAGCGTAGCGGTTGACAATGAAATCAAAGTAAAAGCGCGTAGCGTTGTCCTTCGTAGCCAAAAAGGTGCGGCTGCGTTCGCGGTAGGTCTGGCGGTCTTCTGCCAAGACCTTTTCCACCAGTTCGAACACTTTGGCCGACTCGGTCGTGTTGAACACCAGGCCGAACTGCTCCATCTCTTGGCAATTGGGGTCTACGAAGGTGCTCACATACACACAGGGAGTACCCAAAATACCGGCCTCTACGGCGGTGGTTGTTCCCTCGCTTACGACAAGGTCGGCGTAATGCAGGGCGTGGTGAAACTTGTCGGGTGGGATGCGCATGCAATAAGGCTGTAGGTCGGCAGACACGCCGCGCTCCGAAGTGATGAATACCCGAAAGCGCTCGGCCAGTTGCTTCACCAAACGCACCTTATCTTCTGCACTCATGCCCCGGTGCCCTACGTCGTGCGTGGCATTCCAGGAGATGAAGCGAACGATAGCATAAGGCTCCGACTCGCCCACGCCTAGCCACTGCCGGATGCCGGGGTCGGGCGTGAAAAACTCCGGATGGAGATAGGCAATTTCGTGGTAGCTGTTGTAGCGAATTTGTTTAGGCCCCAGATTTTTGGGTAAAACGGCCGGTGTCAGAATGGCATCCGTAAAGGGTCGGTATAACACCACCTGCTCGATGTTACCGGTGTCTTCAATAGCCAAATTTTTGGCCCCCAGCAGAAAAGCGGCATGAGCGGCATAAGGAGTGCCGTGACTGACGAACAGGTCGGGTTTAAAGCGCAGCCCGGTGAGCACCATTTTGAGGTCGTATCGCAACAAGCCCCATAGCTTGCCGGGCAGGCTGCGATAGTGCTTGCCGAAGTTGACGTAGGGGAAGCCCTCTGCTTCCAACAGCTGCAGTTCAAACTCCTTGTCGCGCGCCGTAAACAGCACCTCATGGCCGTGCTGCATGAGCAAGCGCGCTAAATGCTTAAAGAGGTGAACATGCGCCGGATGCCCGATGTCGAAGATTACTCTCATTAGCGTAGGTATTGATAAATCTTTAGCCCTAATTTCCCGACCTCATATAGCGCGCGGTTGAGCACCAGCTCGTAGCGACCATAACACACCTCCTGCCCGCCAAAACGCGCCTTAAACTCGCGCACCCCGTAGTCCTCCTCCGGGCGACCCGCCCCCATAAAGTCAAACCGCTCAAAACCGTGCAACGCCCCGTATTCGATAGGCGCCCAAGAGGCCAAAACACTGGGGTGAACACCGCCGATACGCCCGTTTTCTCCGCACACGTACCATTGATACAGCACCTTACTCCGATAGGTGGGGCCAATGCTCCCGCCGATAACTTCGCCGTTGTACTTCACCACAAACACCTTTGCCGAAGGAGACTTCCACAGATTGACGAACAAATCCGGGCCGGGCAAGGGCTTTTTAACTTTTTCCCGATAAAGGGTTTCTAAGATGCCATACATGGCCAGCACCTCTTGCTCGCTTTGCGCCTCGGCCACCACTGCTCCGGCAGAGAGGCTCGTCTTTATCTGTCGCCGGCGATTGCTGCTCAGACGGGCCCTGGCGGCCTCCACACTGTCGGTTTTGACGATGTAGTTCAGGTGTGGGCGAAGGCGAAAACCACACGCCTCGAAGGCCTCGTGCAGGGGCGAGCAGTCGAATAAATTGCGGAATTCCATGAAGATAGCCCTCCCCTGCGCATAGCGCTTCGCCGCATTCAGGAGAGTGTGGGCAACTTCTACAGAGTTGCCTGCCACCAGCGGCCCGCCCCACACGATCAGCCGGCGGGATAGCCATGCCTTTGGGCCGCGGCCGTCCGACTGGACAACTCCCAGGAGCACGCCGTCCAGCTGGCCTGCGCCATTGTGCGAAGTGAGCAAAAAAGGGCGATACCCGCGCACCGTGTCGATGAGACGGAAAAACTCACTGCTTTGGAAGTAGTTGCCTTCCGGGTGGGCATCTACAAAGCGATCCCATGCGTCCACCAAGGCCGCTTTTTCCAAATCCGTGTATGAGGTATACAGCATGCACTTTATGCGTTTGGTTCGTTATCTTTTTGACGACACCGGCTCACTTAGCGCCTGTTCCAACGGCGCGTCAAAGGGTTCAGACGATGCCGAATAGTAAGGCGAACGCCACCGCCTGCGCCCGGCTAAGGCCATTAGAAACGTCCACAAACCACTGGCTTTCACACAAACGGCATCCTCATTGTCGCCGTCGTCTATGCTCAGGCGCCGCAGCCGATAGGGATCGGTGTGCACGGTGTTATAGCCGAAATCCACCGTAACGGCACATGCATAGCCGGCTTGTCGTACAAAGGCAATGTCGCGGGCGCTGTAGTCGCCGTTAGGGAAGGCCAGCGCATAGACACGTAGGCCAAACTCTCTCTCCAAAAGTTGTCGCGAGCCGGCGACCTCTGCCCAGGCCTCTTCATCTGTACATTGAGGCAGGCAGGGATGCGTAATAGTGTGACTTTGAAAGTTTATCCGAGCACGCATCTGTTCGATATGCTCGCGGCTAAGGGCCTGAGGCTTTTCTGCCTCTCGATACGGGTCAAATCCGGCCTGTGCCAGCCGTAGAAGGCGCTCGCCGTTGGGTATTCGCTTCAGCTGCTCCGTGTTTATCGAAGGATGGCGGTATTTAAACCAAAAATGCCGGTTCGTGCCCACTATGCCGGCACAGAGGAAAACGGTAAGGGGTATATCCAACTTTTCTATAACCGGCAGCAAGGCGCGATTGCGGATATGGCCGTCGTCAAGAGTAATGACCAAAGCGCGCGAAGGCAGTAGACGGGCATTCTTCTGGCGCTGCGCGAGAAGGAAATCGTCCAAAGAAATCACCCGATAAGCCCGCTTCAAAAAGGCGAAGGCGCGCTCGGCATGCTCCGGAGCGATGTCGTGAAACATGACCAGCGTAACGCGCCGGCGCTGCACCGTATGGCGCAACAAGTAAGGCAAGCCCGAATAACGCAAGCATTTGAACAGAACTTCTCGCAGGGTCATTTCCCGTCGATGAATTGGTTGTACCATTTTTCCAGGTGAATCCACTTCCATATCTCGCGCGAATAGTTGCCTTTGCGCGCCAGATGTTTCCGGTAAATCTCCCGCACTTTGACCAAGTCCATGATTCCGCGCTCGGTGAAGGGCGGAGTGTGCAGCAGCTCCGTGATGTATTGCCGAAAGGCCGGCGTCCGAAACCACTCGGCCTCAGGTGTTTCAAAGCCTATCTTATCCCGGCGCAGGCGAATAGGCTCCGGCAAAGTGCCGCGCATGGCCTGGCGCAGGATGCTTTTCGTCATCCCGCGCCGGAGAATGTGTTCATCGGGCAACATCAACGTGCGCTCTACTAAGCGGTAATCCAAAAAAGGCACCCGCGCCTCCAGCGAAAACCACATCGAGTTTCGGTCTTCCCACTTGAGGAGGTGCTCCAACTTGTACTCGAAATGGTTGATCAAGGCCTCTTGAAGCGACCCGGAGCCGTAGAGCTCCTCCGTGATGGCCCGGCTGTTGCCGGCGTGGGCTCGATAAAAGTCGGGGTGGAGATAACCGCGCTGTAAGACGCGCGCTCGGGCACGCCAAGCGCCAGGTAAGGAGAAAAACACCCAGCTCTTCAAACCGTAAAGAGAGCGATGGTTGCGCAAATAGTGGACAACCTCGGCCGCCAGGCTTCCCAGCTTTCCTCGGCTAAGCAGGTGTTTAAAATAAAATCCAAAAAAATAGTGGTACCCGGCCAGCGACTCATCGGCCCCTTGCCCATCGAGTAAGACCACCACGCGGCCGGCTGCCAGCTTCATCACACAGTATTGCGCATAGGTGGAGCTACTCGGCACCGGCTCGTACTGAGCCTTGGCCAAGTCGTCTAAATCGGCCAGCAAGCTTTCTGCCGTTGGGCGGGTGAAATGCATGTGCCCCACCCGACCGCGATACAACTCTATGAACGACGACTCGTCGCCGCGCTGGCCGGCGCCGTAGACGGCCGAAAACGTGTTTAGATCGCGCTTTTGGTAATCTTCTAGCAGCACCGATACGATGCTCGACGAGTCCAACCCACCGCTCAGGCAGACGCCTACCGGCACGTCGCTCCGCAGGCGCAGACCCACGGCGGAGGAAAACAGCGCCCGATACTCCTCCGGTGACCGAAAAGGCTCCTTCAACTCGCGTCGGAGGTCATACCATCGCCGCGGCCGGAGCAGCCTCTCTCCGGCGGGCGCCCCTGCCGATAGGTTGAGCCGAAAGCAATGCCCATGAGGCAGCCTTTTGACCTCCTGCAAAAAGGTGCCCTCGTCGTAATCGGTGCGGTTGAAAGCCAAGAAGTGGAAAATAGCGTCGTAATTAGGCGTAGGCTTGCGGCCTAAGACGGCCGCAATGGAGCGAATATCCGAACCAAAGAGGAGGCGATCGCCGTCGATAGTGTAAAAGAAGGGCTTTACCCCGTAGCGGTCGCGCGCACCGAAGAGCGTACGCGTATGCCGATCATACAACACGAAAGCCCACATGCCGTTGAAGCGATGCAGCATGGCTTCGCCCCAAGCCGCCCAAGCCGCCAAAATCACCTCCGTATCCGTCTGCGTACGAAAAGCGTAACCCTGGGCGCGCAGCTCTTCGCGCAGCTCGATATAGTTGAAAATCTCTCCGTTAAATACGATGACGTAGCGCTCGTCTGGCGAAAACATGGGCTGATGACCGGCCGGGCTGAGGTCCAATATGCTGAGCCGGACAAAGCCCAGCCCTACGCCGTTCTCTGCAAAAAGCCCTTCATCGTCGGGCCCTCGGTGCTTCATGGCCCGCATCATCGCTTGCAGAGGGGCCTCCGCTACCGGTTGGCCGTAGAGGTGGATTATGCCGGATATGCCGCACATCGGTTACGCATTATAAAAAGAGAATCGTTTTCGGGAATGAAGAAGAAACACCCTTGCAGACCCCCGCAGCCAAAATCTGTGCCGAAGATACTGCCCCGCACCCGAAGGCTACCCTAAAGAAGGCAGGAGCGACCGATGGCCGACAGTCTTTTTTGGGCAACAGTCCACCGCCGTTTTTTCTCAAAAAAATTCATCGTCGAGCAATTGCCGGCTTTTGTGCACCTTTACGGCCCAAAAAACGAATGGCCCAGGCCCTACTTTTACTGGAAGACGGCACCCTTTTCAAGGGCCGCGCCGCCGGCAAGACCGGCACCGCTACCGGCGAAATATGCTTTAACACCGGTATGACGGGTTATCAAGAAATCTTTACCGACCCGTCGTATTTCGGCCAGATTCTCGCCATGACCAACATGCATATCGGCAATTACGGCGTGCGAAAGGAAGAGGTAGAGAGCGACGATGTCAAGATTGCCGGGCTGGTGTGCCGAAACTTTAGCGGCTACTACAGCCGCTCCTTGGCCGACCAGAGTCTGCAAGACTATTTGGAAGCCCAAGGGCTGGTCGTCATCCAGGATGTGGATACGCGCGCACTGGTGCAACACATACGCACGCGCGGCGCCATGAACGCCATCATCTCCTCTGAAATAGCGGACCTGGCGGAGCTGCGCCGCCGCTTACAAGAGACTCCACCTATGGCAGGGCTGGAGCTGTCCAGTCGGGTGACCACGCCCGAGCCGTACTTTTGGGGCGACCCCGAGGCGCACTACCGCGTAGCCGTGATGGACTTCGGCGTCAAACGCAGCATCCTGCGCCAACTGGCCGAGCGAAACTGCTACCTAAAAGTTTTTCCCGCCCGAACGCCTTTCGAGGAGGTGAAAGCGTGGAACCCAGACGGCTACCTCCTCTCCAACGGTCCCGGCGACCCAGCAGCCATGGACTACGCCGTCTCGCTAACCCGCCGCATGCTCGAAGAGGGCAAGCCCTTGTTCGGCATCTGCCTGGGGCAACAAATCCTGGCCCTGGCAGCCGGACTACCGACGTACAAGCTCCATCACGGCCACCGAGGAATCAATCACCCGGTTAAAAACCTGCTGACGGGCCGCGGGGAAATTACCAGCCAAAACCACGGCTTCGGTGTGCTTGAGCAAGCCGTTTACGACTCGCCTTCTGTAGTAGAGCCAACGCACATTAACCTCAACGACAACACCATCGAAGGCATCCGCCTGAAAAACTACCCCGCTTTCTCCGTGCAATACCACCCGGAAGCCAGCCCAGGACCTCACGATGCGCGCTATCTGTTCGACGAATTCGTCGCTATGCTTCAAAATAGTGCCAACTGAGGCACAAAAGCTCGTTCCTCGCCCTATGTCGTTATGTGCACCGTAACCTACGTGCCCACGTCGCGCGGCTTTGTCCTTACGCACAACCGCGATGAAGTGCCGGAGCGCTCTGCTGCAACACTCGTTGTCGAAAATACGCACAAACAACGCCTCCTCTTCCCGCGCGACCCCCTGGCCGGAGGAACGTGGATGGCCCTCTCCGACCGCGGCTTTACCGCCTGCTTGCTCAACGGCGCCTTTCTCAAACATCGGCGTACGCCTCCTTATCGTCTTAGCCGCGGCGTGCTGCTCTTGGATTTAGTGCGCTCCTCTGAGCCACTTGTCCACCTGGCCGCCTACGACCTCGCCGGCATAGAACCGTTTACGCTGGTCTATGCCGACTTCTACCGGCTGGTCGAGTTCCGCTGGGACGGCCGGAACCGCCACCTCCGACACCTGCCGCCTCGGCAGCCCCACTTGTGGGCCTCGGCAACCTTGTACGAACCGCCCATGCTCGAGCAGCGGCGGGAGTCCCTATTGCGCTGGCTCGAGCGGCATCGCCAACCCAGCCCTTCCGGACTTCGCCACTTACACCTGCGCAATAACCCAGATGACCCGGAGAGCACTTTCTACATGCGCAGCCACGACCGCATCCGCACGGTCAGCCTAACCCAGGTCGCGTTCGGCCCAAACCATCTCTGTCTCTACTACCGCGACCTCCTACATGAAGAACAATTGCTCAAAAAAACTCTCAAGTACAAAAAAAATCCGATACAGGAGGTAACCTAAATCGCCGGTCGAACATATATAAAGGCAAACAAGTAGCGCACAAACGTTAATTTTTTCCAAAAGGGGAAACCCTGCGCCCGTCGCGGAGTTATGCACTTATACCTTTAATGCAAAAATATCTCCTCATGAAGTACATTTTACTCCTGTCTGTTCTTCTGGCCCTCAGTGCGATATCGCTGAAGGCGCAAATTACGGCTAATCCCGACCTGTCGGTCTATCCCAATCCGGCCGTAGAGAACATTTACCTCAACGACGCAGCAGAGTCGGTCGGCTTTGTGGTCATAATCAACTTGGTAGGCAAGAAAGTCAAGGAATTTGAATATTCGAAAGGCGCCGGCCTTCCGGTGGGCGACCTTCCCAAGGGCATGTATTTGGTTCAACTCCAAGACCGCCAGCGCAATGTGCTGAAAACGCAAAAGATAGACAAGCGTTAGCCGGCAGCCTTTCGCCATCGCGGGCAATGCAGCGGTTTAACGACGATATAGCGCGCGCCATTTGGGCGGTGAGCGAGTCGCATCGGGTTGACCGAGCAGAGCGATGAATTGTCGCAGTCGTTTTTGCTTACTTTAGCGTATGGTTTATCCGAAGCGTCTCAGGGCGTCTTTGCTGCAGCGTCCCTTCCTGCCGGCGGGAATAGCCGGTGTATTCGCGCTTTTGGCGGCCGTGTGGGTGGTTGCTCCATTGCGCCGGATACCTTTTGAGGTGCCGCCACCTTTTCTGGATGCGATGATGGCTATCCAGTGGGCTGCCTACCCGACAACTGTGGATGCCCTGCTGGGCACAGCAATCGGTCGGGCCGAGCGCATCGGAGCGATATTGGAGGCCACGCAACGCGATAGCCTGTTCGTCCTGGCCTATGGCTGGTTTCTCGTAGCGTTTACCGTCGCCGCCGCCCGGATGTCGAAGCACAACGCCTACTTCATTTTGTGCGTGTTGGCTCTACTGATAGGCGCAGCCGACCTGGCGGAGAATGCCGCTATTCGCACGTTGTTATCGCTATATGGGTCAGACCTCTACGAGCCGGGCGGCGCAGATTACGTGCGCATCCACCTGTTCGCCCGGCTGAAGTGGGCCGGCCTGGCGCTCTATTTTGCCGGTGCGGCGTTCTATTTCGGGCTACACGAGCGGCAGAGAGCCCGCCTGTTGGCCATTCCGAGCGGACTTGTAGCCGCAGCAGGCGCATTAGCCCAATTTTCCGACGCCTGGGCAGAACCTTACGCTTTAAGCGTTTTCGGGCTCTTCTTCATCGCTATAGGGTATTGCTTTTGGAAAAAAGTTACAATTCCCAAAGCCCTTCCGGCAAGTCCATGACGAGCCGCTTTTGTTCGTCATCTGTGGAGCGTATGAACGCCGGAATAAGGGGGATGAGCACCTCTTTGTCCCGATACAGAACGACGGCCAGGTCTTGCTGAGGCATCTGGCGTATGGCCTGAATGGCCGCGGCCCGCCCGCTGTGTTGGTCTACGAGGGTATACCCGACCAGGTACTCGTGCGGGCCGGGTTTTTGGAAGACCTCCAACAGCTCCTCCGGCACCTCTTCTTGAGGAAGCAAGATGGGTTTGTGTTGAAGCAGAAGTGCTGCTTCGCGGTGGTCAACGTTCTCAAAGGCTACGATGAGCTCTCCTCCTCCACGCACGCTTTTGAGGAAGAAGGGCTGTTTGATGCCTTTTATTTCTAAAAAGATGCGCTCACATTGGAAGAAGAACTCCTCGAAGGGCTCTTCGACGACGGCCTTGATTTCGCCTCTGACACCGTGCGTTTTTCGTAAGAAGCCTATCTGGATGTACGCCATTGGGTTCAGTTATAGCGCAAAACGGTTTGCCGCAGGATGTAGCCTTTTTGTGCTTTCTGCTCCCAGGGGCGCGTCAAGCAGTCTGCCGGAGGGGGCGCCTGGTTGCAGTATTGCGAGTCCAGTATCCATTGTTCGCGTCGAACCAGGCCGACGTGACGCGCGTACCAGGCCCTGGAGAAGCGCCGCTCGACGGCGTTTGAGTAGTCTAC
>Ga0129299_1000239_pt1 | contig 33495 bp, 27 predicted proteins | sample ConPoolayeCmetaG_FD_94477 | JGI IMG/M metagenome (GOLD analysis project Ga0129299, IMG submission 94477) | Hot spring microbial mat communities from California, USA to study Microbial Dark Matter (Phase II) - Cone Pool mat layer C metaG ...
CTCTGGCGATCCAGCCAGAGCCTGTACTCCGCGTCCTCTAGGTAGAAATTCACCCTCAGGCTATAATGAGCCTATCTTACTTCAGGAGCCTTCCTTGAATCTGCGGCAACAGCGCTATCTCTACCTGACAGTCTTCACGTCCGGGCTGGTGACACTGGGCATCGAGCTGAGCGCCTCACGCTTACTGGGTACCGCCTTCGGGACAAGCAATGTCGTTTGGGCCTCTATCATCGGCCTCATTCTGCTTTACCTTACAGCAGGCTACTTTCTAGGGGGCTACCTCGCCGACCGCTCACCCTACCCGGCCACCTTTTACCGCGTCATCGCATGGGGAGCTTTTACCGCCGGCCTCGTGCCAGTAGCAGGCAGGCCGCTGATCCATCTTGCCGCCCGCATCGCCCAGAACTCCGGAGCCGCCGTCCTGATCGGCTCACTTGGCACAATGCTGATCCTCTTCATTGTGCCCGTCACCCTGCTGGGGACGGCCTCACCGTTCGCGGTCCGCCTGTCCATCCGAGACACAGCCAGCGCGGGCCATGTCTCAGGCCGGCTGTATGCCGTCTCAACCATTGGCAGTATTGTGGGCACATTTCTTCCCGTACTCGTCCTGCTTCCGGCGCTTGGCACGACCCTGACGTTTCTGGTTCTGGCCGGCGGCCTGCTTGTCGTAGCGCTGATCGGCATGGGACTCAACGGCGGGCGCCAGGCCCTCTCCTTGATCTGGATGCCTTTTGCCCTGCTGACTGTGGGTTTACTTAGTTTCTGGCTGTCTCGGTATTAGTTTCCAGAAGGATCATTCTCATAAGCTATTGGGAGCGAAACAATATGACCCACTCGTCTCATCTGTTGCCGCCCTTTTCCCTCCCCCGCTGGCTGGAGGTTGCCTTGCACGTCATCCTGACGGCGACTTTGCCCATACTCCTGATCTTGATCAATGCCCGCCTGATGATGAGCAATGCTTACCTCCGCTGGGAGTATAACCGCCCCAACTTCCCGCCCGACCCTTACGGCTTTACCCGCGAAGATCGGCTCACCTATGCACCGCTGGCCCTTGCCTACCTGTTCAACGACGCGGGGATCGAGTTCCTCGCTGAGCAGACCTTCCCGGACGGCTCTCCGCTCTACAGCGAGCGTGCCCTCTCGCACATGGACGATGTTAAGGCCGTCACGCAGGGGCTGATACGGTTTGGGCTGGGGTTACTGGCGGTCTATACGCTGAGCGCCGCGCTGATGGCGGCCAGCCCTCCCGCACGCCCCACCCTCTTCCGTGCTGTGTTCTGGGGCAGTCTCTTGACTATCGCCCTGATCCTTCTGGGGCTGGCAGCAGTCGCTTCGTCCTTTGATTGGTTGTTCACCCAATTCCACGCCCTCTTCTTTGTCGGCGATAGCTGGATTTTCCCTACCTCTGACACGCTCATCCGTCTCTTCCCGGAGCAGTTCTGGATAGACGCCTTTGTGCTGGTCTTTGGCGGCAGTCTGCTTGAGGCATTTATACTAGCTGTCTTGACTTTCCGGCTTTGCTACCGCCGCCGAGATTTGTAGCCCGAACCGTCGGTTTTCGGCTATAATTAGGTATGTGCGACTGCGTGCCGATTTGGGTTCGTTTTCTAGCGTAGAGAGGGAGCGCCTATGGGCAACATCTTTGGCCTGCTAGTCTGTATTGTTGTCGCCGCTATCGTTGTCATCGTGGCACTGCTTGCGTCGGCAGTGCGTGTTGTTCAGGAATACGAGCGCGGGGTGGTCTTTCGTCTGGGCCGCCTCGTTGGAGCAAAAGGCCCCGGCCTGTTCTTCATCATCCCCATCATTGACCGCATGGTCAAGATTGACCTGCGTACCGTCACCCTCGACGTCCCTACCCAAGAGGCCATTACCCATGACAACGTAACCGTTAAGGTGAACGCGGTGGCCTATTTTCGTGTGATTGACCCTGAGAAAGCGGTCGTCCAAGTTGAGGACTACCGGCGTGCCACTTGGCAGATCTCCCAGACCAGCCTGCGGAGCGTCATCGGTCTGGCCGACCTTGACGAACTGCTGGCCCACCGCGACCGTATCAACGACCGGCTTGCCCAGATCATTGACGAGGCCACTGAGCCGTGGGGTGTCAAGGTCAGCCTCGTTGAGGTCAAGGATGTTGAACTGCCCCAGACGATGCAGAGGGCTATGGCCCGTCAGGCCGAATCCGAGCGCGAGAAGCGAGCCAAGATCATCCACGCCGAAGGCGAGTATCAGGCCTCCCAGCAGTTGCGCGAGGCGGCTGAGACCCTCGCCCAAGAGCCTGCCGCTATCCAACTGCGTTACCTGCAGACACTGACTGAGATCGCCGCCGAGAAGAACAGCACGATCATCTTCCCTGTCCCCATTGATGTGTTTACTGCCTTCTCTGAGATGGCGCGAAGCATCGCCAAGCGCACCGACGGCCAATAGGCAGGCGGCGGATAGACTGTCCTTTTCTTGAACCAGCGGGGGTCTGAACGACCCCCGTTGTGTTCCCCCTATTGGGTGTCGCCCTCTCCCCCAGCCATTTTAAGCCAATACAGGTTGAAAAGGTGTAAGATTCAGCCCCTTCTTGTTATACTCTGCCCCACGTTTGCCCGTGCCAGACTCCAGTTTCTGGCGCGAGATCAACTTCAGGAGAATGCTTTCAAATGCCGCACGCATGGGAACAAGCCATTATCGAGTTTTTGACTAATCTATTCCAGACCATTGACTGGGCTGGTGTGGTTGTGATCATGACGCTGGAAAGCGCCAACATCCCGATTCCCTCTGAGGTGACCATGCCGCTGGCAGGCTGGCTGCTGGTACAGGCCCGCGGCGGGACATGGTGGCAGGCCCTCCTGCTCGGCGGGCTGTGGGGCGGTGTCGGGTGCACCATTGGCAGTGTGATCAACTACGCGCTGGGGTACTATGGAGGACGCCCGCTCGTCACAAAGTACGGCAAATATATCATGATCAGCCACAAAGACCTTGAACGGGCTGACCGCTGGTTTGCCCGCTGGGGCGACTGGACAGCCTTTCTGTCGCGCTTGCTCCCGATTGTGCGTACCTTTATCTCCTTCCCTGCAGGAGTAACCCGTATTAGGTTCTGGCGCTTCACACTCCTCTCGTTCCTCGGATCGGTCATCTGGTGCGGCGGACTGGCACTAGGCGGCTGGTTCTTTGGGTCGCGCTGGGAAGAGCTGAGGGCTATCATGCGCCCCTTTGACATCCCGATCTTGATCGTTTTGGCGGCGGGCTTCGCTTACTATGTCTATCGCCACATCACACACGGCATGGCCAAAGAAGACGGGAAGGCCCAGATAGAGACAGCGGACATAGACTAAGAGGGAAACATTCCCTCAACTAGGACGGCTCGACTTGGGCATATACAAGCGCCTGTTCGCATGGATGTATCATAACCTGCTCAACGGCAGAGGAAGGCCGGACCTGAGCGATCCGCTCAGCCGAGACATTCGTGTGCCGCTGCTCAGTCAGGCACGCGGGGACGTGCTGGAGATCGGCGCTGGCGACGGCGGCAACCTGCCGCTGTACCCCCGCGGGGTATCCCTGACCTTGCTGGAGCCAAACCCGTATATGATCGCCTATCTCAAGCAGGCCTGCCGGACCCATGGCGCAAAATGTACCCTGATCGTCGAGGGGTACGGCGAACAGCTTCCTTTTCCTGATCATGCTTTCGATACGGTGGTAGCGACCCATGTATTGTGCTCAGTCAGGGATCAGGCCCGTGTGCTGGCCGAGATCAGGCGGGTACTGCGCCCGCAGGGGATGTTCCTGTTTCTGGAACATGTGGCCGCACCGCCCCAGACATTTGTTTACCGCCTGCAACACCTGATTAACCCCGCCTGGAAGCTGGTCGGGGAGGGGTGCCACCTGACGCGCGACACCGGCACAGCCATCCAAACGGCGGGCTTCAGTGAGGTCCAGATCAACGCCTTTGAGGCCGGCTTCCCGGCCATTGTCAGCCCCCATGTGTGGGGCATCGCTCGTCCATAAATAAAAGGGAGTGACCATCCGGCCACTCCCTGCCTTTTTTATTCCTCACGGACTTCTGCTTGTACCGTGATTTGCCCCGCCTTCTCAAAGGTCAATGTGAGGGTGATCATCTGGCCGGCCTGAAGCTCCTGCTTCAACCCGATCAGCATGACATGATAGCCCCCCGGTTCGAGGGTGACACTTCCGCCGGCTGGCACCGGGATCGCCTCGACATGATGCATACCGGCCATACTGCCTTCCATTGTTGTCTCGTGCAACTCAACTGTTTCGGCAACATCGCTGGCCGCACCGATCAACGCATCATTTGTCCCGCCCGTGTTCCGAATCACCATGTACGCCGCTCCGTTCCCTGCCATCATCGGCGAGGGGCGCGCCCACACATCCTCGACCACAATCGTCGAGCCGGAAGCCGGTGTGCTGGTTGCGCAACCTGCCAGCGCCAGCGCTGTTACACCGATCAATACAAACGCGGCTAACAGATAACGTCTCATCGAGGTTTACTCCTTCATGGCTTGTGAAAAAAATACCCATTCTGAACTACACTAAGTATACCAACTTAGGAGACAAAAAAGCACGCTTTGACGCGTGCTATATGCCAATGAAGCGGAAGCCTTCTTCTGGGTCTATTCGGTACGCAGATGCGGGAACAGCAATACCTCGCGGATGTTGGGCCGGTCGGTCAGGAGCATAACCAGCCGATCAACGCCCATGCCCCAACCGCCGCAGGGAGGCATACCGTACCGCATGGCACGCAGGTAGTCCTCATCCACCGGATGTCCTTCTTCGCTGTCCTCGCCGTAGAGGCGTCCCATCTCCAGAAAGCGCTGTTCTTGATCAAGCGGATCATTCAACTCGGTGAAGGCATTGCCCATCTCCACACCGGCAATGAAGAACTCAAACCGCTCGACGTGGGTCGGGTCATCGGGTTTCATCTTGGCCAGCGGGCTGATGTCACGCGGATAGTCCATGATGAACGTCGGCTGGATCAGGTTTGGCTCTACCTCGGTGCTGAGCAGTGAGTCAACCAGCTTCCCCCATGTGCTGTCTGGGGCCGGCTGTTTCCCTAGCTCACGCATACGTCCCGCCAATGACTGAGCATCTGGATACTGGACGTAATCTATACCAGCGGCTTCGCGGATCGCATCCCGCAGGGTGACCCGCCGCCAAGGGGGGCGCAGATCAATCGTATGCCCCTGATAGGTGATCGTGGTACTTCCTTTGACCTCCTGAGCTACATAGGCAATCAGACGCTCCGTGATGTCCATCACGCCGAAGTAGTCAATGTAGGCCTTGTAGAACTCAACCTGCGTGAACTCCGGGTTGTGCTTGCGGGAGACCCCCTCATTGCGGAAGTCACGCCCGATCTCGTAGACTGCGTCATACATCCCCACCAGCAGGCGCTTCAGGTACAGCTCGAAGCTGATGCGCAGGTACAGGTCCTGCTTAAGCTGATTGTGATGAGTGACAAAGGGCCGCGCCGCGGCCCCCCCGTAAATCGGCTGAAGAATCGGCGTTTCAACCTCCAAAAACCCCTCGCTGTCCAGAAACTGCCTGACGGCCCTCACAGCACGGGCACGTGTCACAAATATCTCGCGCACATCGGGGTTAACAGCCAGATCAGCATAGCGCTGACGATAGCGTTCCTCCGGATCGGTGAAACCGCCGTAACGCTCAACCGTGCCGTCTTCGAGCCGGCGTTCCTTGACCACCGGCAGGGGGCTGAGAGACTTAGCCAGCAACTTATAAGACGTAACCAGCACGGTTATCTCACCGCGCTTGGTGCGCATCATTGTTCCCTGGGCCTGAATAAAGTCAAACAGGTCAAGGTCGTCATTAAAGAGAGCTTGTGCCTCCGGGCCGACTAAGTCCTGCTTGACCCATATCTGGACACGCCCGGAGCCGTCCTCGATGTGCGCCCATGAGGATTTTCCCTGCGGGCGGTGAGACACAATCCGCCCGCAGACAGTCACCGGCACCGGCTCAGGCTGATCCCCTGAAGCGGTTGCTTCCGCCTTCTGGAAGGCAGTGACAGCTTCAGCAATGGTATGAGTCCGCTCGACACGCAGAGGATACGGCTCAATGCCCCGCGCCTTAATGCGGTTCAGTTTTTCCAGCCGCTGTTTTTCGAGTTCACTGGGTTGCCACACAGGCTATCTTCCTTAAGAGAGTGAGTCCTAGTCACTGTCAATGGCTAAGATGAGGTATTCAAATGTACCATCCGGCGCGTTGACCGTTACCGTCTCACCAACCCGCTTACCAAGCAGTGCCTTGCCAAGCGGTGATGCATCGCTGATCCGATGCTGGCGCGGATCGGCCTCGGCAGGGCCAACGATACGGAAGGTCTCTGGTTCACCGCCCGGCTCTTGAATCGTGACAATGCTGTTGAGGCGCACCGTGTCAAGATTGGCGGCGGCCAGCTCTGCCTCATCAATGATGCGGGCGCGGTTCAGCAGTCCCTCCAGATACTGGATACGCCCCTCAACGAAGGACTGCTCGTTCTTGGCATCCTCGTATTCGGCGTTTTCAACCAGGTCGCCTCCCTCTTCGAGGGCCTGACGCAGCCGCTCGGCCACCTCACTGCGGCGTACCGTCCGAAGATAGTTCAGTTCGATCTCAAACTTCTCGAAACCTTCCTTCGTCAGATGAACAATTTGATCAGACATCCCTTCAACGTCCTTACCCGAACAGACTAAAAAAGACCGCCCCACCGGGCGATCAAAACGGGCGAAAAAGCGCCAAATATGACTTAAAAACCTGACCCGGCCAGATTCAGCGGGTCATGATGGGCAGATTCAGATAAAAATAAGACGAACTGAGCATGATGCTAAGTTCGTGGGATCAGGGCCACCACTATATTATCATATCTGCACGGGGCTGTAAAGACCACGCACCCAAAATCTGCACGATTAGTCTACTTTCAGATCATACACACGCCGGCGGGGCCAGCCGGACTCAGCGGCCACCGCGCTGGCGGCGGAACTGCGCGGCTCGCCGCGCGCAAGACGTTCAGCCAGCGCCGCACGTACCCTCTCTTCCGACCAAGCTTCCGGCATGGCAGGCGAAGCACCCGCAATGATAAGCGTGATCTCACCGCGCGGCGTGCCCCTGCCGAAATAAGCCAGTGCCTCATCCAGCGTGCCGCGCCATATTTCCTCATGGAGCTTGGTCAACTCACGTGCGACAGTTATCTGCCGCGGTCCTAATACGGTACGCAAATCGGCAAGCGTCTCCAGCAGGCGATGAGGAGCCTCATACAGCGCCAAAGTGCGCGGCTCATGGCGCACCGATTCCAGCAACGCCCGCCGGGCCGGCGTGCGGCGGGGCAGGAATCCCAGATAGACGAAGCTGTCAGCCGGCAGGCCGGACGAAACCAATGCAGGGATCAAGGCGGTAGGGCCGGGCAACGGCACAATCGGAAAGCCCCGCTCAATCACAGCCCGAATCAGCTCATAACCGGGATCGGACAGGCCGGGTGTGCCGGCATCTGATACTAACGCGACATCGCCGCTCTGCAACGCGGACAGGATGACATCAAGCTTGGTCAGTTTGTTATGCTCATGGTAGCTGGTGAGGGGTGTTTTAATCTGATAATGGCGGAGCAGGCCGCCGGTAGTACGGGTGTCCTCAGCGGCAATCAGCGCAACCTCACGCAGGACACGCAAGGCCCGCAGAGTAATGTCCTCCAGATTGCCAATCGGTGTGGGAACGATGTATAGAGTACCCATCCGCACCAGTTATGAGAACAGGGTCTCAGGACAGTGAGCGATCATGACGCCCGCCGGGACCTCTCATGGCCGGTTAGGGCGTGGTCAGGCCGCGTACTTGAATGAAGTTAGCCACAGCCACATTGCTCTCGCATGAAGAAAGCGTCCGCACAATGATCGGCTCAGAGAGAGGCATACCGGTTGCGGCCAGCAGGCGCAGTTCAAACTCGGCTTCGATGGGGGTCGAGTTCAAAGAGACTTCGTAGGCCGACTCGCCCCATTGGGGGGCAGTGCCGGAGAACACAAGCTGTTCAAAATTCTCGCCTCTGACTGAGATATAGATTGTGCCGGGAAACGGGCCGCCGTTCATATCAAACAACTGACCAACAAGCCACAACCCCGTACATCCTTCAGGGTGCTGGGTATAGGTGACGGCATCATCTTGTAACACAAACGGGAACTCGGACGGCAAGCCGGTCATAGAGAGGGCGGCTCCGCCGGTAGCGGTGGCGGCAGGCGTCCCGGTTGCCCGCCTGAGAGGAGTGGGTGTAGCCGGAATATCAGTCGGGGTGGCGGAGGGAGGCACAATAGTCGCCAGAGACTGCGCCATCACATCCAGATCAAACAGGGTGGGCGTCGGGGCGAGGGTTGCCGGCGGGAAAGGATTGAAGGGCAGGGTCGGGTTTTGGATCAGCAGGATGGTTGCCCCGCAGACTACCGCCGTTGCCAGCAGGAAGAAGATCGAAACAAGGTTGTAGAATACAGCTTGACATCCGCCTCCTGCATCTCCTTGGCGGGACGGCTTCTCCTCCTCTAACGTAGCGGGCTGTTCCGGCTCGTATTCATCAAACAGGTCAAAGTTGCTCATGAGGGCCTCAATATACAGGCATGGTTTATGGGACAGTACTGCCGGGTTTCTTGGTGGCGGTCGGGATGGGCGTATTGGTCGGAATAGGAGTAGCCGTCGGCGTCAAGGTAGCCGTCGGCGTGGAGGTTGGTGTAGAAGTATTCGTGGGAGTAGGAGTCAGGGTGGCAGTTGAGGTCATGGTCGGTGTAAAAGTAGGCGTGATGGTCGGCGTGTTGGTCGGGCGGGGCGTGCTGGTACCCGTCGCCGTCGGGGAAGGTGTCCAGGTTGGGTTGGCGGTCGGCCCTTCCAGCGTCGGCGTAAAGGTCGGAAGCACAAACACAGTCGGCTCGCCGCCGGCCTGCCGGGCAGAGCGCGGGGCTGTGAGGGCCAGCACCACGACCACGCAGGCAACGATGCCAGCCAGTATGACCATCCCTATACTGATCACGTCATAGACATTGATCTGCCTGCGCTCAGAAGGCTCCATGATGCTCACTCCTGAATCTGGTCAAAGACCAAGACGGCCAGGTTCTCGTTACAGTTAGCCCGCATTTGGACGCTGACCACGTCCGAGAGCAGTCTTCCGCTGGCATCCTCAAGCTGAACACGGAACACCCCGCTTGAGGGGCTGTTGCCGACAGCCACTTCCCAGCCGCTTGGCCCATAGGCAGGCGCACTGCCCGATGTAACGCGCCGGTCGAAATTCGTGCCGGTGACATGTACCACAATCCCCTGCCGGGGACTCCCGCCCAAGCTGTAGATCAGCCCTGCCAGCCCGGCCCAGTTACACCCGATACCGGGGTTGGCGGCATAGAGGGACTGCATAAAGTTAACCGTCCCTCCGCGCAAAACGTAGTCATAGGGGGCGCGTGTCGCCGTGGGGGTAGGCGTCAGCGTGCGGGTGGGGGTCGGAGTCAGGGTAGCTGTAGGCGTAGCCGTGTTGGTTGGCGTCAGGGTTGGACGGGGTGTACGGGTCAGGGTGGGAGTGCGGGTTAGGGTCGGTGTACGAGTCGGCGTGACACTAGGCAGGGGCGTCCGGGTCGGCGTATCGGTTGCGGTGGGCGTGTCAGAAGGAGTCAGGCTGGGCAGAACAAACAGCGTCGGTGTGGGGCCGACAGCCTGCTGTTGAGGGCGGGAACGCGGCAACGTGACTGCCAGCACCACCACCAGGCAGGCCATCAGTGCGGTCAGCACAAGCATCAACCGCGTGATGAAAATATACAACCGAGTCCGGTCTGAGGGGTGACTCCCTGCGGCCATGCGTGCTCCTTACCGCCCGTTCTCAGGATCACAAGCCCTTAGGGCGTGAAGGAAACAAATTGCTGAATGGACGCGCCGTTGCGCAAGCCCAAACGCCATTCCTCAATGGCTTTCTCGACCAGCCGCTGAAGGGTTTCCGGCGCGACCTCGCGGTTTGGATCGTACTCTAGGGTTTGCACGATATGGAATCCCCACGCGGTGGCAACTACGCCGCTGGTCTGCCCCGGCTGAAGGCTGAATGCCACCTCCTCAACCTCCGGAACGAGCAAGCCGCCGCGCGGAAACCAGCCCAGGTCGCCGCCATTGGCACGGGTGGTCACATCAACCGAGTACTGAGCCGCCAGCGCCGCAAAGTCCTCACCGGCCATCAGGCGGCCTAGAATCTCATCCGCCTGTGCCTGAGAATTGACCAGAATATGCCGGGCATGTACCTGCTCGGCAACCGACGGGACAGACTGGGCAATCGGGGCAACAAGCTGGCTGGTGATCAGGTCAAGCCGGATCACTTCGCGGAACTCGTCCAGCGTGTAATAGTTGCTTGCCAGCCAAGCGTTGAAATAGTCCTGCCCGCTCTCCTGAATCATGCTGTTGATCTCAGCGTCCACCGCCTCATCAGAAACGGAGATGCCCTGCCGGGCGGCTTCCTGCCGGATCAATTCCTGCTCGATCAGCAGATCAAGCACCTGCTGTTGATAGCCTGCCGGGTCAGACACCTCAAAGCCCAGGGCGGCCTGCCCGGCCTCAAAGCGGGCCAGCTCACGCTGGAGGGAATCCATCGTGATAGGCTGTCCGTTGACAACAGCTACAAGCTGAGGCGTCAGGACTACATCCCCGCCCGCCTGAGGAGACTCAGGAGCGGCAATGGGGGCAGAGGGAGAGGCTCCTGCCCCACAACCAGCCAGTATCAGGCCGGCAAGCAGGACCATTACCCCTGTTAGACTCAGTGAAGATCGACGATTCACAAAACCTCGCATATAGAATAGGATGGGTTGGATGAGACCAGTCTACTCAGAAAGAGGGCATCTGGCAAGTGAGATTCGATGTCCTCAAACAGACCATAGCTTGTAGGGACTATGCCACACGATATACTATGCGTGGCAAAGAGGGCTTTTTTCTATCTCTCGCGCTTCCCCTTTGGTAATCAGCCGTTCTATCTTCATGGAGAAGAATGATATGTGTGATACAGTTGTCGCAACTGGCAGTGTAACCGCTGACGGCGTGACCGTTTTCGGCAAAAACTCCGACCGAGAACCCAATGAGGCTCACCATCTGCTGCGTATCCCACGGACATGCCATCCAGCCGACAGCATGGTTCAATGCACCTACATCAAGATACCCCAGGTCGAGGAAACTTATGAGGTACTGCTTGCTAAGCCCTTCTGGATATGGGGCGCTGAAATGGGCACTAACGAGCATGGCGTCACAATTGGCAACGAGGCCGTGTTTGCTAAACTGCCCTACGAGAAGAAGCCGGGCTTGATCGGGATGGACTTCCTGCGGCTGGCATTGGAACGCGCCCGGACCGCACGCGAGGCGCTGAATGTGATCACCTCGTTGCTTGAAACCTACGGACAGGGCGGCAACTGCGGGATGGATCATCCCACCTACTACCACAACAGCTTTCTGATTGCTGATCCAACCGACGCTTGGGTGCTCGAAACAGTTGGTCGTCAATGGGTTGCCGAGCAGGTCAAGGGTATCCGGACTATCTCAAACGGGCTGACCATAGGCGACCGATGGGACCTGGCCTCCGAGGGGCTGGTCAGCACCGCCATCGAGCGGGGATGGTGCAAAGGGCGCGAGGATTTCCATTTTGCCCGTTGCTACTCCGACTTCATCTACACGACTTTCAGCCGTTCCAGAGAGCGCCACTGCCGCACAACCGATTTGCTGGAGTCACAGGCGGGGAAGATCACGGTGGAAACGGTCATGCAGGCACTGCGCGATCACGGCCCGAAGGCAGGCCCCGATTGGAGTCCTGCTTACGGCCTGACAAACTTCGAAGTGTGCGCTCATGCAGGCTTCGGCCCGATTCGGGGCAGTCAGTCAGCCGGGTCGCTGGTCTCGCATCTAGGAACGGATGTCCAGACTCACTACGTGACAGGCACAGCGGCCCCTTGCACCAGCATCTTCAAGCCGGTATGGCTGGGGGCCGACCTGCCCGACACCGGCCCGATTCCCTCTAAGACATACGATCAGGCGACACTCTACTGGCGTCACGAGGCACTCCACCGTGCCACATTGCGCAACTACTCTGCCCTGACAGCTCTTTACAGGGAAGAGCGCGATCAGCTTGAGCGCCGCTTCATTGAAGAAGCGCAGGCCCTCAGGACTGCGCCTATTGAGGATCGGGCTGTCTATTCGGCACGTTGTTTCACAGAAGCCGACCGGGCGGAAGCCCGCTGGCTGGAACAGGTGCGCTCAGCTCGTGTGGGAAGGAGGCAGGGGGTGCTGTACGCTCTGGCTTGGCAGGGGTTTAACAAAGCGGCCCGCATGCCCGCATAAGCCTATTTCTGCCCGTCTGAGCCGGTACCGGGCCTGCGCCGGTATACCCGCGACACGGTCGAGAAAGCGTTGGGCTTCAGAGGGCCTCTGTCTCTGGGCAGGCCGCCAAAAGGGACGGGATGGGGCAGGGGGCGGTACACATCATCGCGTACCTGCCCATCCCAGCGCGAAAGCATCATGCTCAACACCAGTACGGCCATCCCGACCCACTGAATGGGCGTCATCCGCTCCCCCAGCCACATGAACGCGGCCAGCAGCGTCACGCCCAATTCACCCACATTGAGCAGGAGTGTTTGCAGGCTACCCAGAGTCCTTACGCCGGCAAAAAGAGTCACCCGCCCCACGGCTGTAACCAGCGTCAGCCCCATGACAAACCACCAGCCGTCCGGCACAACCGGCTCCCACCTCAGCGGGAAAAGTACGCCATAAACCAGCCGGGCAAGCAGAACGGTTGCCCCCATCCATGTCAGGGCATACAACGCCATAGTAGGGGCGGGCATTTCATACATAACACGCTGGCTCAGGAAGGCATGCAGGGCATACGCGAAGGCCGCCCCGATCAACAAACCTACCCCTGCCCAATGAAGAGGAGGCCGGGCATAGCCTTCAGTCGGCGCTACCAGCAAATAGACCGCTGTCAGAGCTAGGGCTATCCTGAGCAGGCTCAACTTCGAGATTTGATGGCCATAGAAGCGTGTCAACAGCATGACGAAGACGACATACAGCATGTTGAGGAGCTGAGCCAGCGAAGCATTATCCAGCAGCAGGAGGCCGTTGTAATACAGCAGTGAACCCAGCCCGTTGATGGCCCCTACTGCGACCGTGCCGATCAGGCCGGCAGGGAAGATATACAGGTAACGCCGGTAAAACAGGGCAAAGATCACCCACAGCGCTAGTGCCGCCAGACAGGTACGTAACGCAGTCAGCGTATAAGGGTCAACACCAGAGCGGAGCGCCAGCTTGCCAAAGATGGGAGCCATACCCATCAGCACTGGTGTCAGCAGTGCGGCGGCCACTCCCTTGGCGCGATTTGCGGCCTGATCCACAGAACCTGTTCCTTTGGTAGGGGCAAGCTTGCAGGCTAACCCAGCTTCTCATCAATCAACCCTTGCAGGATCGCCTCGTCAATAAATGAACCCTTCTGAAGCAGGCTTTGCACACGCCCCTTCAGACGGGCGCGTTCCTCATTGGTCAGGTCTTTGGCGGTAACAACGATTACCGGCACATCGCGGAGCCTCTCATCACTTTTTAGGTGGTCAAGGACGCCGAACCCGTCTATCCCCGGCATCATCAGGTCGAGCACCACCAGATCAGGGCGCACCTGACGTACCATCTGGATGCCCGCGCTCCCGTCCGGGGCCTGCAATACCTCCGGGACGCCGTAGGCCTGCAAGATACGGGCCATCAGTTCGGAGGCGCTCCGGTCATCTTCAATCACCACCACCTTGCTGATCTGCCGATCCACTGTCTCCAGCGCGGCCAGCAGGCCTTCATGCGGCACGGCAGGCCGTGCGGCGGGTGTCACATCCACGTCACGGCCCAGTTCATCGCCCAGGATGTGCTTTTCAACTGAGAAAGTATGACCGCTACAATTGACCACCACGATCTCGTCCGGGTCAATCATTTTCTGGCGGACCATCTTAAACAGGCCCGCAAAAGCCAGCGCCGCCGCCGGCTCAACCGACAGCCCCTCCAGCCGGGCAACCGTTTTGAGGGCGCGGAAAGCCTCCTCATCACTGACTGACTCAAAGACCCCCCCGTTCTCCAGCACTTCTTGCCGGAGCAGTTTATAGGCCACACCGGGCACATCGGTAGCCACTGTGGCAATACGGGTCTTGGGATACGGGAAGGGAGGCGCATCTTCCAGACCGGCGCGGAAAGCCTGAACCATTGGGTCACAGCCAGTAGACTGAATGTTGGCCAGCTTCGGCACACTGTTGGAAAGGCCGGCGGCCTCCAGCTCACGGAAGCCTTTGACTACGCCAATCGGCCCCAGCCCGCCGCTGACAGCCTGAATGTACCAGTCTGGGGTACGCCACGGCGTACCGCTTGGCGAGGGGCCGTAAATCTTCCCCAGCTCCTCCGCTATTTCAAAGGCAATCGTCTTCATGCTCTCTTTAGCGGCGATGCTTCTGATGCCTCGATCAAGGTAAAGACCCTTGCTCTCAGCAAAGCGGGAAGCCACCTGCTTGGCCTGATCGTATGTGCCGGTCACCTTGACCAGCTCAGTGCCATAGAGCGTGATCTCACGCATCTTCTCTGGGGGGATACTGCTGATGATAAAAGCCCACAGCTTGATGCCGGCGCGGGCCGCATAAGCTGAATAGGCGATGGCGACATTACCTGTGCTGGCTACTACCGCCTCAGTGATCCCCAGCTCGCGCATCGTCGAAATGGCCAGCGAAGCCTGCCGATCCTTAAACGAGGCAGTCGGCCCCTGCCGCTCGTCCTTAATATACAGGTGGCGCAGGCCCAGCATAGCGGCCAGACTCTCGGAGCGGATCAGCGGAGTACCACCCTCGCCCAAGCTGACGATGTTCAGGTCGTCGCGCAGGGGGAGCAACTCGCGGTAGCGCCACATGGTCGGGGGGCGATCCCGCAGTCTCTCCGGCCACGGAAGCCCCTCTTCCAGCACATACTGGGCATCCAAGTAAGTCTCGCCGCATTGCGGACAAGCCAACAGGGGACGTTCGTAGTCTTCTGCATAGCCACAGCGCAGACAATGGGTCTGAACACGGACAATGGTCATACTCTACGCTCTCTTGGAATAATAGCTTGTAAATAAAAAGCAGAAGGGTAATAGAAGGGTGCAGGAGAAAACCCGCACCCATCCATTACAATCCTAACTGATACAGACAAGAAAACCTGCCTAACGCAGACTCTCAAGCGCCGCTGACAGATGGTCAGCCCAGCGCACATCCTGACAGATCGCCTTGCTCAGGTAGCGCGTTGTCTTGCCGTCGAGGCGGCCAAGCTGATCGCTGGTCAGCTCGCGCCCCGTCATGATCAGGACCGGAATATCACGTGTATCGGCATGCGAACGCATGGAGACAAGCAGGCCATAGCCGTCCATGTCAGGCAAGTCAAGCTCCAAGATAACCACGTCCGGCTTACGATCCTGAATAGCCTGCAAGCCCTCAAAGCCCATGGCGGCCCGGCGGACCACGTAACGGCCTGACTGCACAAGCACGCCCTCAACGGCACGCGCATGCTGTTCGTCCGAGTCAATGATCAGGACATCCAAGACATCCAGCCCCGTAGCAGGCGGCGAAACCATGCCGTTCACCGCACGGCTGAGGGCTTCCAGCAACTCATCTTCGATGATCGGCTTGACCAGATAGTCAGCCACCCCTACCTGACTGCCGCGCCGGCGCTCATCCTCGATACTGCAAATGATGACCGGCACGTTACGGGTATCATCGAACCGGCGCAGATCGGTGATAGCATCCCAGCCGCTCTTGCCCGGCAGGTTCAGGTCCATCACGATAGCTGATGGGTGCATCTCGCGTACATGCCGCAGGAGATCGTTTGCGCTGTTCAACCCGATCAGGGCATACCCTGCCTTTTCCAGATAACGGGCATACAGATCAAGCACGCCCGGCTCGTCGTCTACCGCCAGCACAACCGGCTGTCCCTCACTAGAAGCCGGCCTTAGAACGACAGGCTCCTGCTCAGCGACCGGCACGCTGGGAGGATGAAGCGGTATGGTGAAGCTGAAGGTCGAGCCAACCCCTAGCTGGCTCTCTACCCAGATGCGCCCGCCATGCATCTCGATAAACTGCTTAGAGATCGCCAGCCCAAGACCTGTTCCACCGACCTGCCTTGTGCTTGACCCGTCCACCTGCTGGAAGGCGACAAACAGTTTCTCCATATCTTTCGGCGCGATCCCTATACCGGTATCGGCCACATCAACCTGAACACGCGGCGGCTCCAGCGTGACTGGATCGAAGTCTTTGCGGACGGCACGAACAGTGATGCTCCCCTCTTTGGTGAATTTGGCGGCATTAGAAACCAAGTTCAGCAGTACCTGCCGCACGCGCAACGGGTCGCCATAGACCTGAGGCAGTCCCTCCTCGACCTCCTTGAAGAGCTGGATGGGCTTATCTTTGACCAGGCCCTTGGCGGTGGACATTACACCCTCAATGATCTCAACCAAGTCAATATATTCGGGTTGAATCTCCATCTTGCCCGCCTCGATCTTGGACAGGTCAAGGATGTCATTGATCAGCCCCAGCAGATGCTGGCCGCTCTGATGGATGGTAGTGAGGTCCTGAACCTGAAGATCATTCAGCGGACCGTCTATCCCCTTCAGCATGACACGCGAGAAACCGATGATCGAGTTGAGGGGTGTGCGCAACTCGTGGCTCATGTTGGCAAGGAACTGGGATTTAAGCTTGTCAAGCTCACGCAACTGCTCGTTGGCACGGGTGATCTGCTCCAGCAGACGGTCATTCTGGATCACTGCCGTCAGCGTACCAGAGGCCGCCTCCAGCAGACGCAGTTCGCTCTCGCCGAAGGCGTTGGGCTGTGTGCTCTCAACCGTCAGGACGCCGATCAGCATATCGCCCACCATGAGGGGAACCAGCACCGCTGATCGCGTCCGTCCGCCACTACCATTTCCGCCCGGCCCCTCCTGCCATGCATCGCCGATGACCAGCGGCCTTCCCTGGACAGCGACCATACCAACCAGCCCTTCACCCATCTCGATACGTCCCTGCCGAAGGGCAATGTCACGTCCATAGCCGATTGCCGCACGCGGGTCAAGGCAGTTATCCTCAGCATTAGCCAGATAGATGACTGCCGCTTCCGCCCCCTCGATCTCTCTGTGCAGAACCTCCGCCACATGCGAGAGAGCCTCATCCAGATCAGAAGTGGAGACGGCGGCCCGTGTCAGGTTGAACAGGAAGCCAAGTTCAGCCGCCCGCCGCTGAGCCTCTTCAAGCAGTTCGGCGTTGCGGATTTTGATGGCAATATAGGCGGCCAGCGTGGTCAACTGACGGATATGGGCTTCACCGTAGGCATGTTCCTTCTCGGCATCCTGAATGCTCAGCACGCCGACAGCTTCATCCCCAAGGGTCAAGGGGACGGCCAGCAGGCTCTTAGGCATCTCGCCGATAATCCGCGCACCCAGCCGTTCAGCTTCTTGGGGGAGATTCTCATTGAGCAGGAGCACCTGTTTGGTACGAATGACGTGGCCGCTGAGGCCCTCGCCCAGCGGCTGCGGCGGCGGGGACTCGAGCCGCTCCCCTCCTTCAATGAAGATCGGGAAATGGAGCAGGTTGTCCTTGCCCAGCACACCCAAGAAGCCATACTGAGCACCGAACGTGCGCATCAGTTGCGTTGTCACGACCTCATACAGGTCGTCCAACGTCTCAGCACGAGAGACTGTCTGCGAAACGAGGTTAACGGTTGTCAGCTCAGCCACACGCTCTTGGATTTCCTGGAAGAGCTGGGCATTCTCAAGAGTCACGGAAATCTGGTCGGCCAGTGATTGCAGGATGGCCTGAGCCTCTGCATCGAAGGCGTTGACCTGCGTGCTTTGCACATCCAGCGCCCCAATGACACGGTCGCCTGTCTTGAGCGGGATTGCCATCTCAGCCCGTGTGTTGGGCAGTAACTCGTTGCGCCGGTGGACCGCGTCCACGTCAGTATCGCGGGCAATAACGATTTCGCCCAGCGCCGTCACCTGCCCGATCACCGAACGCGAGCCGACAGCCAATGCGTGTTTACGACGCAACAGCTCCTGACCGACCTCACCCGTGCTGGCCCGTAGCACAGCCCATTCGCCCAGCTCATCCACCAGGAATATCTGGACATGGTAGTATCCAAACGCCTCGCTGATGCGATCTACGATCAGCGGCAGTAGGATGTCGGGGTTCAGGATCGAGGATGCCGCCCGTGAGACCTCATTGGTGGCCTGCAAACGGCGGGCACGAATCTGAGTCTGCTCGAACAGACGCAGTCCTTCAAGTGCTGAGGCCGCTTGGTCGGTGATCGTCTCAAAGAAACGGACATCGCCCTCAGTGAAAGCACTACCCTGAGCAGAGCTGTAGATCACCAGCCAGGCCAGCGTGCGGCGGCCAGCCGCCAGCGGGAAGACAGCCATAGACCTGACCCCCAGCTCCTGAAGCTGGGCACGGCTTTCTGGAGCCATATCCTCAGCGGCAGTCAGATCATCAATCACCCGCCCGTCAAGGGGTATGCTCTCAATTCCCTTCAAGGGCGGCTGACTGGTGCGCAGTCGGGACGGCATTTGGCCCAAAGCGCTATGCGGGTCACGGACCCAACTCCCTGCCGCCTCAACCCACCGGTCGCCGGGCGGCTCAGCCGGATCATCCACCAGGTAGAGGGTGATTTGGTCGGCGATGTCAATCTTGGCAACGTCAATCAACTCCTCTACCAGGTCCTTGACGGTGTCAGCGGCGGCGATCCGCTGGCTGGCCTGATAGAGGCGGTTGGTCTCTGCCAGAGAAATCTGAGTTTGCTCGAACAGACGTGCGTTTTCGAGTGCCAGGGCCACCCGGTCGAGCACCTGACTGACTAGCTGTCTGTCCTCCTCGGTCCAAGTCTCACCTTCCGGTAGCTGGGCTTCAAGCTGACCGATGATCGCACCACGCAGTGCAATGGGAAGGCTGATACCCTGCCCCGATATTCCTGAGGAGCCATCCAGAGGACGTACTTCGCTCAGGTTATACTCAAAGCCGATAGCGCCATTCTGGCCCCTGCGCTGTGCCACGTAGTCACCCCAGCCCTCACGGGTGAGCATCTGGGTCAGGTCAAGCGAGGCCGACAGCAGGCTCTCCTTTTCCCCAAACAACTGCGCATTGCGGATAGCTACCGCCAACTGGTCAGCCAGCGTCTGAAGCACGGCAATCGTGTCTTCGCTGAAGGTCTCCGGCTCGGTAGACTGGATGTCAAGCACCCCAATAAGCTGATCGCCCGTGAGCAGGGGAATTGCCAGCTCGGCACGTGTGTCAGGCAACAGGGGGTTAGGCCGCCAATAGTCCGCATAACGGGTATCCGATGCCAGCACCGGCTCACCCCGACCAGCGGCCTGACCAACGACCGAGCGTGACCCCACCGGCAGTCGGTGACCAAGAGCCAGCAACTGACGCCCGGCCTCGCCCGTACTGGCACGCAGGACCGCGTTCTGCTTCAGGTCATCCACCATGAAGATCTGAACGTGATAGTACCCCAGCCGGTCGCGGATGAGGCCAATAGCCAGATCAAGCAGGCGCTCAAGGTTCGTTTCAGCGGCAATCACACGGCCCATCTGGGCGACAATAGCCAGCTCGCGGGTCCTCTCTCGGATCGTTTCCTCACGGCTCTCGATCATAGACCTGATCTGGGCGGTCATCGCATTGAACGAGTCTGCCAGCCGCCTAAGCTCGGTTGCATCCGTTTCAGGCGCACGCAGGTTCAGGTCGCCAGCGGACACACGCATCGCTACTCGGCTCAAGGCCTCCAGCGGGCCTAGCAGGCGCTCAGAGAAGACAAAGCTAAGCAATGCGCCTAACCCCACAAACAGCATACCAATAATGGCCGACGAGCTAACCAGCCTCCACAGGCCGCCTAGTACCTCGACGCTGTCCTGCTTGACGATCAAGCCCATGTTCAGCGGGGCAACCCAACGGTACGCCCCAATGACTTCCTCTCCCCGATAATCGCGCCAAGTGCCGCTACCGTTATTTCCACTCAGGACGGTCGAGACAATTTCATCAGTTGCCAGCCGGGCGCCGGGGTCATGGCGCGGCGGCGTGACATACTGCTGGCCCTGCCGGATCAGCAGGTATTCCCCTGTCTCACCCAGCGGCGGTACTCGTTCCATGAGTCTCTTCAAGGGGTCAAGCGTCGCTCTGCCGCACAACACGCCTACTACCACACCCTCAGACGTGCGTACTGTGGTTGAGAAATACAGGCTGTCCTTGCCGTCTACAGGGTCGCGGTAGGGGCCTACCAATGCAACCGCATCACCGGCCTGTATGGCCGCATTGAACCACGGCTCCATGCTCCAGTCGCGCCCCAGAAGGGTCTGGAAGTCGGCGCCGCGCACGATACCATCCATATCCGTCAGGACAATACGGCTGAACGGCGAATCCGGCCCGCCGATCACCACGCGCGCATGGTTAATGAAGATCAAACGGTTGCTGGCATAGGCGGCAGTGGTCATCTCCTCTGGAGGGGTTGTGACCAAGCGGACGATGATCGGGCCGATGACCGGATTAGCGAGGTTCTGGCTCAGGTTGTTCTGGGCGGCAGAGACCCATTGCTCCAGCACCTGGGTCTGGATGTCGGCAAGCGTGTTCAAACGGTTGACAGCGGCCTGCCGGCTGTTATTGACCGAGTTCAGCATTGAGACGACGGTGAGCGTCAGAACCGGCAAAGCCACCAGAGCAATGAAGATCAATTGCAGGGTACGCCGGAGGCTGCGTGCCCTGCGCTTGGGTTGAGAAGGTTTTGTGCTACTCATTTCTGCTCATACTCTTTCCGCAGTTGCACGCTGGTCTGGGGCGCACGCAACACGCGGCCCAACTCTCTTACGGTCGTCTGCAAAATCTGGTTCACATCGGTTGAACCTACGATCTTGGCCGTGATCTCGTTCACGATCTGCTCGTGCTCGGCACGACGGGCGGTCTGCTCTACCAGACGGAGGTTCTCAATCGCCAGCCCGACACGGTCAGCTACCGCTTCAAGCAGTGCAATATCCTCCTCGGTCAGATCGTACAGCGCCTCACCTCCGAAGCCAAAGGCCCCAACTGTCTCACCTCGTACCTTAATGGGAACAGCCAGATTGATCTCCTCACCGCCATCCCGCCAGCTCACGACACGCCCGGTCCGAATAGCCTCACTGAGGGGGGAGGGCATCGCCTCAGGAGGCTGGGGCATGACCTCACCCTCACGCAGATGATAGCCAAGCGGAGCGTTCGGGCTGCGGGACTGGCGGAAGGTCTGCCATGCTTCCAGTGTGGCACGCCGTTCGATCTCCCGAAGCTGAGCCAGTGCATCAGAAAGCTGAGCATGAAGACGGGCACTCTCCAACGCGATAGCGAGCTGGTCAGCCACGATCTGGAAGACAGCCACCGAGCTTTCATCAAAGGCATTAGGGGCCACACTCTGAACATCCAGCGCGCCTATCACTCTGTCGCCAATACGCATGGGCAGAGCCATCTCAGAGCGCGTGTCGGGCAACAGCTCATTGCGCTTGTGGATAGCGCTGACATCGGTATCAGAGGCGATCACCGGCATACCCGTTGCCGTCACCTGACCAATCACCGACCGCGATCCTACTTCAAGGTAGTGCCGGCGGGCCAGCAAAGCCCGGCCTGCCGCCCCTGTGCTGGCCACAAGGTTGGCTCTCTCTCCTGCGTCATCAATCAAAAAGACCTGCGCATGATAGAAGCCAAATCGCTGCCGGATCAGCTCAATCACATTGTTCATCAGTTCGCGCGGCTCTGTGAACTCGACTACCGCCCGCCCAATCTCAGCCGTGATGCTCAGGTCGCGGGCACGTTCAGCGACACGTTGTTCCAACCCGCTGATCAACCCTTGAAGCTGAAGTGCCATCGTATTGAAGGCGGCGGCCAGCCGGTTGAACTCGTCTTCGCCGTTTACCTCAGCCCGTGCGTCGAGGTTTCCCTTCTCCAGTGACTGTGCGGCATAAAGCAAGTTGCTAAGGCTGTTGAATATCGCGCGGCCAAAGAGATATGAGGAGGTGCCGCCCACGACCAGTGTAATGATCAAGCCAGCCAACAGGGTGAAGACAGTCGCGCCCTGAATCTGCCGCACAGCCGCAAGCTGAGAGGCGGACTGGGCGTTTGTAATAGTGCCCAGACGGGAAGCCGCATCACGAACGTACCCCAGATAGAGCTGAGAGGCGTCGTGGTTGTTTCGTAAGAGGCCTATAAGGCGGACGACCTCTTCGGCTTGTGCCACATAGTTGTTCAGGGCAGTGGGAATGCCCGCCTGACGCTCTGTCAGGGGGATACGGTCGTACACCTCCCGGTAGGCATTGGCGGCCTCTCGGAAGCTGGCCAGGACGGTCTGATCGCCTGCCTCGATCAAGGTTTCCTCCAGACTGCGCATAAGGAGAAATCTTGAAAGCAGGTCGTTGTTGCCCTGCTCAATGGTCACTTCCTCCAGCGCAACACCGTAGGCATCCAGCAAGGGGATGGCACCCTCACGCGGGGTGGAGAGTTGAGCCACTGCGTCCAGCATGGCCGTGAAGCTCTGCTCGGTGGCTGTCACATTGGCCTCGATGGCGCGAATCTCAGCGAGCACCTCCATCCGGTCAGAGGGGCTGACAGCTTGATCGCTCAAATCTTCCAGGCGGGCGGCATTGTCCAGTATCCTCTGAGCCAGCTCCGTATAACTGGACTGCCAGTTCGCAGACATACGAGTATAGAACTGGGTATCGAAACTGCTCTGGACAGTGGAGACTAGATTCTGAAGCCGCTGAGTATCAAGCTGCATATCCTGACTCAGGGAGCGCATCTCAACCGCCGTGGTAATAGCCCCCTCAACCCGCTGGCTCACATTACGCAAAGACAGGAAGGCCGCCAGAGCCATCAGGCTGATCAGGAACATATGCAACAAGAACATCAAACCTGTCTTGACCCGAATAGACAGGTTATTCCAAGCTAATCTGCTTAAGAAGCGCCGCATAACAGCCCCTCCCTACGCGCCATTATCCGGCTGTTCACCGGAGGCCTGCTCCACCTTCGGGCTGATCTGCACTACCCCGCGCGAAGCCCCCAGCACCGAACTAAGCTCTGTCAGCGCGGTCTGCAGAACATCGTCAATGCTCCCCGCCTGCTGTACGGTCTGGGTGAGGCGGTTGACCAATTGCTCACGCTCGGCAGAGAGCGTAGCCTGCTCATAGAGCCGGGCATTTTCAACAGCCAGCGCAAGACGCTCAACTAATGTTTCTGCCATCTCAAGTTCATCGTCCGTCCAAGGACGGTTGCCGCCCCGCTCGATCTCCAATACACCAATGACCTCGCCGCGCACGCGCAGGGGCAGGGCGGCAATATGGGCCTGCTGACCCTGCCGGATCACCACACTGCTCTCGCTCTGATAGGCCTGACGCATGGGGGCAGTCCATCCTGCGTCGTGCTGGACTTGCTGACCGGAGAGGGTATATCCCAGCGAACCACGCAGGCGGCGGGTGCGCAGGTAATCACTCCAGCCTTCGCGCGTCAGTCGGCGGCTCAAATCCTCAAACTGACGCAGGCTGGATTGTGCCTCCTCGTAGAGGCGTTGGTTCTCTGCCGCACGAGCCTGCAACTCATCCACCAGCCGTGCCTTTTCAATGGCGGTTGAAAGCTGATTGGCCATTGCCTGAATCGAGCGGACATCGTCCGGCTGGAACGCATTGGGGACCGTACTCTGCACGTCCAGCGCCCCGATCACGCGCCCGCCTGCGACCAGGGGCAGGGCCAGCTCGGCGCGTGTCAATGGCAATAACTCATTACGGCGGTGGATGGTACTGCGCAGTACGTCGTTGACCACCACCGGCTCGCCCCGATACGTACACTGCCCTACAACTGACTGCGAACCCACCGGCAGGGCGTGACCGCGTGCCAGCAGTACCTCGCCGGCCTTGCCCGTGCTGGCCTCAAGACGGGCCATGCGCCGCTCCGGGTCCAGCAGGAAGACCTGAGCGTGGTAGAAGCCATACGCTTCACGGATACGTTCAACCACCACATTCAGCAATTTGCTGAGGCTGGCCGCTGTGGCGGCTGTCTCACTAACGACCGCCGCCGCCTCAAGCTGGCGTGCTGTGCGCTGTGCCGATTGCGCCCACCGCTTAAGGATGTTGCCCATCTGGCCTGCCAGCGCCGACACCATCAGTAAGGTAAGCAGATGATAGAGAACCTCAAAGAGCAGATCAGGCGGTACGGCGGGCAGGCCTGTGGCAAAACCGGGCAGATGCACATACAGGACGACAGCAATCAATACCGCTGAGACAAACGCGGTGATGAAGGCAGGCCACGTGCCAAGCAGAAAAGCGGCCAGCATCACCGGAAGGACAAAGGGCGTGAACAGCGGCTTAAGGATAGTAGCCGGCAACTCCGGGACAAAGCTGAGAGTCAGCAGGGCAAGTATCAGCCCATAGCTGGCCTCCCTGAGACGCCCCCGCTGTATCATGAGATACAGCAATGCACAGACACCAGCCAGTATAAGCCCGGCAGAGACAGTATAATAAGCCTCTCCGCCAAATATAACCTTAAGGCCTATCCCCCCCAGCAGGCCTGTCACAGCCAGCACCACGGTAATGACTACGGCTATCGTAGCGCGCTGGTGCTCCAACACGTCTGCATAAGGGTAGTGCACCGAGAACAGCCACCTGAACAGGCGCCGGATACCCCCTTCTTTCTTTTCAACCTGAGTCGGGCTATCAACGGCCATTGCTCAAATCTCCATCCCCCTCAACACCGCCTTTGCCGAAGCCGTCCGGGCCTGTGCCGCCTGTACTGCGCGGCGAGATCTGATGATCGCCCTCAACCGGCGGAGGGCCGATCCGCAGGGACACATGATCAGAGCCAAGCGCCCCGCTCAACTGGCTCAAGGCATTTTGCAGGACACTATCCACGCTGGCCGCACGCTGGAGCAGTTGAGCCGAGACTTCGCTTACACGCTGTTCAATCTCAGCGCGGCGTGTTGACTCCTCGACCAGACGGATGCCCTCAGCTACTATCGCCATACGGGCCGCCACGGATTCCAGCAGGGACACCTCTTCCCGCGACCAGCCCTCCCCGGCAGGGCGGGTCACGGCCAGCGTCCCGACCGTCTCGCCGCGCAGAACCAGCGGGGCGGCCAACACCGAGCGCCCATCGGCATCTGTATAGACAACCGCCTTTACCTCACTGCGCCGCCGGATTTCCTCAGGCGTCTGAGGCCAGCGCTGATCGGGGTCCAGCGTATGGCGCAGAGCATCCCCCCTGCTCTCCAGAAACTCTTCCCACCCCTGACGAGTCAGGCGGCGGTTCAGGGCCTCGATCTCAGCAAGGTTAGCGGCGCTTTGCTCAAACAGACGCGCGTTCTCAACTGACGCGCTGAGCTGGTCGGCGATCAGGAGCAACAGGTCAATGTCCTCCTGTTCGAACACCGTCATCGGCCTGGTGATCAGATGTAAGGCCCCCAGCGCGCGTCCGCCGGCCTGCAACGGGAGGGCCAGTTGCGCCGGCTTGACAGGCGCACCGGGCCAGATCGGCAGTTCCTGATCGCTACTAAACTGGGTCTCACGCAACAGGATAGCCCGCCCTACCGGCGTGGTCTCATCTACCGTGATGCGATGCCCGACCCGCAACCAGTATCCGCCGCGATCACCGGCTACAGCATGGAGGCGGGCATTCTTACCAGAAGCATCCAGCAGGTAGATATGGACGAGGGGGTAGCCAAACTGATCTGCCAGCGCCCGCGCAACACCTTCCAGCAACTGGTTGATGTCGAGGGTTTGGGCTGTCACACGCGAAACCTGCACGGCGGCACGAAGCTGACCCACCCGGTAAAGCAGACGCCCTACCAAGCCGCGCAGTACGTCCGCCAGACGCCCCACTTCATCCATAGGAAGCTCAGGGACGGGAGTAGTCAGCTCGCCCGCCTGAAGCCGCACGGCGGCCTGTGTCAGATGCCGCAGTGGCGAGAGCAGTATGCGGGTAAAGATCAGGGTCAGCAGAACAATCATGGCGCCGCTGGCCAGAGTAGCCAGCGCCAAGGCGTTCAGCAGGGCGGCTACAGTGGCCTCAACTGCTGAGAACGGTTCGCGGGTGATGGCCACCCAGCCTAAGCTTGAGGCAGGCCCTTCCGCCAGCCCTAATTCACTCAGGCTGACATACCCGTACAGCCACCGCCTGCCAGCCGGGTCAGTGTACAGGAAAGCACCAGAAGGAGAGGCATTTATCCGAGCCGTTAGATCGGCAGGCAAGGGAGAGCCGATCAGATCGCCGGGCGCCGCCAGCATTAGACCCTCTGGAGAGACCAGCAACGACTCCCGCTGACCGGCGGCCTGAGCAACACCCAGCACATTGCTGGCATCCCAAATGCCGTACAGGACACCAAGCAGACGATTATCGCCCGTGCCGCTATAGATCGGCACGGCAATATGGATACCCCGCAGGCCGGTTAACCCGTCATCCAGAGGACCTGATATATAAGCCGCCCCCATCCCGCGGTTATAAGCCTCGTAAAACCATGTCCAGTTCTCGGTCGAGATACGATCCAATGCCGGCGGCAAGGGGTCAATCGCGAGCAACTGACCGCTGATGTCCACCAGTGCTACACTGCGAAACTCGCCGTGCGTCTCGCGGAAGCCGCTGATCAGGGCGTTGAGCGTCGTGTCGCTTCCCAGATCAGCCGTGCCGGGATAAGGGGTCACATCCACAGGGCGCAGTGCCAAAATCACACGCAGGTTGACATTATTCCCCAAGCGGTTCAGGGCTGTTATCTCTTGGGAGAGAGCATCTACCACCCGGAAAGCCTGAGCACGGCTGAGAGACTGGAGGTCGCTCATAAAGACCTGCGTCTGAACATCGCGCAATGAGCGCCCTACCAGCCAAGCCGTAAAGATACCGCTGAGCGCCAGAACAAGACCCAGCGTCAGTGCCAGCTTCACTGCAATGGGAAGCGCCCGTAGATCAATACGTGTTCGTTGTCTGGATTGCGTGGTCATGATTCAGCTCTCGCCTCCTCAGGCTCGTCCGGGGCAACCGCATCCTCAGCCGATTGCCGCGACTCGGCCTCCACCACTTCCGGTTCTTCCGATACCTCTTTACGGGCACGGGCGAGCGGGCGTTCGACGTTGATCTCAGCGTATACACTCTCCGTGCCCAGTGCCTCTGCCAGCTCCCTTGTAGCACTCTCCAGCAGGAGGGCAAGGCTGGGGGCACGCTGGAGACGCTCCGCAATGGAGCTGACCAGACGCTCGCGTTCAGCGGCACGCCGTGCTTGCAGGTACAGCCGCGCATTTTCGACAGCCAGGGCGGTCCGATCAGCAATGCCCTGAATGAGCAGGAGGTCATCCTGAGACCACTCCCGGACCCCGTCCGGTTCTACGCCCAGCACGCCGATCACTTCGTTACGCACAACGATGGGCGCGGCCACAAACGCCTGCCGCCCATCCTTACCGGTTGATACAATCACCGTACCAGATGTCAACACCCGCTCAATCACACGGCTACGGAATATCTCAATGGCCTTCGTTTCTGGGCCGTAAGATTGGTGTATTTCCTCCTCACGTGCCTCAGCCAAGAACTCGCTCCACGAGCGCTGAGTGACCTCATGGCTGAGTTCCCGCAGTTCACGCAGGTTCTGCTCAGCCTGCTCAAACAGGCGGGCATTTTCAATAGCCACAGCGATCTGGTCGGCAAGGGCCTGCAAGGTAGGGATGACCTGTTCAGGGAAGGCATCCGGCTCGACACTCTGTAAATCCAGCGCACCTATCACCCGATCACCCACACTAAGCGGGACGGCCATCTCAGATCGGGTATTGGGGAGCAATTCATTGCGCCGATGTACTGCGTCGGTGTCTGTATCGCGGGCCACCACCGCCCGCCCGCTGGCTGTCACCTGACCGATCACGCTCAGGCTACCCACCGGCAACCGATGTCCGCTTGCCAGCAGTCTCTGCCCCACCTCGCCGGTACTCTGGCGCAGGACGGCATATTGACGATCCTCATCTACCATGAATACCTGAACATGGTAGTAACCGAATGTCTCGCGCACCAGCCGGACAACATCTTCCAGAAGTTTGTCCAGATTGCGTGTGCCGGCTACCGCCCGCGCTACCGAAACAGTTGCCTGAAGCTGGCGGGTCTGGGCCTCCAGCCGTCCTTCCAGTTCTTCACGCTGTTCGACCAGAGCCAGGCTCAACTGCTGGCTCTCTTTGAAGGCCTGACGGGCCGTGCGGGCAAACTGCCATGACACGATAGAGACAAAGAACAGGTTGAGGTACATCAACCCGGTCTGCAAAGCCGCTTCGCCCTGAACAAGATGGGTCAAGTAAGCCGGGTCAGCCCGCAGGTTCAGGAGCAGATAGGCCACTGCGGCCACTGCGGCCACCACTACTGCCGAAACCGGCGTGCTGAACAGCCCGGCCACAATGACCGGCACGATCAGGGCCACAGAGACCGGAGAGGCCGGCCCGGAAACCACCAGCAGGAGCAGGTCGCCGGCCAGCAACAGGACAGCCAACAAAAGGCCTGCCAGCGGCGTACTCACAAGGCGGTTGATCAGGTAAATGACTGCCAGCAGAACCATGAAGACACCCGCGCCGATCAGGTAGGGCCGCCAAGCGGGCAGTCTGGAACTGCTCAGCCAGAACACGATTCCCAGCCCCAGACCTATCAGAGCCGTGATTCCGCCGACCAGCAGCATGGCGGCGGCTAGACGGCTATGGCGGGCCAGCGCCGGATCACGCACGCGGGTATAGAGCAGCCACTCAACGACACGCCGCCATTGTGATTGGGTTACGCTCACGCTTTCATCATTCATACAATACACCCCCACACAGGTGGGAAAACATGCTCTACCCTAAGTAGAATGCATGTCTCTATTTTAGTTCACGTTTTCTCTTCCTGCTCCCTTGGCCCATACTCAACCTGCAAGTGGACAAATCCTCTGGGCGTCCCCAGCGCCCGGCTGGCTTCCCGCGCCGCTGTCTTTAGAATGATATTGAGATCAGTAGTCGCTTGAAGCTCTGCCGAGAGGCGGCTCAGAATCTGTTCACGTTCGGCTTGACTGCGTGCCTGCTCGCTCAGGCGGGTGCTGTCCAGTGCCAGCGCCACACGCTCAGCCACAGCCTGAAGGATGGTACGAGTCTCCTCATCCGGCTCCTCCCCGGAGCGCGGTGTTAGATCAATGACACCTATGGTCTCGCCGCGTACGGTCAGCGGCAGGCTGACCGTACCGTCCCCTCCAGCCGCATCAACCGCGGCCGCATCAGGAAGAATGGGATGAACACCCCGTTCATTGGCCTCATAGCCAACAGGGACAGCACCCGAACGCCCGCTGACATACTTGCGCCATGCCTCGCCAGTCAACTGACGGTTCAACAACTCAATATCCCGCAGGTCGCGCTGAGCACGCTCAAACAGGCGGGCATTCTCAATAGCAATCGCCAACTGATCAGCCATGGTACGGAAGGCCGGTACATCTGCCTCGGTGAAGGCATTGGGGGTCACACTCTGAATATCTAACGCCCCGATGATCCGTCCGCCAACTTGTAATGGAAGAGCTATCTCAGAGCGGGTATGCGGCAACAGTTCATTGCGGCGATGGATTGGATCAGTGTCCGTGTCAGAGGCAATGACCACCTCACCGCGTGAGGTGACCTGCCCAATGACAGAGCGCGACCCGACCTCCAGCTTGTGGCCGCGTGCCAGCAGTTCCTGGCCAGCCTGACCAGTGCTGGCTTTCAAAACAGCGTAGCGCCCTTCCTCATCAATCAGGAAAACCTGTGCATGGTAGAAGCCAAACCGCTCAGTGATCAGGTTGACAACCTGCTTCAGCAGGGCCTCCAGATCGCGTGCGCCGGTAATGGCCTGACCGATCTCAGAGATGGCCAATATATTGCGCGTGCGCTGATCAACCTCGGCCTGAAGCGACTGGCTGTATTGGCTCAGGTCAGCCGCCTGCCGGCGGATAGTCTCTATATCACGGTCACGCAGGACAGCCGCCGCGCTTGCCAGCAGTGAGATCAGCACGATCACAACCATCGGCACAGCAAGCTGACGAATGGAAAACCATGGAATAAAAAATGACATCCCCAGCAGAACCGCCACAACCACGACCGCCAGCCCGACTGTGACACGGGCAGGCATCAACAACAGGGAGAGCAGGATCGGCATCAACATGAACATGACGGTCCGGGCCGCGCCGGCGGCGTCGCCCATCGCTACGAGCGCTCCAAGGTCCAGCGCCGCCAAGCCGAAAACAAGCAGGCCGGCCCCGACCTGAGGTCTGGATGAACGGCTCAGCAGATAAGAGGCTGCCCAAAGAACGAGAACGAGCCACATCGGCCATCCGCTACTGCCTACATTCAGCGTCCCCATCACAGCAATAGGCAGGCCAACCAGCACCAGCACCAGCGAGACGACGGCCAGCACCCGCGCCCGTTGCCGCTCTTCTTCTCTTCTGACAGCAGAATGAGGCTCGGTAAGAAACTGCCAGAGGGTTCGCTTCGACGAGAGGTTTGCACTCATAGACATTACCCTTGATCAATCTGCAGAGGTCCTGCTTTCAACCCCGTTCACTCCGTCTCACCGGCATAGCTGTTCTCTGGCGGGGAGGTCTCGTCCTTTCCCCTTGATCCATGCCGCTGAGGCAACAGGCGAAGCGAGATGTTATAATCGGAGAGAACGCTGTGCAGAGTTTGCGCCGTTGTCTCCATCACTTCGTCCACACTGACTGCACGCTGAAGCTTGGCCATCAGGTCACTGACGACCTGCCCCCGCAGGGCGTCCTGTCGCGCGCTCTCAAGCAGTTCGAGATTCTCAATTGCCAGCGCCACCTGATTACCTACATCCTCAACCAGGTCCCAGTCTCCCTCGCTCAACACACTTTCATCACGCCACGGCAATGACTCGAGTTCATCTGGAGACCTGCCCAGCGCCTCAGACAGTTCCTGCTCTGCAATGCGCAATATTGACTCAACATCCTCAGCGCTTCGGATATGCTCAATGATCTGGCGCAAAGCCCGTTCCCGCTTGGCGGTCTGCTGAGCACGTGTCAACAGCATTTGCAGGTCAACAGCCAGGGCCGCTTGATCCGCGACACTGCGGCACAACCTGACCTGCTCGCTTGAGAAGAACTGCCCGCGCGAGGCTTCGAGCAGAAGCGCACCCAGCCAAGCCGACCCGGTCGCCAGCGGGATCATCACCAGGGCGTTGATCCCTTGCTGGGCATAGCGGGAACGCAGACCAGCCTCCAGCCGCATGTCAGCCTGAAGATCATTGAAAACCAGATTGGCCCGCGACATGGGAAATTGCGAAAGCACGGGCACCTCGCTTATGGCATAGCGCTCAGGGGGGTGCACATACACCAACTGGTCATTTTCCCAGACCGCCGCTCGCTCCACATACTGAATCGCCGAGCGCGGGTCGGGGCCGGCTAGATAGATCAACACCCGGCTGGCCTCACTCAGAAAGGCAACCTGATTGAGAGCCGTCTCATACACTTCTTCCAGATTCTGGGCCGCATTCATCGCCAGCGAGGTGCTGTACAGAACAGTAGCCTCCTCAAGCTGATGGCTCAGCGCATCAAGCAACAGCAGTTTCTCTAGGTTCACGCCCACATAAGCCGCCAATGCCTTCCAGCGCTCAACTTCCTGTTCCGGGTAAGAGCGGGGATGCCGGCTGGCAAGTTCCAGATAGCCGACCACCTGCTCCCGGCCGCTCAACGGGAAAACGGCCAGAGACTTCGCCCGTAACGTCCCGCCCACATAGGCCCTGAACAGCGCGGCAGACTGCTCTAAGTCAATGTCGCTTGTGATAAACAGGGGCTTTGCTCCGATCAGTTGGCGGATAGGCCCAGGCAACCCATCTTCCAACGCAATGCCGTCTCGGTCCCACACGGCAACTGCCTCGGTCGCAGTCCCAAGGCTGGCCCCTGTCAGGGAAATTCGGTCAATATCTGGGGAGGCATAGCCGCGCAAAATATTCAGGATTTGATCGGGCGTTGAGGCCGACGCGATCTGAAAGAGGGTGTCGTTCGGTAAGTCAGAGACCTCAGGCAGTGCCGCTTCCGGCGCAGACGGACTACTGTCCATGCCCTTCCTCCAAAAAGCACACATCGAAGCGCTCAGGCAGAATCACAGAAGAAGCCCTTTTCTGCATATCCAGAGCCAAGGGGCCGCCGCTTAAACTGTGAGATACTAAGAAGGAAGACCCTGCTGTAGAAAGAAACAGGCGGCCCGCCATTTGCTTCATGACTAAGATCACCTCTTGAGCGCCGAGCAACTGGGAGCCGACCAGAGAAAGGGGAAGACCAGCCCAACAACCCCAGACGCTAGTGAATCTCCCAGACAGGCTCGCCATTCAACACACGCCTAATCTGGTCAGGGAAGCGATCCGGGTCAAGGGGCTTTCCCAAAAACCCGTCAAATCCTGCTTCCTTGGCCCGCCTCATCTGCTCAACACTGGCCTCCGCCGTCACCGCGACAACCAGCGTGTCCTTCAAACGCGGGTTAGCCCTTACCTTGGCCAGTGCCTGAAAACCATCCTCATACGGCAGACGAATATCCATCAAGATCAAGTCAATGCGCGGCAGTGTGTCAGCAAACTCGACTACCTGCCAGCCGGAGGTCTTCCATTCGCAACGCTGAACACCCATGTAAGCCAGCATACGGGCGATCAAAACGAAATTGGGCACATTGTCTTCCACAACCAAGACATGAGCCTGCGACGGGTCTATAGGCTTACGTTGTTTGGGCTTATCCGGCTGGGAGTCCTTCCCTGGCAGGTCAGGGAGAGGCTTCAAGGGTTGTGTTACCGGTGGCCTCTGCTGGTCCGGTTTTTGAGGCTGATTATCTTGAACTTTCGGATCGTCTTGTGTCATCTTGCCGCTTTGACCCTTGTTAACTTAAGCCTGTCATCAAACGGGCAGACACCTTTCTGACATCCGCACTGCCAACGCGCTAGTGCACAGAAGCGCTAACCAGCACGGTGATTCAGAAAAGACTCTACCTGCATGGGCAGAGCATCAATGTCTACCGGCTTCGAGATATAACCGTCACAGCCTGCATTTAAGGCTTTCTGCCGATCTCCCTCCAGCGCATTGGCGGTCAGCGCCACAATCGGGACCTGATCAAAACCTTCCGTTTGGCGCAAACGGCGCGTGATTTCATACCCGTCAATGTCAGGCAAGTTGATATCCACCAAGATCAAGTCCGGACGGGCAGACAGAGCGAGTTCGAGACCTGCTCTCCCGCAGTCAGCCTCGATAACTGTATACCCCTCTACCTCCAGAACACGCTTGATCAGAATGCGGTTATCAAAATTGTCCTCCACGTAGAGGATACGTCCTCGTGTCATAACGCTCTGCCGCCTCCATCGGACTCCAACATGACCTCGTTTCAATAATTAGTGTAACATGAAGAGCCGGAACAAGGCGTTACGGTACGATTACAACCTTTATGATCATTGTCTCGATTATAACCCCAATTTGCGGGGCAGGTAAGTGCAGAAGAGATGC
>Ga0129299_1000240_pt1 | contig 33407 bp, 25 predicted proteins | sample ConPoolayeCmetaG_FD_94477 | JGI IMG/M metagenome (GOLD analysis project Ga0129299, IMG submission 94477) | Hot spring microbial mat communities from California, USA to study Microbial Dark Matter (Phase II) - Cone Pool mat layer C metaG ...
AGGACGCGCGACCGCGGGATGTGCTGCGGGGCCGGCGGCGCGCAGATGTGGAAGGAGGAGGAGGCGGGCCGCGAGCGCGTCAACCACGCCCGCACGAAGCAGTTGCTCGAAGTGCTGCCCGCGTCGGCCAACGGCACCGCCCTTGGCTCCGCCTGCCCCTTCTGCAAGACGATGCTGACCGACGGGCTGGCGGACCTCAACCACGAACAGGTGCGTCAGTTCGACATCGCGGAAGTCCTCTGGATGTCCGTTTCCATCGAAAGCTAGCCGCTGGCCGCAAGGAGGTCGCCCCGTGGCTCATCGCAAAAAGAAGCCTGCCGCTCGCGGAGTGGACAAGCTGGCTGACGGCTGGTCCCACAAGTTCAAACCGCTCGAACCGATCGACGTCCGCCAGACGCGCACCTGCTCCGACCTGCTGGCCGCCATGAGCAAGACCGCCTTCAGCGGTCGGGCCTTGGGCGAGGCGGCTGACATCCTCTGCTCAATGGCGACCGACCCGGACTGCTTCATCGTCGGCACCTTCTCGGGCGCCATGACCATCGCCAAGCAGGGACTGCTGATCACCGAAATGATCGACCAGGGCCTGCTACACGCGGTCGTTGCCACCGGCGCTCTGATGTGCCACGGGCTGGTCGAGCAATCCGGCCGGACGCACTTCCGCCACGAGCCGCACTGGAGCGACGAACAGCTCTACGACCAGGGCTATTGCCGGGTTTACGACACGCTCGAGCTGGAAAAGAACCTCGAAGAAGCCGCCGAAATGATGCAGACGGTGCTGGCCGCCTGTCCCACCGACCAGCCGCTGGGCAGTTACGAGTTGAACTGGCGCATCGGCGAATACATCCGCCAGATACACCCGGGCCGCGGCATCCTCCAGTCGGCGGCCGCCAGGCGCATCCCGGTGTACGTGCCGGCCTTCACCGACAGCGAGCTAGGACTGGACCTGTTCGTTCACAACTTGTTGCAAGCCGACGCCGGCCAAGCGCCGGTGCGCCTCGACCTGCTCCGCGACATCGACGATTACTACCGCCGCTGCACCGCCGCCAAGCGCCTGGGAATATTCACCATTGGCGGCGGCGTGCCACGCAACTGGGCACAGCAGGTCGGCCCGCTAGGCGAAATCCTCGAGCGCCGCACGGCCGGCCGCTACGGCGCGCATCTGCGGTTCCATTACGCCATCCGTATCTGTCCCGAGCCGGTGCACTGGGGCGGCTTGTCGGGCTGCACGTACTCGGAAGGCGTGTCGTGGGGCAAGTTCGTCTCGGAGAAAGAAGGCGGCCGACACGCCGAAGTCTACGCCGACGCCACCGTAGCCTGGCCTTTGCTACTGCGCGGCGTGCTGGAACGCCTGGGGCGCGTGTAGCAGCCGGCGCCGCACGCTGAATCCCGGCGTTCTCACGCCTGGGGCCGCCGCCGCAAGACCTCTTCGTAGACCCGGACGACCGCAGCAAGCGTCGCCTGCGGGTCGAGGTGATCGCGGGCCCACTGAGCGGCGCGCTGCCCCAGGGCCTGGCGCTCGTTTGCATTGTCGCGCAGTTGGCGCAGCGCCGCTGCGAACGCCGCCGGCTTGTCCCCGGCCACTAGCCGGATGCAGTCCCCTGCTCCGGAGAGTTCCCGCGCCGCCGGGATGTCGCTCGCCACGATCGGCAGCCCGCAGGCCATGGCCTCCAGCAGGGCGTTGGGCAACCCCTCGGTGCGTGAAGGGAACAGGAACGCGTCTGCCGCCGACAGAATCGCCCCCACATCCGTTTGCCAACCGAGCAACTCCACCACCCCGGCGCCGCGGCCCGAGCGCAGCAGACCTTCGATGCGTGCCCGCTCCGGCCCGTCGCCCAAGAGCAGGAAGCGCGTCGGCGCATCGCTCAGCAACTCGGCGCAGCGCACCACCACTTCCAACCGCTTCACCACATCGAACCGCCCCGCCCAGGCCACAACGAATGTCGTGTCGGGCAACTTGAGTGCCGCGCGCGCCGCGCTCCGCTCCAGCGTGTGCGGCCAGGGATCGAGTGACGGCGGAACCACGTACACCCGCCGCCGCGGAAGCCCAAACGCCCGCACGACATGCTCAGCCAATGCCCGACTGTGCACGATGTGGGCCCGCTCGATACCGGCCGTGGCTCGCTCCAGCAAGATGTGCCAGCGCCGCTCCACCTCGATTGTGGCCGTTGAGGCCACCACCGGCACGCGCCGCCGCAGACCCACCATCCGCGCCGCGACGTTGGCATGCACCAAAGTGGAATGGATCAGATCAGGACGAACCCGTCGAACGTGCGCCGACAGCCGCGCCAGCGCCAGCACATCGCGAGCATCCTCGGCCCCGCAGGCAAATGTGCGCACTCCGGCCGCCTCCAGCTCCATGCTCACCGGGCCTGGCGCGGCCAGACAACCCGCCCACACCTCCCAACCCGCTGCTGATAAGCGGCGCGCCAGCCGGGCAATCCGTAAAGGCGTCCCGCCGCGCTCGAAATCGGTCACCAGCAGCATTACGCGCATGGCGGCTCCGCGGGCAGAATCCGCCGCAACTGCCCGTCGCAGGCCGCCAGCCGGCGGCGCGCCTCGTCTGCATCCACACCCAGACCATGCATGGCGATCGCCGTCTTGACGTGCCAGTCGGCGCGCTCCAGTAACGCGCGTGCTTCGTCGCGCGACAACCGCGTCACCGCCATGGTCGTGCGGATGGCCCGGTCCGTCAGCTTGGAGCAGCCGCGCGCATTCACGTCGACCATCAGATTGCGGTAAACCTTGCCTAGCTGCACCATGACCAGAGTGCTGACCATGTTGAGCACCATCTTGGTCGCCAGACCGGCCTTCAGGCGGGTCGAGCCGCTCAGCACCTCCGGTCCCGTCAGCACGCGAATCGACACGTCCGCCGCATCCGCTACCTCTTCCCGCGGCACGCATGCCAGGAACACCGTGCGCGCCCCGCGCTGCCGAGCGCGACCCAAGGCACCGTGAACAAAAGGCGTGGTGCCGCCAGTGGCGATCCCGAAGACAGTATCCGCCGGGCCGACCGCCAGGCGCTCAATCTCCGCCGCCCCATACTCTGGATCGTCCTCGCGATGTTCTGCACTGCGACGGAGAGCAGCATCCCCACCGGCAATGACGCCCTGGATCATCTGCGGATCCACTAGGAACGTCGGTGGACACTCCGCCGCGTCCAGCACGCCCAGCCGACCACTGGTCCCCGCCCCGACATAAATGAGCCGCCCACCGCGCCGCAAACCATCCGCTATCAACCGAATGGCCGCCAAAATCGATTCCCGCGCCGCCGCCACAGCACCGGCAATCTTGGCATCCTCGGCGTTCATGAGGTCGAAGGCCTTCTCGAGGGGCAGGGCATCAAGGTCAGCCGATAGCGGGTTCGCTTGCTCGGTCAGCAGGTGTCCGCGGTCAGTGGGCTTCATGGTGGAAAGCCTACCGCTCAAGTACTGGGTTTTGAAGAGGTTAGCACTGCAACCAATCAGCGTCGCAGTCATGCCGATCCGCCCCGTCTCCAATCACACCCAGCCGAGCGCGCCGCCAACCGTTCGTCGCCGAGGTAACTTTCTGGGCCTTAGGGAAAACCCTAATATGTTTCTCCCCCAAATCTGGTATACGATTCGACGATGGTGACCGATCAAGTCAGTACATAACCGCTTCCGAACGAGCGCGGGCTGCGAATTCTGACGCGCCACCTGGCGATCAGGCCGGGGACTGGTTCGGGTGGGAGTGGGCAGCAAGAGGGGGCGCAGGCTGCCGATAGATGCCCCTGGGAGAGTCACTGACCCTTCCAGGGGCATGCTTTTGTCATCGCAACCCGGTCCCCAAAAAAGAAGCCGGCGGCGCTAGCTTCCTGGACACGCGCCGGGCCGTTACCATGGTCGTGTTGACGCTCTTATGCCGCAACCCAGCCCATAAGGAGGCCACATATGCTCGAACTGGGCGGTGCGTTCCGGAACTTCATGGAGTCGCTCTTCGGCTTCCTCAGCGAGTTCCTCAGCCAGCTCTTCACCTGGTTGAGCAATTTGTTCACCGGCTTACACATCGACCTGAGTTAGCCAGAGCGGCCCGGATTGCCGGTAACTCAACGAAACCCGATACGCTGGCGTGAGGCGTCAGCCAACGCCGCCGGCAGTTCTTCGGCGACGTCGCGTGCCAGGAAGCCTATGGGAGCTATGCTTCGCGCGCATCGATCCGCCGCCAGACCATGGGTGTATACCGCAAGTCTCGCCGCGTCAAAAGCTTGCATCCCCTGACCGAGCAGCGCCGCCAACAGACCAGTCAAAACATCCCCCATGCCTCCTGTGGCCATCCCGGCGTTGCCAGTTTGGTTCACGTAGGCCCGCTCACAGTCGCAAACCACTGTATGATAACCCTTTAGGACAAGGACCACTCCGGCCAGAGCGGCGTACTCGTGCGCGATACGCAACCGAGCCGATTCCCCGATCACCACATCGCCGCTCAGCCCAGCGCCCGCGCGCAGTCGTCCCATTTCGCCAGGGTGCGGTGTCAAAACCGTCGTACGGCCGCGACGAGCCTGCCAAACAGCCACTCCCAGTCCGGCGAGATTGTTTAGCCCGTCCGCATCAACGACTGCCGGCCCGTTAAACACGCGCAGGACGTGCGCGAGCAGATCCGGCAGGTGGCCGGCTTGCCCCATCCCCGGGCCAACTGCCAGCACGTCGGCCCAACCCAGATTCCGGGCCAGTTCAAGCGGGTCGCAGGCTACATGCCCCTCATGATCCTCCCCAAGGGGCACGGTCATCATGCAAGGCTCGCAGCCTGCAACCGTGAGCTGGATGCTCTGCGGACAGTACACACGCACAAGGCCTGCGCCACCGCGCAAGGCTCCTATAGCGCTCAATACCGCCGCCCCGACCATGCCGCGACTGCCAGCCAGGATGGCAACACGGCCGGCTTGGCCCTTATGCATCTCTGGTGGCCTTGGCGGCAACGGCGGAATGTCGGAAACCGGCGTGGGGGCGTCAGTCGGGCTCATGGTGGGTCTCATTCGCTCGCTGGGCTTGGCCAGGGAACCGGCAGGCCAACCGATTGATCATGGCCGCCTGATACCCAGCCCCGAAGCCGTTGTCTATGTTCACGACGGAAACTCCGGCGGCGCAAGTATTTAGCATGGTGAGCAGCGCAGCCAAACCATGGAAGCTGGCCCCGTAACCGACGCTGGTGGGCACGGCGATGACCGGCACTTGCACCAGCCCGCCCACTACGCTGGGCAGCGCCCCCTCCATGCCGGCGACTACCACCACTGCGTTCGCCTGACGCAACTGGTTCCAGTTCACCAGCAGGCGGTGCAAGCCAGCAATCCCCACGTCGTAAAAGGTGCGGGTGGGCTGGTCCATGATCTCAGCCGTGACGCGCGCTTCCTCAGCGACCGGCAGGTCGGCTGTGCCGGCGCAAACTATCGCCACAAAGCCGGGGACTTCGCGCGCAACAGGTTGCTGTCGCAGCGTCAGGGCGCGGGCCACCTCGTGATACTCGGCACCGGGAAACCGCGCGCGCACCAGCGTTGCTGCCTGCGGCGTTACGCGCGTGGCGAGCACGTTTCCGCCGGCGGCGGCAAGGCGCGCGAAGACCGCCTCCACCTGTTCCGGCGTCTTGCCTTGCCCCAGAATCACCTCGGGAAACCCGCAGCGCAGCGCGCGATGGTGGTCGACGCGCGCGAAATCCAACTGCTCGAACGGCAAGGTCTCCAAACGGCGCAAAGCGTCATCGACCGACACGCGACCGGCAGCCAGCTCCTCCAGAAGTTGCCGCAAGAGCAGGGGGCTCAAGATATTATCTCCGCAGCTCCGACCAATATGCGACCCGCGCTCTCGCCTGCGCCGGTTGAGAACGGTACCATACAGCAGCGCACTATATCTAGACATGGTCAGGACGACGAGAGGCATGACATGAGTCAAACAGACAGCCGCAAACAGCAACTGGAGACCGTCGAGCCGCTCGGCAAGCGCGTCCTGATCCGCAAGGACGAGGACAAGAAGACCACCAAGGGCGGCATTCAATTGCCCGGCAACATCGAGATTCCCACCATCACTGGTCGCGTCGTGGCCGTTTCGGCTGAAGTCAAACGCAACGAGGACTACCCGATCGCACAATACGATAAAGTCCTGTTCAATCCCAAGAACGCCATCCCGGACGATTTCGAGGGGGACAACCGACTGTTCGTGGTGCCGGTCGAAGATATCGTCGCAGTATTTCGGCGCGGGACGAGCTAGTGGGGGGTGGCCTTACGGCAACAGCAGCGTCGCCCACAAGGGCTTGGCTCTTCTCAGACCATTCCAGGTGACCTTCGCCGCCAGCCACGCCAGCACTTCTTGTGCTCCACAAGTGAACCCCAAGGACATCGCGCCGGCGGGCCGGCCGGGCCTGTGTTGTTACGTGCTGCTGTCACGCCACTCACCAGCATATGCACAAGCGGTTGGCGAAATTGCCGTACCGCCAGGCGCCCGGTCAGCCACCACAAGCCTGATTGACCGACTCGGCCTGTCGATCGCCAACGACGCGTATGATCCGCCGGGCTGTAGTGGAGCGGCCCCACTGGTCCACGCTGCGCACCGTGAGCAAGTGGCCGCCCGCGTGTAATCCGCTCGGCAGCACGCCGCTCCACACATGCGCCGAGACGGCGGGACGCGAGAGCTTGCGGCCTGCCGGTGGCGGATCAGCCTGGTAAGCGTCGTAGAGCACTTGGTATTGCGGATCCACCCGCTCGACGCGCTGAAGCTCCACCCATTCGCCTGCGTCCACGCGCAGGTACACCGCCGACCGCTCGGAGCCGGCGAACACGTTCACCAGCACCTCCGTCTGCCCGATCTCCGCTATCCCGAGCTCGTCCGGGACATATATATTCATCTGGTAGGTGGCCGGGCGCCGGGCGGCGCGGAAGCTCACCTGATAGTCGTTGCCGTCGAAATCCACCAAGCACCACCCGTTCGGCGTGCCGTCCCGCTGCGTGGTATGCGGGATACCCAGCTCGTCGGGAGCACCGGACCACCAGCTTCCGCAGGCGGCGACGATCGTGGTGTGGTGGTGCGGCCAGGGAGCCGGCCAGCCGTCGGCGGCACCAAGGTACCACTGACGATGCACATGTTCGTGGCCGGAGAAGGACACCACGTGCGGCCGTTCGGCCAATAGCGCGTACAGCTCCGCGCGCTCCGCAATTTGCATGATCGGTATGTGCATCAGCAGCACCACCAGACGATCAGCCGGCACCTGCCGCAAATCGTTGCGCAGGAACTCCAGTTGACGCTGCCCGAGGCCGGCGTGATAGTTCCCGCTGTGTTCGGCGCCGCCGCCCTCCCATACCACATCGTCCAACACAACGAAGTGCACCGGACCGTAGTTCAGGGCGTAATAGGGCGGGCCGTAGGTGGCGCTGAACGACTCGGCGGCGTAACGGTCGTCCGCTGCGTCGTAGTTCATGTCGTGATTGCCGAGAACGTTGTAGACGGGGCGACCGATCTGCGCCATGACCTGATTCAGCGGCTCGTGCAAAGCCAGGTCGTCAAACACCAGGTCCCCCAGCGAGAAGACCAGCGCCGCGTCGATATCCACTAGCTCGCTCACCACATCGCGTGCCACATAATTCACCTCCTGAAGATCGCGCGGCTGCGTGTCAGCCAGCAGAATCACCGAAAAGCGGTGCGGCTCGGGCTGCGGGTAGAGCGCAAAGTCGACGCTGGCCGGCAGCGGACCGGTCGGCGCCAGGCCGGGATATTCAAGTTCCGGCGAACCCTTGGGGCGGTGGACGTAGTAGAACCGCGGCAGGTTCAGCCTGTCGATGGGCGGCCTCCAGTTGGTCGGCTTAATCACGAACACCACCATTTCGTCCTCAACCGGCAGTTCGTAGTAACCGTGCCGGTCGGTGACAGCCACCGCGCGCCCGTTGGAAACGCAGACCCCGCCCAGGCCCGGCTCGCCCGGATCGCGCCGGCCGTCACCGTCGCGATCGTGGAAAACCACGCCGCGAACCACCATTGCATCCTGCTCCACTGACGGTACTGCCCGCGGCAACGTCGCGCAGCCAAACGCGGGGATCAACATTCCGACCGCCCCCGCCGCTAGTGCCGATAGCCGCATCAGGAACCCTCCGTCGTGGCGGTCCGGTGCCGCGGACCGCGCCGGCCGGCCAGGAACAGACCCAGTACGTAGAGCAAGACCATCGGGCCCGAAAGCATCAGATGGCTGAGCAGGTCAGGCGGAGCCAGCAGGCCAGCAATGAAGACGATGATCAATACGGCGACCCGCCAATGCTTCCGCATGGTCTCGGCCGGCACGATGCCGGTGCGCGCCAGAAACATGATGACCAGCGGCATCTGAAAAGCCACGCCGAAGGCGATCGTCATGATCAGCACGAAAGACAGATACTGGCCGATGCGAAAGTGCGTGGTGACCAAGGCGCGCTTGTCGTCGCGCAGCAGTTGCACGGAGTAGGTCTTATCGTCCGACAGGCGGAGCTTGAGCTTGGAGTCTGGCAGATTGACCCACAAGGCCCCGACCGGTGGATCGACGGGATCGACACTCAACAGTGGCACCCGCGCCCCTTCGTCCACCGTGGGCTGACTGTCGGGCGGGCGCAGCTCCGGGATGTTCAGCACCAGTCGCTCCAGCGGGTTGGGCTGCGGACGCGGTAACGGCAGCCACCCACTGAACCCCACCAGGAAGTTCAGGCTCACCAGCAGGGCGAAGACGTACATGAACAGCACGCCCAGCAGAAACAGACCCACGCTGGCCGGGACGATGCGATAGACCCAGCGCCGTTCGTGCGGGTACAGCCCCACCGCCACGAAATTCCAAAGCTGATAAAGAATGTACGGCGAGGCGGCGATCAGCCCGAAGATCACCACCACCTTGATGTAAACCAGAATGCTCTCTACCGGACCGGTGGCCAGAAAACTGTCCGGCTGTCCATGCCGGCGCAGCGCCAGCACCACCGGTCGGGCGATCACCTCCAACAGGTACTTGGCCGGCCAGATCATCAGCAGACAGGCCAGCACCAAAGACAGCAGACTGCGTAACACGCAGCCGCGCAGTTCCTCCAAGTGCTCCCCCAACGTCATGCGCGTCTGCTCAGGATCATCAGGTCGTCGGCTTCCGCGGCGCGGCATACCGCGATAATACCGAAGGCCGGGCAGCGGTTCATCTGGCCGGCGGGGGCCAGAAACAGAGGTCGGCCTGGACCCCGCGCCTATCGTGCACTCCTCCGTCGTCGACTAGGTTCGCCCCGACCGAGTACAGCCGAAAGTCATTCCCAACGCGCTGATAAACGAACTGTCTCCCGCTGAAGGGGTCGATGGCAAATTCGTCTTCGCCCAGCTCCGCCAGTGCGGCCGGATACTGCCCCTGTAGCTGGCGGTAGGCTTTCAAACGCGTGACCAGTACGGTCGCTCGACGCTGTGACTCCACGCGCACCGCCATACGGGCATAGGGCACGGGCGCCACCATGCCGCGCAGAAGCGGGTTTATGGCTTGGCTATCCAACAGGGTTTCGATCTGCTCGATGTGCGGTCTGGCCTCAGCGTACGGCAGGCGGAGAGCTACAGTTAGCGCGTCGAAGCAGGCGTTGACGACGTCCACAGTCTGCCGGTAACCATCGGCGGCCAGGCGCCGCAGCAGCACTTGGCGGTCGGCGTCCGTGTCCACCAGCAGGGCCAGAAACCCGTCGGCCGCCTGCTCGTTGAAACGCAGTTCACCGCTGACCGGGTCAGCGTCCCAGCAGCGCTGGGCGGCGTCAAGGTACGAGATCCGCTCGGACTCCAGCACCTCAGCCAGCGGACGCAACGGCTGACAGGCCGCCTCCACCCGTCCCACCAGCGACTGGTAGTCGAGCTTGTCGGCAGCCGGGCCCGCTAACACTTCCAGCAGGTTGTCGGATCCAATCGCCCGCGCCGCCTGGCCCACTAGGTTTTCCACGAGCGTCAGCGACCGTCCGTAGTGCCCGCCCGCCGCAATAACCTCCAAGAACCGCGTAACAGCCTCGTCGGTCCGACCCAGGGCCGCCAGCCGCCGTCCCTCCAGGCAATTCAGCTTGGCCAGACTGCAAAACGCCGCGATTTCCGGCAGCGGGATGTCCATAACGCTCCGGGCCTCTGGAGCGTAGCGCGAGCTGCGCACCGGCAACCCGGCGGCCTCACGAAAAGCTCGCAAGGCCGCAGCGTTGGCTTCCAGCCAAGCCTGAATCGGCGGCGCGAACAGGGCCTCCGGCTCTCCACGCTGGGCCGCTGCCAACAATTCTGCATCACCATCCCAAGGCACGAAAAGCTCGGCCGCCGCCGCGTACAAGGGCGCTGCGTCCGGCCCGTCAACCCGCCCGACGGTGTTCAGCCACTCTACGTAGTCCACCTTGTTGGCGGGGTCCGGCGTCGGCACCAGCCGGCCCGCCAGATAGGCGGTGCTCGACGCGGCAACACGCTCATCATGCGACTTTGCCGCCTCGGCTGCTATCGGCGCCGACGAGGCCGGCTCTGGGGAGGGCACGCTTGCCGCCCAACCTCCCCCCTGGGCCGGAGCAGTTGTCGGCCCCGGAGCACCGACCAGCTCAGCAACGATCGCGGCGGTCTGGGCCTCCTGGGCGTCCGTCAACTCGACCAAGTTGCCGATCTGCTCCAGAGGATTCGCCGGCTCATCCTCATCCACCCGCAGCAAGGCGGCGATTTCAGCCGGCACGCTGGGAGCAGTCGTAGGCGAGCCGCCGCTGGCGCCACGTACGACACACAGCTTCTTCAGGTCGATGTCGATCCGCTGCCCCCAAGCCAACCTGATCGTGAACGTCGCGCCGCTCGGGTCGAAGGTCGCCTCCGCACCCTCCAGCCAGACGATCCGACCGTCGCGCCCGTCCAGGCTTTCCGTCCTCACCTGCGGCCAGTCACCCGGCCCCAGCAGGTCCGTCAGCACAAAATGCCGCAACAACTCACCGCTGCGCCCGTACACCACCAGCGCATGGCGAGCACCGCCGCGGCGGAATTCATCCAGCGTGACTACGAAGCGGCCGTCGTCACGAATAAAGGCCTGCACCGGAGCGACGTCGTTGACCAGGGCGCGCTGCCACACACGCTCGCGCCCCCGGCCAGGGCCCTGCTGTTCGTAGAGGGCAGCCTGGCAGTTGCGACCTTTGCTCCCTGGACGTCCAGGCTCAATCCGCAAGACGAAGCGCTGGTTGGCGGAGCGCACCTCGCGCAGCGGGCGGTCCTCCGCTGCCTCCCGAGCGCCGCTTGTCAGCAGCAAGACCGCAGCCAATAGACGCACAGCACCCATGCCTGCACCCGCTCGCTAGCCGCGCATCGGCGAGGACCGGCGCTATTGTAACGGACGCGCGGGAAGCAGGCAGCGGCAACTACACGTCCAAGTTCTTCACGTAGATGGCGTTCTGCTCGATGAACTCGCGACGGGATTCGACGTTTTCGCCCATGAGGATGCTGAAGATGCGGTCGGCTTCGACGGCGTCGATGTCGGCCTGCTCCGGGTCGTCGGTGCTTTCGCCGATGACCACCTTCCGCAGGACGCGCCTCGCCGGATTCATGGTGGTTTCCCAGAGCTCTTCCTTGTTCATTTCGCCCAGGCCCTTGAACCGCTTAAGTTCCCAGCCCTTGGCTCCACTGGCCCGAATTCCGGCCGGCAACTCCGCCAGATTCTCCAGTTCGCGGAGTTCGCCGTCCCGAGAGCGCAGCACGAAGATGGCCGGACTCAGCTCGCCGGTGATCCGCTCCTCGCGCCGCAGAAAGAGATCATCCACATTGCAGTCGAAAGCGCGCAGTCGGCTAAAACAGCGTTGCAACTCCTCAGCTTCCCCCAACTCTTGCCGGGCCACCGTCAGGCCACGGCCCGCTGCCGCGCTTTGATACTCGTCGAAGCTTGCCTCGTCGTAGAAGAATCGCTCCTCCCCGCCTGACACCGCACGCAGCACGGGCAGGCGCCCGGCGGCGTCGCGCCGCGCGACGAAATCGCGGAACACGATCCCGCGCCGCCCCAGCACACGCGCGTACCGCTCAATCTCTTCTACCAGTCGCAGCAGCTCGCGCAGCTCCGTGCCGCCCAGCCCGCGCGGCGCAGCGCCCGGGCGTCGTATCTCCAGCGTCACCTGCGCCAGCCCTAGCTCGCTGAGCCGCGCGTTGAGGGCGGTGTCATCGAGCAGATACTCGCGCGTTTTGCCCTTGGCGAGCTGGTAGAGCGGCGGCTGAGCAATGTAGATCACGCCGCGCTCGATGAGGGGGCGCAGATGGCGAAAGAAGAAGGTCAGCAGGAGCGTGCGGATGTGCGAACCGTCGACATCGGCGTCGGTCATCAGCACCACGCGCCCGTAGCGCAGCTTCTCGATGTCGAACTCTTCCTCGCCGATGCCCGTACCCAGGGCCTTGACGATCTCGAGAATCTCCTCATTGCCGAGCACCTTGTGAACACGCGCCTTCTCGACATTCAGAATCTTGCCGCGAATGGGCAAAATGGCCTGTGTGCGGGCGTCACGATAACCCTTGGCCGAGCCGGCCGCCGAATCCCCCTCGACAATGAACAGCTCGGTTTCTGCCACGTTGCGACTGGAGCAGTCCACCAGCTTGCGTGACAAGCCCGCGCCAGCCAGGGCGCTCTTGCGCGCCGTCTCGCGCGCCTTGCGGGCGGCCTCGCGCGCCAGCGCGGCCTGAACGGCCTTCCCTACGATGCGCTTGGCCTCGGCCGGATGCTCCTCCAGGTAGTTACCCAGAAGCTCGTTGACGGTCGTCTCAACAAATGTGCCGACTTCGCTGTTGCCGAGTTTGGTCTTGGTCTGGCCCTCGAACTGCGGCTCGGGCACCATCACCGAGACGATCGCTGTCAAGCCCTCGCGCACATCCTCCCCCGAGGGAGCCGGATCATTCGCTTTCAGCAGATTGTTCTTGCGCGCATAGGCGTTGAGCGTACGCGTCAAGGCACTGCGGAACCCGGACAGGTGCTCGCCACCCTCCACGGTATTGATGTTGTTCACGAACGAGAGCATCGTCTCGCTGTAGCCGTCGGTGTACTGAAGCGCAACCTCCAGGATGAGACGCTGCTGCGGGTCCTCCCGGCGGAAATGCACTGGCGCATGCAGTGGGGCCCGGCCCGCATTCAGGTGCTCGACAAACTGGCGGATGCCCTGCTCGAAGCGGTACGTCTCCTCGCGGCCGTCACGCTCGTCGGCGAAGGTGATGGTCAGCCCGGAATTCAGATAGGCGAGCTCGCGCAGCCGCCGCGCCAAGATCTCGGCGTGAAACGTGTTCTGCCCGAAAATCTCAGGATCGGGCTTGAAGCGCACTACCGTCCCGGTCCGCCCCGTAGTCCCGACGGCCTGGAGCGGACTGGTGGGCGCCCCGCGCTTGAAGGACATGACCCACACCTGGCCGTCGCGACGCGTGCGCACCTCCAAACGCTCGGACAGCGCGTTCACCACGCTGACCCCGACGCCGTGGAGACCACCCGATACCTTGTACGACTCGCGGTCGAACTTGGCCCCCGCCCCCAACTTCGTCAGGCAGAGTTCCAGCGCCGATACACCGTACTCTGGTTTGATGCCGACTGGAAAGCCGCGCCCGTCGTCCTCCACGCTCAGGCTGCCGTCCTGATGGACGACTACCCGGATGTTGCGACACGCGCCGGCCATCGCCTCGTCGATGGCGTTGTCGACAACCTCATAAGCCAAATGGTGCAGACCGCGCAGGCCGGTATCGCCGATGTACATGCTGGGGCGCTTGCGCACATGCTCCGTGCCCTCCAGCACCTGCACCTTGCTCTCGTCATAGCGCGACCCGACCTGCGTGTCAGCCACACTCAGCTCCTGTCCTGCGCTGGGGACTCCCCTTCCGATCCCGCCATGCCCTGCCCGGCGACCACTATTCGCAGGTGCCGCAGGCCAGGCACGAGCCGCCTAAGCTGCCGCTCAAGGCGCCCCTGGCAACGGCGCAGCTCATAACCAGCCGCGGGCTCCACTGCCGCCACCACAAGTGCATCCCCTACCAAGCCATCGACGAATGCGCAGCCAGCTAACAGCGGCGGAACCACTTTGGACCAAGCCTGCTCCGCCTGTTCACGCAGTCGGAGTACACGTGCGGCCTTCGCCAGGACGTGAGCAACCGGCGAACGGCCGGACCTACCGCGCGCCGCCTCACCCAACCGACGCAGTCCCCGTCGACGGCGACTCTCGACTTGGCGCCGGTATTCCTCAGCACTCATCTCCCTGGCGAAGTTAGACAACTCGCGCACCTACAGTGACACGGGCATGATGACGTACAGGAAAGCCCCCTTGTCACTACCACTGATAACGCCAGGGCGAAAGCTGTCCTGGAGTTCCAGCCGGACGTTCTCGCAGTCGAGCGCCTTCAGTACCTCGGCAATGAAGGCCGGGTTGAACCCGATCTCCAGAGCATCACCCTCATACTTCACAGGCAGTTCCACGCGTGCCTCGCCCTCCTCAGCCGAGCGCGCGCTGACTGTCAGGCCGTCGCTGCTGAACTTCATGCGGATGGCGCGCGATTCTTCGCTGGTCAGGAGGGCCGCGCGCCGGACAGCGCTGTAGAGCTCCAGCCGGTTTGCCTCAGCTACTTTGTTGCTAGCCTTGGGTATGACTTCCTCGTACTTCGGGAACGTTCCCTCAACCAGCACAGTCACCAGCACGCACCCGCCGCTGCGCAACAGTAGCTGGTTCGGAGTCACCGCGATGTCTACCGGCCATTCCTCGCCACTGCGCTGCGGCGCAAAGACGCGCTCGAACACGCTCATCGCCTTAAGCGGCACGATGATATCGAAGTCCTCCGGCCCAGAGCGGCCGACCGTCCCGCTAGCGCACGCCAAGCGCCGACCGTCCGTCGCCACCAGCCGCAACCGCTTACCGCGCTTCTCCCAGAGAATGCCATTGATCGCGTAACGCGTCATCTCGCGCGCGGCAGCATAGCTCGTCAGCTCGATCATCCGGCGTAGGCAGTGACCATCCAGCACGATGTCTGGATCTGTATCGAAAGTCGGAATGGTGGGGAATTCGCCAGGTGGGTAGAGAAAGATACGAAACTCGCTCCCCACCCCCCTGATCACGCAGTGCCGCTCATCGGACTCAAGCTGCACCTCAGCATCCGGCATCTCGCGCACGATAGCCAGCAAGCGCTCCGCCGAGACCACCAGTTCTCCCGGCTCACCCACGGTGAACGCACCCACCCGCACATGCAGGCCCACCTCCCCATCACCGGCGCTCAACTCGAGCGACTCCCCCTCACTGGCGATATGAACGCAACCCAGGACCGGCTTAGTGGTCCGGCCTCCCGCAACCGCAGCCACAGCCCCTAGGGCCTCCAGGAACTCCTGGCGTGGTAATTTCGTCTTCATTGCCACCGTCCGCTACGAGCCAGAGCGCCAGTCTCAACCAACTCCAGCAAAACGAGCAACAGCGCACCGTTTACCGGCTGCCATCCACGCTATATTTACCCGAATCCCACCATCTCCGCCACACCCCAACCTCTCGGGAGACCATGGCAGCACTCGAGTTCCCTAAGGGCCCCACGCCAGTTGAGAGCATCAGCCGTCCTATTGGCGCTCCAGCCTATACAGTAGAGAAGGGAACTTCCCCAGCCTTAGCTAACCAGCCCTGTCAACACTGTAAGTTGCGCCGGGGTGGCCCACAATTGTGCGTACTGAAAGCGGTTAGGCCACCGGCGTTATTGCAGTGGCTGTCGTCCCAGGTGTGCCATACTGTCCGTCCGCTGCTCGCACTTGGCTTGCGCGGCTGGCGCGGGATGGTGTGCCGGGTTGCTGGCCAGTGGCGGGGAGCTGTTGGGCTTGCCGACTCAACTGTGTCGTGACAGGCGGCTTGTCAGCTCTGCCAGAGTCTGGGCCAGCTTAGGGTCCTGTGTGCGTTCGGCGTCGATCGTTTGCTCAGCGTGCAGGACGGTGGAGTGGTCGCGCCCACCGAAATGCATGCCGATCTCTCCCAAGCTTAGGTTTGTGAGTTTGCGTGCCAGGTACATGGCAATTTGGCGGGGGTGGTTGATTGAGCGCGTGCGCCGGCGGCCAAGGAGGTCTTGGAGACGGATGCCGAAGTACTTGGACACAGCTTCGAGTATTGCGCTGATGTGTAGTGGTGGCTCGCTGTGGCCGAGGTAGGCGGCTAAGACTTCGCGTGCCGTGTCGACGTTGAGTGGCTTACAATCAAGCTGGACAGCCGTGATCAGCTTGGTCAGTGCTCCCTCAAGCAGCCGGATGTTGGCTTGGACGTGCTGGGCAATAAGGTCCACCACCTCATCGGGTATCTCGACGCCGCGCAGACTGGCCTTCTTGTGCAGTATTGCTTGGCGCGTCTCGCGTGTTGGCGGATCAATCTGCACGACCAGGCCCCAGTTGAAGCGGCTGATCAGCCGATCCTCAAGAGTAGGGATTTCAGATGGTGGCTTATCGGCTGAGAGAATTATCTGTTTGCGGGCTTGATGAAGGGCGTTAAAGGTGTGAAAGAGTTCTTCTTGGCTCGATTCCCTGTTTGCCAAGAACTGTACGTCGTCGATGACGAGCAGGTCGACCGCCCGCGTGGACTCCCGAAAGCTGTGCAGCTCACCAGCCGCGATTGCTTGGACGAGGTCGTTGACGAAGGCCTCGCATGTAACGTAAGAGGCTTTGGTTGCGGAACTTGCACGCCTGACCTCCGCACATACGGCTTGAAGCAGGTGTGTCTTGCCAAGCCCTGAGGCACCGTGGACGAAGAGCGGGTTATACAGTGCGCCAGGCTGGCTGCAGACAGCTAAGCATGCAGCGTGGGCCAGCCGGTTTGATGGACCTACGACGAACTGCTCAAGGGTGTAATCAACGTTTAGTGGCGTTTCACCGAGTACTCTGCTGGCGCGCGTAGGGGCTGTCGTGCTCGGGGTAGGAGTGGTGCAGGCAAAGGTGATTGATAGCAGGTGCCCGGTGACCCGCATGGCCGCTTCTGTAAATGCTTGGCGGCAATCGGTCTCAAGGTAGTGCACCTGTGCCGGGTCGCTGGCGCGGATCACAAGCTGGCCAGCGTGCGGCGGACCAACCTCCAGCGTGTCGAACCAGGAACGGTACAGGCCGGGCTTTTCTTCCCGAACCATCCCCAGCACCCGCTCCCAGTTGAAGGCCGGGTCTACCGGCATAACGTGCGAATGCCCTCTTGCCGCCCGCAGGGCTGGCTCCTACTCGTCGGGCGGCACCTCCGCATCCTCGGATTCAGAACCTTTGTCCGCTGCGTCGATGCGGAACAGCTCGCGCAGTAGCGCCGTCGCGTAGCAACCGCGCGGCAGCACGAAGCGCATCTCAAGATATGGCCCGGCGTGGTCGGCGCCAAGCGCAACTGCGGCCTGCGATACCGGAAATCGCAACGGGCGGCGCCCGCCTTTGACTCTCAGGCCGCTGCGATGGAACGCCCCCGCAGGTGGTTGCTCCTCGCCCAAGGCGCGCTGCTCCAGTTCGCCTGCTGTTTCCGTCGGCGTACTCATGCGGTAACCCAGCAGCGGCCCGGTGGGGCTGATTTCGAAGGCATCGGCACGTGGTTGCTCAACGCTCGCAGCCGTGACCCGGAAAACAGCTCCGCTGGCATGCACCCAGGCTAAGTCGCCGTCATACAGGCGGCCTAGCCCACTCGGTAGGCGCGACGACACAACCTGGTTGAAAAGGTGCGACTGGTAGGCCGAAATGTAGAAGTTCAGCGTGCTACGGTCAATAGCAGCGAGGGCCTTGCGACGGTTGCCAGCGGTACGCTCCAGCACCTTGAGCATTCGCCGCTCGCTATGAAACAGGCGTGGCCAGAGGCGCGCCGCCGCAGCGTACTGGCCCTGGTCATAGAGCTGGCGCGCCCGACGGATGTCATGGCGGTCTTCGGTCTCCGGTCGCCCGAGGAGCAGGTCCACAGCCTCGTCGGTCAGACCGTGCAATATGGATCGACCCACACGCCAGGTGTCCCCGCGGTAACCGAAGCGTTGTGTGCCGAAGTAGTTTGGAACACCGCGGCGCTCCAACTCGGCCAGCGCGGCGCGCAGGTCCTCCAGGCGTTCGGGGCGCGTCTGGCGCACCTTTATGACAAATGCATTGGCGCGCAGGTGACCGAGGCGTAGCTTGTTATGGTGACGTGTGACCGCCAGAATGCGCAGACGGGGGATCGAGAGCCTTTGTATCGTCTCCGGGGGCACGTGTTCGATCGACATCCACTGGCGGGTGATGGCACGAGCGTCCTTCAGCCCTGCGAAACCGATTTCGTGACGTCGGCGGTTCAGCGCCTTGGCCAAGTCGTGGACTGCCTGCATTGTGCTCAGGCCAGCCTTCTCGACCAGGAAGTAGGTGTGGGTGCCAGCGCCATCCGCCGGGTACAAGGGTATTTCTTCGACCACGAAGTCGCTGTAGTCGGCCTTGATGACGCCCGGAAGCCGGTCGAAGTCGGACAATTGTCGCGGCCAGTCATTCATGGCGGTGCTGGGGCACGCTGGTTGGCAGCCTGCCAATCCTCGCGTTGCAAGGCCCAGAGCACGGCGTCACGGTAGGCCCCACGTTTCCACCAGCGCTGGGCGATCCGGCCGACTTCCTGGTAACCGCAAGCGCGCAACAGCCTGAGCGAGCGAGGGTTATCTGCGAAGGTGTCCGCCAACAGCAGTCGCAGCCCGAGGACGTCGAAGGCGTAGCGGGTCAATGTGCGCAGCGCGTCGCCACCCAGTCCACGGCCCCACAGTTGCCGGCGCCCGATCAGCAACCCGATGGTGCCGCTGCCGTGCCGGTAGTTTATGTCGTGTATGCCGCCGACACCCACGTGTTCTTCGGGTTCGACCTTCGTTTCAACGGCCCAAACGACCCAGGCGGGTTGCCGGGTGGTTTGCGCCGCACGGTTGAAGAACCGTTCCTCGGCCAGGCGCGTCAGCGGCAGGTCGCCGACCAGCGTCCAAGCGGTGACCTCCGGGTCGTTGAGCCAGCGCACGCAATTGTGGAAGTGCCGCTCTTTGTCGAGCGGCACGAGGCGGACCTTCGCGCCTTCCCAACCGAACGGCACGACACCCGACTCCCACCCGGCATGCGGGCTGCTCGCAGGTTCGCTCAATTAGCGTTGTGCGCTACCTTCGGCGCCACCGGTGCCGGTTCGAGGTCGGCTGGCAGGGGGGGTAGCGCCGCAGCCAGCGCCGACCAACTCGTGGCACAATGGTCGATGGCCGTCGCGATGTCGCCATCGAGGTAGCCCGGCGCCATATTCTTGGCAGCGCGGCACTCCGGTTGAGCGGCAATCTGCCGGAAAAGTTGCGGATGATCAATTAGCAGACAGGGTCGGGCACGGTCGGTGACCTGCTGCTGGGCTTGTCGGAAAGCCACGAAGACCGGGTGGCGCTGGACGAAATCGGCCAAGCTGCGATACGGGCTACGACCTTGGATGATATCGAAGATATTGCCGCACGTTACCGGCGCGAACACACAGGGGCTGATGTCGCCGTTGGCGTAAATGTGGAAGTAGTACCGCCCGCCGGCAATGCACCCGCCCACTAGTGGCCCGTCATTCCAAAAGTCGCCCAGGAAGATGGGCCGGTCCTCCTGTCGCCAACGGTAGATGGTTTCGCGCAGGCGGGCGCGCTGCTCGGCGGTGACCATCAGGTCCGGTCGCGGCGAGCGACCGATCGGCTGAAGCAGGAAGAACCAGCCAAACAGGTCGCCCTCGGCGATGCGCAGATCGATGAACTCATCGGTGCAGATGGCGGCGCAGTTTTCGCGCGTCACCGTCGCGGAAAAGCCGGTCATCACGCCGCGCTGTGCCAACAACTGCCGCGCCCGCCGGTTCTGGTCGTAGATCCCGCGGCCGCGCCGGGCGTCGGTCTGGTGCTCGAAGCCTTCCACGCTGATGGCCGGGAAAACGTTGCCGACCTCGGCCAGTCGATCGGCGATGGGCTCATCCAGCAGCGTGCCGTTGGTATAAACCAGGAAGCCGCGGTCCGGGAAGCGGCGGGCCAGGCGCGTGATCGCCTGGTCGCTGCGCTCGCGCAGAAACGGCTCTCCGCCAGAGAGCGTGATCAGCGTCACCCCCATGTCGATGACCTGCTCGACGATTGCGACTAGTTGCTCGAAGGGCAGATCATCGCCCAGGCGCGTGCTCTTGGCGTAGCAGCCCGGGCAGGCCAGGTTGCAGCGATCGGTCGGTTCGATCACCACCGTGCAAGGGGTGACGGCGCCGTCCGACTGGGCGTTGCTGCGCCGGTGGACGTCGGCGCTCCAGGTGGCGATGAAGCGCAGGATCGCGCGGGCGGCAGCCGGGCGTTCCTGAATCAGCCGCTGGAGGAAGTTCTTCAGATGTCGTCCCAGCCAATGTTGATGACGTAGCAGCTCGCGGTCAGTCTGTCGCTCCAGATAAGCCCGCTCGAGTCGTTCCAGCAGGCGTTCCACCAGAAAGTCGCGCAACAACGGAACATGCAGGGCCAGGCCGGCCCCGCGGGCAGCAGCGTCAACGGCCAGTCGCGACAGGTGCTGGTGAATCGGGAACTCCAGGATTCGCATGATTCACACCTCCTAGCGCAGACTAACTCCCACCATACGGGCATTGACGGTGGCCAGAAACGCACGTGTCTCCGCGCGCCAAGCGCGCAAAGTCGTGCGCGCCGTGCGCGCCTGTGCCCAGAAGTGCAGAAGCTTGTGCACCAGCGATGTGTGCCTTTCGGCAGCGACCGCACGCAGCCGGCGCAGACTCCATCCGCCCCAGCCGTAGAACTTGCGATGCGCCTCTAAAACGGTCTTTTGGAATTCTTCCAGCCCCAGGCGACTGTGACCGTAAACGCAGTGCGTGCCGTCGTAGTAGTCCCAGTCGGCCGGGAAGCGGTTGAGTACCAGATGCGGACGCATCTGCTCCATCAGGGGCGTGCCGGGGAACGGCGTGAGAATACTGATTTGCAGGGATTCGATCTGGCAGCGCCGGGCGAACTTCACAATCTGCTCGGCGGTGCGACGGGTGTGTTGGGGACCCAGTACGAACATGCCGTGCAGCCAGAACCCGTGTTCGTGCAGGATGTGTGTGTCTTCGGCCAACCGGTCTTGAAGCATGCCGGCGCCGCGATAACCTTTGTGCCAATCGCGGGCCGTGCGGTCGTCGATCGTCTCGTAGCCGATGTACAAGACGTCGCCGCCGGCCTTTCGCAGCGCCCGCAGTAATGTGTCATCCCGGCGCTTGCGGGCCGCGTCCAGCCAGTGGAAATCTGCCCGCACTTGGGCATTGAAACGTAGTCGATGCGGCGCCAGACGTGCGCACAACTCGCCCATCCAGCCCCGATCGGTCATCAAATTGTCGTCATAGAAGAAGAACCGCCGAAAGCCGCGCTGCCGGTGGCGGGCGATGTCGTCGCAGACCTTTTCCACCGACTGTCGCCGCACGCGCCGCCCGAACATGCGCGTCACCGTGCAGTATTCGCAGTTGTACGGGCAGCCGCGCGAGGTCATCACCGGCAGTTCGTAGGCTTCGCGGCGCCGAAAACGCCCGAACATGTGCTCGAAATCGCGCAGCAGATCGTGGCGCAGCGTCGGCAGCGCGTCCAGGTCGGTCAGCGGCGTGCCAGTGACGATACCTTCCCGAATCTCGCCGCGCGCGATGGCTTCGATGACCGCTTCGGCCTCGCCACGCACCACCACGTCGCCATGCTGGAGCGCCTCATCCGGACAGAAAGTCGCGTGCACCCCGCCAAAGACGATCCGGGGGGGCCGGCGCCGCTGACGCAAGTGGTCGGCGATGGCGTAACCGCGGGCCGCGGTCGGCGTCATGATGCTGATGCCGACCACCTCGGCAGCGGCAACCTCTTCCAACGCCCTCGTATTCTGTAGCAGCGGGCCGGAGATGTTCTCGTTGTAAACCGCGACCGCGTAGCCGCGCTCGTGCAACCAGCTCGCCAGCGTGATCGGGCCGAGCAGCGGCCAACGCTTGATCCAGGCGTTGAACGGCCGCCCCTGCCGACTCTGCGGCTCCACAAACCAGACGTTAATACGGTCGCTCTTGGTCATGATTCTCGCTCGAAATGCTCTCAAAATCGCGCGGCTGTACGGCCTTGGCAGAGTATAGGAGCGTGATGTTTGGCTGTCCAGCCGGATCGCTCGGCAGCCAGAATGATGGCGCGGCTGTTTGTTGGCCGATATTGGCCGCGCCCATAAGGAGCCGGCGCGGAATGCTGGACCAGGGAGGACGAGGCGAATGACTATCTCATTTAGAGATAGTCCAAGACATGTTGTGTGTGTACCAGCCCGGAACCAACTGCGGCGGAAACAGTCCGTTACTCTCGCCCGTCAACAGGTTCACGGGCGGCGTGTTGGGATAGAAGTTTCCGTTGTAGTAAGTGTTCGGGTTGACGTACACCGACTCATTGGGGTGCCAGAGGAACGACTTGGCAGTGTTGACCGGCTCGTCGCCGGCGAGGTTGTAAACCAGCCGCTCCACGTGCCCGTCTTGGTAGAGTACATTGGCCGACGCTCCGCGGTGTCGCCAATCGACCGTGTTATCAAATTGTGTCGGCCAGCTCCAGTCGCGGCCGCGTAATACCTCGCCGCTGAGATTGTAAACCATGCTCCACCCGGCGTCTGCCGCCAGCACGCGGTTGGCCGGATAGCGGTCGTGCTCCTCAAACACCCGCCGAAGGTTGTCGCCGAAGCCCGGTCGCCAGTTCCACCCGCCAGAGGCCAGCGGAACACCGATGCCATAGCTGTAGTCCACGCCGTAGGCGTCCGTGCGTCCGGGGTAGATCACGCGATAGCGATACCCGCGGGCGCTGTTGAGGAAGCCGGGACGCGGATCATCGGGGCAATAGCCGATCCGGCGGTTGAGGAGTTCGCCCTGCTGCAATAGCACATCGATCCAGGTGTAGCGGAACGGGCTGCCCAAGTCGTCCCAGATCGGGTAATAGCCAAATTCGCTGAAGACATTGGTCAGCGCATGTCCCAGCTCGCGCATTTGCGCCTTGCAGGTCGTCGCGGTCGCCTGTCTGTGAGCGGCCCGCAATGGGGGCAGCAAGATAGCCATCAGCAGCGCTATCACGCCCATGACGACGAGCAACTCGGAAAGCGTAAAGCCTCCGTGCCCCCGTCGAATCGGGCGAGATGGTACGGGTCGGCTATTCATGCCCAGCACCGTCAGCGCCGCGCTTCGGTTGTGCCAACCATAAGCATCGGACGCTAGCGCCTGCCTGATCTATCTTAGCGTCGCCGCTACGAAGTGCGCCTGCCAAAAAAGTGCTGGCCTACGTCAGCCGGCACCCGCCACGCGACGGCGACGTATTATTGCACCTCCGAATATAGCATAAAGCGCTCCCGCGTGCCTTGCAACCTCGCTGCCGGTATAAACCGGCGCCTTCGCGACTGCCGGGACCGGTCACGGGAGGTCCCGAACACGCAGCCCATGGTCCGTGTCGAGGTGCGGTCGCTCTTGGGCGCATAGGCTCGCTACGCCCACTGAAATGCGCTGCTCGGCGACTGAGGCGGGTCGCGCACGCGCCAGGCGCATCGCCGCCGAACCCATTACTCTATCGGTCGCGTGCCCGACTAAATTAAACCCACGTGCCATTCCGCGCACAATTATGGGACTAATGTTGAAATTGGTCGTCGGAGCCTTTGCCTGGTGGTGATGCGTCTGGCTTTAGCACTCCACGCCCGTCCTGTCGGCATAACCACGGCAGGCTGCGACAGGCGCACTGCGAATCCAGCGCGGTGGGCAGCGCAGCGCGCTTCCTTGCGCGCCATCCGCGCCCAGTGGCGCATGGTGTCTTGGGGCGATTCGCCGAAAAGTCTCATTCTGGTGTGGCGCTACAGGCCGTGCGGAACCTGCCAACTGCCGTGTCGGCCAGCATCAAGCTGCGGGATGCGCGGAGCAAGCCGGGGCCGCGGGTCTGACGGCAGAGGCTGTCCGTATACCGCGGCCGCCTAGAGAAGACGCCCTACCGGCCATTGCCCGGACTGCGGTACCCATCGGTGTGCCAATCCGGTTAGAATGCACTTGCGGCAGTGTGTAGCGCCGCACTGGGACTCTGGTCTGAGAAAGGAGTTGGTTCATGAGAAGCGCGCTGGAATGGGGTGCAGTGTTGGGGGCTGCCTGGTTAGTGTGTGGAGCGTCGGCGCAGACGGCTGAGCAAATCACCTTTGCTGACGTCGCTGCCGATGTTCCGGGGTTGGCGACGGTTACACCGTATGCCGGCTGGTTGCCGCCGCAAAGTCTGAGCGATCTCGAAATCCCGCAAATGCCGGGCTTCCCGACGCAGATGGGCTGTGCCACCACGCTGAAGCCGCAACGTGGCTTGGTGTTTGCTGATCTGAACGGCGACGGGAAGCTGGAGGTGATTGCGGCGAGCATCGACAAGAAGGTTTACGCCTGGGATTTCCAGGGGCAGTTGCTGCCCGGTTTTCCAGTGACGGTCAACAATTTCGTGCAATATCCGCCCACCGTTCGGGACATCGACAGCGACGGGGACATGGAAATCGTGGTGCTGACGCGTGGTGCGAGCACAGGCGGCCGGCTGTACGTGATCGATCATCTGGGGCAAGTCGTGCCACCGTTCCCCATCAGTGTGAACAACGGCAACCTCTTCGTGTGTCCGGCGGTGGTGGACCTTGACGGCGACGGTCAGAAGGAGATCGTTTTCGGCGAGCGTGCCTACCCGATCGGGCGCATACACATTTTCCGCCCCGACGGGACGGAGTGGACCGCCGGCTGGCCGGTAGCACTGGACCACGTGCCAGCTTCGACGGCGGCGGTGGGAGATCTGGATGGAGACGGGCAGCCGGAGATAGTTTTCCTGTCGTACAACAGCATCTACGTGCTGAACCTGGACGGCAATTCACTGCCGGGTTGGCCGCTCCAGATTGCCAATGCCAACTTCAGCTACCAGTCCCCGGCCCTGGCTGATCTCGACCACGACGGCGACCTTGAAATCGTCGTTGGCACACATGGCAATGCTCCGGGCTGCTACGTCTTCCATCACGACGGCACCGCAGTAGGCGGCTGGCCGCGCCTGTTCGATGCCTGGAGCTACTGCCCGCCGGTCGTGACTGATCTGGAAAACGACGGCAACCTGGAAGTGATTGATGGCTACATGGGTGGCGCCGCCGGCGTGCCCGGGCCGGCCTTCTACGTCTGGGCTGCCGACGGCACACCGCGGCCGGGATTCCCCTACATCGCCCAGATCGGCGGCGGCAGCGAAGGGGTCATCGTGGCAGCCGACGTGAATGGCGACGGCATCAAGGAGATCTTCGCCGACAGCAACATCAAGGACGGGACCGAGGGTTTCCTGTATGGCGTCGACGCCAACGGTAACGACCTGCCAGGTTTCCCGTTGCGGCCGGTCGGCCACACCTACATGAACGGCGCCACGATCGGCGACATCGATGGTGACGGGGATTACGAGCTGGGTGTGTTGTCCTACGAGGACACCGTAGTCTGGGTGAACGTGTACGATCTGCCGTGGAGTTATCGCATCACGGGCGGCGAATGGCTGACCTACCACGCCCGCAATTCGCGTGACGGCTTGCTCCGGCCCTATCGCAGCGGCGACATGAACTGCGACTACGTGATCAGTTTCGCGGACATCAACCCGTTCGTTCTGGCACTGACCAATCCGGCCGGCTACGCGGCGGCCTATCCGCTCTGCGATCTGAAGAACGCTGACATCAACGCCGATGACCGCGTCAATTTCGGCGATATCAATCCGTTCGTGCGGCTTTTGACGCAACCTTAGGGAGAGGAGCGATACCCGGGGATATGGGTTGGCCCGGGTCGGTCCGTTGAAAATCCGCCCGAGACCGTTGGTCAGCAGCGCCGCACCACCGGGTCCGGCGCTGGCGATCACCGGCACGGTGGCGCTGGCGATCACCGGCACGGTGGCGCTGGACTGAGAGGTCCAGCGCTACAGTTTTTCAACAGGCTGCTGGGGTTGCCCCGCCAGCAGGTTCACGAATGGAGCGATGTCGCCGAAGTCGACGCGACCGTCGCGGTTGATGTCGCCATTGAGTGGGGGACAGTTCGGATAGCGCGCCTGCCAAGCCGCCGGGTTGGCCAGCCGGAGTACAAAGGGGTTGATGTCGCCGAAGTCTATGCGGTGGTCGCAATTCAAGTCGCCGGGGAGCAGTTCCTCGTCGGCGCTTAGCACGACCAGCGTGTAGCCGCCCTTGGGGTTGCGTCCGTAGGCCCCGACTTGGAACCAGTAGGTTGTTCCACCGGTGGCCGGCAGGCTGACGTTGTCATGATCGGGGACCGCGAAACCGCTGTCCAGACAGTCGATTTCCTGCAAGTTGGCGCAGTCCGCTCCCGTGTGCACCACGATCATGCCGTTGTAGTGGTAAACCGTGTGCAATTCGAGGGTCTGATCACGCGGCGCCGTGTAGCGGAACCAGACATCATTCTGCATCAGCGGCGCCGCCGGCGAATTGCAGCTTCCCGGCGGTCCATTCGCTTGGGCCGTCAGTGTGTACAGCTCTGCCGCGAACGGCAGGTCATTGATTGCCAAGGCGGCGTAACAGTCCTCCGGCAGTTCTCCGACCAGCAGCGGGCAGACGAAGTGGTGGCCGCAGTCGAAACCTTCGTACCAGGCACCGCCCAGCGCGCTGCACTGCGCCACGGTCAGAGTGCCCACACAACTCGAATTTACGCAGCAGGCCCCGCGCGGCAAGCTGCACTCCTCGATGCGCAGATCGAACGCCGGGATGCAGTCTCCGCTGATCGGCCACGGGTGGCTGTCCACCATCAGCGTGTACAGCCCCGGCTCAAGTGCCAGACAGTCGATAATGCGCGGCTGGGTTGTGTCGTCGGCGCGGAACGCCAGACAGGTTGGCCCGCCCGGCGGGCAGGCGTCGTCAAGCGCGACCGCGGTCCAGCCGCAGCCCTTGGGATCCAGTGTGATGCGCACGTCCACCGTGCTGGCGACGTCGAGCAGATAGATCAGCTCCTGTCCGCCCGTGAAGGGTCCCAGACAGCTCTCGTAGTCGCTGTAGAAGTCGAACCGCCCGCAGGTCGTCTGTCCTTCGTCCACGAAGGGCAGCTCGGACGGCAGCCGCACCCAGCGCGGCTGCGAGCAGCTATCGCCCGGTTGCAGGGGCGGCAGCTCGCTGATCGTCAGGCGGAAGTCCGTGCAGGTCGGTGGAGGGGCGGTGTCGATCTGAACGTAGTAGACACCCGCGACCAGTTGCACATCCAGTCGCGGCGGCATCCCGCCCGGATCGGTTTCCAGCGACAGGCAAGGTGTGCCCGGTGGACAAACAGCATCGATCGCGATGCCGACGGCTTGGGCGTCGTCCAGCCCAAGGCGCAGGTTCATGTCGCGCGCTAACACGAGCTGGTAGATGATGTCGTCGCCTTCGTCATAGGCCCCGAGGCACGAATCCCGGTAGTCGTTGCCGCGCCCGCAAGTGGTGTTGAAGTCGGTGAACGGCAGCGCCGCCGGTAGATGCACTATCAGCGGGTTTGCGCAGGTGTCACCGGTTGCCTGGACAGGTGGTGTGCCGCCCAATCCCAGAGCCAGCAGCCACGTCGAAGTCACCATGCTGCGCACGCTCGTTACCTCCGTCGACTTGTGACCGATGTTTCGGCCGCGCCTCGATCGCGTCGGAGCTGGGCCCCATGTGCCCGAATTATGCCTGCCGGAGCACGGCAATGCCAGCGGGCGCACAGGCGGCGCGGCTGTGCTGTTGGACCGTCGTTATACGGTCGCGCGACGCCACACAAGCGCGTCGCCGATGTCCTGACGGGGGGTGATCTCGAACCGACCGCGCAGGATGGACCCTGCGAGCACGGCTACCAGAGTGCGCGCGTCAAAGTGTTCGACCGTGGCTGGACCGCGGTCGATGCGGCGCACGCTGCCGCGCCCGCCGCTGATCTCCCCCTCGTAGTCGAGGTAGCGGCGGCGATGGTCGGGAAGGCGTTCGGCCGGGATCTCCGCGGCGCCCGTCCGCGGATCGTTCAGCAGACGCCAGGCTGCCAGGTGGTCTTGTCCGGCGATTTCGATCAGGAAATCCCAGTGGGCGGCCGGCAAGCCGGTCGCCTGGGGACCGCCGGGCGGATCGTGTTGGAGCAGCACGAACATGACGACCTCGCGGGTCTGTACGGACTGGCCGGAGGCGACTACGCTGTCGCCAGTGGTTCAGTAACGAGGTCGGGCGTGCAACCCGGGTCTATCAAGACATTGTATCGTTTGCGGCGAGCGCTGGTGGTGGCAGCGGTGGCAGCGCCGGTGCTGCTGCTGGCGGGCGTTTGGGCGTTGGTGACGCAGGTGCTGATGGTGCCGGCGGTCCCGGACGCGACTTCGTCGCCCGAAGCGGTTTTCGGCTTTATCGTGCATCCCAAGGGCCTGCCGCGCCTAGATGCGCCACAGGCCCAAGCGGTGATCGAGCAGCAGCTCGAGCGGTTGCGGCTTGACTCGCAATTTCGACAGCGCTTCCTCGCGGAATATCGCGTGGCCAGTCCGGATGAGCAAAGTGCCTTCCGGGCCAATCTTTTCGACGTCTTCAAACCACTGGTTCTGGCCGACGTACGCAAGTACCACGAACTGCCTGTGGCGCAGCGTCCGGCGTACTTGGACGAACGGATTGTGGCGTACAATCGGCTGAAAGCGCTTTGGGGCGAGGTGCACATCAGCAAGCACGACCTGGGGCCGGCAACCCCCGGACCTCAGGAGGCCCTGCAACTCCTGATGCAGAAGACGACCGAAGAGGAACGGCGGATGGGCCTGGCCTATGCAGAGGCGCTGCGGGCCCGCGTGGAGGAGATTCTGGCCGACCCGGCCTTGAAGACCGAGTTCGAGTCCCGCATTGCCGCCAGTGGTCTGTGACCTTGGAATTCCCTTAGATACTCAGCGGCACCAGCGTTCAGCGGTTCAACGTCTCCACGGCGTAGCTGGTGCGCAGTGTGTTGCCTTCCCTGGCGAACGTGAATGTCACCACGTCGCCGCAGCGTACGTTGACGTCCTTCTCCAGGATGTACTGCTGTCCGCGGCCGGTCGGGGCCTTCAGATCTGGTCCGAAGATGCCGCCACGCGTCGCGATGTACACCTCCTCGCAGTCCAAGACGAAGGACGCCTTGGAGACGTCGTCGGTGAGCAGGCCGATGCCGCCCAATCCGAAGTCGGTGCGCTTGTTGGCCGAGGTGAACAGGGCATCCAGCCCGTCCGCGACGGAGCCCACGTAAATCTGCGGGTCCAGCGGTTGGCCGGTCTGGTTGACGATCTTGATCAGGATGCTCTCGGGCGGGATGTAGGGGGTGTCGCGTCCCGAATCGCCACCCAGGCTGAACGTACAGCCGCCAGCCGCGGCCAGCCACCCGAGGCCCACGATCAGCGTCAATGCATCTGACTTCGTTCTGAAGCGCATGTCGCTCTCCTGCCCTCGCTTGCGACCCGAACTGCACGTTTCCACGCCACCCGGTATTATGTGTAGAGCGCAGCGGCGTAACAAGTCTAGGCCGTGTCGTGGTGGGCCTTGCCGCCGGCGACCTCTTCAGGAGGAGCGTTCCAGTGAGTGCCGAAGGAACGGGAAGCAGCGCGCTGCTGATCGCTGACATTGGCACGTTGGCGGTTGTGCCACCCGGGCCGGTCCCGGGCCCGCGCATGCGCGATATCGACCTGATTTATGACGCCGCTCTGCTGGTCCGCGATGGACGAATCGCCTGGTTTGGTCCGGCGGACCAGGCTCCGCTCGACGAGGGCACCAGTACGCTGTCGGCCTCTGGCGGCTGCGTGATTCCCGGGCTGATCGATCCGCACACACATATTCCGTTCGCTGGTGATCGCAGCGGCGAGTTCGTCCGCCGACTGCTGGGGGAGTCCTATTTATCGATTCTGGAAGGCGGCGGCGGCATCCGAAGCACCTGCCGGGCGGTCCGCAACGCTTCACTGGACGAACTGGTGGCCGAGAACCTGCCGCGCCTGCGGCGCATGCTGGAGAATGGCGTCACTCGTGTGGAGTGCAAGAGTGGCTACGGGCTGACCCCGGCCGACGAACTCAAGCAACTGGAGGCCATCCGCGAGCTGGACCGTCTCCAGCCGATCGACCTGGAGGCGACTTACCTGGGGGCGCACGCGGTCCCTCCCGAATTCGATGGCCGTCCAGACGAGTACATTGAGCTAATTGCCGGCGAAGCTTTGCTGCGCGATATCGCCCAACGCGGGTTGGCGCGCTTCTGCGACGTGTTCTGCGACCGGGGGGCGTTCACCGTTGAGCAGGCGCGGCGGGTGCTGGAGCGGGCGGCGGCCGTCGGACTGCGACCACGCATACACGCCGACGAGTTGGCCCAGATTGGCGCCAGCCGGTTGGCGGGCGAGCTGCGCGCCGTCACCGCCGATCATCTTGAGCACATCGACGCGGACGGCTTGGCGGCTCTGCGGGCGGCGGGTAGCGTCGCTGTTATTCTGCCGGGTACGTCGTTCTTTCTCGGCATCCCTTACTGCGACGCGCGACGTCTCATGGACGCGGGGCTACCGGTGGCCATCGGGAGTGACTACAACCCCGGATCGTGCATGATCGAGTCGCTGCCCTGGATCATGAACATCGCTTGTTGCCAACTCCGCATGCTTCCCAGCGAGGTGTTGGTGGCCTGTACCGCGAATGCGGCGGCGGCGCTGGCGGTTGAACAGCGCGTCGGCGCGCTGGCGGTCGGCTATGACGCGGACCTGGTCATTCTGGACGTCCCGACGCTGGAAGCCTGGTTCTACACTCCAGGCCGCTCGCGTGTCCGCACGGTGATCAAAGGCGGGCATGTCGTTTATCGTCGCCCGGAACACACGCTCTAGCGCCGCTCACCAGTCACCCGCACAATCGCCCGATTGGCCATTCGACCGATGATGACCACAGCCAGCAGCGTGGCCAGAATGCTGGCGATCCACATCCCGCGCTGTTGCGTACCCTCGAAGGTCAGCTCCTTCAGATTGCTGGCGATCAGCACCGCTGCCGTCGTCCGCGGAGCCATCCCGACCAAGGTGCCCAGGGCATAGGCGACCGGCGGCACCCGCGTGGCTGCCATCACCAGATTCGTGATGGCGAAAGGAGAATTGAGCGGTATGCGCACCAGGGTGACGATCAGCAGCGTCCGCCAGAATCCGCTGCCCAGCAGCGCCGCGTAGACCGCTTGCCATTTGGGTTTCTCGGCGATCAGGCCCACGACACGCTCGCCGGTGGCACGCAGCCCAATCACATATCCCAGCAGCGCTCCTCCGAGAAAGCCGGCCAAGGCCGCCGGCAACCCGATCGCCAATCCGAATGCCCACCCTCCCAGTACAGCCTGAGCATAGGTTGGCAAGAGTGCCAAGCCGGCACACAGCGTGAAGCCGAGGATGTACAGTAGCACGCCGATGGCTTCGTGCTGTTTCAGCCACGGGCCGATGGCATTGAGCTGCCACAGCAGCGTGACGCCGCCGATCGCCGGCAGCACCGCCGCCATGACAGCTAGCGGTCCCGCCGGCCCCAGTCGCCGCACGATGGCGCGCAGGCCGACAGGCGCCGAGGACCCCGCGACGGGAGTGAGTGAACGATCGTCCATCAACGTGCTCTGCTTGCTGATGACTCCGCCGAAAGCTGCCGCGCCGTCGCAGCCGGCGTCAATCGGCGGCCAGCACTTGCGGTGCAAAACCTTAACGTATGAAGGCGGCAGTTGCTACGGCCGTTCGACGCGTGCCATCTAGTCGGCCTGAACACCAGCCGTTCGATTGCCGACCTGCGGCCACGTTGCTAGTATCCCTGTGTCGCTTTTTTCATGAGACCTATGGGCTGCGGAGAACAGGATGACTGGGCAAGCGCTCAATCCCTGGCGCTGCTGGGAGCGCACTACCTTGGCGGGGCTCTTGAACGGCCCGGATGGGCTGCTGGTTCGCGTGGCGCTCTACGACCAGCAGACGCGCATCTACCAGTCCGAGTTTCGCTGGCCGGCGCTGGACCGGCTTGGGCCCAACGACTACGCCGGCCGTTACGCGCAAGTCACCTTGCGTTTCGGCCCGGTGCGCTGGTCGTTCGAGGCCGCCGCCGTGGACCAGGGCGTCTATCTGCTGGTGCGTCCGCTGAATGGGCAAGATGCCGGTCACGTGCAGGTGCGACTGGAAACGTTTTTTCAGCCCGAGGGACGCGGCCAGATTGTCACGCGTGAGGAAGAGGTGGTAGCCCGCGGCGCCCGCGGTGCGTGGTGCATCACCGCGCCATCGCCGGCGGCGCACCGCACCGGCAGCACCATCACGCACCCGTTGTCGCGCCCGTTCCTGGCGCTGATCGAGCCCGCCGAAGAACCGGGAAGTCGACTGGAGCAACGGACGGTCGGTGCGCGCCGGCCGGGCGAGGCGCATACGCCGCTGACCGCTGCCGAGCGTCAAATGATCGCCGCCATTGCCGCCGCCCGTCGGGGCTTCCGACAGCGCTTCTCCTACGTACCGACGGAGTTCTGGTGGATATACGCGGCGGTGGTGTACGGCATCGGCTGGAACATGATCTGGGCTGCCGACCGTGGCGAACCGTTGCTGGTATGTAGCCGCGACTGGTGCGTGCACGGCAACTATGGGGCCTGGGTTCTGTTCAACTGGGACACGTTCTTGTTGGCGCCGGCTGCCGCCGAGTACGACCGGGCCTTGGCACATCAGATCGTGCGGCCGCAGTTGGCGGTGCAGACTCCCGAAGGGTTGATACCCGGGATTGCCAGTCCGCTGGGGATCACCGCCGATCGCGGTATGCCGCCGGACGCCAGCTACGGTCTGTGGCGGACCTATCTGCGCAGCGGTGACCGCTCATTCGTCGAGGCGTACTACCATCGGCTGTGCCGCTATCACGCTTGGTGGCGCCGCAATCGCGACGGCAACGGAGACGGACTCCTGGAATGGGGCAGCAATCCGACCGAGCCGGCCCATCCGCAGTGGCAGTCGCACACTCTGTGGGCCAGTCGCTACGAGACCGGCATGGACAACCACCCGATGTGGGACGACGTGCGCTTCAACCCTGAAACCAACACCCAAGAACAGAGCGACGTTGGCCTGAACGCCCTGCATGCTTTGGATGCGCTGTGCTTGGCTCAGATGGCCGACCTGCTCGGTCGACCTGAAGACGCCGCCCTTTATCGGGCGCGCGCTGCCGCGACCACGGCCGCGCTCGAGCGCCAGCTTTGGAACAACGACGTCGGCCTGTGGCTCAGCCGCGACTGGCGCGGCCAATGGAACTACCGCGCCTCGCCGTGTTGTTTCTACCCGCTCTTCCTGCCCGGGGTGGACGCTCAGCATGTGGACCGGGCCCTTCGTGAGCATTTGCATAACCCGCGGCGTTTCGGGGGGCGGTACGCACCGCCGGTCTCGCCCAGGGACGACCCGGCCTATACCGAGCAGTATTACGTTCGCGGGCGCATCTGGCCGGCCCAGCTCCTGCTGGTGCACGGGGCGTTGCGCGAAGCCGGTCGGGAGGATGCGGCGGCAGCGCTGGCCCGGGCCTGTCTGGCCACGATGGAGGCCGAATGGCTGGATGAAGGTCAT
>Ga0129299_1000242_pt1 | contig 33147 bp, 15 predicted proteins | sample ConPoolayeCmetaG_FD_94477 | JGI IMG/M metagenome (GOLD analysis project Ga0129299, IMG submission 94477) | Hot spring microbial mat communities from California, USA to study Microbial Dark Matter (Phase II) - Cone Pool mat layer C metaG ...
CGTCCCACCTGTCACCACCACCGACGTTATGTTGTTGTCAGGATCAATGGCACCAAACCCAGGCAAACATACCTGATTCAAATTGCAGACAAACAAACTCGTGTCGGCAGGCGAATAAGCATCGGGAGGCGAATTAAAACCGACCGTAACCACTGTTTGGCAGGTATCGGCCTTATTATGGGTGTCGCGGGCGATAAGCTTAATTGTGTAGCTGCCGGGTGAAGAAGCGTTGAAGCAGACGGAATCACCGGCGAAAGTGCCGCCGATCGCATAGACGGTATCGAGATTGCCATCAGGATCATAAGCGGAGAAACCATGTATACAGACGGTACCCGCACCGCAGCGGAGTACGGTTGTATCATTAGGGCAGGTGGCCACGGGCGGACGATTACAGAACATGCCGACGATCATATCGTTATGATCCATGTTGGCGGAGGTATGATCGTCGTCGATATAAATGAGGTAATCGAAATCGCCGGTGGTGCTGAAATTCTCGGTAAATGTGTAAAAATCGTAACTGACACCCATCCCCTTGTAGGAGCTGACGTCGTAAGCCATGAACCATTGATGCTCATTGCTTGAAGAGCCGGCGGTGAGCGCCCTTTCCGAAAACAGATAGGAATCGTTGCCGTTGAAAATAGTGTCGTTATTTATGTCATTTAGCAGCCAGAGGCCGATCGAACTGCTGGCGGCTATCGATGTCATCAACGATTCACCTTGGTTGGCTGGCCCGCTGAACACCAACTGGCGTCCGGTGCCCGTTCCCAGGCCGGTGTAAAAACCGAACCGATTCACGTTCTTCCAGTTGGAATACTCTTTCAAAAGCCGCCAGACCTGGTTGTTTTCGGGGATAGGCAGGAGCAGATCGGCGTTGCTGGCGGCCATCGGGGTCAAAGTATCACCATCGACGACCAAATACGGCAAATTGGCGGCGATCAAACCGTCTTCATCGTGATTGAATTCGCCGTTGTATATTTTTACTTTTCGCGGTCTCAAAAATATATTTGTCGAAAATTCAATTTCGGAAACGCCATCGGCTTTTGAATAATAATTATCATTATCATTATCAATAAATGCCCATACCCGGCAATCCTGGGATATTTCGGCAACCAGCATGGTCTTTTCATAATACTGAACTCCGTTGAATACGAACGATTCCGACCAGCCGGACTGCTTTTCCAGAGGATTTCCCAGACCCCAGAGATGATATGGAGTGTTGCGTCCATAATTGCCCTGAGCCTCACCCTGATACTGGGTGCGGTCGGCCGGTTTGCCATCAACCAGCGGTGAGATTATACCATGACCGGAAACGCCGAAAAGCACGGCGCGCCCGTTCAGAGTAGCCGCCGACACGAAAACGGTGATGGCCCTTTCACCATTAATAATGTTTCCGACAGCGTTGCCGTATTCGGTGGTAACCGGACGGAAATCGGCGGTGTAGTTATTGGCGATCGACAGTGAACCGTCGCTTCTCGATTTCAATAGGCCGTCGGAATCAACATAGAAATCTGCGGGATCAAAAAAATACGAGGCATCCCGGACACCGACGATCAACCCAGCGGATCCCCATGCGGGCATCGCGAGCATCAACGTAAGCGCGGCAACTATGGGGAATATTTGCAAAGACGGTCGCTGGGCGTTCTTATAGCGATGGAATTTCATAATCCTCCTTGGCCGGGTGAAGACAAACCGACACAAACAAACACAACGTTAACGTTACCTTAAAGGTAATAAGTTATGTAATTTTGTTTTTAATCGTCTGGGGACCGCCTTGCGGCGAAAACCTGATTTCTTGATATCCCCAAAGAAGTTAACCGTTTATTGCCGTCGTTTAAAATATATTTTTCCGCCCTCCCGTTGTCAAGGAAAATAATTGATTTACGATATTAATTTTAGATGAGGGTCGATTTTTGTCTGACAATTAAAAACGCGATAATCGCCGACCGGCAGATAGACTATTTCCAGTTGTCATGGTGCGAGGATCTCACCCCGTTGCAACTTGCCGGAAGATTCAACCGCTGGCTTTACGATGATGATTTTCTCAGCCGGACTCTTCCCGATCTGCATCACGCCGGAGTTTGCACTCTTTCCATAAACCCCTTGTAATCAACGGCTTACAGTTTTTCCGTTGGTTTAATAAAGACCGATGGGGGAATGATTTTTAGTCCCAGCCTATCGAGATTCGGTTTCAAAAGAGACAAAAACGCTATCGACTCGGGCGTGCCCGGTAAAACGAAACACCCTTTATCCTTCAGTGATAATTGCCCTATACGCTCCATAATAGCCGATTTGACTTGGCTCATTTTATCGCCGGTATCAATAAAATCGCTGCGCCGAATTATCCGTAATCCGGCCGAATAAGCCAGCGAATCAGCGAAATCAGCCGTATCATTCATGTAGATGTAATCCAGTTCCAGTTCAGCGGCGGCGGCGATTATCCGTCTTGTGAGCGAACGATTCTGCTCCGTGTTTCCGACCAACGAAATCGCCTTGAGCCGCGGCGCCTGTTCCAATATCGATCTTATCACCGATTCATCGGGAAACAAACCACGGGAGACTTTGAATTTTCTCGCTTTCAAAATGATCTCCCAGCTCGAGGCATCGGTCGGTATCTCGAGTATGCATTCACCGAGGCTTGACTGCAGCTCTTTCGCAAGAGTGGCGTCCGGAAATTCGCCGAGTTTCAGGAAGAAGCCGAAAGCCGTGCCGGTCTCGATCAATTTGACTATCGTTTCACGTCTTAGGCCGGCAAAATTTTCTATGGCAAAACTGATCGTTCCGGCTCTCCCGGCAGCAACGACTCTGTTGACCGAAATATTTACGACAACTTCGACGCCGGCCCTGATCTCCAAATCAGTGACCGCGCCGTCATTACTTTCGGTTCCGATACAGACCAGTCCCCCCGCTTCATTGCAGACCGACTGAAATCCTTTCACCAGCCAGATCGAGGGATAATTCCGCGGCCAGTCTATTCTGTAATCGGCGCGTCCATGCGAAAATCCGCCGCTTCGGCGCAAATCGTTTGGCCCGAGCCCGATTCGGGCGACCGCCCTGCCGAGAAGCGAGTCTACCGCCTCCGGAGTGATTTTGAAAACAGGCGTTTTGTTGGGACGATCCTGTTTCTGCCGCATGATTCCGGAAAGGAAATCCTGAAACAGTATTCCCATAGCCGCAACGAGTACGAAAATAATGCCGGCGACAACGGCCTTAAGCCATAGCGGTGAAATCTTTTTCCTTTTTTTTCGGGGAATCCAGTCCGTCATATCACATCACGGTGATCGATTGATCCTCCCAAACCCTTATCCGCATATTGGCATCGGCGGAACGGCGCATCCGGAAAACCGCCCATCCGCTGGCCTCGAATTGAATGTAATTGAAATCGCCGGAAATATCCCTCAACGAAAGATGGAAATTGACCTCCCACCTCTCCCAGATTTCGCCGGGATGCTCGGTCGAATTGCTGTCTTCGGGGACCTGCCGGAAAGGCACCCAAGTGTCAAGACGGATTTCGTCGAAAGTTTCAAACAACCCTCGGGTGCGGTAGATATCACCAGATATTCCGTCCCGCGGTATTTCAACTCTTTCTATCTGACCGTGGCGGTCTTGGTCTATATAAATGAAAACGAATTGCCGATCAAGGCAGGTCTCGTAAACGTCGATATCATTGTTTTCATAGGCATACCTGAAATTCGACAACACGTTGAAGGCAGCGATCGAATCGTTTTCGTCGTTTTGCGGCAGCACCGGGGCGAGAAAACGCGGCTCGGCCTCCGGAGGCGCGAATGGGTTATAGCAGGAACAGAACAGGACGCCGATAACGGCGAACAGAAACACCAGCAGATTGCCGCATTTCATGGCTATCTCCGATACATCGCCTTGAAATTTCCCCAGCTCGGCCCGGCAGGCCGGTCGGGAATATCTCTCCATGAATTGATCGTCCAGAAACTGAGCATGGCCTGGCTCAGTCTGAAAGTCGCCAAGCCGCTCATCGTCGTCGTATCGGCACCCAGCGAATCGACCACGATGCTGCGGAGAATATACTGCCGGTAAACGACCGCCAGAGTATCGCCGAGGCTGTCGGGATTTTCGAAACTTTCGGCCATTATCAGATCCAGCTTTCTTCCCGGTGCGCTGAATGTCGAAAAGATATTTTGAGCCGTCGATATCTCGACCGCTTTGCCCCAGTCGTAATAAAGGTAACCCGATCCCTGTGCCTCCGCCCTTATCGAATCCTCGGGCGATGAAAAATAGAAGTCTTCCGCCAGGCAGGATTGGAAATTCTGAATGAACATTTCATTATAGGAAAACAACAGGTTACGGATAACCGCCTCGGGTGAGGCGGGCGTCTCCCAGGTTCCGACAATCCCTGCGGGCGGCTGTCCCGTACGTGTCGAAACAGGATTTTTGAAACAGCCGCCGGCGGCAAAGACGATCAGCACCGATGATATCATTAATCTTTTCAAAATATATACCTCACTGCCACGTTGAGGAAATCACCGATTTCGCGGTTTCGCCCGGGAGCGGTCCAAACCCGGCGATTGTACGAGACCGTCAGGTCTTGCTCGGCATCTATTCTCCAAAAGGCAGCCAGAGCCGCCGTCTGTTTCAGATCGCGGCCGGCGGTCTGCCTTAATATATCTCCATGGCCGCTGTCGGAGGGAGCGAATACATAGTTGTAATCGCTTTTCGACTCCCAGATATATTGCGGCTCGATCTTCAACCACGGCACCGGAATATATTCCATTTTTGCCTCTATTCTATGATAGCGCCTGTCCCAGCCGGTGGCCTGTTGCCAGTTGTTCTCGGTCCAGAATAATTTTCCGTAATCCTCATATCGGTATAGATATCCCGGCTTGATTATCAGCGACTGCGAGAACCTGATCTCGATTCCGGTGTTCCAGCTTGCCCGGCGGAAGATCCGATTTCTTGTATTTATTGTCAGGCGGTCGTAATCATAGGATATATAATTCGCCTGGATCTCGAAATCCTCGATCAAGCGCACGGGTCGGAATACGTTCCAGCCGAATCGTGATCCGAGAAGATAGGTTTCGTTTCGGTTGTTATTGCCGGAACTGATGGAATTTATGTAAAGCTGATGAAACAGGCTGTATCCGGTTCTTATCTCGCCCCAGAAGTGCCGGTTGAATATCCGCTTGAAACGGATATTCATGATCGTTGTCCGCTGGTCGCGCTCGTTGATCGTCGGGCCATGAAGACCATAGAACGATGTCACTCCGAACACGCAATCGAATCCTACGCTGTCTTTCGAGGTAACGGAGACACCGGCCTTAAACAGCACTTCGCCGAGTTCCGACCACAGATCGAGCAGGTTGCCGAGAAAATCCTGCTTGTCCGATCGCCAACGATAGGCAGCCTGAGCGAAAATCTTGTTCCGCCAGTTTTTCTCGATTTGGACGGAATAATTATAGCTCTCGCTGAAATTATCGCTTTCGGAAAGCAGCGGTTTGGGATTAGAACTGTCATAATAATAATTCGATCGCACCGCCCCGGCGGCCGCCCTGATAACGAGCAGCTTACCGGCGGCCGTCCTCGACAACCATCTGGCCCCGCGCTCGACTTTGACCTGGCGAACCAAGTTTTCGCCTGCCTGCGACCCTGAATAATATTTCTTGACGCCGTCGAAATTCTCGAAATTCCACTGCAGCGTGTCGCCGTTCTCCCAAATCCTTTCGCTTCCGATAGCGGCTCTGAATTGCGAATAGGGGATTTTATCGATCGCGAAAGAGGAATATGATCCCGAGACTCGCAGCGGGTAACCTTTCACGGCGATTTTGCGAAGGTCGGTTTGGAGACCGAAACTCGGTCCTCTGTTGATTCTTTCGCCCGAGGGTTCGATGTTTTTCCGCCACAGGTTTCCAATAAAAGGCTCAGCCCGGATAAAGCCCAATCCCGAATAGGCAGCGGAAATCTTGAAATCCGACGAATAAATGAGGCGGTCCTGCAGGGCCGCCCGAGAATGGCTTATCGACGGTGAAATATGCAAATCGTCAAGCAACTTGTATCGCCCCTCGAAACCGGCAGTAAGATTTTCCTGCCAGCGCTTGCCGGGTTTTTTAATAAGTATGGAATAACCATCAAGGGCGATTCCGGCCGAAAAGCGCTTTGTCTCGAGCCGCCGGTTGTATCTGCTTTCCCAATTATATGTGTTGTTGTTGCGCGAAAAGACAAAATACAAACCATCGAGCGTTTGGGAAAGGACCGGCGAATAAACCGCCATAATCAACAATATGGTTATTTTATTCAATTGAGACATTCGGCCTGCCAGGCAACGAACAACCTGTGAAAAGCATCCAAATCAAGGTCGGCCGCCCGAACGGCGGCGCTGCCGAAACATCCGGCAACCAGAGAATCAGCTCTTTTCCTCGGCATGGCTAATGCCATCCGCAACGAATTCGTCAGCATTTTCCGCCGGGCGAAAAAACAAGCTTTCAAAAACGCTCTGAATCTATCGGCGTCTCCGAATCGGGTATCTACCGGCGTCAATTTGACCACCGCCGATTTCACTTTCGGGGCGGGTGAAAAGGCCCCCGGAGGAATCGCAAACAGTTTTTCACACCTGAAAGCGGTGGCGGCCAGCACGGTCAAATGACCGTAAGCCTCCTCTTTCGGCTTTGCCACAAGCTTCGCCGCAACTTCCGCCTGCACGGTGATAATTCCCAACTCGATCGTTTCAGCCAGTTCAATGAGACGCTCCACGATGCCCGCCGTCCGATTGTAAGGTATATTGCCTATCACCTTGAAACGCGCCGGAAGCAGGCTCTTGTCGAAATCGAGGAAATCCAGATTGAGAATCCGCAGGTTGGGCGAGTTGCCGAATCTTTTTTCCAACTGCCGGCAAAGATATCGATCGATTTCTACAACCGTCAATTTGTGGTTTTCGCCGATAAGCAGTTCGGTCAATGCACCCTGTCCGGGACCGATTTCGACGATCTCGTCTCCCGGCTTTATTTCCAGTTGAGCAGCGATTTTTCTTGCCAGCGGACGGCTTTTCAAAAAATGCTGACCGAGATTTTTCTTTGCCTTAACCGGCGACATAGTTTCTTACTCTGAGCGGTATATTCATCGAGTCGGCGATTTTTTTGCAGGCCGCAAGATCAACCTGCGGCAAGCCGACCACGCTGAACACGGTATGAATCCCCATGGCCCGGCAGTCGGCGGCGAATTTCAGCATGGCGGCATAGGCGCTTTGGCCGAATTGCGGCCGGCAAAGCTCGACGTAAGTCTGCGCATCCTGAGCGTTCAAACTCACGCTGACGGCATCTATCAAGCCGCGCATCTTCCGCGGCAGATCGGTTCTGTTTATCATGCTTCCCTGTCCGTTCGTATTCAAACGGATCGGCACGTTTTTGCTCTTCAGCTCCCGGGCAAGTTGCAGCATCAAATCGGCCCTTAAGGTCGGCTCGCCAATGCCGCAGAACACTATCTCTTTATAACCGGAATGCTTATCCAACGCCGACATGACATCATCCTTTTCGGGCTCGCGGTCAAGCAGAAGGTTGTGACCGGCCACGCGCATCCGGTTCTGGCGAAGGCAGAATATACAATTGTTGGTGCAGCGGTTGGTAAGGTTGATATAAACGCTGCCGCCGATCTCATAGACGATTTTCGGAATATCGGGCAGCGGCAAGGCCAACACGTCGGCCGCATTTCTGGAAGTCATCCTTTCGATATCGGCATGGGAATAGCGGGGAAATATCTCGGCAAGCTTTTCGAGTACGTATTTTACGTTATCGGGGCGGTTTCGTTTCCCTCTGAGCGTCTGAGGGGATAGGTACGGGCTGTCCGTCTCCACCACTATACGGGACAGCGGAACAGCGGCGGCCACCTCCGGGCCGCGTGATTTCGGATAAGTTATCGGACCGCCGAACGCCACGTGAAAACCAGCGGAGACACCTTCGGCGGCATCGTTTTTGTCGCCCGGAAAAGCATGCAGGATCCCTCTTTTGACCGAGCTTTTTTTCAAAATATCGTAACAGTCTTTCAAAGCCTGCCGGATATGCAATATCACCGGCAGTTTCAATTTTCCGGCAAGCTCAAGTTGTATCAAAAACGCTTTCTTCTGAATATCCTGCGGCGACAGATTACGGTAATAGTCGAGTCCGATTTCACCTATGGCGACCACTTTGGGATGCGCCGCCAGCTTCTCGATTTCCTTAAGTTTGCTACCATCGAGGTCCTTAGCGTCATGAGGATGAAATCCGACCGAGGCGAAGATAAAATCGTATTTTTCGGCCAGATCGACGCTTGCCTGCGACGACTTCAGATCGACACCGACGTTGACGATGAATTGGACGCCATTATTTTGACATTCCTTTATCACCCTATCCCGGTCGCCATCGAATTGCGGAAAATCGAGATGAGCATGCGTATCGATCATCGATAAAACTCCCCCGGAAATATAAAACCGCATTCCCCAAAATGCAAACACGGCGATTCGGGCGAAGGTTATCGCTAAATCGAAAAATTCAGTACATTCCCCTTGCCAATCGTCCCGATTCCGGCTTATTTTCGTCAGATGATAATCACCCGGCGGTAATTTGATATAGGAATCATCACCGGAAACCGTAAAGGAATCGCCAGATGGATAGTCAAATGAGATTCAATATCGCCGAAAGGCGGTTGAGGTATCACGCAGCACCTGAAATCACTTTATTCGATAAAGACTTTCTGATCGGATTCAATCATCGGCACAAGACCGTGCTGGCGAATTATGAGCTGCAGCTTGATTCGGGCGGGATAATCCCGATCGGGGAACGGATCAACAACCGCTCGAATCTCGGCGCTCTTCGCAACCGCCAGTTGCGGGAATCCGTCATTCTGGCGGCGGCGCTGGCAGCGGCGGCGGTTGCACTGAGGGGCAGGAACAGCCTGTCGGCTTACCCGCCGGAAAAACAGACGCCGGCTTTAATCAATGATCTGAAACGGAATAATGACCGTACGGCGGCGCAGGTGATGGCCGAAGTGTTGCAAACGACCACCGAAACCTTGCCGGTCGGCGAAGAAGTACTGATAGAATCGACGATCACCGAGGGCGCCCGCGCCAAGCCGGGAAAGGAACCGGGGGGCAATCCGACAATCGCTGTCGGCGCCCTATTCGGCAAAAAAGAGCATCGCATCCGTTACGGCCTGCCGATGCCCGAGCATGTCGCCCTACTGTCGATGGGCAGCGACGTGATAGAGGGCACAACCAAATCGGTCAAGGGGCTGCATTCAAGCCTGACCGCTCTTTTCTTGACTGAATCCGGAGTGAAAAGGCATCTGCCCGATGTCTACGTTCAGCGTTGGATGGCCGGGGTTCCTTTCGAGGAATTCAATCCGCGCGAGGCAAGCCTTTTGGATGCCGCCGAAATAATAATCGACGCCTATGGTTTATCCAGCGCCGACAGATTATCGGCTTTCTTTCTCGACCGCAAACGTCATTATCCGGCAATGGACATTTTGAACAATGCCGGAGTGATCACTCCTTTCGATTATGACGGGGACCTTTTCCCGTCGCTCGTGCTCGGAATCGAGGACCTGCAGTTTGCCGATGGCCGCCGGCTGCTGGCCATGATCGGCGAAATAGGCGGTTCGGCGGAGTGGGCAGTGGGCGTTTTGCCGCTGGTTTGGCGCGGCGGCCAGGCAATCGGGATGCTGACCAGTCAATCGGCGCTAACCCGCGACAATATCGATTCCCTCCGCCTCTGGAAAGAACGATTCCATTTCACCGAGGAGGAGTTCATTGTGATACAGGATGCGAGGTTCGAACAAAAACCATATTTCACCATCCATGATATTCTCGAGCGACCATTCGCCGGCGGTATCAGCGCTTTCGGAAGTATCACCGACAATTGCTACCTGCCGTATCTTGAGGGTGTCCGTATCGACGCCGAATCGGGCGAGGTGGGCGTGAACGTTTTCGTCATCAATTCCATGGGGATTTGCGAGGTCTGGCGGATGGTGTTCTCCTGCAACACGGATATCAACAGAACGAAAGCGCTGTTTGCCTGCCCCAAGGATTCGCTTGCCCTGCTTTCCGGGCCGCATTTGGAACGGGCGCTGGGCGAGTTGCTGGCCGAGGAAAATTCGGCCAAACGTTTCAGACTTTTCTTCAACAACGAATACTATTCGGCGATCATTCCGATACGCGATAAGCTGGTTCTGCTCGACGGCGTCATCAAATCATTAATCGCCCGCGAGGCGCTCACCGAAAAAGACAGCGAAATCATTTCCATCACCCGACGCCTAGCCCCGGATTGGTTCGTGGGATACGATTGATACGACGATGGTCGGTTCCTGAACTATCGGAATGCCAGATCGCCTTGGCGGCAGAGACGGCAGCATTCGAGACGATCCCAGACCAAATCCCTTGACTCCATCCGCGCTTTCACTGATATTCCCCCCTGTTGGAATAGGGTGCAGATAACGGATTTCGCCGATGTAAATATCAGGAGGTAATGATGGGCAATTATAAAGTCCCTTTTCCGGTCAATGAACCGATTTACTCATACGCTCCGGGTTCGCCCGAACGCGAAAAGTTAAGCGCCGCTGTCGAGCGCTTAAAAAAATCGTATATCGAAGCCCCGATGATTATCGACGGCAAAGAGGTTAGGACCGCCGCCAAGGCCGAAATGACGATGCCGCACGATCATAAAAAATCGCTCGGCCAGTATTATATAGGCGGAAAAACCGAGGTTGAATCGGCGATCGCCGCCGCCATGAAAGCCAAACCCGATTGGGAAAACATGCGATTCGAAGACCGGGCGGCGATCTTTTTGAAAGCCGCCGAGCTTATCGCCGGACCTTATCGTTACGAGTTCAGCGCGGCCACCATTCTGGCGCACGATAAAAACGTATTCCAATCGGAAATCGACGCCATCTGCGAATCGATCGATTTTCTCCGTTACAACGCCTATTTCGCGCAGCAAATCTACGATATTCAACCCGGCAACGATCCTCAGATGTGGAATCGTATCGAATATCGCCCGCTGGAGGGTTTCATCGTGGCGGTTACGCCGTTCAATTTCGTTTCGATCGGCGTCAATTTGCCGACTTCGGCGGCCCTCATGGGCAACACGATCGTTTGGAAACCGGCCTCGAGCGTAGTTTACACGGCGCACCATTTCATGAGAATATTGAAAGAGGCCGGCCTGCCCGACGGTGTTATCAATCTGGTTACCGCCCGTGGCGCCGATATCACCAACGTTGCCTTCAAGCATCGCGATCTCGGCGGTATTCATTTCACCGGCAGCACCGAGGTTTTCCAAAACATGTGGAAAGTGGTGGGCGATAATATCGCCAATTATAAGAGCTACCCGAAACTTGTGGGTGAGACCGGCGGCAAGGATTTCGTGTTCGTCCACGAATCAGCCGAGCCGCACGAGGTCGCCACGGCGATTTTCCGCGGCGCTTTCGAATATCAGGGGCAAAAATGTTCGGCGGCCTCAAGAAGCTATATTCCAAAATCGCTCTGGCCGGAAATAAAAGATATTCTGGTTGGTTTTGCCAAGGAAGCCAAGATGGGGCCGCCAGATGATTTCTCCAACTTCATCAACGCCGTAATCGACAAGAACGCTTTCGAATCGATTAAGGTGTATATCGACTATGCCAAAAAATCGAACGAGGCACAGATCATTTTCGGGGGCAATTGCGATGATTCGGTCGGCTATTTTATCGAGCCGACGCTGGTGTTGACCACCAATCCGCATTTCAAGTTGATGGAGGAAGAAATATTCGGCCCGGTGATGACCGTCTACGTTTACGAGGACGCCGAATTCGAGAAGATGCTGGAAGTTTGCAACACGACTTCGCCCTATGGTCTCACGGGTGCGATTTTCGCCCGCGACAGAAAGGCGATCGTCAAAGCGTTCAACGCGCTGCGTCATGCCGCCGGCAATTTCTATATCAACGACAAGCCGACCGGCGCGGTGGTGGGCAGACAACCTTTCGGCGGCGCCAGGGCATCGGGCACCAACGACAAGGCCGGCTCGATGTTCAATCTGTTGCGCTGGATTTCGCCGCGTACGATCAAGGAGAATTTCGTGCCGCCGCGGAATTACAGGTATCCGTTCCTTGGATAGGAAAATCCGGATATAAGCGAAAAAGGCCGGGATCGTTCCGGCCTTTTCTATTTTTCCGTCGATCAGGTTGATTTCAACTATCGCAACGCGCCGCCTTCCGAGCCGGTGCCGGAACTATACCGGCAAACTGCTTGGCCGACCTGAACGAATCAGCTACGTCAAAAAAATGCGATCGATCCGTTCCCGCTATTTGCACCTCGAGTAACCGCAGTTGGGACAGGAAATGCAGCCGGATTCGGCTACCATGCGGCCGGTGCAGTCAGGACAACGCATCGCCCCGATATCGGGCGCTGCCTTGGCCGCCTTGCCGTTGCCGAAATGTTTGCGCAGCACCTTGGCCACGGCATCGGGAACCGACCGGATGACACCGCCGGTCGCTATCACCTGTGAATCGCCGCCGATTCCCTCCAACTGCTCGATAATGTCCTCGACCTCGACGCCCGAACGCAAAGCCAGCGAGATCAAACGGCAGATCGCCTCCGTGTCGGCCATCGTGTCGTAGCCCGATTTTCCGATCTGAGCGAACACCTCGAACGGTTTCCCCTGACTGATATTTATCGTGACGTAGAGGTTGCCGAAACCGGTCTTGATTTTGTCGGTTATGCCATGCAAAGTTTCCGGCCGGTCTTTGATCCGCGGAACCTGATCGGACGGCTGCCCGGCGGATTTCGTCGAAAGGACCTGCATCGGCCTTGAGCCGTCGCGGTAAACGGTGACTCCTTTGCATGACAGTCGATAGGCGAGCTCATAAGCCCGGCGGACATCGTCGGTGGTGGCATGGGCGGGCATGTTGATCGTCTTGGAAACGGCGTTTTCGGTATATTTCTGGAACGCATCCTGCATTCTGATATGGAACTCCGGGTCGATATCGTGGGTGGTGACGAAAACGCGGCGGATATTTTCGGGAATTTCCTCGATATCGGCGATCGAGTTTTTGCGGGCGATCTTCTCCATCAACTTTTCCGAATAAAAACCGAGTTCCATCGCTTTCTGCTGGAAAATCGGGTTTACCTCGACTAAGCGGGTGTTGTCCATCACGTTGCGCTCGTAGCAGATAGCGAACAGCGGCTCGATCCCCGACGAGCAGCCGGCAATAATCGAGATGGTGCCGGTGGGGGCGATCGTGGTCACGGTCGAGTTGCGCCGGGGGATAGAATTTTTCCCGGCAGGGTCGCAGAAATCGCTTTTATGCCAGTTGGGAAAATTGCCGCGCTGGGAGGCGAGTTTCTGAGAAGTAAGGTCGGCCTCGGTCTGGATAAACGACATCACTTTCTCCGCCAGATTCAGCGCCTCCTCGGAATTATATGGAATTTCGAGCATCACCAGCAGATCGGCCCAACCCATGACGCCAAGCCCTATTCGGCGATTCGCTTTGGTGCTTCGGTCGATTTCCGGCAAGGGATAGCGATTGGCGTCGATCACGTTATCGAGGAAATGCACCGCCAGATGGACGGTTCGACGCAGCTTTTCCCAATCGATTTCGTAGCGGAACAGGTCGCTGCCCGGAGTCATTCCTACGGTGGTTTTGATCATCCGGGCCAGATTGATCGACCCGAGATTGCAACTTTCGTAGGGCAGAAGCGGTTGTTCGCCGCAGGGGTTGGTCGCCTCGACAAGCCCGACTTTACGGGTACGTTCGGCGGCATTGATTTTGTCGAGAAATACAACCCCCGGCTCTCCGGTCTTATGGGCATGTTCGACTATAAGATTGAATACCTCGCGGGCATCAAGCGTCTGCGGCTGGCCGTCGATTATATAAGGCCCGCCGGTGCGCGGGTCGATTATGGGGTACGGCCTATCTTCTTTGACGGCTTTCATGAATTCGTCGGTTATACCCACCGAAATATTGAAATTCGTGATTTCCCGCACGTCATCCTTGCAGGTTATGAATTCGATTATATCGGGATGATCTATCCTCAAGATGCCCATATTGGCGCCGCGGCGCGTGCCTCCTTGTTTGACCGCCTCGGTGGCCGCGTTGATTACTTTCATGAATGAGACGGGGCCGGAGGCGACACCCGAGGTCGAAGCCACCATCGAATTGCGCGGCCGCAGGCGCGAAAAGGAGAACCCCGTCCCGCCGCCTGATTTGTGAATCAGGGCCGCCGCCTTGACCGCATCGAATATCGATTCCATGGAATCCTCGATCGGGATGACGAAACAGGCCGAAAGCTGGCCCAGCGGCCTTCCGGCGTTCATCAGGGTCGGGGAATTGGGCATGAATTCGAGCGATGAGATCATATCGTAAAAATCGTTGGCCGTCTTTTCGACTTCGTCCTCATCGGCGCCGTATTGGCTGTCGGGCGCGGCTATGGCCCGAGCGACCCGCCAGAACAATTCCTCGGGTGTTTCGATGACCTGCCCGTGTTCGTCTTTGGCCAGATAACGCCGCCGCAATACGGCCAGCGAATTTTCGCTCAATTCCAATTTTCTGCGGATCGCTTTCAATTCCATATCTCCCTCCTGAATATTCGAAAATTCGGGCGGTCAGCTTTCGATTTCGCCGACGGCCGTCATGTTATTCGGATCGATCGTAAAATCCCAGAATACAATCGGGGCTTTTTCTTTCATTATCTTAAGCATCTCGATGGCGATTTTTCGGATTTCCCAGTGCGCCCGTTCGTTAGTTCTAACCCAGAAAAAATGGCGAAGTTCGCGGAAATTCGCCGTTATCACGATTTCCGAGGTAGTGGCGTTGGGCAGAATATAACGGGCATCCTCCGGCGGAACACCGCTGTCGAGCATCTCCTCGTAAAGCTCGAAACATTGATTAGCCACTTCGACAAACCGGGTAAGGAAATCGCACTGTCCTGTGGCAAGCGAGGGTGGCGCCACGATTCGGAAATCGCGGGTTTTATTGCGGCCGGGCTTGTCGGCATAACAAACGTAGCGCTGGCTTTCCTGCGATGGAGATATAAAGCGATGGCGGACCAGTTCGTGGGTGAACACCCGGGAACCGCCTTTTATCCTAAATGTCGCGCTTGCATGTTCGAGCACCGAATGATGCCTTTTACGGATTACTTTTTGGATCAGCTCCTTGGTCGATTCCGGCGGCTTGTGCCGATTAAACGACAAGTAACAAGTTCGGCAGGCCCGCTCGATCAATTCCTCGGCGTTGGGGGTGATCGCCTCGAGCGTTACCGTTGGGCCGATATCGAGTATCGCGTTCGGCTCAGGCAACACTTCCCCCCGGCTAACAGCAGCCATTTTTCGGCTCCCATCGTTAAATTCGGCTATTAAATTGTTTTTTTCTAATCCCCTCAACTGAGGGGTTGTCATATTAGCCCGAAGAGTTCAAACTGTCAAGCCGGAATTTTTCAATTTTATAAGAATTTTACAAGTGAAGATTCCTTGCGGACTTGCGCAGATGAAATATGTCTAAAAAATCGTTTTGCCGATATAATCAAACCCTCATATCAAATTAACAACAATACAATCTATTGATTATCCGGCGGTTACGCAAAACCCGGGAATATCGCCGGCGGCGAAAACCAAACTTGAACCGCGCTTCGGAGCTGCATTTCTCCCGGACGACCGATAAGTTGTTGCGCCATCCGCCGAAATATGGTAATCAATCATTCGGCAAGAAAGGATGGTTCGTTCATGAAAACGGGATCGCCGCTTGAATATAAAATCATCGACCGTAAGTCAATTACATTTGACACCATATCGCTTTTGTTCGAACTCGAGCCGGAACAGCGATTGAGCTTTTTCCCGGGCGACCATTTTCACGTCCATCACAATTTGGACGGCGAGGAAATAACCCGCCCCTATACGCCGACCTCGACCCCCGATGATCGGGGATTTTTCGAACTTATAGTCAAAAAATATCCTGCCGGCATCGTTTCGAATTACCTTCACTCCCGCAAGATCGGCCAATCGGTCTTGATGTCGGGTCCCCATATAGGCGGCCATTTCGTCGAGGGAATGGCCGGCAAGGTGGGTATGATCGCCGGTGGGGTGGGGATAACACCAATGGTATCGATGGTGAGGACGATTATCAGGAGAAATCTCAATGTTCAGATTAGTCTGCTGTTCGCCAATAAAACCGTCGATGATATAATCCTGCGGGACGAATTCGAAACATTGGCCGCCCACCATAGCAATTTCCGGCTGTTGCTTGCTCTTGATACCCCGCCGGCCGACTGGGACGGCCACAAAGGACATCTCGATGAAACGGTGCTGGCGCGATTTTTACCTTCGCCAGCCGCCGACGTGGTGGTTTTTCTATGCGGTCCGCCGATGATGGAATTCAAGCTGCGCGAGAAGCTGCTTTTGCTCGGTTACGGTAAAAAGCAAATCATAATACCGTGATCATTTCCGGGGCCCGCCGGCTTTTGACCGTTCGCCCGATCGATCTGCACGGTTAATCGCCGCCTGTCCTTCTTGAGGCAGCGGCCGAATGAAAGTCTTATCGACTTCCGATCGCAGCAGGAATGATCCGCCGACCGCATCCGAAAAAGAACCGGATTTTCGATATGGTGATTATGAATTGAGGAAAATCCAAGGCTATTTTTTGGCTATCCAGTAGAGCCGCGAATCCAGCCGCGACAGCTCGAAAATCAACCCGTTTTTCAAATCGGCCGCTTTTGAATTTATATTCTGATTTTCCAGGATATCGACAAGTTCGATTTTCGACTGGCGGATACCAGCACGCGACAAATCGGCGGCGACAACCACCCGCTTGACCTGGCGCTCCGTCTGTCCCATATCGGCATTGATTATGAACAGAGCCGCTCCCTTGTCGTTGTTCTGGAGTATCACGTGCACCGTCGGATCGGAACTCGATACCGGCGTGGTGATTTCGTTTTCATCGAGCAACGCCTTGATGAAGCCAAGCTTGCCCGGTTCTCCCCTTGCCGAAAGATCATAGGTGAACAGATAATATCTGCCTTTTCCCGATTTCTTGAAAACACCGACCGTCTTGCCGCCGGCCCGGGCGATAGGTCGCGACGAACCTTTGGCGGTAACGTAGCCGTAGGCAATCGACCTGAACGAAAAGCGATCGGTTTCGACAAGCGCCGGATTGTGCCACGGCCGGGTATCGACACCGAGCGCCTGCCGCAGTATTTTCGATTTCTTGAATGACAAATTATTCTCGGGAACCAAACCGATGAAGACGATTATCATGCCCCGGGCGATGATCTCGGCCAGTTTTTTCTGCACGTCGTCGTCCATGAATCCACCTATGGGCACGAACATGATTTTCGTGTTTTCAAGGTTATCCAACTGCTCGAGATCATAGATATTGAAATCGAAATTCAACTGGCAGAGATCGGCCGTGATATTGGCTTGAGTCTGCTGGATCAATTCATGCATGTATGAAAATTCGCCCACCGCCGGAATATCGCCGAAAAACCGATATGGCTTATACACCCCGATCGCTGCTCTGGCGGTGGATTGCAACGTGTTGAGTCCAATCGTCTCGACCGCCACGTTCAGGCGTCTGATTACCTCATAAATATCGTATACCGTCCCGTCCGATCCGAGCGGCGGCCCGACCCAATGGTCACGGCCGACGAACATATAGTAATTCAATCCTTTCAAACCCGCCGAAAGCGACGAAAGCAAAATATGTTTTTGCCGCGCCAGCAAACCGGGCTTGGCGGATCCGGATGACTCGCTGGGGTAACCCACGGATACCTGCGGGGACCACGAATAGTTGACGAAATTCCTCACCTGCCTTACCCGCGAAGCGATCTGATAATAATCGTCATCGAAATTGATGGCCGGTCCGGCGATTGTTTTCTCGCCGCGGATCCTATCCCAAGCGATCGGCAGGCTGAAATCGGCGGCCGCCGGCGTAACGACCGAAAACATGCAGCCTACGCCCAACGCCTCAAAACGGTCCTTGAGGAAATTGTAATGATCCTCGAGAAGTTTCGCCTTGAATTCAAGCCAATCGAAATAGGGCGTCAACTGCTCGTTTTTCTTGAAATGAAAATCGACCGGCGGAGCGATTCCGGCAAAAGATTTCACTTTCGGATATCCTGCCGGCAAATCCTTCACCGATCCATACTTCGATTCGAGGTAAGCCGGATATAGAACGGTTGTAACATGATTATTATAGTCGGATTCAAAAATCCGGTAATTGCCGCCGAAAGCATACTGGTCTTCGAGCTGAAGCAGAAAAACGGGGCCTTTTGGGAAAATATAATTCTGAATGGCATCGACAAGGCCGCCCAGATAACGCCTGATATGATTCTGGTATTTGGGATGCAAATACGATGGCTGATAACCGGATTTCACGCCGGCATCGACTCTGGCGGTAAGCAATCCGCCGGCCGCATCTCTGGCGATAAGTGATTCGTCGGTAAAAAGATAACGGGGCAGACCGCCATCCGGCCATTCGGCTTGAAAATAAGGACCGGGCTTAAGAATGATTTTGAAACCGAATTCGCGCGCCAGTTCCAGAAAGACTATGAGGTCGGTATATGGATTAGTGATTCCCTGAAAATCGAAACTGCCCGGCTTCTCTTCGTGAAGGTTCCATGGCACATAGCTTGAAATAATCCGGAAATTGGCCTTTTTCAGTCGATCAAAACAGATCGACCAGAATCTTTTCGGCACTCTGAAATAATGGATTTCAGCGGAGAAGGGCGAAAATTCATCGCGGCCGATAATGAACTTATTTTGAACTAACCCCAGCAATCCCGACTCTTTAAAATAACCTCAAATACCGCAACAATCCGGAATTTCACAGGCGGCAACGTAAACAATATTTCACAATTTGTCAATAGTTTTTTGTTAACATGTTGAAAATAAAAACGTTACAACAGCGCCCCCAACTGCTCCGCAAACAAAATCATGCACAAAAAAAGGGCGTGGCCGCCCTTTGCAGAACGGCCACGCTCAAGACTATCAGGTTTGCAGCCTAACGAGTCATTTCCGAAGGAATAACGTTTATCCGCAGCGGCGGAGTCGTGCAAGCCGGATAGCTCGCCTGAACCGGAGCCACAGGCGGATAATCGCTGCAGGCGGCAGGCGGCGCCGCTGTTCCCTTGAAGTAGGCCACCAACCTGGTTACGTCGGAGGGCTGCAACGCGCAGTTGCCGTTGGCGTCACCGGAGGCGTAGAAGTTCGGCGGAGCGATGACCGCGCCGGGATTGTTGAATTCGCAAGCAGGGAAGATTCCCTTGAAGTATCCAACAAGCCTAGTTACGTCGGCACCGCTGACCTGAGGCGGCCACGGCGCAACACCCATATTGGCATCGCCCGGCAGATATTCATAGCCCATGAGCGGACCCATGAACTTGAACGTGCCGATCTGAGTCCCGTGCTCTTCAGTGTAAGCATCGGAGGCGAAGTCAACACTGAGTGAAATCGTCTGGCCGGCATACGTCCTGAGGTCGAACAGCCTGTAATGCCACGGCCTATAGCCGGTGAATCCGGGCTGCAAGGACATCAGGGGGCACAGGTTGCCGGTATTCGTATCTACGCTCGGATAGCCGAGGATCGGCGCAAGAACGTTCCAGGTCGAGCCGCCGTCGGTCGTGATCTTGACGTTGGCGAAGTCCCAATCGAGTTCGTTCTCGTAGGCCAGATCCAGCAACGCGTAACCTCTCCATGTCGGAGCCAAAGTGACGGTACGGCTGACAAGCGGGCCGCAATCGTTGGCCTGATACGGTCCAACCATGCGGGCGCCCCACCACCTAGCTCTGCCGCTCAGCGGTGTGCCGAAGTACGGATCGGTGCCGAAAGACCACGGATTGCCCGTAAGAATAGGCGGCACGGTGAAGTCGGTGCTGTCGCCGAGCTGGTCCATTACACCGCGGTTGACACCCAGAGTATCGAAGGTAAAGGTCGTGACGGTGATCCTGTTGTCGCAGGTATCGCCCTCGCCGGTGACCAATACGATGTCGATCACGTAATAGGACGTATCGAATCCCGGAGTCCAGGTTCCGAAGTCAATCTGGGCGAATCCGTTATCGGGAATTGTCACGCCGGTTACCGTGTCGGAGTAAGTATCGGGGCCGGTAATGTTCAAATAGGCTGTCGCACCGGTTATCGGAGCAAGACCGTTATTGAAATAGGTGGCCTTGACCGGCACCGGAGTTCCGAAAGCAACGCCATTCGGCTCGTCTATCGAAACCGCTTCGGCATCGATATAGTTCGCCGGGCGGTTGTCGTAGTGGACATACCACTGCATATAGAACGGCTGTCCGAAGGCGGTTGAAGCCCGCATCCAAGTGCCGTTCCTGACAAGCGACGAATCGCCGGTGTTGTTGGCCAGACCGAAGTAGAATTCCTGAGTTCCCTGCGTGCGGAACAGCGGCCCGGTGTAATTCGGCGCACCCTGACCGTTGCGGTTCCAAACCATCAGCACGAACGTATCAGGCAGCGACGCATACAGCGCCGGGCTGATATCGATTCTGGTGTAGTTCGGATAATCGCAGGTGACGTAGAACGGTCCGGCGACTCTGGCGGTGCCGGTGTCGGCGCTGCCATCATAGCCGTAGATCGACCAACCGAACTGCGGCCGCGGAACCGCTGCGCTCTGCAGGGCCAGCAGGAAATGATCGATCGTACCGACTGTGGGTTTAACATAGAGGTGACCCATATGGTACTTGCCGGAAGTGTAGTAGGTAGCCCCGCCGGTGAAATAGCTGGCGTAGGCACCATAACCGACCGTCAAGCCATAGGAACCGTTGTTGTTGCCCGGAACCTCATCGGTGCAGCTGGTAACCGTCACCACGGCACTGACCGTATAATCATCGGCGCAGCCGCCGGTGACGAACGGATCGAATGTGTTGACGAGAACCGTAGCGCCCGCTCCGAACGAAACGCCGGTTACGACATCCGAATAGATCGGGCCGTAGAGCGCACCGGTGATCGTGATCGTTACATCACCGACCGAACCGACGACAGCGTTGTTCCTGATATTGACTTCAGGATAGATCGTCGTGCCGGGCGTAACCACCGCAGGCATCGAGCCGAAATCGAGCAGTTCGAGGTCGCAGTATATAGCGGTCGGATTGACCTCTACGTCGTCGACATACCACTCGTCGGCATAGTTGCCGGTGTACTGCAACGCAAGCCACACCGTCGCATTGCCGGCGTAGGGGGTCAGGTCGAAAGCGACCGGAGCGCCGCCGAAGCCGTTGATGGTGTGGTTGGCCGGGGTATGATCGGCAAGCAGCGTCGCCGTTGCCGGATCGAAACACGGACCGGTTGCGATATACATCCGGTGATGATCGCCGTAGTAAGTCCAGTAGGTCTGGTCTTCATAGAAAGTGAATCTCGGCGATGTCGCCGTGCTGAAGTCCAGCGGCGGCAATATCAGCCACTCGTTTTTGACCGACGTCGAAGGATCGTCATCGACAAAGGCCGAATTGGGCGAGCTTCTATACCTCACGCTGCTGGTCATCCAGCCGTCGGCGGTGGCGTTGCCGTAATCGAGAACCGTCCAGCCGGCAGGCGGGAACACGCCGCCGTCAAAGTTCTCGGTCAAAGGCAGGGTGGCCGCGGTGCGGATCGACCGAGGTTCGGACTTGCTGTCGTTGATCGGATTGGAGTCGCCGGCCAATATGGAGGTGGCGGTCAAAGTGTAATTGCCGGCAACAGGCGTCCAAGCTGTCGGGCAGGTGACCAATACGCTGTCGTTGCCGGGGATGTTTATGCCGGTCGCCGAACCGATCAGGTTCGCACCCTCATAGAAGTCAACCTGAGCGCCGGTAACGGGATTGCCGGTGAAGTTCTTGACGTAGGCGGTGATGGAATAAGAACCGGGAACCGCAAGGGCGCACGGATCGACGATGTCGGTTACGCCGATGTCGTTGTTGATGAAGATGGCGTTGAAGTCATCGATATACATACCGGCATACTGAACCGAACTATCGCCGCCCATGTCGAATCTCAAGAGAACGGTCTGGCCGGCATAGGGTGTCAGATCTATCGTAACCTGCACCCAACCGAGCGATTGGCCATTCCACACCGGTTGACCGAGCATCGGGTTGCTCGTAGCGGTAATGGTTGAGTTGTACGGCCGCGAGGTGGTGATCACCGACCAGGTGGCGCCGCCATCGGTCGATATTTTGACGTTGCAGCCGTCGAAGCCCGAACCCTCGGTGTAATACCACAGCCAGAAGCTGGCCTGATATATCGCGCCGCCGGTGAGAGTCAACCCCTGCGATAACAGAGCGTTCAGCGTCGATGGATCGTAGGTGTTATCGAGGTCGGTGCCCCAGCAATTGACCGGGCTGTAGGCCGAAGCCGGGCCGGATCCGTAAGTCGGAACTCCCCACTCCCATTCGCCGGCTACTGGCAAAAAGCCGCCGTCGTTGGCCTCGAAATCGGTGAAGAACGGCAGACCGGTTAAATTATAGACGACCACGCTCTTGGAGCTTGCGTCATTGGTCGGATAGCCGTCGCCGGGCAGAACCGTCGCCGCCGAAATGACGTGCGGACCGATTGCTGCAGGCCATGGAGTCGGGCAAAGCACGGGAACCGAACCGAATGGCGGCAACAGGATTCCGACGGCGGTGCCGAGCGGAAGAGCATCAACGAAGAAGTTGACGTTCACCACCGATGGCGTCGCTGTGAAGTTGGTGGCGGTCGCCCAGACGTTGTAAACGCCGATCGGCACGAAGTTAACCGCCGGTGAATCGATCGAGGTTACGCCGGCATCGAGCGCCGGAGCGGTGTAGTAGAACTTGACGGCCAAACCATCCCACGGATAGTTGCCCAGATCGGTTTCGAAGAAATACTGCAAACCGGTTGTGCCGGTCTGATTCTCGATACCGATGGTGACGTCGGTCTGCATGTTGGGCGAAATGTTGTTGTATTGATAGGTGATCGTGCTGTCGCCCCAGTTGATGATGATCTGCATGTCGAGATCGAGGGCGTTCTGGCCGTAGTGAATGAGGCTGTCGTATTCGACGACGAACCGGTTGTTGGGAGCATCAATCAAGTACTTGATTGCGCCGACGCGGCTGTTCATGTCGTCCCAGTAGCCCGCCAGAATCGTATTCGGAGCGCCGGCGGTCGGTATGGCATAGTTGGCATCGGGCAGAGAGGTCTGGGCGATATCCAACGTCAACAGACCGTTGGCGCCGATTTTGACCGAGTCGTACATCTGGCCGTAGAAATAGAACGAACCGCCCAGCCATTTGGCGGTGCTCACGCCGGTATCGTAGCTGGAGAGCGTGCAAACGGTAGCCGAGGACATATCGACCCAGCTGAAGGTCGGTCCGCCGGGCTGGGTGTTGTCGATCCAGCTATACAATTGAGCATCGGGACCACCGGTGCCTGCGTGCGGATAGACCGTAATCGATGAATTGAATGTATTATCGGCAAGGTTTTGTTCGCCCGGGTTGTCGGCATAGAGACTGAAAGTAACCAAGCCGGGGCCGGCGGCCACATAGTTGTCGAACGTAACCGTCGTTTCGGCCAGCGGGTTCAACGAAATGCCGTACACCGTATCGACATAACCGTCGTTGGTGGTCATGATGCCGTCGAACGTCTGCGCCGTTGTGCCGGAATTCCTGAATCTGCCTCGAACGGCATAGCTCAGGTAATCGTTTATCCAACCGGTCGGCGCCGGTATCGCCAAGGCCGTGATGTCGTCGGCGAAGTCGGGTACGAAAACGCGGACGTCATCGACATACCAAGTATCGCCATCGGCGTTGGGCGCATTGCGGAAATTGAATCCCAGCCGACAGGTCTGACCTATATAGCCGCTAAGGTCGTATTTGAAGGTTACCTTGCTGGAAGCGCTCCCCTTGGTAACCTTGTTGGTGAAGATGGTGTTCCAAGGGCCCCAAGTCAGCCCGCCGTCGGTGGTTGTCTGAATCATTATCATACCGCTGTCGGCGCCGCCAAGCAGCAATGGGGTTCCAGTGATATGACTGTAGTATTCGGCGGTGCTCAAGGAGCAATAAGGAACTGAGCCGGGGATCGTGAACATCGGGCTTATAAGATACTCGTTTTCGAATTCGTTGTAGGTGGCGCTATAGGTGACGCCGGCGGCATTGTTGCCGGTTCCCATCGTCTGACGCCGATACCAGTCGTTGTTGTTCCACGATGCCGGGCCGGGAGTCCCGTTATCGTAAATAGTCCATCCCGGAGGCGGAGTATTGCCCCATGCGGGATAGCCGGCAACGCCCCAGTTGTTGAAGTTTTCCGTAAAGATCGGAGAACCATCGACAATCACTCGGACGCTGTCGATATACCACTGCCAAGGCGTGGACTTGCCTCCCACCACGTGCTGGAAACCGATCCGGCACTGGGAATTGCCGACATAGGCATCAAGATTGAAGCCGGGACGGTTGGGATTGGCGGTGGAGGCTTTAAGTTTGCGCAGCTCCGTCCACGTTGTCCCGTTATCGGTGGATATATGAACCATGCAGGAATCTCTGGTTGAGCTGCCGTTCTGATAGTATTCCTTGAACCAGAGCGAGCAGGTGGTCGCGCTCGTAAGATCGAACACGGGGGTGATCAGCCAGTCATTGTAAAGCGTCTCGGCGCTGTTCGAATAATACAGCGAGCGGGCGACGGTGTCATTCCAACCCGTGGCCGAATAGTAGAACTTGTGGAAGTCGTCGGTCCACCAGAACTGCTGGCCTTCGGAACCGCTGTCGAGAACCGTCCAGCCGGCCGGCGGGACGCCGTAGCCCCAAGCGCCTTCAAAATTCTCGTTGAGAAGGTTGGCGGCGATTACCGGCGGTTCGTTCTGCTGATCGATCTGCCGGCCGTAGATAAGCTGATACAGCTCTTCCGAGCGCTGGTTGTCGATCGCTTTCAGAACCGCTTCGTTGAGCTGTTCCGGATTCTCGATGGTCGAGGCTTTCTCGGCTTTCATCGCCTCCATCTCGCGGGTGCGCTTCATTTCTTCCTTGGCTGCGATAACCGCAGGATCCTCGGTGTTAGAAACTTTGCTTGCACCCTCGGCGACAGGGGCCGGTTTGACCGGTGTAGCGATTTTCGCCGGTGCGGCGCCGGTGAGGCCGACCTCTTTGTCGGAGATGAGGCGGGTATCACTTGCGCCGGGGATTACGGGTTTCTTGCCGATCGAAGGTTGTCCCGCCCAAGCCCACAACAGGCCGATAGCCAAGACAAGCACCATCGTCAACAATAGAGTTTTTCGCATATAATTCCTCCGCAAACAATTTTGGAGAATTCTTTTCGCCCTGAATCAGCTTCAGGATTCGTTACGTTTCGGTCTTTCCTGATTTCCTTGACCGTTAAAGGTTAATCGTTTGATACCTGAGAAACTTGAGTGAATTCACTTAACAGGTTTGCCTCTTTGCTCCATCCTCCTTTACATCTCGGTTAGGGGTTGATGTTTTGTATTTCCATGTGTCATAGCCCACTGCATCGTTGCGGCACCGCTCCGCCTTTGAAATAATTGACCAGATAGGTGACGTCGGACCCCTGCACGAGGCAGTTGCCGTTGGCGTCGGCCCGCAAAAGCGGCGGCGGCGGCGGATCGCCCGTTCCTTTCAGGTAGCGGGTCAAATAAGTGACATCGGCGCCTTCGACGCTGCCGTTGCCGTTGACATCACCGGCGACATAGGCCAGCGGCGAAAGCGAGGCGAAGCAGTTGATACGGCCTGTTCCCAGCATGCCGGCATAGGCCGGGTTCAGATGGTCGATGGTGTCGGCGTAATTTTTTATATATTTCGTGATCGAATCGGGCGTAAAGGTCGGCTTCAACGCCTTGATTAAGGCCGCCAGTCCGGCCACGATCGGCGAAGCCATCGAGGTGCCGCTCTCGGACGAGTAATTGTATTGCCCCCAAGTGGTATAGATATTGGTTCCGGGAGCGCTGACGTCGACCCATGTGCCATAGTTGGAGAAGCTTGCTTTGTGATCATAGTTGTCGGTGGCGGCCACGGCCAGAACATAGGTGTAGGCGGCGGGGTAGTTGACATACGGCGGCGTCCAGTAATCGTCGTTTCCGGCGGCGGCCACGACCAGTGTCCCCTCGCTGCGGACGTGAGTGATGACGTTTTGTTCATACTGTGAATAGCCGGGCGATCCCCACGAGCAGTTGATGACGCGGGCGCCCATATCGGAGGCATACAGCACGCCCTGCCAGACGGCGATTAGGTTGCCGTAGTTGTCGGCGCCCTTGACTGCCATTATTCTCGCCCGGAAACCGACAGCCGCGCCGCCGATGCCGTTATCGGTGACCTCGGAGGCGCAACCGGCCACATGGGTGCCGTGAATGGGCGACGGCTCGGCGGGATTATTGTCGTTTGAGCCGAAATCCCAGCCGATTACATCATCGACATAGCCGTTGCCGTCATTATCGATGCTGTTCAAGTCGCCGGCGTCCATAGTTCCGTTATGATTCAAGTCTTCCAGTGCGTTCACCCACATATTGGCGGCCAGATCGGGATGGTCCCAATATACGCCCGTGTCCACGATACCTATTATACAATATCGGGTTGTATCGCCGCGGATTAAGTCCCATCCGGCATAAGCCTGCGTCTTGGTAAGGTGCCATTGGACAGTCCGATAGGGATCGTTGGGGGTGTAATAGGCCATCGGGATTGAATACGGCTCGGCCAGCTCGATATTACTGTCACGCCGGAGAACGGCGGCGGCATCGGCCAAGCTGATATCTTCCGAAATAAAGAAAACGTACATTCTATCGGCAAGGCTTCTCAAGTTGGGGCTTCGCAAGGGGTATTTATACCACTTTTCGATATGGTCGATATGAGCCAGCGCACAGGTGCGGTCAAGTTCGGCCAGCCCGGTGGTCGGCCGATTTTTGGCGTAAAGCTCAAGCTGCGGAGAACCGGGATGCAGCGTTACCACAAGGCGATCATCGAAACAACGGCGGCCGTCCGCCAGTTCGATAATCCGCCCTGACTGCGCCCCCTGAACTGCGGCGTACCACAATACGGCCATAAACAACGTCAGGAATCCCCGACCTGCCCCCTCGAAAAACGCAGGTTTTCGGATCATCTGCTTCTCAATCAATCGGCTACTTCAGATATTGCAGCCTTACTACTTTCTCCTCATCGCCGATATGCAGGCGGCAAAAGTAAACGCCGGTCGAAACGGGGTCACCCGAAAAATCCCGGCCGTTCCAGACCAGTGATTGCTCCCCTCTTTGAAATTCACCCTCGGCGATAACGGCGACCCTGCGGCCGAGAATATCGAAAATTTCGGCCGATACTCGTTGTGTCCGTTCGATTCCGAAGGCGATAGTAACCGCCGAATTGAAAGGATTCGGATAGGCCACGGGATCATATTCAATCCGTTTGTCTTCTCCGATAAGGTTGTGAATCCGCTCCTCGTCCGGCGGAGCCGAGAGCCGGTAAGCGACGTCGATTTTGTTTCCATGAGCATCAGAAAAATCCGCCGATACGATTTTGAAATCTTCAACGTTCAATTTTCGTGATGCCGATATCTCAATATCCACCGCCTTAAACATTCCCGACGGCAGATCGACCGCTCTCATACTATATCCGACTATTTTTAATATACCCTCAGTCTCACCAAAAGCCAGCAGAAGATTGCCGGCTGATTCTCCAAGAGCAAGATCACCAACCCGATTCACATAATCGGGTAATAACAACGAGAACGCAAAGCCGCCCAAAGGCTCTTTACTATCCAAAAATATAGACAGCATCTGATAATTGTCAAGTATTTTCGTAGATTTTGCGGTGGCGGCAAGAAGTTGTTCGGCGAGTCGATCGGGATCTATCGGCTCCGGTGGGGCAAAAAGCAGGGTATCGGGGTCGCCGTTTATTATCCGGAGCATGTATACTAAATCGGCTATGGTGGCTTGGAGGTTGTCCCGGTTGCAATCCGAATTGGCCATCTGGCGCGGGCCGAAATGGACAGCTCCGGTGAAGAAGCCGACGAAAGTGACTACGTCGCCGACTTCATAAGTATCGCCGTTCAGGTTGAGGTCGCCATAAAGCGGCCGGAAAATGTAGAATTCGCCTCTTTGCAGGACCAGTTGCGGCGGAATGATGAAATAGCCGTTTGCCAGCAACAGCAGATTGTCCGGATACGGCGTATTCGGGTCTTCGATGAATTCAATGAAGGTACCCAAGTCGCGCCCCAGATCGTTGACGATGACGTCCATCGAAATGTAGGCTACCACCGTATCGCCGGGAGGAATCGGCGGCACATACGGCGGCGGGATCAGATCTCTTTCGAGCTCCACCTCGATCCGTCCCGGGGTGTTGATATTGAAGCGGGCAAGCTGGAAAAAGATCGCCGGGGCCACTGCACGCGGGGTAATCAGCGATGCGTCATAGCTTATAATCAGATGAATATACTCGACCGGTTCCGAGTTGCGCAGGGCTATGGGAACGGCGACGTTCCGCTGGCCGACATACGCCTCGACGAAGGAATCGCCGAAATAGACTCGATAGTTCTGGGGAAACGCACCCGTGGCCGCGGCCAGTATCAGCATGGCGGCCACAACCATTTTAGGGGCGTTCATGTTAATTACCTCCGTTCGAAAACGCATTGCCCAGTTTAATCTGCCTCGGTTCCGAGCCGATTAGCAGCGGCGGGGGCGGCGGCCCGAGCCCTTTGAAATATCTTACGAGATATGTGACGTCGGCGCCGCCCACGAATCCATCGGCGTTGGCATCACCCCGGGCCAGCGGATTGGGCGGCGGATTGACACCCTTGAAAAAGGCCACCAGATAGATGACGTCGGAACCGCGCAACTGCCCATCGCCGTTGGCGTCACCCCGAATGAAAGCAATGACGTTTATTTGAACCTGCAGCGAATCGGACAATCCTGTCGTATCCGCGGCAATAAATATCAGATTATAAGTGCCCGCCTGATCGGCGGTCGGCCTCCAGGTGAACGATCCGCGCCCATTGCCGGAATCGGCAAAAACCGCCCCCTGAGGAAGTGTGCCCAAGTAATTGAATATTATCCTGTTGCCGTCGGGGTCGGTGGCCTGGAATGGTATCACCAGCAGGGAATCCGGAGATACATTATATTGACTGGGCGCGGCGGCGAACTGCGGCGGATGCATCCCCGAGGAAATGACCACAATCCGCACGACCTCCGAATCGACTATCGCCGCATTAAGGCTGTCCCGGGCCAAGAAGGTTACGAAATGCGTTCCTATCTGGGCCAATCCCGGGGTAAACCTGAAGGTGCCGGTTCCATTGCGATTGTCGACAAAAGTGGCCTGCGGCGGCAGCACCCTCACCGCCAGCGAGGGCGTGTTCAAATCGGGATCGGTGGCCGTTATCGTGTAAGTGAGAATTGTGCCGTCGACAATAGTGGTATCCGGCGGAATCGGCCCCAAAACGGGCGGGCGGTTGACGTTTATGACGGTAATAGTAACCTGCCGGTTGGTGAATAAAAGCGTATCCTCGCGGTCGATCGCCCGGAATGTTACTGATCGTATGCCTGATTGCGTGTAGCTGGGACGGAAAGTAAACAGTCCGGAGCCGTTCCCTGAATCAACGAATGAGGAATTTTGAAGAGCGTTTACTTGAATCAGACGGGGCGGCACCAAATCCAAATCTCTTCCCCTCACCACGAATTGCAGGGTATCACCTTCGTTGATAGTGAAAGGCCCGATCGAATCGATGGTGGGGACTTGATTGACATTATTGACAATAATGGTTACGAATTGGGAATCGGCCAGACTCGCATCCTCCGCATCGATGACTTTGAAAATGATGCTGTAGCTTCCGGCTTGGAAATTGTTGGGGGTGAATCTAAACAACCCATGACCGTTGCCGGAATCGGTGAAGGCGGCGTTGGCCGGCAAATTAAGGGCGGCAAGATGCGGTATGGTCGAGTCGGCGTCGGTTCCGTAAACCGGGAACGACAGGCTGGCCATCTCGTTGACCGTGCGCACGGTCGGCAACGGCACCAGAGCGGGCCGCTGGTTGCCAGCTTCAATTACGGTTATGGTCACCGAATGCGAATCGGCCGCGCCGCTCGGATCGACCGCCCGGAACCGTATCGGGTAAACACCGGCCTGATTGAAGAACGGTGTGAACCTGAACAGCGCCGTTCCATTACCCTGGCTCACCAGCGATGAATGAGCCGGTGCGTTATCCACGAAAAGCTGGCAAATCGTGGAATCCGGATCGGTGCTGCGGATCAGCACCTGCAATGATTCCCCCTCGACAATCGAGGTATCGTTGAATGCATAAAGTGTCGGCGTCTGGTTGCCGAGGTCCCGAACATATATATAGGCGGTTTTTATATCGCTGTCGATCCCATCGGAGGCTTTGATATTGACTATGAATATTCCCGCTTGGGTGTAATCTGGGGCGAAGCGGAATGTGCCCAAATTGCCGCCAATATTGATCACCGAGCTGTTGCGCGGCGGCGGCGGATAGTTATGGAGGCTGAATGTCACATTGTCGCCGTCGGAATCGCTTGCCGAAAGCGCAACCGAAAGGGTTTCGGCCTGATCTATTTCATAGGCCGACAGCGGGGCCATGACCGGCGGCCGATTGCGGTTGAGGATCACAAAGCGCGCCGTCGTTCTGCCTTCGAGAGGCGGAGAACCAAGGTCGAAAACCCGGAAAACGGCCGAGTCCCCGGTCGAATTAGAATAGGGGGGGACGAATATGAACGATCCAGTGCGATCGTGATTATCGGTGAAACTTGCGCCGGTCGGAAGATAAACCGCCGAAATATAGAGAGGGCCTCCGGAACCGTCGGTGGAGTCATAGGCAAACACGGTCCCGCGCAGGGTGTCGCCCTCGAAAACGATGGTGTCGCCGCGGTAATACAGAGTAGGCGCGATATTGAATTCCACAGTCGTAAGCAGCACAAACAAGGTTGACCGCAGGCCAAGCTCGTCAGTGGCTATGAAAATCAACGTATCGAGGCCGCTGTCGTAATAATTCGGCCAATACCGGAACAGCCCGGTGCCGTTGCCGTTGTCGGTGAATTGGGATCGCGGTATCGGATTGGCCAGAACCAAACTCGGCGGGGTTGACCCGTCGGGATCGGTGGCGGTGACAGTGAACCGAATGCTGTCGCCCTCATAGACGCTAAGCGGAGGAATGGCGGCGAATACCGGCGGTCGGTTGCCCGATGAGATGACGCTGATATAGAAATTCTTGGAAACGGAATGGGCGGGATCGGAAACTATGATATTTACGGTATAATCCCCAACCTGTCCCAACGTCGGCCGGAAATAAAACAGCGCAGTATATCGCGTAAGCTGGATCAACCCGGCATTAAAGGGAATGCCGCCTGAACTAAACGATAGAGAATCGCCGTCGGGGTCGGCGGCCGTGATTATAATCCCCAGGCTGTCACCCGGTAGCATGGTGAATGTCGAATCCACATTGAGTATTGTGGGAGCTTGATTGCCAGCGTCCAGAACGGTGATAGTAACGAATTCGCTGTCCCGCACGGCGCCGTCGGACACGAAAATGCCCACGTTATAGACGCCGCTTTGCGTAAAATTCGGGAAAAAGCGGAATTGACCGGTGGTGCGATTCAGATTTATCACGGAGGCATTGGGCGGCAAATTGGTTCCCGTGAAAAACAGGCTGTCGTTATCCGGATCGTTGGCGACCAGATTGAATACGAGGCTGTCTCCTTCTATAACCGCCCGCGAGCCGATAGCCGCAAGCACCGGCGGACGATTGAAATTCAGGACCGTTATTTCAACTACTTCCGTGTCCGCCAGAACTCCATCGCTGGCGATAAATCTTACGTTATATATGCCGGCTTGGGTGAAATTGGGATTGAACACGAACCTGCCTGTTCCATCGCCATAGCTTTCAAAAGTGGAGTTGGCGGGCAGATTGGCGGCGGATAGAACCGGTATTGTCAGATCGGGGTCATGGGATATCACGTTAAATTCGAGTCGTTGCCCCTCGACAACAGCCCGCGGTCCGATCGAATCGATCACCGGCCGTTGATTGCCGGCCTCGAAAACGGTGATGCGCACGATTTCCGTGTCGATCAAGCCACCATCGGAGGCCAAAAACAACAGGTCGTAAATCCCCGACTGAGTGAAATCAGGAGCAAAACGGAAATTGCCTGAACCGTTGCCCGAATCAGTAAAGTCGGCATTTGGGGGCAGATTGGCCACCGAAAGGACCGGAATCACCATGTCGGGGTCGACAGCCGAGACATTGAACGTCAGCACAGTTCCTTCCATGACCGATCGCGGAGGAATTGGATTCCAAACCGGGGCGCGGTTGCGATTGATCACGGTTATATCGATTATTTCCGTATCGGCCAGCACGCTGTCGGAGGCCACGATAACCGCAGAATAGAAGCCGGCGTCGAAATAACCCGGGGCATAATAAAGCAGGCCGCTGCCGTTGCCGCTGTCGACAAATGTAGCCGTCGGCGGCAATTGAGGAGCCGACAGCATGGGCGGATCATCGTCAATATCCGTGGCCGTTATCAGAAGCCGTAAAGTATCGCCCTCGTAAATTATCTGCGCGCCCGGCGGTATTATTGCCGGCGGCAGATTGACGTTGGCGATATCGATCGAAACATATTGGCTGTCCGCCGATTCACCGTCGCTGGCATAAAACAGAATCGAATAAGATCCGGATTGATAATAATCGGGCGTGAAACGGAACAGACCGACGCCGTTGCCCGAATCAACGAAAGCCGAATTGAGCGGCGCCGCATTTACAAAGAGCGAAGGCGCCCCGTCGGGATCGCTGCCGCTTACCAGAAATTGAATCGTATCGCCCTCATTTGCGCTTATCGGAGTGGCGATCGAATCAAGCGTCACCGGGCGATTTACATTGGCGACTATTATTTGCACCCATTGACTGTCGGCATATTGCGTATCTGCGGCCGCAAAAAGAATGTTGTAGATGCCCGCCTGGAAATAATCGGGAGTGAATATAAATTGACCGGTGCCGTCACCGTTATCGGTAAAGTTGCTGTTGGCCGGCAAATAGGATGCCGAAAGAATCGGTATCGTGCCGTCGAAATCCGTCGCCGATACCATAATTGCAAGCGTTTCGGCCTCATTGACGAATTGCGGTGTCGCTATGGAGTCAAGAACCGGAGCCAAATTGACATCGGTCACCGTGATCGACACCAACTCACTGTCAGCCAACCCAGCCGTGTCAACCACTATGAACCGCACCGAATATAAACCAGCCTGAGTGTAACCAGGATCAAACC
>Ga0129299_1000245_pt1 | contig 32977 bp, 29 predicted proteins | sample ConPoolayeCmetaG_FD_94477 | JGI IMG/M metagenome (GOLD analysis project Ga0129299, IMG submission 94477) | Hot spring microbial mat communities from California, USA to study Microbial Dark Matter (Phase II) - Cone Pool mat layer C metaG ...
CCCAACTGCCTGGGCATCATGGTGCCCACGCACCGACTCAACGCCAGCTTCGGCGGCGACCTGCCCCCTCCGGGCGTGATCGGCTACATCTCCCAGTCGGGGGCGCTTCTGGCGGCCATCCTCGACATGGCGACGGCCAACCAGATAGGCTTTTCCGCCCTGTTCAGCATCGGCAACAAGGCCGACGTCGACGAACTGGACGTGATCCGCGCTCTGGGCGATGATCCGGGGACGCGCGTCATCGCCGGCTACCTGGAGAACATCGCCGACGGCGACGCGTTCGTCAGGGAAGCCGAGCGCATCTCCCACGACAAGCCCATCCTCCTGATGAAGTCCGGCGGCACCAGCGCCGGCGCCAAGGCGGCCTCCTCCCACACCGGCAGTCTCGCCGGCGGCGAGACCGTCTACGAGAGCGCCTTCGAGCGATCGGGCGTCATCCGCTGCGACTCGATCAAGACGCAGTTCGACTTCGCCCGCGCCTTTGCCTGCCAGCCGCTGCCCGCGGGCAAGCGCGTGGCGGTGCTGACCAACGCCGGCGGCCCGGGCATCATGGCCGCCGACGCCATCGAGCGCGAGGGACTGACCTTCGCCAAACTGTCCGAGGAGACAATCAGGAAGCTGGGGGCAAACCTGCCCGCGGCCGCCAACATCCACAACCCCATCGACGTGCTGGGCGACGCCCTGGCGGACCGCTATGAGTTTGCCCTTCAGGTGGCTCTGGAAGATCCCGGCGTCGACGTCGTCCTCGTGCTGCTCACGCCGCAGGCTATGACCGAGTGCACCAGGACGGCCCAGGTCGTGGTGAAGGTGGCCGGCGCCAACCCCACCAAGCCGGTGCTGGCGTGCTTCCTTGGCGCCAATCAGGTGAAGGATGCGCTGATCGTCCTGCGCGACGGCAAGGTGCCGGCCTACGACTCGCCGGAGAGCGCCGTGCGGACGGTGAAGGCCATGAGCGACTACGTCGCGTGGCGCAACCGGCCCAAGCGCGTGGTGCGGCTGTTCCCGGTGAACCGCCACCGCGTCGAGCGCATTATCGACCGGCATGTCCGCCGCAAACTGCGCGAGATCGGCGAGATGGAGTCCAAGGAAATCCTCGAGGCCTACGGGTTCGTGACGCCCGAGGGGGCGATCGCCACCACCGCCGACCAGGCGGCCGCCATCGCCGACCAGCTCGGCTATCCGGTGGTGCTGAAGATCTGGTCGCCGGACATCATCCACAAGTCGGACGTGGGCGGGGTGAAGGTGGGCCTGACCGGACGCGAGGAGGTGCGCGACGCCTTCGACCTGATGATGTACCGCATCCCCCAGAAGATGCCCGAGGCCAATATCCTGGGCGTCCTGGTGCAGAAGATGGTGCGAAAGGGACGCGAGGTGATCCTGGGCATGAACCGCGACCCGCACTTCGGGCCGCTGATGATGTTCGGCATGGGCGGCATCTTCGTCGAGGTGCTCAAGGACGTGGCCTTCTACCTGGCCCCGCTGACGGCCGACGAGGCGCGGCAGATGCTGGCGGCCACGAAGACATATCAGATGCTCAAGGGGGTGCGCGGCCAGGAAGGGGTGGACCTGGACGCCATCGCCGAGGCGCTGCAGCGCCTCTCGCAGCTCGTGACGGAGTTCCCGCAAATTCAGGAGATGGATATCAACCCCTTCGTGGTTGGTCCGCCGGGCACCACCCCGATCGCCGTCGATGCCCGCATCAGTGTGGAACCGGTCAAGGGCCGCTAACCCGCGGAGGTCAAACGCCATGGAAGCAGTCAGAAAATCTCAGAACGTCGCCGGCGCCGTCCAGGCCGACTGGCAGGAACGATACAGGGACCGCGTGAGCACCGCCGCCGCCGCGATGAAGCTTGTCCGCTCCGGCGACAGCATCTTCGTGGGCACCGGCTGCGCCCAGCCGCAGCATCTGGTGCAGGCGCTGGTGGAGCACTCCGGGCACATCTACGACGCCCACGTGATCCACCTGCTGACGATGGGAGTGGCCCCCTACGCCGAGGAGCGCTTCCGCGAGAAGTTCAAGATGAACACCTTCTTCATCGCGGAAAACGTGCGCGATGCCCTCTCCCGCGGCATCGGCGACTACACGCCCATCTTCCTCTCGGAAATCCCCCTGGAGTTCGAGGAGGGGCGCATTCCCATCGACGTGGCCCTGATCAGCGTTTCGCCCCCCGACGCCCGCGGGCTGTGCAGCCTGGGCATCTCGGTGGACATCGTCAAGTCGGCGGCCGCCAACGCCAGGTACGTCATCGCCCAGGTGAACCCGGCCATGCCGCGCACGCTGGGCAACAGCTTCATCCACGTCAATCAGATCGACGTGCTGGTGCCGCACGAGGAGCCGCTGATCGAGGCCCCGGCGCCGAGACTGGATGCGCGCCTGCGCAAGATCGGCGAGCACGTGGCCCACCTGGTCGAGGACGGCAGCACCATCGAGTGCGGCATCGGCAATGTGCCGCAGGCGGTGGCCGAGTTCCTCAGGAGCAAGAAGGACCTGGGCATCCACACGGAGATGTTCTCCGACTGGATCATCGACCTGGTCGAGAGCGGCGCCGTCACCTGCCGCCGCAAAACCGTCAACCGCGGCAAAATCGTGGCCAGCTTCTGCATGGGCTCGCGCAAGCTCTACGACTACATCGACAACAACCCGCTGTTCGAGTTCCATCCCACCGAATACGTCAACGACCCCTTCCTGATCGCGCAACACGAGAAGATGGTGGCCATCAACGTGGGGCTGGAGATCGACCTGACGGGGCAGGTCTGCGCCGATTCCATCGGCCACCGCTTCTACAGCGGCGTGGGCGGGCAGGTGGACTTCATCCGCGGGGCGGCGCGCAGCCGCGGCGGCAAGGCGATCATCGCCATGCCCTCCACGGCGCGCGACGACACCGTCTCGCGCATCGTGCCCACGCTCACCGAGGGCGCCGGCGTCGTCACCACCCGCGCCGACGTCCACTACGTCGTCACCGAATACGGCACCGCCTACCTCCACGGCAAGAGCATCCGCCAGCGGGCCCTGGCCCTGATCAACATCGCCCACCCCAGGTTCCGCCGCGAGCTGATCCAGGCCGCCAAGGCCATGAAGTACATCTACGAGGACCAGATCGAGCTGGCCTGGGACAAGGTCCGCTATCCCGAAGAGCTGGTGCGGCCTCAGGTCCTGCGGGACGGCACGGAAGTGCTGCTGCGGCCCGTCAAGCCGACCGACGAAGCCATGCTCTCGGAGATGCTCTACTCCCTCAGCGCCGACTCGGTGCGCAAGCGATTCTTCACGCACACCGTCGCCTTCCCCCACAAGGATGTGCAGCAGCTCACCAACATCGACTACGAGCAGAACCTGGCGATCGTCGCCGCCGTACCCGGACCGGCCGAGGAGCAGATCGTGGCCATCGCCCAGTACTTCCTGGACCCAAAGACCCAAACGGCCGAGGTGGCGTTCGTGGTGCAGGACGAGTGGCAGCAGAAGGGGATGGGCACGCTGCTGATGCAGTATCTGACGCAGATCGCGATCCAGCGCGGCGTGAAGAAGTTCTTCGCCAAGGTGCTGCCCGACAACAAGCCGATGCTGGCGGTGTTCGAAAATGTCGAGCTGCCGATGCACACGCAGTTCGACGGCGACGCCTACAGCGTGGTGATCGACCTGGTCAAGACCCCGCAGCCGGCGGCGTAGAGCGCGGCAAGATCCGCTCGGATTGCCGCGCGGGCCGAGCGACGGGGCGGGCGCGCGTCGGCGGCTATGAGGTGATCGCGTTGCGGAACATCAGGCGCGCTGAACAGTTGACGGGCCGCGGACGGAGCGATCCGCCCGTGGCCCGCAGTGTTCCTTCGGCACCACGCGTCGCTGATGGCCGGGCCATCACGCCGACGATTGCTGGGCGGAGAGCTGCTGAACGGTGTAGCCGCCCCGGGCCTTGAAGTAGATGATCAGTCCGATGTAGCAGATGAACATGATTGCCGGGAGCACGGCCACGCGACCCAGCATGCCGTGCTTGGTCTCCTCGATGACCTTGTTCACCTCGTCCTGCTGCTCTTTGGGCAGGGCCGCAATTCTGCTCTTGTCCAGCGGACGGTAGCTGATGCCGAAATTGGAGGTGGGCTCCCTGGCAACCAGGGTGTGGATCGCGGTGTTCTTCCGCTCCAGGTTCTGATCCAGAGCCCGATCCTGAAGCGTGCCGAGCAGCGGACCGCCCAGCACGCCGACGGCGATCATGCCCATGCCGCCCATCGCGTTGAGCGTCAGGGCGCCGCCTTTGGGGAACTGTTCGGCCACCACGCCGAGGGTCGTCGGCCAGAAGAACGTCTTGCCCACGCCGTACATCGTCGCAGCCAGGAAGACCAGCAGCGGCGTGCTGGCCGCCGAGAGGAACAGCAGTCCCAGGGCCGCGATGGCGGCGCAGGTGGCCAGAAGTCCCAGGGGTGAAAGCTGATGCACGATGGGCCCGGCGCAGAAGCGCAGGACCGTCATGATGACGGCGGTGTAGACCAGCAGCATGGCGCCGCCCTTGGCGCTGAAGCTCATCAGCACCGGCGTCATCAGGTCGACGACCCAACTGTCGACTCCCAGTTCGGTCGTGGCCAGCAGGATCATGACGACCAGCAGGAAAACGAACATGGGCCTGCCAAAACTCTGATACGCTGCGAAAAACGCGACGGCCGCCACCACCGAAACGATCAGCGGCAGCCACACCGTCCACCCCGGCAGCGCGGTGTCCGGCGGCAGAAAGACCGTCGATACCGTCATGAACGCCATGGTGAGGAAATAAGCGACGATGAAGCACCCGGCCGCGCCGAACTCGCGCATCATGTCGGCGTAGGACACTCCCGCCGCCACTCGCTCATGCACCGGGAAGGGCTGCCCGAACAGCAGAATGCCGTACACCAGCGTCGGCAAAAGGACCAGGCCCACCTTCAGCTCCCAGGGGGCGCTGCCCAGAGAGATGGCCAGGATTCCGGCCAGCACCATGCCGCCGGGCCATCCGGCGTGCAGAATGTTCAGGTACTTGGTCTTCTCCTTCGGATACAGCGTGGCCGTCACCGGGTTGATCACGGCTTCCACCGCGCCATTCGCCAGGGCAAACAGGAGCGTGCCCAGATAGAGCATCAGGTAATTCTGCGCCAGGATGGTCAGCACCGTGGATACGACGTGCGCCACCCACGCGAAGATCATGGTCCTGCCGTAGCCCAGGCGGTCGATGAACAGGCTGAAGAGGATGATGCTGATGGCGAAGGGGAACAGGCCCGCACCGATGATACTGCCTTTCTGAGTTTCGGAGAGGTTGAAGACGGTGCCCCATTCCGTGATCACCATGCCGCGCACGACGAACCCGAACGCCGTCGCGACAAGCGAGATGAAACACCCGGCAAACAGCCGACCGTGACCCGCTGGTCCCCTGGATTCGTAGTGCAACACCGGCGACGTGGCTTGGCTCATGTGTTCTCCTCGGCGAAATAGTGTCGACTAAACCCACAAGTGCTTCGCGCAGGCGCTGCTCTGCGCGGTGCGCCGACGATATTCTGCGCGGACGGCCTTTCCTCGGCAAGCTCGGACGCCCGGGCACTGTCGGCGCGGGCGCATACGCATCTGCGCAGCTTCGAAAACGGGGCGCCGAGATGATTCACGAGCCGAGAGGCGCCCCAGTGCGATACCACCGATGCGCGGAGGCCGTTGAGGTAGCAGGCTGGACGATGTGTGCCGCCGGCTACGGCGCAAACACCGCCTCCGGCAGCAGGCGCACGCGCAGGATCAGCGGACCGGTGCCCTCGTCGCGTACCAGGGCCCAGCGCTTGCCCTCGTGGCTGGGCTCGGGATCGTAGACGATGGCCCGGCCCGGCGGATCATCCACGGGCACGCCTGTGCGGTCGTAGACATACGGCTTGCGGCTGAGGGGGCATTCCAGCAAGACCACCTGATCCATGGTCGCAAACTGCCGCACGTCAGCCAGGTTCTCCGGCAGCCGCCGGTTCACCACGTCGTTCCACAGCAGCAGTCCGCCGATCTCGTGCAGGCGCTCGGGGCAGGTCTGCTCGCGGGGCCGGGCAGGAGACGGCCGCCGCTTGCCGCCGACGGGCTCGGTTACGCACCCGCCGATCAGCACGACGACCATGACCAGTGCCAGGAACCGCGCGGCCGACATCGTCATTCGCGATGCGCGGGCTGGGTGGCTCCGCGTCCCATGGCGTCCATGTGCTCCTGGAATGCGCCGCGCTGTACCGCCGTCGGCACCACCTTGCTGGACTGGATCTCGCCCCGGGAGATGTCCTCCACCACTTCCGGCGTCGGCGCCACCTGCGGCGTCAGGAAGATCAGCAGTTCCGTCTTGGCCTTGGTGCTCTGGGTCCGCTTGAAGGCATGGCCCAGGATCGGGATGTCGCCCAGCAGAGGCACCTTGGAGATCGTCTCGGTCTTGCGGTCCTCCATCAGACCGCCGATCACGATCGTTTGACCGTTGCGAATCGCCACGCGGCTGAATGCGTTGCGCCTCGCGAACACCGGCGCATTGACGGTCTCGGAGATGGGCACGCTGGTGCCGGTCAGCGCGGAAATCTCCGGAGCGACATCCATGATGACCACCGCATCGGGTCCGTCGCCGTTGATGTGCGGCAGCACCTGGAGCATGATGCCCACGTCGTCATACTGGATCGTGTTGATCGTCCCGCCCAGCTCCGTGGTGCGGCTGTTGGTGATGAACGGCACGCTCTGGCCGATCAGAATGCTGGCCAACTGGTTGTCGCTGGTGAGAATGTAAGGCCGCGAGAGCACATCGAGCTTGCCGACGGTGTCCAGGGCCCGCAGGGCGGCGGTGACGTCGGTCTCGAGGATGCGGACGATGCCGCCGCCCGTCTGAGCGGCGACGTTGAAGTCGGTGCTGAAGATCTGCCCCAGGCCGTTGGCCCGCAGATTCAACACGGAGAACTCGGCTCCCAGGTCGCGCGAGCTGTCGTGGGTGACTTCGGCGATCAGCACCTTGATGAGCACCTGACGCACAGGGCGATCCAGCTCCTTGAGTACGCTCTCCACACGCTCCCAGTTCTCCGGCGCGGTCATGACCAGCAGGCTGTTGGTGTCCTCGTTGGCGACCACGGTAACCTGGCCGGAGAGGGCAGCGGCGGTGCTTGCGGCACCGGCAGAGATACGGCCCTGAGCGCCGCCGGCAGCAGTGCCGACGCGGGTGCCGGTGGTCCCGAAGCCCACATTCGTGCCGGAGCCGAGCATGCCGGAACCCAGTCCGGCGCCACTCGTGCCGCCGCGACCGCTGGCGCCCCCCGTGGTACTCCGTCCACTGGTTCCACCCCGGGTGCCGGTCGTCGTCGTCGTGCCCCGGGCGCCTGTGGTGGTCGTGGTACGCGTGGCGGTGCCGACGGATCGCCCGGTCCCGGCGTTGAACAGGTTGTTGATGACCACTTCCAGGTTGCGGGCCTGCCCGTACTTGAGATTGTAGATGAACACCGCCAGGTTGATGCGCGGATCGGAGTCCAGCTCCTTGATGACCCTCTCGACTTCATCGAGCACGTCGGGCGGGCCGGTCACGATGACGAAGTTGGTGCGATCGTCGGCGGCCGCCTGCACGGGCACCTGGCTGCGCGTGGCGCCAGCTGCGCCTGTGCCTGTGCCGCGTGCGCCGGCCACTCCGCCGCGGCCGGCAGCCGCCCCCCCGCGGGCCCCGAGCAACTGGTTCACGATATTGGCCGCGCCGCCCTGTTGCACTGCGCCGCCGGTCGCCTGGCGCGGGTCGACGCGGAAGAGGTTATTGATGAGCTGGGCGGTGGCGGTGGCGCTGGCGTACTGGAGCTTGAAGACGCGGGTTTCCTTGGTGCGCTCCAGACTGGTGTCCAGCAGGCTGATGATCTGGGCGACGCGGCGAATCCTCGCCGACGTGTCGGTGATGATGATGCTGTTGCTGGTCGGCTCGGCCACGAAGGTGGCCTCAGGCGAGACGGTCGCCTGCAGGTTGGCGCGCAACGTCCAGGCATCGGCAAAGCGGATGGGAATGACCCATGTGACCAGTTCATCGGTCTGGGGTATCTTCCGCCAGTCGTAGCCCTCGAAAACGGGGGTTTCCGGCTTGACGCTCAGCAGCGGGCTTATCTGCAGGATCCGATTGTCCTTGCGCACGGCGGTGGCGCCCAGTTTGTACAGCACCGAGTTCAGAAGGCTGACGACCTCATCGGCGCTCATGGGCGTCAGCGTATACATGTCGGGAACGCGGGCGGCCAACTGCTGCGGCTGCAGCGCCGGATCTTTCATGATCACGAACCCGCCGACCTCCGAGAGTTTGGCCAGAACTGCTTCTGCCGGCGCGTTGCGGAAGTTGAAGATGATGCCGCTCGCCTGGCGCGTAGCCTCCACCGTGGCCGCGGCATTGGTCGGTGCCGTCGCCGCCGCCGGCGCGGGCAGAGTCGCAGGCACCGGGGCCGGCGCAGGCAGAGGCGCCGGCGCCGGGGCCGTGGCCGGCGCCGAATCCTCGAGCGGAGGCTGGTCCTGCGCCCCGGTTGCGGCGGTCACGAGCAGCGCCATCATCCAGGCCAGGCAGATGGTCCACGCATTCAGTGTTCGATTGCTGTTGCTCATATCAGACGCCCCGTTCCTTAAAAAAGGACTATTGTCCAAGCAGTCGCCGCTGTCTCAGGATCTCTTCAACCGTGCTTCTGGGGAGGCCCGACGGCGTCGTCCCGCTGGGCGCGGAGGGAATGCTGCCCATGGGAGACGAGACCATCGAGGGATTGCGCCAGGCAACCGGCAATGTTCCGTCCAGTTTGTAGCCTACTTCGATCACCCGCTGCTCTCCGTTGGACTCGTAGACGATGGAGCGGGCGTTTTCGTCGATGCTGACGATCCTCCCCCGCCAGACGGCATCGCCCGCCCTGTATTCCTTGAATCCGCCATTGGTCAGGTCCTCGATCCAGGCCACCGGAACGGCCGGGCTGTCGGGTTCGTGCAGGACGGTGTAGACTCCGATCAGCACGTAGCCTTCGGGACGGGCTTCCTCGCCTCGTGGCAGGAAATCGATGGGTGGCGGAGGCGGCGGCTGTCGGCCGCGGTTGCGCGAGAAGATGTTTCCCTCGATGATCGGCTGGTAGTCGCGAAACTCGCCGGTCCGCTCGCGCATGTTGGCGGATGCGACAGTCGTGCGACCCATCGTCCGCGGGTCGGGTCGTCCGCCGAATCGTTCGTCGCCGCGCATGCTGCGGCGGCTATCCGCGGCCGATGCGCTCAGTGCCCCCCCCACCAACACGATCAATGCGATGCTCATGAGTGTTCTGTTCATGACTTGGTCTCCCTGGGAGGCGCAGACGCCTCCACGCGATTGGCCTCCGTTTCGGGCATGTAGATCGTCGTCAGCGTCATCGTCATCGTCAGTATCTGGCTGCTCTCGCGCGGATCGCGGCCGCCGCGCACGCCACCCGTCGCGTCGCGCGGTCCCTGGATCGACAACTCGCCGACGCGCACGGGCACGGCCGCTCTCTGCATCTGATAGAGAAACCGCGTAACGGCCTCGATATTGCCCGAACCTGTCACCTTCAGGGACAGCTTCATGAACTCCTGGTCCTTCTGCGGGGTGGGCGAGAGGACCATGTCGGTGATGTTGAGACCCGACTGGCCCGCCCAGGAGCGCACGGCGTCCTGAAGCTGTCGGCCCACGGTGGTCGGGTCGCTGGCCAGACCGGTGGCCCTCATCTCCTGCCATCGCCTGAGCAGTTCGGGGTGGCGGGCCAGCAGTCGGTCGTCCACCGCCTTGGCCCGGCTCTTGCGCTGCACCTCCTCGATGAGGTTGGCGCGGCTGGCGAGCACCGGCCGAACGACGTAGCTGTCGAGCAGGAACAGAGCGACCACGATCGTCACCGTCATCGCGATCATGCGTTCTCGTTTGGAGAGGATCATGGTCTACTCCGGCTGATACTCGAAAGTGATGGTGAACTGTTTTTCACTGCTCTGGGCGATGTCGGTCACCCGTCCCAGCGAGACCATCGGGAACTTCTTGCGGCCGGTGTCGCCGATCTGCATCTCCTGCATGTTCCTGGCCACCGCCGCGGGGCCGCCGGCGTCGGCCGCCCGCCCCTGAAGCTCCCCGCGGTATACCATCGCCTGGGGCTGCGGCACTGCGCCGCGGCCGGTCTGCGGCTGCCGCTCGCGCAGAACCAGCAGGGTCACGAACACGCGGTCGGGTGGGAACGCCCGCGTAATGTCCAGCAGGCACTCCAGGTAGTGGGCCCGCAGCCTGTACCAGTTCTCGGCGTGGGTCACGCGGGCGGCGACGCGCTCGGCCGCCTTCAGTTGCTCGGCCCGCTGGGCCCGCTCGGCATCGAAGGCGGCGATCTGGCTGTTGTAACCCTGGACGTCGATCAGCAGCCAGCCGATGGCGGCGGCCAGCGCCAGCCCCGCCAGCGTCAGCCACGCGGTGCGGCGGCTGATTCGGCGGACCTTGGGCTCGGCCAGGCGCGAGTGGAGGAAGTCCACGCCCGTTTCCCGACCCGCCCCCACCAGAGCCAGCGCCGCCGCCGCCGCGAACCGCGGCATATCGCCGACCTGGCGACCGTTGGCGGCGATGCCCAGGCTGCTCAGGTCCTCATGGCGACTGACGGTCATGCCGATGCGGTTGCCCAGCACGCGTGCGGCCTCATCGCCCAGACCTGCGGCATCCCACATCGTCAGGCAGCGGTCGCCCCCGCCGTTCTGCGGAAACAGCGCCACGACGCGAAGCACTTCCGACCCCAGCGCACTCACGTCGCGCGACGATGCGCCGCCCTGAACTGCCACAGCGGCCACCGGCAGATGCCGCAAGATCCGCGGCAGACCTTCGCCGCGCACGGCCAGTTCCGCTCCATCCGGCCAGACCGCGAGCACGGGCCCGCTGGCCCCGCCCTGGGCCGCGGCCAGGGCCAGGGCGGAGGGCGTCACCGCCAGCAACGACAATCCGGCGGCGTCGGCCATGCGCTGGATCGCCTCAAGCCGATGGCGCGTGATGGCTACCAGCATGACCCGCGTCGGGTTGCGAGAATCGGGCTGTCCGGCGTAGTCGAAGACCAGGTCGCCCGGCTCCAGAGAGAACAGTCGCTCGGCCTGGAGACGCAGCATGTTGGCGGCGATGGCGGGCGAGGAGGGCGGCAGCTCCTTCTCCTGGGCGATGATCCAGCGGGCCGGGACTCCGACGATGGCGCGCGAGGCCGAAAAGTGGTTCAGCCGCAGGTGCTGCCGCAGGGCATCGCCGAGCTTCTCGGGCTCCGCCCACGACAGTTCGGGGGGCATGGCGAACTCGGTGACCTTCCTGACCTCGCGCCGGTCGGCGCGGACGGTGACTTCGGCCGCCGTGATGCGCCGTTCGCCCACGCTCAGACCGAGGAATGTGTGTCCCATCAGCTTCATGTCCTGCCCCCGATCAATGGCGCGGCGTAGGACGGGATGCCTTCCTGCGCCCGCACCGACTGGAGCACTTCCTGGCCCAGCGGCCAGCCGCGCTCCGTGAGGTCCTTGCGATATACGATGCGCGGAACGCTCTCCCGCGCATCCACCACGATCCGGCACCGCTTGAACGCCCGGCCATCCCTGCTGAGCGCCACGATGTCGGCGGAGTACTGAAACGACCGCCCGGTGATCAGTCCGCCGATGGCCGCCGCCTTCTCCGGCAGTACGTCGGCGACCCAGCCGATGCTGAAGGTGTCCTGAAACGCCGCGCCGCGCTGTGACATCAGGGCGTCCACGTCGTTCTCGTCCAGCCCCGGCAGGCACCGCAGCACCTGGCGCGGAGCCGAGTTGACGTTGATCAGCCCGCGCCGGACGCGCCCGGTGGTTGTCGTGATGCGGTCGTAGATGGCGTCGAACTCGGCCGGCTGCATGCCGGTTCGGATGTACATGTCCAGCACGTTGCGGAACGGCTGCGTGCCGGCGCCGGCGAGCATCTCCTCGGCCCGGGCCTGCCCGAACTCGTTCACCAGCAATTGGAACAACTGCTGGCGGTTGTTGTTGTTGATGTTCACGCGGGCGTTACCCTCGATGTCGGTGTTGGGCTCGGCGGAGTATACCGTCAGCAGGTCATACAGACCGCGGGCCAGGTCGGCGTCTGTGAATCCGATGCCGGAGGTGCTGAACGCCCCTCCCGAGCCGAACGCCGAGCTGATCTGCCCACGTGCCGTCGGGTTCCGGCCCCACAGAATCTCGGGCGTGAAGTCGCGCACCAGCAGCAGCTCCTCCACCGTCTCGAACGGCTCGTTCTTGCAGTAATAGGGCCGCGGCAGCATCAGGTAGTGCTCGTTCTCCGCTCCGCCGAGGGTGATGTTCTCGTCGGAGTCGCGCCAGTCGATGATGGCCGCCGCCATCTCCAGGTACATGCCCGGCAGACCCAGGAGCATCTCGTTGCTGGCGGTGTTGAGGTTGAGCTTGCCGGCCTCGTCGGCCAGCCCGAACACGTAGGTCAGCTCGTTGCTTTCCAGGTCGGGGCGGATGACCCAGAACCAGCCGTCGCGCAGCTCGTAGGCCCGGAAATAGTCCTCGGGGAGCATATAGGCGGTGGCCGGGTTCTGCGCCACCAGCGCCAGCACGTACTGTTCGGCGGCGCGCTCGATAGCGGCGGCACGCAGCATGGAGACCTGGTTGGCCGACGCCTGGGCCTCGGTGCGCATGCCCCGCGACATCACCAGCACGACGCTGGTGAGGATGACGATGACCCAGAGCACGATCAGGAAGACCGCGCCGCGGCGGCCCCTTCCGGAAGCGCTGAGATTGTCATGGCTGTGGTGCATTTGCAGATGCCTCGGTGCCGCCCTCGGCGCTTACTTCCGTCTGTATGAGGCGGTAACACGACAGGGGGAAGACCCCTCTCGTGCGGTAAACGTCTGTCTCCAGCACGCTCTGGGGCGGCCACTGCACTTCCAAAGTCACTTCCACGGCCAGGGGCAGCACGTCGCCCATGACCGTTGAATCCCAGGTCTCCAGCCAGCCGCTGGTTGCGTCGAAGTAGCGCAGCTCGAAACGGCGCACGCCGCGGCAGACGATCTCCTGCTCCGGCTCCTCCTCGATGGGCGCCAACAGGTTCCAGGTAATCTGCCGCACCAGCACCTGGTCGGTTCCATCTTCCGACGGCACCACCAGCAGCACCACGCGACGCAGGCTGGCCGGGTCCACCGCGTCGGAGAGGGCCTCGCCCACGATGCTGTAGTACGTCAACACGCTCAAGACGCCCTGGGAGCCTTCCACCAGCTCGCCAACGAACGGGCCGGCCAGCGTCCCGACCGGCGGCAGAGCCGATTCCAAATCCTGGCGGAGGATGTCCATGGCCACCTGCGTGGTCCGCACCGGCCCCACCATCACCAATGCCCGGTCGCGTGCCTTCATGGCCGCCCTCAGCGACGCATACGCCGACAGCACGAGCATGCCGCTGAGCGCCAGCGCCAGAATCACCTCCACCAGCGTGAAGCCATGTTGTGCGCGACGGCGTCTCATCATGCTCACCTACGGCATCACCAGCGTCGAAAGCTGCACGGTCTTCTCCTGCCCGCGCCACAGCCAGGTCACATCTACCTCGATCTCCACCAGCCCGAAGTCGCGGTTGTACGAACGCGTGGCCCACGAGTAGCCGGGCCAGTCGGGCTCGAAACTGCCTTCCTGGTCGCCCAGTTGCCAGTCGCCGCTGATCACCAGCTCGTTGAGCAGGGTTTCGGCCAGGGCAGCCGCCTCCGCGCTGCGACGCGCCATCGCGCCGGCGCCCAGGGCCAGGCTCACACCCTGCATGGCCACCGGCAGCACGATGCCGATCAGCGCGATGGCCGCCAGGGCCTCGACGAGGGTGACGCCGCGCGGTCGCAAAGCAGGTGCGGGACGAAAGTTCATCATGCCCCTCCCGGCTGGCGCAGCAGCTCAAACTGCTCGGTAGGCGAGCGGCAGACGATCTCGATGGGCTGGCGGCCCTGTTCGATCAGCCGGATCGTGGCCGCCTGGGTCCGTCCGTTGGGGCGGAACTCGATGTAGTCGCGCGGGGCATCGACCGACTCCACAACCAGCTCCAGCTCGATGCCGTCGGGCAGCAATACCGGCCGGCCCAGATCGGTCTTCAGTTCCACGAACTGCTCGCCCTCCTGAACCGTCAGCCAGTAGCGCCGCTGGGCGACGTCGAAGTTGAGCCGATAGATCCTGCCATCGGCGGCGGCCTGAGCCCGTGCCCAGCGCGTGAGGCTCACGATCTGGAAGGCGGCGTCACGCCCCTGCAGTCCGCTCCAGAAGCCGCGGAAGCTCGGCGCCGCCACCGCCAGCGCGATGGCCAGCACCAGGAGCACCAGCACCAGCTCCAGGAGGGTGAAACCGCGATGTCGCCGCCGTGTGCTCATGGTCATGGACTCAGCATGCGCTGTCCCCGGGCAAGGCAACGGTCAGTCCCAGTTGGTGATGTCGTCGTCGCTCTCTCGCCCGTCGGGGCCTAGGGAATACAGGTCATAGCTATCTGTATTGCGTTGGCCGGGGTAGCGGTAGACATACGGGTTGCCCCAGGGATCCAGAAAATTGGTCTTGCCGATGTAGGGCGGACGGCCGTCGGGCGGATTCAGCAGCACTGCGAGGCCCTCCTCGGTCGTCGGATAGCGGTTGAAGTCGATCTCGAAGATGTCCAACTGGGTGCTGAAGTTGGAGATGGCCGCCCGCGCCGCCTTGATCTGGGCGTCGAGGGTGCGCCCGGTGAAGCGCGGCACGACAATCGCCGCCAGCACGGCCAGAATCACCAGGACCAGCAGCAGCTCGATGAGGGTGAAACCCCGACCTGCCGCGGCCCGCCGGGTTGAGTTGTTTTTCCTTCGCATGTCCTTTTCTCCGTCAAGTAGGACGCAGGCCCGTTGCGCCGCGAACCATAGGGTGTTGGCGGGCGCCGCCCGCCACGGCGTCAGCCGCGAATCACATCCGAGAGGGTCAGGATCGGCAGAAGCATGCCGATCACGACTGTTCCGATCAGTCCCGCCATCAACAGAAGCATCGCCGGCTCGGCCAGAGCCACCAGCATGCGGAGCTGGCGATCCAGTTCCGCCTCGTAGGCCGTCGAAAGACGCACCAGCTCCTTGTCCAGCCGGCCGGTCTCCTCCGCCACCGTGATCATCTCGACCACCGATGGCGGAAACAGCAGTGGGCTGGCCGCCAGGCTCCTGGCCAGCGATGCGCCTTTCTGCACCTCATCCACCGCGAATGTTACGGTGTCGGCCAGTGTCTGGTTTCCCAGCGCCTCGCGCGCCACGCGCAGGGCGTTGACCAGAGGCACGCCCGCTCCCACCAGGGTGCCCAGCATGCGCGAGAATCGCACCAGAGCGAACCGGGCCATCACCGTTCCGAGAACCGGAATCTTCAGCAGCATTCGCTCCATGAAGCGCCGGCCCTCCTGCGCGGTCAGCAAACGCCTGACAACCACCACCGCCAGCGCCAGCGCCACGGCGGTGAACGGCCCGTATTTCGTAACCAGTTCGCTGATGGCCACGATCAGTCGGGTCAGCCAGGGCAGGTTGCCGCCGAAACCCTCGAAGATTGTCTGGAACCTCGGAATGAAGAAGGTCAGCAGGAAGATCAGGACCGCGCCGGCCAATATGGCCAGCACGATCGGGTAGATCAGCGCCGCCTTGACCTTGCCCTTCAGGTCCTGTTCGCGGGCGCGGAAGTCGGAGATCTGCTGAAGCACCAGGTGCAGGAAGCCGCCGGCCTCGCCGGCCCGCACCATGGCGATATACACCTTGGAAAACGCCCTGGGCCATTTGGCCAGTGCATCCGCCAGTGACATGCCGCCCACGACGTCGTCGTGGATCTGGCCCCAGGCGTAACGGGCGGCCGGCTGTGAGGCCTCGCGCCGCAGCAGGTGCAGCGCCCGCGAGAGCGGCAGCCCGCCGGCCAGAAGATTGGCCAGCTCGCGTGTGAATGCCTCCACCGCCGAATGCGAGATGCGCCCCGGGGCCGCCACCCGCGACGATCCGCCGCTCGCCTCCTGCTGCTCGACCACGGAAACGGGCGAGAGGCCGCGGCCGATAACCTGGTCCACAGCCGCGTGCTTGCTCTCGGCGGTCAGGGTGCCGGAAGTGTCCCGGCCCTGTCGGTCCAGTGCTGTGTACAGGAACGTGGGCATCAGTCATCCCTCCCGTTGGCTTCGCCCGCCACCGCGGCCGCCACCAGTCGGCGGTCCACCGTCGCGGCGTCCTTTTCCACGCCGATGGCGCCGACGGCCTCGTCCTTGGTGGCGCGAATGACCTCTTCGACCGTGGTGCGACCTTCCCGCACCAGCCGCCAGCCATCGCCGCGCAGGCTGTTCATCCCCTGCTTCATGGCCACCTTGCGCATCTCCCCCGCCGGGGCGCGGTCCACGATCATGGCCCGGATTTCATCCGTCACAGGCATGATCTCGAAGATGCCGGTTCGCCCGCGGAAACCCGTCCCCTGACAGCGCCGGCAGCCAACGCCCTTGTACAGCACCGGCGGCAGTATCGCGCCGAATTCCGCGCGCAGCAGCTCCACCTCCCGTTCCGGCGCCGGCTGCTTGCAATGCGGGCAGATCACCCGCACCAGACGCTGGGCCATCACCATCTCCAGCGAAGATGCAACCAGGTACGGCTCGACCCCCATGTCGATCAGACGAGTGGCCGCGCTGGGGGCGTCGTTGGTGTGCAGCGTCGAGAAGACCAGGTGGCCCGTCAACGACGCCTGCACGGCGATCTCGGCCGTTTCCAGGTCGCGGATTTCGCCGATGAGCACCACGTCGGGGTCGTGGCGAAGGATGGCGCGAAGACCCGCGGCGAAGGTCAGCCCGGCCTTGAGGTTGACCTGAATCTGGTTCACGCCGCGAAGCTGATACTCCACCGGGTCTTCGATCGTGATGATCTTGCGCTCGATGTCGTTGATCGTGCTCAGCCCCGCGTACAGCGTTGTGGTCTTTCCACTGCCGGTCGGACCGGTTACCAGCACGATGCCATGGGGCATGTCCAGCACCTTGTCGAAGACCTTGCGGTCGCGCTCGCACATCCCCAGGTGTTCCACCCCCAGCAGCGTCTCGCCGCGGTCCAGGATGCGCAGCACCACCGCCTCGCCGTGCAGCATCGGGATTACCGACACACGCACGTCGATCTCGCGCTTGGCGATCTTCAGCTTGATGCGGCCGTCCTGCGGCAGCCGCTTCTCGGCGATGTCCAGGTGGCTCAGGATCTTGATGCGCGAGACGATGGCCGCGTGGAAGCGCCTGACCTCCGGCGGCACGTTGGCCTGCTGAAGCACGCCGTCGATGCGGTAGCGGATGCGGAGCTGGTCCTCGAACGGCTCGATGTGCACGTCCGTGGCCCGCATCTCGATGGCCTCGGTCAGCACCTGGTTGACCAGCTTGATGATCGAGGCGTCCTGTGCCGCCTCGCTCAGGTCCAGGTCGTCGTCGGCCTCGGCGTCGATGACCTGGATGTCGCCCTGATCCACCAGCGACTGGAGTGTGTCCGCACCGGTCCCCAGGAACCTGCGAATGCAGCGGTCAATCTCGGCCGAGGGAGCAAGAACCAGGCGAAAGTCGCGCCCGCAGGCCAGGCGCAGCTCGTCCACGCCGGCGGTGTCGTACAGCCGGCTGGTCGCCAGCGACACGATGCCGTCCCTGTCCTCCAGCGGCAGCAGTTTGTGCTGTACCAGGAGGCGCGTGGGGAACTGGGCGAGGAACTCCTTGCTGGGGTTGTAGTTCTCCAGATCGGTGTACGGCACGTCCAGCGCGCTGGAGAGGAATCGCAGGAGCTTCTCTTCGGCCACGCCATCCGCCGACAGCACCGCCTCGTCCAGCCGTTTGCCCGCCGTGATCTCCTGCCGGGCGCGCTGCGCGGCCGCTTCGCTGATCAGGCCTTCCTGCATCATCTTGGCCAGCAAATCCGCCATGGCTGTTCCTTGCTCTCTCGGCCGAGCGACCTTTCGTTCACCTCAACAGACCAAGAATTACCGCGTTGGCCTCCTGGCGTTGCGTCAGCAGCTCCTTGAGCTCGTTTTCGGCAGCCGTCAGGTTCGCCTCTGCCTTGGCGCGGGCATCGCGGACCGCCTTGAGCTTGGCCGCGATCTGGTCCGGCGGCGTGTTCGGATCATTCAGCGCGGTACGCAGCTCGGCCATGGCCTGAGCCAGGGGACTCTGCGTCACCGCAGCGAGGGCACCGCCGCGGCCTCCACCGGCGGCGAAGTCGCCGCCACGACCGCGTCCGCCACCAAAGGCCCCAATCAGACCGGCCATGCCGCCAAGCTGCGCTTCGGCGCGGGCGGTCTGCACCTTCTGAATGCGCGGCTGGAGCACGGCCCACTCGTCATCCGAGGTGATGCCCAGGCGCTCGCGCATCTGTTGCGCCATACGCTCCTGGATCTGGGCCATGTCGAAGCCGCCGCGAGCACCGCCTTCACCGCCGCCTCGGCCTCCGCCGCCGCCCGCCGCCAGAATCGGCTGACCGATCAGGCCCAGAAGGCCGGCGGCCAGCATAACCACCGCTACACGTTGCCAACGGAACATAGTGAACCTCCACTCGCACGGCGCGACGGGTTGTTATTGCACTGGCGCCGGCCGGGTCGTCGCGCGATCCCCCGGCCGCCTGCCTGGTCCTCTTCCACGCTCCCCCTCTCCCCTCCGCATCATGCCTTCATAGATCTTCTGTTGCTCGGGCGTGAGGATGCTGAGCGTCTGCTCCCTGCCCATCGCAAATACCTGACGCTCCTCATCCGACAGCTTTCTGTCCTGCTCGTAAAATGTCCGCTCGATTTCATCCAGCTTCTGACGGTCCTCCGGCGACAACCTGGCCATGATCGCCTTGATAGCCTCCTCGCGAGCACGGCGGACGTCGCGGCGCTTCTGTCCGATGCCGTCGCGGCGGGCGCCGGCCTCACGCCAGATCTTCTCAAACTGCTCCGCCTGCTCGGGTGTCAGCTTCAGCTCGCGCACGAACCAGCCACCGCGCCCTTCTCCGTCCAACGATCGTGCCGGTGGCTGCACCACCGGCTGAACCGGCTGGCTCCACTGACTGACGCTCCGTCCGACCACGGCGCCGGCAAGGAATGCCAGAACAAATCCGACTATGACCACCAACTTAGTCATCGAACTGCGCCCACGGATATTGCTGACCGCTCATAATCGCATCCGCCAGGACCAAAGGATCCGTGGCAGCCGCCGTCCCACCCGCACTGGTTCCATTGGCCACGGTGGCATACACCGCCGTAAGCTCCCACGGCGTTAGCACCGCCTGTTGCGCCCCGCTCACCTGCGGCCGGGGAAGCAGGAACAGGCCGATAACCAGCACCGCGGCGGCCGCCGCCGTTAACCACTCGGCCGTGCGCAGGACGCCGCGCTGGCGGACGATGGGACTCAGGGCCCGCAATCTCGCCCGAACATCCCCCGGCAGCGCTGGCAGCGCCGCGTTGCGCAAGACGCGCGACAACAGGCGCATCTGGGCCAGGGCTTCGCTGCACGCGGCACATCGCGGCAGGTGCTCCTCGAACAGACGCCGCTGTGACTCGTCAAGCTCCTGATCGTGGTATGCATCAAGCAGATTGCATGGCTCCACGCTCATGATCCTCTCCATCGGTCGGCTCCCGGTCGGAGAGCGACCTACAACGTCCCCCTGAAACGCTTCCTCAGTTCTTCCCGTGCCCGGTGCAGCCGCGACTCGACCGTCCCACGGGGCACGCCCAGGGCTTCGGCCATCTCCTCGTAGGAGAATCCTTCAATCTCACGCAGCACAATCACCTGCGCATGCTCCGGCGACAGTTCCGAGAGCATCTGTGAAATGTCCAGCCGCGCATCCACCGCATCCGCGCTCGACCGGACGGCCGGCCCCCCCTCATACGGCGCCTCGCCAACGCCCGCATCCAGCGAAACCGCCGGTCGTCGCGACCGTCCGCGCCTGAACTTGGAGGCCTGGCGCATCAGTATACGCACCAGCCACGTCTTGACTGACGCCCGTTCACCGAAGCGCCACATGCCCGTGAATGCGCCGGTCAACGTCTCCTGCAACACATCCTCCGCGTCGGCTGAATTCCCCACCAGCAGGCACGCAAGTCCATACAGGTGGGCGGCATGACGGTCCACCAGCGCGCCGAATGCCTTCTCGTCGCCGCCCCGGGCCCGTCGCAAGAGCTCGAGGTCGCTCACTTCCAAGCAGGCACGCTCCCGAAAGGACCCATCATGCTCTGTCTTACTGTTCCCCCAGCCTTCCGTTTTCTTCCGCCCGTCTTCCGCCGCCCGGCCTCCCTTCAGGTCGCCACGCCCATCGGTGGCATCCGAGGACCCCGCTGACGAGTGCCTCGGCAGCATCAGCCACAGTGTAATCGGCCACACCCCCGATTATTAAGATCATGTGGTTCCGCGGCGGCTGCTCGTGGTCATGTGCCGCCCGCCGGGCCGCGCCCCAGGGCAAAGCGCGCCAGGCACACGTACTGCGCGCCCTGGGGCTTGAGCAGGCTCTGAATCAGCGCGAAGTGATCGACATCGAACCACGGCCCGGGAAGCAGCGTGCCTGCGCGCTGAGCGGCCGCCGACGCAAGATTCCGCCGCCCGCGGGGCCGGGCCAGCGTGACGTGGGGCCGGTACACCCGGCGTTCGGCGGGAAATCCCAGCTCGGCGCATCGAGTCTCCACCGCCTGTTGCAGCTTCAGCAGCCCCTCCCCGACCACCTCCACGCCCACCACCGCAGTCGCCCGCCCCGCCGGAAAGCATACGATGCCCGACGTCCTCAGCCTGATCGGTCCATCGCAAACAACCTGCCCCAGCGCATCCGTCAGCGCCGGCACGTCGCCCTCGGCGACCTCGCCAAGGAACTTGAGGGTCAGATGAAACGCCCCTTCGCGCGTCCACGACCCGCTGCCCACAACCTCGCGCAGCGCATCCTGCACGCGCAGCAGGTGCCGGCCGACGGCGTCCTCAGGCTCGATGGCGATAAAGAGGCGCATGATCTGCGCGGGGAGACTAACGCCACCGCGGGCACCGGACAACAGCTCGGGCGCACGGGATGTCCCCCGTGCGTTCGACCTGCACCAAGGGCAAGCCGATCTTGTTCAAATCGTCAAATCCAAAGCGTCTGGCAATAGCCCGCCCCCTTCCGCGTTGAGTTGGTCTGCTACGCCCCCTCTCCAGCCGCCTTCCCGACGCTGATGCGCAGCTCCACCCCCACCGCTTCGGCATATCGCAATAGCGTGTCAAGCGTCGGGTTGGGATCCAGATCGTTCTCCAGGCGGCAGAGATTGGCTTTACCGATGCTCGATCGTTCTCCCACCTCTCCCAGGCTCAGCCCTTTGGCCAGCCGGGCCTGCTTCACCGCCCTGATCAGCTTCCTCACCGTCTCATGCCGCAAGAGGATGGCGCGCCCTTCCGCCTTGATCTCTTCGGCCTCCTCCCGGTCGATCTTCCTGGCCAACTCGCTCAACTCAGTGATGCGCCGTGGCGTCAGGGCGGGATGGGTTCGTCGGGTGTTGTTTGCCATGGTTCAGTCCTCCAGTTCATAGGCAGTGATTGGATAGACCGTCATCGCGTCGATCTCCTCGTAGACGACGATGACCTTGCGATCGTCCTTGGTGTATCCAACCACAAACGGGCGGCCAGTCGAACGGATGACGCCGCTGCCCACGGGGTTGCGAATGACATGCTCCACATCGGCCATTGCCACGTCACCCTCAACGATGTGCGCCTCGTTCTCGTCCGTCCACATAACGTCAACCCACGGCATTCCTCCACCTTTCGTTATCGTATTATACAACGACCCTGCGTCGCGGGTCAACCGGGCAACGGCCGTTCAGGCAGGCGTTCTGGCACTCGAGGCGGCCCGATTGGTCAGCGCGGCCGGTGGCAATGACGATGACCTGGTGCCATTGCTCCCGAGCATGCTGGTTTCGCTGGGGCAGAGGGCCGCCTTTCCCGTGCTCGCCCTTATCCTGCTGCTCTCGATGCCGCGCCGCGTCGATTAACCGCCCGCCCCCTGCCCGCTCGTCACGACCACGCCAGGATCAAATCCAGGTCATCGGCGAACTCGCTGGCGCTAAGGTCCAGAACCCGGTCGCGGATGCCCTCATCCATATTGAACAGGAACCAGTCCGTGCCCTGATTGCCGGTCAGCATGTCCACGGCCGAGTCATCGAAGGCCGTGGAACCGCCATGGAGGAAATAACCGCCGTTGAGACGTTCGGCGCTGCCGCTGCCGTCGCGGATGTTGTTCACCCGCACGGAATAGCTGCGCGGCGAGTTCCACTCCGCCAGGATCGCCTCCAGTGCTCTCAGATCGGCGTCGTGAATCGTGTAGCCGGCCACCAGGATGTCGTCGTTGGCGTTGCCGATGAGGCGGTCAGCGCCCATGCCGCCGATGAGGATGTCGTTGCCCGCCCCGCCGATGATCAGATCGTCGCCATCTCCACCTACCAGGATGTCGGCCCCGGCGCCGCCCAGCACCGTGTCGTTGCCCGCCTCGCCAAAGAGCGCATCGCCGGCTGAGCCGGCCGAGATCCGGTCATTGCCCCCACCGCCGTAGACAACGGCGGGAATGTTCAGCAGCGGCGTTATCAGAATCGTGTCGTCGCCCGACCCCCCGCGCACGACGATGCGGGTGACAGGGCTGAAAGTCTCGAACTGCTGGCCGTTCCACAGCACGCCAACACCCGACGGCAGGCGCAGGATGATAATGCTGTCGGCCTCGCCCGTGCCGCCAACGCTGAGCACGCCGTCCGCCAGCGCCATGGCCGTCACGAGCAGCGACTGACTGACCGTGGCCGTGGCGCTGCCGCCATTGCTGACCGTCAGGACAACGCTCAACGTCCCCAGTGTCTGCGCTGTGAACTGGAAGCTGCTGCCCGCGCCGCTGGCAATGACCGTGCTGCCGTCAAGCACCTCCCATGTGAAACTCAAGTCCTCGATGGATCCAGAGTACTCGGCCGACCCGGTGAACTCAAGGGTCTGAAGAAGCACGCCACTGGCCGGGCCGTCGATGAAGGCCTCCAGCGACGGCTCGACCACCGTGCCATCGCCCTCATATCCCACGAGCACGAAGTCCAGTCCCGCGGTCCCGGCGGCGATGATGCGCCCGCCGGGCTGCACGAAGACGCCCGCGGCCAGGTCCATAGAGCTGAAATCGGTCGTGACAAGGCCGCCGTTGCCGAAGTCCGCGTCGGGGTTCAGGTCGCTGTCGTAGCGCACGACGGCGATGTCGGTGCCGGAGGACTGCGCCTCGCCAGCCACCACGATCTTTCCATCCCCCTGGATGGCCACGGCCCGGGCGATGGCCAATGAGCCGATGTCGGTAACGATGGAGGCGAGCAGGGCGCCACTTCCATCGTACTTCGCCACGGCCATGCCACCCGACGTGTCAGCGGCCAGCCCCGCGGCCACGATCAGATCGCCCGTCTCGTCGGCGGCCAGGGCGTTAATCATACTGAATGGACGACCGGCGAACGCGGTCGTCACGATGCCGCCGTCACCAAAGCCGCCGACCAGCTCGCCACTGGTATCGAGCTTGACCAGCACGAAATCCAGGCCGAAGTCCTCGTTGGTCGCATATCCCCCGGCCAGCAAATTCCCGTCAGGCAGCAGCAGCAGGGCATTGGCTGCATCGTCGCCGTTGAGACCCGCTACGTCGATGGCCACAACGCCATCGACTCCGAATCCCAGTTCATCCAGCGCGCCCGTCGTGGCGTCGAAGGCCATCACCGCCAAATCCAGATCGGACGCGCCGAACACAAAACCTGCTACATAAATCCGCCCGCTGTCGGCCGCCACCGCATGCGCCGAATCAATGCCGGTGATGGAATGGCGGATGTAGCCGGTGCCGGCAAAGCTTTCGTCCAGTTCGCCGTCTGCGGTCAGGCGCATCACGAAGATTTCGCCCCCGGCGTTGCCGGCCAGCATGATCCTGTCGTCGCCCAGCACGGTTACGGCATTGGCCGACTGTTCGTCGAAGCTCGAAAGATCCGGGAAGCTGAAGAGGAAGTACCCGCCGTCGCCGAAGCTGGTATCGAGTTGGCCATCGGCGTCGGTGGCAGCGACCGCGATCGCCGCGCCAACGCCGGCCGTGGCGGCGGTGCCCACCGTGATGATTCGGCCGCTGCCCTGCACGCCCGCTGCCCGCATCGTGTCCGAGCGCGAGCCCGCGAAGTTCGTCAGCGTCACGCCGGTTGTTCCCCAGCTCCCATCCACTGTCGGGAAGTCCCCCGCCACATATCGCGCCACGACAAAATCGGCATCCGCAAACGCCTCCACGCGCTGCCCGACCACGTAGTAGTGTTCGACGCTGTTGTTGTCCACGCCCACGGCCACGCCGTGGCCGACCTCGAATGTCGAGCCTGTGTCGATGCGGTCCAGACTCTGACGCACGCCGGCGTCGGTGTATCGCACGACCAGCAGGTCATCGTCCGCGCTGCCGCCCACCTCATCCCACGTGCCGGCGACAACGATGCGGCCGGTGCTGTCGACGGCCATCGAGCCAAAGCGCACGGGGGCCAAGAACGTGTCGACGACGCTGCCGCCCAGGCCAAAAGCCGCTGCCGGCTGGCCGTTTGCCTCGAACTGCGCCAGACCTATGCTGGTGAGGCCCGAGCCGATGTCCGCCTCGCCGCCGACGAGAATTGCGTCATTCGCGAGGATGACTACCGAACGGGCGGTGTCTGTGAAGTTCGTCAGGTCGCTGGTCGCAACCCCGTCGAGGTCGAAACCCCCGTCCAGCGAGCCATCGGACTGATAGCGCACCACGGCGAACAGACCGTTTGCGCTCAGGTTGGCCCCGCCTACGACGACGATTCTCCCCTGGCTGTCGATGGCCAGGCCTCGCCCGGCGTCCTTGCCGGCGATGTCGGTGAGAACCTTCCCGCCCGATCCGAAAGTGCCATCGAGGTTTCCCGTGCTGTCGAACCGTGCCACGGCGAAATCCTCCAACGCCTCGCCGGATACCACGATCCGACCTGAGTCGTCGATGGCCAGCCCCCAGGCCGCCGCGGCGGTGAAGCCACCCAGGGCGATGCCGCCAACACCGAAGCCGCTGTCTACAGCACCGCTGCTTAGAAAACGGACCACCCCAAAATCCGTGGTTGACCCAACCACAATACTGCCGGCCAGCAGAATGCCCCCGCCGCTGTCCACCGCCATCGCATTGACCTGCCCGCGATAGCCCGGGAACACAGTGCGGCCGCCGACCCCGAACCCCGCATCCAATGCGCCGTTGGCGTCATAGCGGGCCACGGCAAAGCGGCCGTCGGAGTCGCCGCCGACCAGCGCACCGCCGTTGGGCAGGGGCACGATCGCGCGTGCGATGTCCACCCCGACGCCGGAGAAGTCGATCAACGAAGCGCCGCCCGTGCCGAAAGTCGGATCGATGGCTCCGGCGCTGAGCAGCAGACGCGACTCGATGGACTCCACAACCGGCCGCTGCGCGGCGATCAACCTTCGCGATTGGCGAGGAGCAGTCAGAGGCTTGCTGGTGAAATACACGGTGTTCCTCTCTTCCCATGGGTTCCTGAAGGCGACAGCAGAACAGCGATCGAGGCAACCGGACAAGAGGCAGGCAGCGGCCGCCGTTGAGGCTGGCCTGCCCGCCGCCGTGGATGACGACAACTCGGTTGAACGAAGGCGACGGCGCCTCTGCGTGGCCGGCTGCGCCAGAGCAGCCACCATTCATATCGGATCGCCGCAGTACGCGGGATGAAAACGGGAAAGCCACGCGCCGACAAACGCCTCCGCGCCTGGGTCCTGCTACATCAAACGCAACGGCCCGGCAATTCTTGCGCCCTCGATGGGGACGAGCGGACGGGCGATGTGCCTTTGATGCGTGACCGCCCTACTGCCGCTGGCCCCTGGCCTTCTGATGGGCCTTGGGAGTGACGTGAAAAGTGGCCACGCACTTGCCCACGCGCCGGTCGCGCTCGCCCGGCTTGTACACCTGCTGAAGCACGTCCAGATCCAGTGTCAGATTGAATTCGCCCCCCGTCTTGATCAGCGCGTGAATGTCCTCGCGCGGCTTGATCTTGTACACCGCCGGCCCGAAGCACGGCCGCAGGAACTTGTACTCCAGGTGCTTGCACACCACCGTATACCCCGCCCCACAGATGCCGAAGACATACATGCCCCCGGCCACTTCCGAGTTGCCCAGCAGCGCTGCCCCGGCCATGGCGCGGTACCAGTTGCGGTTGAAGCGGTTGAACGGCAGAACGGCCGAGAAGGTCGTCGAGTCCAGCTCCTTCATGCGGATGCCGCTGAAGAAGGCGTAGGGCAGCCAGATGAACGAGCAGATGCGGTGCCAGAAGTTGTCGCGCACCGACAGGCTGGAGATGAACGCCTCGAGCTTGTCGAACCAGGTCTTGGGCGTGTGCGGCAGGTGGATCGGCCAGCGGAAAGGACGTTCCACCGGCTGCCTGGGCGAGGGCTGAGACACAGCATCGACCCCATCGACGGCCTTGGTGACAGGAACCATGCTCATTTGAGTGCTCATTAACGACGCAAATTACGGAAGCGGGCCTCCAGCATCTTATCGGAACGAAAAAAGCCCCTGTTAACTACAACAGAATGCCCAATTTGTCGCAGGCGTCAAGTCGCCGATATACAATCGCGCCATGGCCGACGATTCGCCCCACATCCACTCACATGTTCGACCCCGCCGCTGGCGGCGGCGGCTTGTCTGGTTCCTGGCCGCCTCGCTTGCCCTTCTGGCCGCCGCCGAGATGTTCGCTCGCTTCTACCTGGGTCTGGGCGATCCGCCGCTTTCCGTAGCCGACCCGCAGATCGAGTATCTCTTCGCGCCTTCGCGCACCTACCGCCGCTTCGGCAATGTCATCCGCTACAACGCATGGTCGATGCGCAGCGACGAGGTCGCCGCCCGCAAGGTCGACCCCGCGGAGCTGCGCGTGCTCGTGCTCGGCGACAGCGTGATCAACGGTGGCTCAGCTACCGACCAGGCCGACCTGGCCACCACGCTGCTCCAGCAGAGGTTGCAGCAGCGGTTGGGGCGGCCGGTCTTCGTCGGCAACGTCTCGGCCGGGAGCTGGGGGCCGACCAACCTGCTGGCGTATGTGCGGAAGTTCGGGCTGTTCGACGCCGATGTGGTGGTGCTGGTGCTCTCCAGCCACGATTACTCGGACGCCAGCAAGTTTGAGCCGGTCGTCGGAGTCAATCCCGACTTCCCCGACCGGACGCCCATTCTTGCCCTCCAGGAACTCGTCTGGCGCTACCTGCGACGATACCTGCCCTCGGCCAGGCACGCCGCCTATCCCATTCCCACAGCGGACGATCCGGCCGACATCGAGCGATCCCTTGACGCCCTGCGCCAGCTCATCGCACTGGCGCGCCAGGGCGGCGCCCGGGTCATTATCGCCCAGCACATGGAGAACGGCGAGTGGGCACAACCCAAGAGCGGCCACGCCGCCATTGCCGCCGTCGCCGCGGAGGCCGGCATCACGCCCATCCAGCTCGGCCCGGCCTTCGAGGAGGCCAGCCGCGCCGGGCCGTCGCCTTATCGCGACAGCATCCATCCCAGCCCCGCCGGACAGAAGATCATCGCCGATGTTCTTCGGCCTGTCATCGAGCAGGCAGCAGCGGAGCTCGTCCACATGGGGGCCACCACGCGCCCCGCCGATCGCGCGGAATGAAGCTCGCCACGGCACGCGACTCGCGCCTGCACCCTTGTCACGCGCGGGACGCGCGTGCCACTGTCGGCCGCCATGGCCATGATGTGGGTCGGGCCGCGGCCCAGGGCGGCCAGTTCTTCGGCGGCCCGTTTGTCGGCCGCCTCGCGGGCGGGCGGATCGCGGACCTGGCGGTCCTGAGGCGCAGTCGGCACAGTTTCAACCGGCCCGAGCGGCTGGCCGCGCTGTGCCAGTGGCGGTGTGCGCAGATTCGTCCAGAAGAACCAACCCAGGATCGCGGCGAACAGCAGAAGTCCCCCCGCCGCGCCGGCAGCACGTACCCATCGTTGGCTGTCCATGTCGCCTCCCGTGATCCATCAACCTCAAGGCAACCGTAGTATACCTCCCCTCTCACAAACGATATCAATTACTTTCATCTTTCTTTCGCTACCTTGGCCACCCGGCCGCCCGCCCGCCGGCGAGCGATCTGCCGCCGGCTCGCGATACATGGGAAACTCGTGGCCATGCGCAGCGCCCCGCGCCGCAGGCGCACATCAAGAACGACCCCCTCACTGCTTCCCCGGGCGCAAATCCAGCACCATCTTGTTGGCCCGGCCGATGGAGCCGTCCTCGGCCTTGGTGCAGCGCACCAGGTTCTCCGTGGCTTCGGCCAACTGGGCATCGCTCGCCTGCTCATACACGATGTCGAAGATGCACCGGCCCTCGGGCGGGCGGTCGGCCACGTAGGTCGCGCACCGCGCGACGCCGGCTTCCCGCGCGTCCTTCCCCCAATCGCAAATCGAAAATCGACGATCACACCTCCCCCTTGGCCGCCAGGGCCTCCTGATGTTTCCCGGCCGCCAGCAGCGCCTCGATCCGACGGTTCATGAGCGGCTCGATGTCCTCCAGACGCAGGGGCCAGGCGAAGACGGCCGCCTGCGCCGACCCAGCGGGTACCAGCGGAGTCAGACTCTCCTGCCGTGGGTCATTGCGAGTCACTCCACAGGCGCCGGGCTCTTCCATCGGTCACTTCCCAAAGTTCGGCGGGAGCCGTGCCGACAAGAACAAGGATCTTCCCAGGCACCGGATGCAACCGCCCACTGCCGGCCGACCGAAATACCGACATGGCAAACAGGTCCGCGCTCCAAAGTGGCGCGCGGCCAGCCTCGCCAGACGTCGAGACAAGATCGACGCGGACCCGCCCGTCATGCCGGTAGAGCACAGCGACGTCACCCCCGACATTGGCGACATCCAGCACCGCCAGTCGGCGCCCCGCCATGCCGCCGTCGGTCCCAGGGGACGAGTCAGGATACGTCTCGCTCTTGCTCCAGATAATCCTGCGTTGCGAATCCCGATCGCTCATTGTGATTTCAATGGTATCGCTTCGGAAGTCGCCACCCATCAACACGAGATCGGGCGCCGGAACCTGAATCTTCGGTGCCTCGCGATGCTCTACGGCCGTGCGCTTCTCGACCTGAATCCGTCGACCGGTGGACACGTCCCAGTTCTCACGCACGACGTCGCTATTTGCCATTGCGCATGCTGTGAGGCACATCGTCCCGGCCAATATACTGAGGTTTGTGATAACAACTCTCATAGTCATCCTTTCTTACCAGCGGAGCTGGCAGTCGCGTTTCAGTCAGACTGCCCGGTCTTAACGCGTAGAGGCCAAGTCTCGCCCGTATTCCTCGATCCCACGATTGCACCATCGAGCTTGAACGTCACTGCGTCGAGGGCGGCTCGCTGCCACGCGACCAATGTGTCGTACGGTCCAAGACCGTATGATGGATCATAGTAATCAGTGTTCACGACCGTAAGTCCATGATCGGTGAACTTGTTCCAAGGATTTGCGATGCCTCCCTGGCCGGGTATTCCATCAGGTGGGCGTGTCGTCCAGAGCGCGGGATTGGCTGCCTCCGTGTTCCAGTTCTTGACCCATAGACTGTCGGCTTCGAGGCCTGGTACGCCGATCGTGGCAGGATCGGGCAGAATCTGTACGGCCGCAGCATCAATGCCCTGCAGCTTGAGCAGATCGCGGTGGAATCGAACCCAGGCACCGCATTGCCCGTCAAACTGCGTGATCAACCCCTGCGTGGAGTCTACGTCCTCCGCGTTAGGCCCCCAATACTTGAATCCTGTGGCCGGCTCATCCTTCCAGTTCCTTACCACCATGCCTTTCACGTGGTCCCAGATCTTGTCAATTGTGTCCTGGCTCTGGCTCTGATCCTTCGCGGCAAGGCAACTGACGTGCGCGACTGTGTGATACAAGTTGGCGGCCGTCGGTTCCGCCAGCGTCGCGTATACCTGATTTCTGGTTGTTCCCGCCTGGTGCCATGAGTTGCCGGCGTCCAGGGAAATCTCCCAGCGGAGGGCCATCCTGTTGTAGAAGGATATCTTGTTCTGGAAGGACCGGGCGCAAGCGTGGTTCTCCACAGTGATGACCCCGTTTCCGGAGCTACTGGGCTGCACGGCGCCAAAGTCAAGATCGCCCAGTTCCTGTCCGTGGTCGTCCTTGCCGGCACTCGGGCCGAACCCTCTCACGCGCACGTTCGCCTGCGGCGGGGCCGGCACGCCCGGCGCCAGGGTGAAGACCGTGCTCACCTTCATCTTGGACCCCCGGAGGTAACAAGCGGGGTAGTTCTGGTCGCCTGCATCATCAGCGTCACCATCGGGCGGATCGGATGTATCCTTCCAGTGAGGGGTGCCGTAGTTGCCGCCGGCATCCTTCTCGACCGTGTAGATCGAACCGTCCGCCACAAGAAACGTCAACTGCGTTATTATCGCCTCCGTTACATGGAAAGTGAAGCTGTCGCCGTCATCGTTTGGGCCGCACTTGGCCGTCAGCGTGTACTCGCCGACGACGCCGGGCGTAAATGTCTCCTGCACCTGCCCGTCCGCTGGCGCCGAGAGATTCGAGCCGCTGGGCTGGCTGATCGTCCACGTGGGCTGATTCGTAGGGTATGAACCTTGCTCTGGCGGTGGCGTGCGGTTGGCCCGCAGGGTGATCGATGTGCCTTTGAGGATAACCGCCGGCCCCGCCGCCTGCCCGTTCGGCGGACTCGGCGCTGTCTGCACCACGGTCGCGACGGCAACCGACGTGAACTTGACCTTGACGATGCCGTCGGCCGCCCACGATTGCTCACCAACCGTGTACTTGGCCGTCGCCTTGCACGTAATGCGCCAATACCCGGGCGGGGCATTCGCCGTTAGCGTTGCTGTGCAGGAATCCGGTCGTCCCCCTTGCCCCTGCGTCGGCACGATGTTGCCGATGCTGGTCGTGCAACTGCCCGCTTCCCAGGGGGCATTGTCGTCGAGCGACTCCCTGTTGAACTCTTTGGCGGTCACCGTCCACGTCCACTCCGCTTCCGCTTGGGGCTGTTCCCCGGGCTCCGCCCACTCGGCGATGGCCGACAGCGACGCGGTAGTGTTCACCTCCTTTGGCACAATCGCTGGAGTCGCGCCACCGGCGTACAACGTGACCTCGAGGTCCGCCGCCATCGCATCTCGCCCTGGCGCGAGCCATGCGATCAGCGACACTCCGACGAGCACAATGTTCCACCATCTGTTCGACATGACCGTTACCTCCGATTCTGTTGTTGCAGCCTCGCCCGGACATGCGGGTTCAGCGCAAGATTCGACTCCCATCCGGCCTGCATCGCAGCGCGATGCGCCTCCCGGTCAGCACCACTCCAAAGCAGAAGTTTCCACCGCCAGTTCGCAAGAAGCTCCGCAGGCGCACCTGCCGCTTCGGCGGCCCGGTAACTTTGACGCAGCCAGCCGGTCGCGGCGCATGTCGCCGTCGCGTGGATCGGCAGCCTTGCTTCGGCCGCCGACCAGAGCTGTTTGGCCGCCGCAAGCGGCGGCGAAGCGATTGGCGTATCTGGAACCGCAGGCGGGTCATAATGCACCGCGCCCATGACAGGTCTCGGCAGCCAGTCGGAGACCGTCCTCGGACCCACCAGCTTGTCCACGAAGACGCCGCTGCACGTCGTGTTGAAGCTCCCGTTGCGCATGATTCGCATGTAATGCTCGCTGGGCCCGCGAATCACGAACCGTTGATACACCCCGCCCCAGAAGTCGCGCACGCGGCATCGTGCCAGCACCCGGGCCTCCAGCGCCTGCGCCCAGTCGGCCTCGTACGGCCTGAGTTGCACCAGGTAATCGCGGTGCCTGTTCAATGCAACGCGCCCATCCTTGTTCACGAAGTACAGGCTGATCGCGTAGACGCCCTCGGGCAGCCCGACCCGTATCCAGATGTCGGGGCCATCCATCGTCATCGGAAACGCCTCGCCGTGATCGTCCCATTCGGCTTGCCGCCGGTATCCGTAAAAAGGGTTCCACAGACTGCGCGGATCATCCGTCCTGATCCAATGGAGCCAGCAGCGCAGGCTGTCGCCTGGCGGAGCATTGGGTCCGATCATCCCGCGCAGCACATAGGGCTCACCGAAGCCGACGTGTTGGTTCGCGGGAGAAGCAGCGCCGCACAGCACCGCATGTTGCCGCCCATACCGCCCGACCCAGTCCCCCTGTGTCGTCCAGTCCTCACCCAAATACGCCACCTGGGCGTCATCGCTCGGCAACGCCTCAATCGTGGCCGTCATGCGCTGGAGTTCCTCGACGTTCGGCGGCCGCGCGCCGCTGGGTAGAGCGGGCGGTTCCGTGACGCCAACACCGGCGCTCAGGAGGCCCTGGCCCTGATGCCTCAGCCCGCCGCCATAGAGGCCCACGTACGCGCCATCGCCCGCCGGGACGATGGCGTTGGCGAACTCCGTGCCCGCAGCCCAGACGGCGTCCGGCCGGCGGCCGGTTTTGGGGTCGATCGCCTCCCAGCCTTTGGTTCGATACCCGACCCACAGCAGCCCATCGGCGCCCTCGGCCAGGCAGGTTACATAGTCTTCGAGATACATCGCGCCAGGGGTCTCCGTCCAGCCGGGCGGCGGGCCGCCGTAGAGGCCGCGGACCTTGGCGCCCCAGTCGGCGCCGCGGGAGTAGGTGAACGTGCGGCCACGGTCGCGGCTCTCGGCCACGCCCAGTGTGGTGGCGACGAAGAGCGTGCCGTCGCGCGTCACGAGAACGTCGTTGATGAGGTTCGTGGGGAGGCCCTGGCCGCGCGGGACGGTGGGCATGCGGTCGGGGCCGGTGACGATGCGCCAGGTGGCGTAGTTGTCGGCCGCCTGGGCGATGGCCAGGCCGTCGCACTGGGTGCCGACGTAGATGTTGCCGTCGGAGTCGAAGGCGATGGCGTTGGCCTGGTCGGAGGGCAGCGCGCCTTGTAGCACGGGCATCTTGCGCATCTTGCCCGTGTCGGCGCCCACGCGCGAGAAGCGGTCAGGCACGGGCGGGACGCGCGTGCTACGAGGTGGCGGTGCGCCGTTCGGCACGGGCGGGACGCCCGTGCTACAAAAGTAGCCCGCGCGCGTGTAGTAGCTCCATTCGTCTCTCGACTCCGAA